>Ga0307378_10003714_pt1 | contig 22176 bp, 14 predicted proteins | sample UN1MG_FD_202238 | JGI IMG/M metagenome (GOLD analysis project Ga0307378, IMG submission 202238) | Soil microbial communities from Risofladan, Vaasa, Finland - UN-1 | ecosystem: Environmental > Terrestrial > Soil > Coastal area > Acid sulfate soil | place: Finland: Risofladan, Vaasa | collected...
GAATTATTAAATCTTGCTGAAGAACTAATAGAACAAGGTGTACACCCCTCAATTATTTTCAGAGGTTATCGAAAAGCTTTAGTAAAATCTAAGCAAATTTTGCAAGATTTAGCAATAAAAATTGATAATAATGACACTCAAACCCTAATAAAAGTAGCAGAGACCTCAATGAATAGCAAATTGATTGTTGGTGTTAAAAATCATTTTGCTGATATCGCAGTTAGAGCTGTAAGTCAAGTTAAAGAGGAAAGAGGCGGAAATATACTGATAGATTTAGATCAAATTCAAATTATCAAAAAAGAAGGAAAAAGCTTACTAGATACAAATTTGATCGAGGGGATCATTGTAGATAAAGAAATCGTACATCCTATGATGCCAAAATCTCTTAGAAACGCAAAAATTGCGCTAGTCAGTTCTTCTCTTGAGGTGGAAAAAACTGAATTTGATGCTGAAATTAGAATTCAAACACCTGATCAAATAACTAAATTCCTCGAAGAAGAATCCAATATGTTAAAGTCTCGGGTAAATAAACTTAAGGATGTGGGTGCAAATGTTGTTTTTTGTCAGAAAGGCATTGACGATAAAGCTCAAAACTTTCTCGCTCAAGAAAACATTATCACCATCCGTAGAGTGAAACGTTCTGATATGGAAAAACTTGCTCGAGCTACAAATGCAAAAATAATAAACAACATATTTGAAGTTACAAGCGACGATTTAGGAAAGGCCGGGAAAGTAGAAGAAAAGAAAATTGGTGATGACAATATGATTTTCGTTTCAGAATGTACCAATCCTAAAGCAGTCAGTATTTTAATAAGAGCAGGCATTGAACATGTAGTCGATGAGGCAGAAAGAATGCTTCATGATGCATTATCTGTAGTAAGGGCGGCGATAGAAAACCCATATATTTTACCAGGGGGAGGTGCTTCTGAAATCGAGCTCGCTAAGCGATTGAGGGTTTACGCTCAATCAATTGGGGGAAGAGAACAATTAGCAATTGAAGTTTATGCTAACGCTTTAGAAATTATACCTAAAACTTTGGTTGAAAATGCAGGTTATAATCCTGTTGATTTGTTACTAGAATTACGCTCAAAACACGAATCAGAATCTGGAAATGCGTATGGAATAAATATGCAATTAGGAAAACCTGATAATATGGAAAATCTGGGTATTATCGAGCCGTTGATGATATTGTCTCAAGCTATTCAATCAGCTACCGAAGTAGCTTCAATGATTTTAAAAATAGACGATGTAATTGCTGCTTCCGGACTCTCAAAGGGCCCTGAATAAGAATCAAATTTCTTTTTCTTTTTTTTAAAATTTAAAAATATATTCTAAAAATCATTTAACCTTTTAAATTCAGCTCCCCAAGAGAATTTAGAGAGAATTAGGTCAGCGTGTTCATTAAAACCTGTAATGTATAATGCAGCTGCCAACGCCTCAGCTGAACTTAATTTTTCCCATTTACCAAAATTTACAGGATTTGAAGCTAGTAATGAAGGTAATTTCCTACTATTAGGTAAATTGAGATTCTTATGAGTAAGAATTTTATTCCAAGAACAATCTACAACCATAAGGCCATAGTTTTCAATAATGGTTCGATCGTTAATATTTATGATTTTTTTAGATAGAGGATTAAGAATAACAGAATTACGGTTTTTTCCTTTTATGTCAGAAACAATTTCTAAAATACCTAATTTCATTAATTTTAGAGCTGTGCATTTTTTTCTGTCACACTCATTAAGGTGAAGACACACTAATTTTGGAATGGGTTCCTTTGAACTCTGTTTAATCATACTTGAAACTTGTAAGTACGTTAACTGACTTAATAAAATTATCAGTAATTTTTTCTGAACCTATTATTTTCATTATAGAGAATATTATGTTCCTTGATTCACACATAATTGGAATACCTCCGTATGAAAGCGTAAAAAGCGCAACAAATGAAATTTCTTCAGCATTGAGACTTCCTTCTGCCTCTGAAAATTTCAATCTTCCGGAAGGACTAGTTATTATACCAAAGAAATTCTCAGGATCTTGACCAGATATTGCAATGTAACATAATAAATCACCGATCGAGCTTCCTCCAGACTCCTCTTTCATTTTCTGAAAGGCAACATTAGCACTCGCAGAAAATGCCTCGACAGAAATCTGTAACTTCTGACCACTAACTTCTCTCGCATCTAATGTTAAGCCTGTTGGACTCACTAAACTATATCTTATAAAAATAGGATTTTGCATCGAATCCAGAACGTAACTTATTGCGGGTAAGAGGTTAGTCTGATCAAATTTTTCTGGTGCATAAGATATGAAAGGCACTTCAGATCCCATACCAAATAGATAAACGGCACTCCGTACTTTATTTGAAAAATCTTCAAAATCTTTCTCAGTTTCACTATTATTACCAAAAAACTCTCCAAGTTTTTGTTTTATATAATACATAGAACTTGCTAGATTATCAGCATCTAAAGGCCATTCTTTCCGATAATCGTGAACTATAGTTAGAAGAGTTTCATTAATCCTAATTGTTATTAAACAAACTTTGTCAAAAAATGTAAATGAAATAACTTGATCCTTAATATTTAGGTCTTCCCAACTTTCTTCACTTGCTGAGAACGCTGCCGAAGCTAAACTTGTAATTTGGTTAGGATTAATCTCAATCTCACTTTTTCTCCCAATTTTTGCAATGGAAAGTCCATTTAGATCACACAGTATCACCAAAATTGTACCCTGAGACGCCCTTAAGATTGACGTTAGGTACTTTATTAAAGAATCTCTCATACTCATAAGAAAACCATATCCTTTCTATCTTTGCTATAAATTCTCTCTGCTTTAATAACAATAATATTAATTCTTAAATATTTCTCATTTTTATTTTTAACCATCAATTTCTAACTAAAAAATTTATTTAATCTTTCCAACTTTAAATACTAAAACAATTACAATATTTGTTATTTGAACGCGGGAATTGCCAAGTCTGGTCTACGGCGCTGGACTTAGAATCCAGTCTCAGAGGAGTTCGGGGGTTCAAATCCCTCTTCCCGCATTTAATTTATTGATCCTGAGATTATGCTATATTTATAATTGACTCTCCTAAAAAGCCTAGTTAAATAAAAGAGAAAAAAAATAAAAAAAATAAGACTATTAGTTCTTAAGTCTCTTTTTAGCAAGGATTAATGTTACAGCGAGAGTTATTCCAAATAGAGCGATTAAGTTGTATCCTGGGATTCCAGGTGGTGACGGTTGCTGAGCTGATGTCTTTACTACAATCACAAAACTCGTTCCAATATTTCCTGCGAAATCTTTACCGTAGAAACGTATCGTCACGGATCCTTCAGCGGCGTTATTCCAGGCTGTAGAGTCGATCGAAGCCGTGAGTTCGGTTATCGTAATATTAATAGCTCCCCCATCTATGGTATACCAAAAAGATTCAAGGTTGAGCTCGTCAATTTCAATCAAATATCCTGGAGGATAATCTTGGTACTCTTGATTAGTTTCTGGAGAAATTACAGTAATTACGGGCGGAACTAAGTCCTTGTTTACCGCTATTTCCATATAGTTTTCATTTCCTACGGTGTCGTTCGCATAGAAGCGAATATTGACTTGCCCATCTGGAGAAGCAATCCATGCGGTTTGGTCGATATTTCCAGATAATCCAGTGAAGGATATGTTAGTGATTCCATTATTGATAGTGTACCACATTTCATCTAGATTAATCTCATCAATGGTAATATTGAAGGAAGGAGAGTTAGTTGAAAAGAAATCGCTCAGAACTGGAGTATTGATTGTTATAATTGGGGCAATACTATCTTTTTCAACATCAATTTGAATATAGTTTTTATTTCCTGCTAAGTCCATAGCATAGAATTGAATTGTTACATTGCCATCTGAGAGTGCACTCCAGCTGCTTTGATCAATGCTCCCATTTGATACAAAAGTGAAATTTGTCAAACCTCCATCAACAGTGTACCACATCACATCAAGATTGTTATCGAAGATTTCCACGACAAAGTTAGGCGAATTGTCTCCAAAGAGTTGATTTAATGTAGGAGTAATTAAATTGATAGTTGGGGCAATTATATCCTTAATAATAGTCACATAGGAAGAATTTACGCTCCCGAAGGTATCATTTGCGTAAAAAACGAGGGTAACAAAACCATCAGTATGTGCTGTCCATTCATCTTGATCGATACTCTCATTAGTCAAAAATATTATATTTGTCAATCCCCCATCAATTGTATACCACATTGTATCTAAATTTACTTCGTCTACTTCGATAAGAAATGTAGGAGCAACCGCAGCATAGTTCTGGTTTAAAATGGGCGAAATTATAGTGATCTCCGGAGCTTTTGTGTCTTTAAGAACGATAACTTGGGCGGAGTTAATATTACTCATAGTATCATTTGCATAAAATATAATTGTCACTGGCCCATCCGGATGAGCATCCCAAAGAGTTTGTTCGATACTACCCGTTAAACCGCAAGGAACATTAGTAATACCTTGATCGATAGTGTACCATATATTGTGAAGATTAAGATCATATATTGACAGAGAGAAATCAGGAGCAGTTCCATTAAAAGATTCTCCGTTGAATGGAAAATTAATCGATAACGAGGGAGGTAAGATATCCTTACGAACAGTAATTTCCTCAAACGCTGTGTTTCCTACAGTGTCATTTCCCCATATTCTTATTGTAACTGTACCATTACTGAGTTCTGCCCATTTTAATGCATCAATAGAACCTGTCCATGTGATATTAGTGGTGGTGTATGTAGAGTTATATAATTCGTACCAACTATCTGAGATGCTATTAATATCAGCAATACTCACATTTACCACGGGAGGTTCAAAACTAAATAACTTCATTGGACTAGGATCGGTAATTTGGATGTTGGGTGGAAAAGCATCTTTCCTTAATGCTATTTGTTTGGATCCAACATGATCTAAAGTATCATTTGCATAAAAAACTATAGTTACTGTACCGTTTGATAGTAACTCCCAGACACTTTGCTCAACATAACCCATCCACGTATAATTAGCTGTGTTGTATGTACTATTTTCTAACATATACCATGTTTCATCTACACCGTCAGAATCAATAACTGCTATGCTAATACTCCCAGGAGTAGTTTTACCAAATAGGTCACCTTCATTTACTCCTGTTATTGAGATTTGAGGCAATCCAATTATGTCTTTAATAACTCTTACTTCATCAAAATGTTCCCATCCCATACTATCGTTAACGTAGAATCTAATCCAGACATTCCCATCACTCATTTGATCCCAAGCTGTTTGGTCAATAGAGCCCAAATAAGTGTAATTTTGAGTTTGGAATATCCCATCTCTTAAATTATACCATACAGTATCTTCAGTTCCACGCGAAACGACATGAGAGATCGAAGGAGCAGTAGCATCAATTACATCATCATTAGAGGGCGAAGTTATTGAAATTATAGGAGAATCCCACCATACAGGATTCTGATCCTGGATTGTTAATGTTGGATTGTAAAGATCTTGTGCTGAATCTCCATAACCATCATCATCGGCATCTTCTCCACTATAATATGAATAGTAGTTAAAATTCCATGCATTTGGGTTATACACGGAGGTTCTTTCGTCCAGAGCAATATTACCTATAATAGTATTATAAGTAAATGATCCGGGATAAGTGGCGTGATCATCAAAAGATTCTATATAAATATTATAATCACTATTTCCAGACACAATATTATTATTGATATCAAGATTTTCTCGAGGGGAGAACTCATCAGGATGCCATATACCATATCCATTATTGTTGCTTACCGTATTATCCGACACCGTTGTATCGTGGTCAACTGCAACTGTAATTCCATGATCGCCGTTTTCATCAACATAATTATCATCAATAGTGGTGCTTCGGGCAAAAAATACTTGAATTCCCCTTTGGCTGTTACCTGAAACATTGTTGTATCTAATATTTACAGTATTTGCAAAAGAACCATCTATTACTGAGATCCCGGCTCTAGAATTGAAAGTCACATTATTGTATGTAATCCCTAAGAAATTTGTGCCCTGAGTACCTGTAAAATAAATTCCCGCTTTGTTGTGAGATATCTCATTTTCTGTTATTACTGTGCTAGTACCTCCTTCCCAGTAGATTCCTCCTCCATTAACATAATCAGCTCCGTTATTATAGTTTATAGTATTACCTTCAACCCGACAATTGTCACTCACATAAAACTGAATTCCATTGCCATTGGAATTACTGATATTATTATCCAAGAAATTTAATCCATTGCTCATAATAACCCGAATCCCCGCATTATTTGAGGTTAAATTATTCCTTCTTACGGTGTTAAAGTTAGATGACTCAAGATAAACACCATAAGCGTTGTTATTTTCAATAACACAATCTTGCACTACGATAGCGGAGCTCCCACTTTCAATACTAATTCCATCATAGTTATCAAAAAGATGGCAATCTTCAATAATCCCTGACCACGTATTATAGATTCTTATAGCGTAGGAACCCGCATTATAAATCGTACAGTTTCGAATTTCAAAATCCCACGTTTTAGAGTTTTCTATAAAAATCCCAAAAGGATTACCTTTACAGTCAATTGATACATTTTCTATTACATATTTTGAGAATACTGAATCCCATTGAACATAATCCAGTTTTGCTTCGGTTTCTGACCAGTTATTATCGATATGGATGATCTTCAAGTATCCAAATAATGAATCAGTATGATTTAGAAATATTTTTTGAGAAATGATATTTTCAGCGATATCGCTAACAAAGAATGATAGCTTTACAGGACCTATTTCACATTGATTCCAAGAAACTTGGTCAATAGTTCCATATGAATCATTCACCGTTATATTATTGCCATCGTTTAGATTATACCAAGTGGAAATTAGGTTAGCCTCAGTGATATTTAACTCAAATTCAATTATCGAATTGCCAAACGGTTGATCGGGTAAAGGTTTTAAAATATCGAGTACAGGTATAAGTGTATCTTTAATTACTTGAATTCCATGAGACTCCGTATATCCTAGGGTGTGATTTGCATAAAAATTAATAAAAATTAATCCATCATCGCAGGAATCCCATTCCATTTGGTTTATCGTGCCTGTAGTGCCTATAAAAACAAAATTTATCCCTCCATTTAAAGAGTACCAGGTTGTATCTATGCCCGGTTCCAAAATAGTAATATTAAACTGAGGTGGAGTACTTCCAAATAAGTTTTCTGGATGTGAAGAATTAATTGAAACAGCAAAAAGGATATCGTGATATTTAGTAATAGATAACTCCCAGGCATTTCCAGACATATTATATTCTGAACCAGCTATATATAATGTATTTAGTGAATCGATTCTAATTGCCCGAATCTGATTGTCCAAATTAGCGTCCTCTTTTTTTATCCCCCATAACAGATCCCATTCATAATAACCCGTTTTATTGAATTTAACCATGTAAGATCCGGAACTTCTAAATCCGATGTAAATATTATCAGATGAGTCAAGTACCATTGTGTCAATAGGTACTGCATCTGCAGGACCCCACGTATTATTCCAAAGTTGATTTCCATCCTTATCATATTTTAACATTAATAAATGGTAACGAGTTTGAGAGCCCAAAAGTGTATCCTTATTACTCCCACATATTATATCTTCATTGGAATCAAAAGCGAGAGAACGACATACATCCCGTTCACTTGCATCCAAAATTTCTGTCCAAAGTAGATTACCTGAAGAATTATACTTGATTAGAAACATATCGTATATGCTATATGTGCTGCGATATATGTAAGTGTCTCCTCCGATATAGATGTTGTTTTGAGAATCTATTATTATGGCATAAGCGTTTTCTAAGGAACTCCCTCCCCAAGTTCTATACCATTCTTGATTTCCTGAATTATTGTATTTAACTAAACATACATCTCGGGAGCCTGCCCCATAACTTGTTGTTGTTCCGAGGATATATATATTTCCAAAGGAGTCTAAAGCTATTGCTTTCCCACGTTCAGTAAGAGATCCTCCAAAAGTGCGATACCATTGAAAAGATCCCGATTCGTTATACTTTAATAAGAAAAAATCATAACTTCCTGCTCCATAACTTTGGGTTTCTCCTGTGATATAAATATTGCCTAAAGAATCGGTAACAACTGCCTGAGCTGTATCATAAGATCCTCCACCCCAAGTCTTGTTCCACAGTTGATCTCCTAAATTATTATATTTCACTAAACAAACATCGTTATAGCCTATGCCAAAGCTAAATGTCGTTCCTACAACGTAGATATCCCCATATTCATCTACTACCATATCTTCACCATAATCATCATTTAACCCGCCCCAAGTACGATTCCATTCCGTTATAATAGTGGTTGAAGAACTTACCTGTTTAGACTTTAATTCCAATGAATCATCATCTTGAATTAATATTGGTGAAGAAAAAAACATTCCTAACGATAAAACACACGTAAATAAGAGGAGAAAGCCTAATCTATATCTATTTTTTGTATTTTGCATTAATCAAAAACCTGTTGTTTGTCGAAATCTGTTACATCTTAACTAACCTTACCTACTATTTATAAATACTCTCCATACTTGTCCCCAAAATCGGGAAAAAATAAAAATAATTACTTCTTAAGTCTCTTTTTGGCAAGGATTAATGTTACAGCGAGACTTATTCCAAATAGCGCGATTAAGTTGTATCCCGGAATGCCAGGTGGTGGTGTTGACTGCTCAGAGGGAATTTTTGTCACTATCACGGAGTTAGTCCCAATATTACCAGCATCGTCTCTTGCGTAGAATTTAATTGTCACAGGACCATCTGAGGCGGCATCCCAAGCGGCTTGGCTAATTGTTCCTGAGAGCGAGGAAATTGTATAATTATTGGCACCATTATCAATCGTATACCAGAACTCGTCCAAATTATGTTCATGAATTGAAAGGTTAAATTGTGGTGGATCATCAAATTCTTGATTGTTTTGAGGGAAGTTTATTGAAATTGCAGGGTTTATTATGTCTTTTCTCACAATCACATAAATAGTTCCAATATTACCAAAAGAATCATTTGCGAAAAAGGATATTTTTACAGTCCCATTTAAAATCTGAGCCCACGATTCACCATCAATAATTCCCAAAAAAGTTAAATTGTTAGTAAGAATAGTTCCGTCATCAAAATTGTACCAAACTTTATCAATTAATACACCCTGAATTGAAACTTCTATTTGAGGAGGTATTAAACCAAAAATATCTAAATAAGTCGGTTTCAATATATTAACCTGTGGATTTGGAATAACAACAAGAGGATATCTGTCTTGATTTAGAACAGGTCCTGAAATATAATAAGGGCTTTCTCCTATACCATCGCCATTCAAATCTAGCCCTACATAATCATCTCAATAATTACCCAATGATCCAATATCCCAGTAATTGGAAACGCTTCCGTCATATGCATGATCGCTGTTGTTCAAAAAAATATTTTTGTATATTAAGTTTCCATCTGAATATTCACTTAGAGATAGTCCGCGCTGTTGATTATCTTTGAACAAATTGTTGAAAAAAAGATTATTATTACCACCTAAACTAATTCCATAAGCAGTAGTATTAATAATACAGTTTTCAATAAACTCGTTATTATTACAATTGCCAAGCAACCAAATCCCTATACCACATTGTTTAATCTCATTTTTTATAATCGTGTTATATTCACATTCAGCCAAAGCCATCCCATAAATTTCATTCATAATTGATATATTCGAGATCTCATTGTTTGAACAATATACCATCATAAATGGCAACCCAGTGTTTGAGAAATTTAAATCGGCAACCTTAGTATTATTGCAATTCGCAAGTAAAATTTGCCCTGCATTGATAAAATTCTGCGGAGATAAACCAGTCTTGTTTGCATAATAATAAATTGGTCTATTATTTAGAGTGTTAGATGTGTCAATATTATATGAAATTACTTCTTCACGGATGTATCCAATGCAAATTCCCACATTTGTAAAAGTATTGTTAAATAACTCGTGAGCTTTTCCATATAAATACACTCCAGAAAAATTGTTTGTAAATTGATTATCATTTAGAATAAATTTATAAGAATCATTTCCACAAATATAAGCTCCAGAAGAACCACAATCGGAAATGAGATTGAATGAAACTCTATTATCCGATCCATTATTTGAGCGAATTCCATAACTTGATTTTGATATCTCGTTATTAGATAATGTAAGGTTATCGCAATCATCTATAAATTTCCCGCTCGAATGGAAAGATAAATTATTATAACTGATAAACCCGTTAGAACAATTTACTAAATGAAGACCCGCATCATAGAAACTTGTACTTGAGTTGTATAAATTACAGTTTCTAACTTCAAAATATTTATGTGAATTTATAATCTTAATACATTCCTCTATATCTCGCCCGTCAATATCTAAATTCTCTAAGACATACGGGTCGCCCCAAGTACCTGAACCAGAACACCAATCGTTATCGTTCGCAGTCTTATTCCAATTTTTTGATGGATCTGAATCATTAATTAGAATCTGACTTGTTAAAATCTAGGATTCTGAAGTGATTAAATCTTGTTCCTTACATACTAATTCATTTTGTTCCTGGATTTGGTTTTTAAAAAACTGATTCGTTAAGAGTGGTGAGGAAACTAGGATAACAAGAGTGAAAAAACTAATAGCATAAGATAATTTTTTAATCTTCATTTTTTTTTACATTTCCGAACTTCTGTCTTAAGTGAATTAAAATATATCTAGTTAAAGTCATATTTATAATTGACTCTCCAAATTAAATACTGAACATCACCAAATATTGACCTTCTTGCTCGCTCAATTTCTTACATAACAAAATTTAAAATCAAACATTAATTAGAAAATTATATCTTAAATCGTATTTATTCAATTCTAAGAACCAGTTTAAGATAAGCAAAATACAACAACTGCTCTCGTAGTGTAGTCCGGCCAAACTTTCCTATAAGGAAAGGGCTTCGCATGCTAGGCTTTCACCCTGGTGACCCGGGTTCGAATCCCGGCGAGAGCACCACCCGTAATTGGTGGAAAAGCATTGGAAAATTACCAGAACCTAGCCCCTGTAGCTCAGCTAGAATGAAAGGAAAAAGCACTGCTTCGGTGTGCTTGGCTAAGTAGAACACTGTAAAAGTGTATCAAAAGCACTCGGCTAAACAGCGAATCTATCACTGTTCCGAAAGTTAACCGGGCGGTCCCATGTTCGATATTGAAATCGGGCTCCGATCTCAACGGATTCCATGGCGGGGGCGCTATTTTCTCTTTTTTTCTATTCTTCGTCTCTTTAATATTGAAAAATACTTTAAGGTTATTTCGTATAAGATATAATGTCAATCGTTATATCCAACTAAGTTGGTAATGAGTTCCATACTACTGACTTATGCTATATTTCAGTTACACTAGGTTTATTATATGGATAAATCTTTTTTGATTCAATTAATCCTTTTTCTGTCAATATTATTGTTCTGTTGTTGTGTTTTCCGTTTATTGAGATCATACCCTTTGCAATTAACTTCCTAATATTTTCCCGAGTGATACTTGGTTTGACTCCCACACTTTCAGCTAGAGTTTTCGTTTGAACCGTTTTTCCTTCGCTTGATAATTTAGAAATATGGGAAAGATATTTTTTCCAAGCTTCTCCAGGACCGTGTTTAGTATTTTGAAGGCTCGAATTCTTTACTGGAATCTGAAGTTTATTCCTCCAATAATTTACCGTTGTATTGGAAGTGTTTGTTAACCGTGCTATTTTTGTATCACTTAAAACCCAATTTTTATTGCTGTAGACCGTTTTAAGCCAATTTTTATGCTTGTAGAGCGGATTTATTCGGGAGGACTCTTTGGTAGGATCTAAGACCTCACCTGAAGGTAGTTTCCAATTTTGGGAAATTGTTTTCCAATTATATGCCATTATTTCTTCTTTAATCCGTTTCTCGTCAGGTTTTAGCTTATAAGAATTTGGTTTCCGTCCTCCAATCGCGATTTTTTCAGTTTTGATATTTGGATATTTCTTGAGGATATTGGCAGGGAATTTATAATTTTTAATTACATCTTTTAGATCTTTGAAATTTTTTTTAATGTCTTGAGAATATTTGCTTCCAACAATTTCTGGATGATTTTTTTCGTAGTATTTAGAAGTAACCATTCTGTGGCAGTTCCCGCAAAGGCACACAGCATCGTCTTTGATGAGTGTTTTTTCAATCTTTTCTAGAGTCGTATAGCGTAATTTATCATATTTCTGAAATGTTTTTTTCTCTAAGTCTCGATGATGGAACTGAAGCGTTCCTAAATTTCTTTCACTACAACCTATACATCCTCCGTTATATAATCGTTCGAGAACAATTCTTTTGCTCATCCACGATTTTATTTGGTGTCCTTCTTTATGTCCTATTCCCGGGTATTGTTTGTAAATTTGTTTGTATAATTTAAGTTCGATTCCTACGAGCGACGATTCAAACTCATTTTTACGTTCAATTAATTCTTTATACTTATTATAAAATTTTGGTTGTTTTTCTAAATGACAATTTCGACATGAGGGAACTGCTTTTTCATTTTCGAGTCGTTTCATGACATTCTTCCAATTACCATGAAAATTGATTGGTTTTGATTTTAATTCTTTGTTTGGATGGTGAAAATCAAACGCAGGAAGATTTGCGATGGTTGTATTACATTCTGGGCATTTTTCTCCAAATTTTCCCCCGTATATATTTCGGATGATATTTGTTTTATTTGTTAGAGCTCTCACTTGCTTGTATTCAAGCCTACAAGGTCTACAGTATCTTTCATAGTGCGTTTTAGCAACATTCCACTTATAGCTCATATACATTTCGAATTCATTGATACTTTTTGTTTGGTTGCATCGTCCACAATTTTTCTGTGTTCCATCATTAATCGACCTTCTTCTTGGTTGGTTTATAGCTGGAATGTTTAATTTTTTACGCGATCTCCATATGGTCTTATAATCGACACCGCAAATTTCCGCAAGCTTTTTATCATTTACTTTCCAGGTTTGGTTCTTAAATACAGCTTGTAACCATTCTTTATGTTTGTATAGTGGATTTTCTTTAGATGGGAGTTCGTAAGGTTTAAGGGTGATCTCTTTATTACCATTTACTTTAACAGTCCAATTCTCCGAAATAGTTTTCCAGTTAAATTTTTTAAGTTCTCCTTTAATTTTTTCCAGAGAGAGTTGACTTACTTCGGAATTTGCTGTGTTCTTGGGCTCGCTAGTTGGAATTTGTTCAATTTTGTTTTTAGATCGTTGAGGTTGAATTTTATTGATTAACTCACTGTTAAGATCAAAAGTTGGGCGTTTAAATTTATTTTTGGAGGGGGTTAGTAGGTTAACTTTTTCGATTTGGATTTTATTTCTTGGTGCTTGCGAGGTGTCCAGCTTCTTCGGTTCAATTTTATTTCTTGGTTTCCCTGATTCAATCTGCTGGTGTTGGATTTTATGATTTGGTTCTTTGTGTATATCTATCTGCCGGAGTTTAATTTTATTTCTTGGTTGAGTTTTCGGGTCGAATTTAGCAGGTTGGATTCTATGTTTTGGTTCTTTATGGATATCTAACTGACGGAGTTTAATTTTATTCTTGGGTTGAGTTTTCGGGTCAAATTTAGCACGTTGTATTTTATGTTTCGGTTCCTTCTTGGTATCAATTTTTTTGGGCTCAATTTTGTTCTTCGGTTTGTCTTTTGGCTTCTGGCTCGGTCCGTCGATTTTTTTATCTTTATCTTCAGGTTTGCTTATTCTTGGCGTGTCGTCTGGTTTTGAAGCGATATCATCTTTTCCGTCTTTATCGATATTAGGTGATTCGAAAGTTATTCCCGGTCTCGATTTGGGTATTTCTCTATCGCCTTTTTCGGTTTTTGGTTTTTCGCACGTTCTTATAGGTTCATACTTGGGTGTATCTCTATCGACTTTCGAGGTCTTAGGTTTTTCACAAGTTCTTATGGGTTCATATTTGGGAGTATTTTTATCAACTTCTTCGGTCTTGGGTTCTTCATATGTTCTTATAGGTTCCAACTTGGGTTTGTCGAGGTTCATTAGTAATCACCTCCAGCTTCAAGTTCAACATTTAAGGTTCTTATGATATACTCTTCAGCGGAAGCTCCGTTAAACACCAAAGCTCTACGAGGTTCTTGGTTTTTGAGATAACTTAGTTCTCTTTTGTCGAGTGTAAAGAACTTTCCGCATTCAAGGTCGAGTTTGAACACGATTTTCAAGCTTGGTGATTTAGTTACGCATTTGAACAAGTTTGATGGTTGTTGGTCAATTATAAGAAATCCGAGTCCTCTACTGCGGTATTCTTCGAGTAGAGTTTTAAACACATCTTCGAGTCGTTCTTTAGCGATAACATTGTCGTCATATGGATTGTTAGATATAGTTTTTGCGAGTATTGGATCGGGTTCGTCGATGACGATGAGATTATTAAGCTGATTGGATTCCAAGGAGGCGGTAAGTGTTTTAATCATTTGAAATAGGGCGTTTGTTAAGATTCGCTGCGTCCATATACTGCATTCAGTTAAGTCGAAATAGAAATTTTTTCCGTTCCTCCATTCCGTAAACCAACGGGGAATTTCGGATGTTAAACACAGGGTTTTTTCAATAATGGGGTTGCTCAATCTCTCGAGCACTTTATTTGAGATTTCGCTTGTGATGTTGGTATGAAATTTCTCATGGTATCCCTGTTTGGGGTTGTCGAGGTAATCTAACGTTTTTTCGAAGAGAATCCTGGGGTAATTTGGTAAATTTTTGCCGTTATTATGCGCCATCATTACATTTTTTAGTACTGTTGTTGTTGTCCCTTTCAGACCGAGTGAGGCGGTCAGATACATAGCGGTTTCATGTAGATATTTATCTAAGTCAATAGTATTAAAATTAGGGATGTTAAAGTAAGGAATCTTTAAATCGTCATCGCCGTAAGTTATAATTTCATCAGCGTGATAGAATCGTTCTTGATTTTTTTTAGAGAGCGCTATGGTTAAAATACCGATGTGAGGTGCTTTTTCGGCAATTTCTTGCACAATTTTACTTGCGCAATACGTTTTTCCAGAACCAGTGGTGCCGGTAACGATACAACTTCGAGCCAAATCGTTAATCCGGATATAAGCGTTCGATCCAGAGAGAACTCCTTGTCGGAACATTTTTCCAAACCAGATGTAATTTTTATCGTCCTCATATATCGGTAAATCGACAATTTTCTCGTTCTCAAGGATGTAAGGTTGTGGAAGTCCTGATTTGGGCGGGAAGTTAAAATCGATGTTTTTTGGGGAGATGAAGTGCGGCATTTCGTGCTTGGGAATAACATCATTGATTAAATAATACCTCTTTCCGGTTTGGATTCTTTCATTATTTTTCCAAAAACAATTTCCTTCTAGGATTTTTTTCCAAGTGTCCGGTCGAGATTTAAAAATGCGAGCTTTCTCCATTTTGATGTTATAGGCACTTTTTGCTAAGAATTCAAAATCGGATTTTAGCATTAATCTTTGGAACTCAGTGGTTCTGTTATTATTTCGTTCAATTCTGATAAAAATTTTTACCTTAAATTCTGTGTGTGCGGTAGAATCTTTCAAATAGTTGTTGTATTTAGAATCTATGGCGTCATCTTTTTGCCAAACGATGTAAAATCGTAGAATTCTCTGAGAATCATAGCTATTCCTGCAACTGTGAATGAAATTTTTTATAAGAGAAATTTTATCTATATTTTGGATTTCTGGGAGGTATAGTTCATACATGGTCTTCTGTTGTTCGAGCGTAAATGGATAAATTGGATGTATCTCTACTATCCCATCTAATCCAGGAAAAACTCTCTTAAATATATTCAATAGTCTGTATCCTTGTATGTGGGCTTCATCGAGAGTTAGTGCTCTTATAAAGTATTCCCACTTAATCTTATTTCCAATAGAGCTAAGTTCTAAACCGTAAACGGTATCGTCTTGGAAATAATTTCGCATCCACGTTTTTTCAATTTCTTTTTGTTTTTCCTGTTTTAAATCAAAAACAATTTCCTTCTCTTGTTGTGTCGGGCTTTGATTAATTTTAATTTTTACAATCCACAGTTCTGCTTCCATGTCGCTTATGGATATCACCACTGAGCTTGATCCCTAGTTTTTTTTGGTTTAATGCGTCTTCGAGTTAAAGCTTTTGGCTTCATATATATCGGTCTACTTTGTTTTTTCCTGCCAAAGAAATGATAATATATAGCTTTTAATCCTTTAAATCCAACTTCAAATACATAATACCCTATGAAAACTAATACATATGCTACAATTTCGTGAAAGAATTGAATTTGATAATAGTCAACAACAAGCCAAACGGTACTTATTGATAATAATACTAAACCAGTTTGATACAACGAATATCTCCAGTCAAAATGAAAAGCCCCAAATATCGCTAATAGATCAGCAAACGAAGGTGCTGCACTTAATACTAACGAAATCATCACAAAAATATAAATGTAAAAAACTAGAACATCCAAGCTTGGATTTTTTAATTGCTCCCATAAAAAGAAAAAAAGCCAAAAGGAGATATAAATTGGTGCGAATCCAATTAGTAGTGCTTGTAAAAAGGTTAATTTGACATAATCTTTTAATTCAACGCGCCCTCCATAATTTAAACCAAAAGCTGACTTGCCATCTGAGCGTTCTAATAGTTTTATTTTCCGTATTCGCGTATTGGTTATGACGCACATTAACGCATGAGAAAGTTCGTGGATTATTATGCCAACAATAGCTATAAATCGAGAAATAGTGTATAGTGGATTAGGTGAGTATTTTAAAAGTATAGTAGATAATATTATTGAAAAAACAGCAAAACCAACCATAAATACGATTTCTTCAAACATTATACAAATTGTTAATTTCTGTGTATTAGTATTATAAGTACTATAAACTCAATGTTTATAAAAGGAAAAAATAAAAAATGCTCATAAACCTTTAAAAAAACCTCTTTCTTCTAGGAATTCGACCCTTTTTTTAAAGCCTTTTACTTTATTCCTTATTCCTAGCCGGTCAAACAATTTGGTTTGAATTGACTTTTGAAGCGAGCTCTGAGTAATATTTAATGATCTACTTATCGAATACAGAGTTAACTTTTCGCATTTAGAAAGCGTTATTGATATTCCTATAACTAAACCAGCAATAACATCGTCTTTAGAATCTTTTATGATATCCCAGAATTTATCTAAAATCTTTTTTGATTGGTTGTATAGTTTTTTATAGCCAATAACGCCTCCTATTCTTGTAAGAATATACTTTTTGTGATCCCTCGTTTTATAAGCTGGCCAAAATAGTTCCATTTGTTTTCTAAACTCGTTGAATTCAATTTTTGATATCTCTGAAACTTCAAGAAGAGTTTCTACATCAATAATAATATTCGCTTCCTTATAGTAAAAATATATAATACATGGAATACACATCTCAGGGCTTCGAAATTTAGACTTAGGTCGGAAATAAGGAAGAATCTCTTTAAATTTTCTTAGAATTATGGAAGCATCTTTAGTTGATCGTCCAAGCTTTTCAAGGATCGTTTTAGCCCGAATGAACGCTAATTTCGTAATTTCTTCTTTATATTGTTTAATAGAATTTAATTTACTAATGTATCGTATCTTTCCCCTGTCTTTAGCCCTTTTTCGTTCTCTCTCGTTTCCTATTGTAGTTTTACTGGTAGGAATGTTTTGAAATTGTATTTTATCGACTGAGGTATCAGATTCAAATTTTATCAATTCCTGAACAGTTCCACAAATTCTGCATACATAACCATAACTTAGTTTTGAGATGTTAATAGAGTTACAATGATAGCAAACATCCAAAAAACCTTTACCTTTTGTATTCATGAGTTTTCACACCTAATACTTATTTTTTTAAAATTTTCTATTTCTAAGGTGGAAAAATACAAAAGTTGTCTATTTATAAAGGAAAAATAAGGAAATTTTTCAAAACAATTACTATCCCCGATGTGGGAATATATTTCAAAAAAACAGATATTAAAGGATTATTTTTCTACTTTATTTTTCCTTTTAAATATAACAAGTTTATAGTGTTATTAAACCAATAAAAATAAAGTTTAAGCTGGTTAATATTGTTGGAAAAGTTGAATAAAAAAAGTATAAAATATAAGTTAAGAAAGCGGACGATAGAGAATTTAAAGAAAACCTTGGGATTGAAAGGTGAGGGAACGAAGGATTCACCTATTGTAATTGATGACTTAGGAGATGTAACTGTAGAAATTTCAATAGTGACTGAAGGAATCTATCTTATTTTGAAGAATTTAGCTATTTCTAAGCTTTCAATAGCAGGTTCCCAACATGTTGTAATTGAGGAGTGTTTTATCGTTGATTTAGAACTCATAGAATGTAAAAGTCTCACTTTTAGAAGTAATACAATTTTAAGGATCGAGCAATTTTTATGTAGAAATTGTGTTTATGAAAATAATAGCATTTTACAGAAGGAATACACTAAGTTAATTAACAACACACGCGAGAGGAGAAAATTCTTCATTATTTGGATTTTTCTAGGCGGTGGTATACTACACACTATTCTTGCCGTTAATTCATTACTCTATTCGTCTCTGTCGTTGGCTTCTGTTGTTTACCTTGTTATGGGGGTGTGGCTTTCAATTGGAATGACATACCTATTAAATCTGCGCTATCAAATAAATAAAATCCCCCAGAATAGGTATCTTAATTTCACTATTCAGGAGAAAGCAGCTATTTTAAATCCTTTAATCAAAGTCGCATAAAGGAGGATATGTTTGTTTGAGTCACGGAAGAAATAACATGTATAATAAACGGCGAAGTTCTAGAGTTGTCTGGATTATTCTAGGAGTTTTCTTATTCGCTTTGGTTGCCTTTCCATATTTTGGGAATAATTTTAGATACTTCATTAGTTCGAGCTTGTCGCCGCTTCAAATTATTGGTCAATATTCTCTTATCTTTGGGGTAATTATTTTAATAGGTGGTATTATTATCAAGAGGTCCAAGGTAATATTGGTGGGAGTTCTGTTGTTACTTATTGGACTATTTCTTGGCGAACCCTTAAACTTTTTGTCCATTTTTACAGGAGGTTCACCAAATAGAGGATATCATTTTTTTTAGCTAAAGGCGAAAATATTTAATCCCCTTGTTCAACCCAAAGAATTTTTCGTTTGAATTTAACAACAACGAGGTAGAAACCATGATTTACGATATTCACGATTTAGCGCTTGATTTTATGGATAAGAATAATATAGCGACACTTATAATAATCCCTAATAATGGATATTTAGCAATCTATGATACTGAAAATGAAGAATAGTAAAAAATTATGAACAGTCATTTAATAAAGGTGAAAAGAAATATGAATAGATTAGATACCTATTGTAGATTACTCAAAGATATATATGGTGAGAGGATAGTTAAATCATTTACTATGAGGAATGAAAACAACTTTACATTAAAGATGAACAATGAGCATGATAATCAAAAAACAAAAAAATATTACGATAGAAAAGATGGTGAGGGTTGTGATACTTGTAAACCTAGTTTTAGAAATATAAAAACCGTCAACTTTTTTAAAAGGAATTTTCTGATGATAAACTTCGCACTCATCATAAATAGAGTTTAACCTAAAAAATTGGAGAATTACCAATCGTATTTTTTTTTATAAGGTAGGCTAACGTAACTCCTAAAATCCAAATTAAAAATACTAAATCATAGCCTAGAATTACAGGGGGAGTATTCTCCTCTATTACAATGATAGAAATGCAGTTTGAGAGAGTGTCGCCATACTCGTTATGCGCAACCACGATAAAATAATAAACACCTTCCGCATATCCACTTAATTCCAGATTAAAATCGGAAATTTCAGCTGCCAAAAGAGTCAAGCTCCCATTAATCTCTGTGATGAAATTTAAATGAAGATAGACGGAGTAATTATTCGCTCCGTCAGATTTATCCCATGTGAGAATAAACTCACCATCAGTATCAGGATTTCCTGCATTGGAAAAAAGTGTGAACGCTCTTGGCAGTGCGACTCCACCATCTATGATAATCCAAGCAAAATTAGTTATAATTGAGTGTCTAGCGTTTGCAGCAAGATTACTATATTTTGAATTACCTCCATCAAAACTTACTCCGCTTTGTAGAGATAGTTGTGACCAACCTATCAATAGATTATCATAATTATATGTTGATAGCGTAACAGAACGGAACATATATACCATTGTTGTCACATTTGAGACATTCCAGTTACCTATGGGTTGATTAAAAGATGAAGCATCGCTAAACATAGCATTAATATTTGTCACGCTCGAGACGTCCCAGTCGCCGATGGGTTGATTAAAAGATGAAGCACCATCGAACATAGCAATCGTATTTGTTACGCTTGAGACGTCCCAGTCGCCAATGGGTTGATTAAAAGATAAAGCATTAGAGAACATATACCTCATATTTGTCACGCTCGAGACATCCCAGTCGCCGATGGGTTGATTAAAAGATAAAGCATTAGAGAACATAAGACTCATATCTGTCACCCTCGAGACGTTCCAGTTACCAATGGATTGATTAAAAGATAAAGCATTAGAGAACATAAATTCCATTGTTGTCACGCTTGAGACGTCCCAGTTACCTATGGGTTGGTTGAATGATGAAGCATCGCGAAACATATAACTCATATCTGTCACGCTCGAGACGTTCCAGTTATTGAGGGGTTGGTTGAATAAAGAAGCTAACCAAAACATTTCTTCCATTGTCGTCACGCTCGAGACGTTCCAGTTATTGAGGGGTTGGTTGAATAAAGAAGCTTCCCGAAACATTCTATACATGGTTGTCACGCTCGAGACGTTCCAGTTATTGAGGGGTTGGTTGAATAAAGAAGCGTCCCGAAACATTTCTTCCATTGTCGTCACGCTCGAGACGTTCCAGTCTCCTATTGGTTGGTTAAAAGATGAAGCACCATAGAACATAAATCTCATATCTGTCACGCTCGAGACATCCCAGTTATTGAGAGGTTGGTTGAACGAAGAAGCGTCGAAAAGCATAAATCTCATATTTGTCACACTCGAGATGTCCCAGTTACCTATGGGTTGATTAAAAGATAAAGCATTAGAGAACATATACCTCATATTTGTCACGCTCGAGACATCCCAGTCGCCAATGGGTTGGTTGAATGATGAAGCATCGCAAAACATATAACTCATATCTGTCACGCTCGAGACATCCCATCCACTCATATTACCACTGTTACCAAGATTCCAGCAATCAACAAAAGCATCAATTAAATTGGTAGTTCCCGTCAAATTCAAATTATCAGTAGCCGTTAATTCTAAATTGGAGCACCCCGCAAAATATCTTTGTGAATTTCCCAATCGTAAGGAGCCCCATTGTTGAATTTCAAGAATTTTCAATCGATCTCCTCCATAGTCAAACTGCCAACCTATGATTGTTCCTGTAATATTAATAGTGTAAATCCCTTCAGAAGTATAGTTATGCGTAACATCAATTTGATCCCAGACCGTGATGGTTTCATTGGACTCGTCGCCCCAATCCACCAAGAAATTATATGTCCCACTAGATTGAAGAGGTAATTTTACTTGATTGCTACCGCTGGAACCCGAACTTATCTCGGCTGTATTCCAAACAGTGATAAACGCATTAGGATTTTGTGCAGTGTGTGGTATGAGTTCCACACTTTTGGGCATGAGTTTTTGTCCCTGAAACAGAGAATTAAAGGCAGAAATATTCAACAACATTAAAGATAAAAATACGACTAAACCTAAAATTACAGATCTATTTTTCATATGTTCAATCACAAATTTTTGACTTTTAATATATATATTTGTCAGCTCTAGTTAATAAAGTTTCCAAATTAGATTTGGTTACACTCAAAATCCATTTCAGATATTATACTACCTTGATAGATACTATTCACAGCAGTAAAATTAATATTTCTTCTAGGTATCGATATATAACAAGTTCTAAGATAGACAATAAGCACGATCGATTGTGATCCAATATTAAAATGTAGTGTCCTCTTTCAAGATGGCATTTTTTTAGCTAAAGGCGAAAATACTTAATCCCCGTGTTAAGCCCAAAGAGGACGAGTAGTACTATGCTAACTAGCATAATTTTTAATCCTTTGCTTTTGAAAGGTCTTCCTCCAAAGAATAACA
>Ga0307378_10003715_pt1 | contig 22176 bp, 9 predicted proteins | sample UN1MG_FD_202238 | JGI IMG/M metagenome (GOLD analysis project Ga0307378, IMG submission 202238) | Soil microbial communities from Risofladan, Vaasa, Finland - UN-1 | ecosystem: Environmental > Terrestrial > Soil > Coastal area > Acid sulfate soil | place: Finland: Risofladan, Vaasa | collected...
CGCGACCGCACGTCGCCGAGGCGCTCGAAGGCGAGCAGGCACTCCTCCCGGTAGATGCGCAATGCCTCGTCCAGCTCACCACGGCTGTAAAGGATGTCGGCAATCTTGCCCATGGTGACGGCCCGCGAGCGCACGTCGTCGAGGCGCTCATAGACGGGCAGCTCTTCCTCCCGGTGGATGCGCAATGCCTCGTCCAGCTCGCCACGGGACTCGAGGATGTCGGCAATCTTTCCCATGGTGACGGCCCGCGAGTACGCGTCGGCTGCATCATCAAACAGGGCGACCGCATCACGCAGGGCTTTGAGTGCCTCGTCTGGTCCGGTCTCCGCAATCATGGCTACGGCATATGTAGCTGATATCTGCGCCCGCGTCACCTTGTCGTCCGATTCAAGCGCCAGCCCTTTTTTCAGTAGCCCGATCCGCAAACCGGTCTCCCCGATACGCTCGGCGCAATTCGCTGCAAGCAGGAAAAAGCCCGGTCGCGGGGAGCCGCCCTGTCTCTCGATCTTATCGAGTGCGCGTCGCAGGATATCCAGCGCCGCGGCGGCATCCTGCTGCACACGAAACAGAAAGCTTCCTGCAGCGTTGGCCGATGCTTCGAGAATCTCGGCCGGTGCACCGCCTATGAGCGCAAGATTGGCCGCTTCGACCCCGAGCGGACTCCGCGGGAAGTCACCGTCCGCATCGCACCATGCACTCGCCAGAGGTGCAAGTGCGGCGGCGGCCAGGCGTTCTTGTTGTCTCTCAGAGAGCTTTCCGCCGGCAAGAGGTCTGGCGAGAGGATTGGCAGCCGCGTGCTCGACGCCGAACAGTTGTCCCCAGGAGTCTAGAAGCCCGAGGCCCATCAGACGGTTCAGGCAGGCGGGGGGATCGTCCACGCCGGCGGCTTCGCCGACTGCTTCCAGCGCCCGCACGGGGATAGGCAGCCCCTCGGAGAAGAGCGTCGCTGCGCGGAGTTGCTTCCGCTCATGCCGGGTCAGAGCATCTCGATAGGTCTCAAACGTCACCCTCTGGAAGAACTCCTGGGCAGCGCTTTCGTCTCTCGGGACCTTGCCGGAGTCTTTCCAGCGTTCGACGGCAACCAATGCTTTGCGGGCCGCCTCGAGTTCGCCTGCCAGAATCGGGCGGCAGAGGATTTCCTGGAGGCCCGGGTTACCCCCGGCCAGCTCCAGGGCGCGAACCGCCATATCACTTTCGGAAAGTCCTTGCTCAGCACCCGGCAGTTCGGCAAGCGCCTTGGCGGCCCGCCACTGCTTGACGCGTTCGTCATCTTTCATCGGACGAAGCTGCACGCGCTCGAGCGTCTTGGACAGGTCACCGCCATCTCCGTCGGGCAGCGTGAAATCGTACCGACTGGTCAGAAGGAGACGTGAGGCCGTATCCGACACACTGAAAGCGCGCAGGATCGAACCCAGACTGATCCGCCAGGCATCTCGCGCTCTCCCGGGAGCATTGGCGACAGGCGTGATCGTCTGCCCGCGACGGGGCTTTTCTAGGATCTCGTGCAGATCATCGACTATGAGCAAGACAGGGCTTTGATTGAACGGTCCTCTCAGCATGTCCTCGAGGGCGTCGCCCAACGCGCTTCCATTCCGCGCAACCAGATCGCGCCAGTTCTGTCTCCATGCCTGCCTTTCGCTCCCCGGCATGGCGGCGACGAGTTTATCGAAAACGGCGAGGGCATCGTAACGGTCGTAGACGGCTACCGTCTGATGTCCAGGCATTCTGTTGGCTATGCGGGTGGCGAGGCTGGACTTGCCGATGTTGCCCATGCCTAAGATCAGCACGCCCTTTCCGCAGTCGCGAAAGGAGCGAAGAATCTTCTGCCCCTGACGCCGGCGCCCGACGTACTGCTGAGTAGTGGCCACCGCAACCCTGCTATTGGCCTTGTCGAGGAATTCTCTGTAGCCTGCGTTCTTGCGCAGTTCACGCTTGTGCTTTGTGCTGTCGCAGCACGGTCCGCCTCCTTGAGGGCCGGCATACAATCGGGCGAGGTGCCAGTGGCGGCCACTTTCGGGATTCTCCAGATGAGCCTGAAGCACTTGGCCGCGCGCCATTGCGGCCGCGTATTGAACAGACTGATACCGGGCCAGCTCTGTATAAAAAATCTGCGCAAAGTGGGTGGCATCCGAATCATTGACCGATCCGTCCCATCCGAGAACGTTCGCTACTCCCGCCCGCACCAGTTCTCTGGCGAAAGGCTCAGCGCCCGCGCCTTCAGCGGTTCGGCAAGCGGAAAGGAACACAAGCGGCGCCTTTGACTCGCCGAGCACGCCGGAGAAGCCCTCCGGCGTGACGACGGCAACGTCGCCTTCAGGCGACTCGAGTGCGAGAATCGGCCCTAAAGTATTGTCGATGTTGCCGTGGCAGGAGACATGAACCACCTCGAACGGACCGTCCAGAGCAAGGCGATCCTTGAGGAACTCGGCGCAGCCGCTTTCCTCGACGCTCAGATGCACGTCGAGGCGCTCGGTGGCCCTCAAGATGGCCGCCTCTTCCGCTTCAAAACTGAGTTCTTGCTGACCCTCTGGTGAGGCGGCCATGAACATCATAGCGAGATCGGCGTGTGCCGGCTGTACCGGCGTAGCATCAAGGGGGCGCCCAATGCTTCGGAAGACCACGAACGGCTGGATGATATCCGAAGCGAGGAAGGCACCCCGGGTTGCCAGGATTTCCCACGGGAGGTCGAGAAGTGCCGACTCCGCTTCGGTGTCGGGAGAACGGACCGCGATCTCGAGCACACGCCGGTCCGCCCCGCGCAGCCATTCGGACAGCCATCCGGTGCCGTCGAAAACGCCGAAGATCGCGCTGCCGATCTCGCCAAGCGCGGAGAGGTCGTTCGTGCGCACGGCGCGACGGTATCGGCGAGTCCAGTCCTTGAGCTTGGCAAGCGTCTCGCGGGTGATGGGGATGCGAACGGGTTCCGCGTTCTCTCGCTCGCAGAAGATGTCGTTGGCGATGATAGAGATTCGTGCTCGCATGGCGGAGTTCCCTTGCTCCTAATCCCGAGACTCGCCCTCCTTGATGACATTTCCATCCTCATCACGAAGGGACCAACGGGCGCCAAATCGTATCTGAACGTGCTCAGTGCGACGGAGAAAGAGGTTGCCCATAAACTCCATGAAGTAGTCTTGGATTGTGCTGTCGGCGGTCAACCTCACCGAATATATACCCTCGGCCTCCGCTATGCGCTTCGCGCCTTCCTGAAGCCCAAGCGGACTCACGACAATGGCGCCGGATGCACCGGTGTCTTGGATCCTGAAAGCGAGACCGCCCAATTGCTCCTGTTTGAGCCGAGATGTCGTGTATCTCCGGCACTCGACTATCAGGAAGACGTCACTGCCCTCACGCACTCCCTTTGCGTCGATCTCCCATTCCGTATCCTCCCCCTGTATGCTCTGCTTGCCCTCAAAGCTCGTCACTCCGAACTTGTCCGCAATAGTCTGCAGGATGGCCGGCGCAGCTTCCTGATAGCTTTCCCACGGCTTCTCTATGGATCGTCTCATGGCACCCCACTGTTGTCAAACCGGCCGCGCCGAGCGCTCGTGCGAGCCGCTCGAGACAGACATTTCCTGTCTTTGAATCGCGCGGCCAATTCTAACTAATGACGTACGCGGTATCAAGACCATTCTGAGTGCAAGGCCCCCCTCACATCTCCCCATAGCTCGTTCGCATGATCACCTCCTCCTGCATGCTTGGCGAGAGGCGCGTGAAATAGTCGGTGTAGCCGCCGATGCGAACCACCAGGTCCTGGTATTGCTCGGGATTCTCGCGGGCACGCTCGAGCAGCTCGGAATCGAGCACGTTGATCTGCATCTCGAAGCCGCCGCGCCGCAGGAACGTCAGAACGAGATCGCGCAGCCGCTCGAATGCCGCCGCCGAGCCGAACATCGATCGCGCGAATTTCATGTTGCACGCGATGCCGCCGATCATCGGCGCGTGATCCCACGACGTGGTGGAGATGACCGCTGCCGTGGGGCCGTTGCGTTCGCGGCCCTGCGCCGGGCCGGCGCCGTCGGCGAATGGGAAACCCGCACGCCGGCCGTCGGGCGTTGCCCCGCACTCGCGGCCCAGTATGTCGTGCATGATCCAGCAGAACATCCCCGGCACAAACGCACTGCCGCCAGGCTCCACACGATGACGGGCGCATTCGTCGCGCACCATCGCGGTCAGCGTGCGCATCAGGTCGTCGACCTCGCGGCAGTCGTTGCCATACTTCGCATGCTTGTGCAGGAAGGCGAGGCGCGTCTGCTCGTCGCCCTCGAAATTCGAGTCGAGCAGCGCCTTCATCCCGGCCGGCGTCATCGACTGCTCGTCGTAGACGACCCGGCGGATCACGTGCAGCGAGTCGGCCAGGTTGGCCATGCCCACAAACGAACACTCGATCCAGTTGCAGGCCGCGCCGCCGCTGTCGATGTCTGCTCCGCGTTCGATGCAGTCGCGCGTGAACACGCTTTGCAGCGGTTTGCCGCCGTAGTCGCGGCGCTGCACGCGCAGGCGGTTCTGCTCGGCCACACCGGCCGTAATGTGCTCAGCCAGCCGCTTGCGGTAGCGGCGCAGGAATTCGTCGAACGTATCGGCCGGAGCGCATTCTTCGACCTGCGCCGCGATCTCCTCCAGCAGCACGGCGCACACGGAATAATATGGTGAGGCCACCCACACGTTGCTCATGCCCGCCGGCGTGATCTCCACGCAAGTTGAATTGATGTAGTTGCAGGCCTGCTCAGCCGGCAGGCCCAGGTCGCGCAGGCCGCGCTGGATCGTTTCGTCGCCGAACAACGCCACGTTCGCATGCCCGAGGCCGATCAGCTCCACCGCAAGCGCCACAAGCTCGCGCGGCGTGTCATCGTGCCAGCACACGCCCACCGTCGGATAGATCAGCCGCGTGCGGCGGATCGCCTCGAGGCAGATATACGACAGCCCGTTGGTCAGATCGTTGCCGGCGGCGTCGCGGCCGCCCACCATCACCGAAATCGCCAGCCCGTCGGGCACGAACTCGTTGATCAGCAGGTACAGGCTTTCGACCAGCGCCAGCGCGTCGGCGTCGTCGATGCGCCCCGCCGCGATGTCGGCCTCGTAGAAAGGGAGCAGCGTGCGGTCGATATGCCCAGGCACCACCAGCCCCACGTTCTCGGCAATCGTGGGCGCCGAATCCATGAAGTACACCAATTGCAGGGCATCGCGAAACGACTCCGGCGGCTCGTGCGCGATGCGCCCGCAGCTTTCCGCCATAGCGCGCAGTTCATCGGCGCGTGAACCGCCCGAGCAGGCCATAGCGGCCCGCGCAGTGGCTGCGGCATTTTCGATCATCGCCGACAGCCCGTCGAGCGCATAGATGAACGATTGATATGTTTCGGCCGGCTTGCCCGCCGCCGCCGCCAATAGCCCGCGAATTTCCTCGCGGACGCCGTCTATGCCGACACTCAGCACGCGGCTGCGGTCAAGCTCGCAGTGCCCCGTCTGCCCGCCGGTCCGGCAGGTGAACTCGGCAAGATAACGCTCAGCCGCCGCGAGCTCGTCCGCAGGTTCTTCCGCGGCAGGCGCCAGCCGGCCCATCAGCAGCTCAAGATCGTCCACCTCGAACTGCACTGCGGCCAGCAGATCGCGCGTCAGCAATCCGCGCCGCACCTGGCGCGATTCGATATGCTCCGACGCGCTCAAACTTGCGGCAGCCGCGACAGGCGAGCCTAGCCACCGCACGCGGCCCTTCCGCTCGAGGCAGCGCTTTCTCAACTCCGCTATGCGTTCGCCGCACTTCATGGTGCACCATCCTATCCTCAAGGCTGTGGAAACAAACGCTGCACGCCGGCCAGGCCGCCCGCAGCAACGCTCCGATTATTTTACAGGAAAATGGTTGAAGGATTCAACTGTGCGTGGACATTTTCATATCCGCACGGATGCCGTGGCGTCGCGCCTTCGTAGGGGCGGGGTGCACGCCGCGACCAGCCGTAGCCGCTTCGGCGTAGGCTGGTTTCCGGCGGGTATTCCCCGCCCTCCGGCTGGTGTCTTTTCTCGGAGGGCAGGCAACACCCGTAATCCGGCCTGTCGGCCGAATTCCGTGCGGCCTGCCCCTACGTACGCCGTGCAACCGTCCCCTACAGCAGCATGACAAGGTAGCAGAGCAGAATCGAGAAGCTTACGTCCGGATGTATTCGGAAACTGCCACGCCCGATTCAATCGTGCAGCGCCGCTTCAGTCCATCTTGCTGACCTGATACTCCGCCGACTGAAGCCACTCGTGGTTGATCGTTACTCCCCAGCCGGGGCCGTCGGGAATCTGCACGCAGCCGTCGCGGACCTCCAGTGCCGGCTCGAACAGGCGGTGCGTCCACGGCGTGTCTTCGATACTGAATTCGACATACGGCCCCGCGTTTGGGATCGCCGCCAGCATGTGAAGGGTGAAAACCGTGACCAGCGACAGATTGGCCGAATGCGGAACGCATGGCAGGCCAGCCGACTCCGCCATCTGCGCCACGCGCAGCGCACGAGTCAGACCGCCGACGTAGCAGATGTCCGGCTGCACGACGTCCACCGCGTTCAGCGAGATCATCCGCCGCCATTGCGCCAGGCAGTTGTCCTGCTCGCCGCCGGCCACGTCCATTTCCAGCGCCTCGGCCACCTGCGCCGTCCACTCAAGCTCCCAATACGGGCAAGGCTCCTCGAAATGGCACACGCCGTTGGCCTCCAGCAGGCGGCCCACCTCCACCGCGCGTTGCGGAGTGTAGCAACTGTTTGCATCCACCAGCAGCGATGCGTCGTCGCCGATCGCCTTGCGCACGGCCGGCACGAGGGCCTCCGTCCGGCCCGGCCACTCGTCGGCGTCGTGCCCGCAGACTGACCCGATCCGGATTTTGAACGCGTCGATGCCCAGCGTGTCCTGCAGGCGATGCAGCCGTTCGGCCTCGTCCTCGGGCGAGATATCGCGCCGCATGCTCGAGCCGTAAACCCGCACCGGCCGCGCCTTGCCGCCCAGAAATTCGCACACACACTTGCCGGCCACCTTCGCGTGAAGGTCGTACAGGGCCGTGTCGACGCCTGCAAGCGCGCGGCACACATACGACCACGGGAATTTATATTCTTGCTCCACGCAACGCTGCGCGAGCCGGTCGACGTCCATCGCATCCGCGCCCAGAACATGCGGCGCAACCTGCCGGTGAAGCACCATCGCGGTGATATCCGCGTTGAACGGCGCCGCCTGGCCGAAACCCTGGTCGTTGGTATCGGTTGTAACCCGGACGATGCACAACTGACCGCGCGTAAACGACTCGACGCTCTGTATCCGCATTTTTCCGTTCTCCCCGGCGGCAACTGCGCCGTGCATTGCAGCATCGGGGCACGCCCCGCACGGCGCCGCGCCCCGTATCATTTTCGTCCGATCGCGCCCCTGATTGAGAAATCCGCAGCCGCTACAGCACCGCCGGATTCACGCAATTCGCCGTCTTGAGCCCTTTCAGCACCGCCACGATATTCGCCGCAGATAGCGGCGGCGCCTACTTCTTCGTCCAGTCCTGCGCCAGCGGCGAACCTTGCTCTTTCAGATAATTCATGACCGTTATCATGTCCTGCCAGACTGCCCCGCGTGCCTCGCGCGTGTAATTGCGCAGCAGATACGACGGATGAAACGTGGGCATCAGCTTCGCCCCTTGCCAATCCTGAAAGGTGCCCCGGAATTTCGTTATAGCCACCTTCTCGCCCAGCAGCCCCTGCACGGCCGTGGCTCCCAACGCCACGATCACCTTCGGCTCGATGGCGGCGATCTGCTCGAGCAGATACGGCCTGCAACCGACCATTTCGCTCAGCGTCGGCACGCGGTTGCCCGGCGGCCGACACTTGACGATATTGCCGATGAACACGCGCTCGCGCGGCAGTTTCATTCCGCCCTGTATGATCTGCGTCAGCAGCACGCCGGCCCGCCCCACAAACGGACGGCCCGTGCGGTCTTCGTCCGCCCCAGGCCCCTCGCCCACGAACATCAGGTCGGTGGCGGGGTCGCCTTCGCCGAACACCGTCAGCGTGCGCGTCTTGCACAGCTCGCATTTCCCGCAGCCGGCCACTTCGGCGCGAAGCTCGCAGAAAATATCGTTGGCGGCGATTTCAGGGGCGGGGGGGATTTCGGGCGACAAATTCATGGGCGACCTCGGTGTTTCGGTCTCGGGCCGTGCTGCGGTCACCGGACGGCGCGGTGTTGGCGGCTCGGCGACACGTTCGCTGCGCGTTGCGGCCGGCGCAGCGCCTGCGGCTTGCGCCGGCTCGGGCCGGATCAGACATCTTGCGTCGGCGCGCGGCAGATGCTCGATGCCGAAGCACCGGTCGAGTTCAACCTGCCCCCGGCAGGCGCGCACCAGTTCGTATAGTTCGGCCTTCTGCTCGTTCATCTTGTTGTCCGGCGGTTGGTTGTTCTGTATTTTCGGCAGATTCAATGGTAGCATGGGCGATGCCGGGAATCAAGGAATTGCCGGCGCCGTCGCGCTTCAGCGACAGCATGCTCACTTGATGCGAACCATGTACGGCAGGGGCTGGGCGGGGTCGTCCATCAGCCGCACAACGCCGTACCAGCGGGTGTTCCATGGGTGGCCGTCTTCGCTCCACATCAGGTGCGTGGCGCCTTTGGGGCCGAGATGAACCCACCAGACCGACAGGCCGAGGTCGCGCCCGCCGAACTCGGGCCAGGCGTGCAGCTCCATCAGCGAATAAGGCACAAACAGCTCGGCCCGGAACCCGCCGTCGACCTTCTTCCACGCGCCGGTCATGCCTTCGGCCCGCTGCGAGGTCTCGCCCTTGCCGAGGCGCAGCCTGCCGTCTGCGGCAAAACTTCCGCTGCACCAGTAGTAGCGGCCCGGCGTGCCCAGCAGGGCCGAATCGCGCGTGTCGAAAAACAAGGTGAACCCATCGTTCTCCGGCTCGCCGGTTCCGAATATCGCGAAGTAGACGCCCTTCTGGCCGGCCCGCACGTTCCACCACGTCATTAGTTCCTCGGGCCGCTCGCGGTAGTCGGCCGGGCCGCGCGACCATCGCGCCTGCTGCGGCAGCCCCACTGGAAACGCCGCGCCATCCTGCGGGTTGCCGTTATCCCACTCGGCGGTGTCGCCGTCGACGGTCGCCTCGCCGCGCACTGCTCCGCCGAACCGCACATATGCCGCCTCCGCGACCGCCCACCCGGTTCGGTCGGGCGTGACGGCTTTCGTCAGCAGCTTGATCCTGCCGACGTGGTCGCCGGGAATCTGGTGTTCCTGGATTTCGGCTCCGCCGGGAGTGACGAGCTGCGCGCGGATGGTGTCGGAAGCGATCTGCCGGCCGGGCAGGTAATACGCCTGCACCTCGAACGGCACGTGCGCGCAGGTGACGCTGCTGCCGCCGCCGCTGAAATCGACCACCGGCACGAGGCAGGTGTCGTGTGCTAGGTAGGCGTTGTTCGGATACGCCAGCAGGTCTTCCGGCTGCCTGGCCTGCGGCCATGAAATTTCGAACTCGACCGCCTTGCCCGGCGGCAGGTCGTATCGCGCCGGCTGTGCGTCTATGGCGCCGCCCATCAGCGGATACGCCTGCAGCGTGCCGGTGCGGCGTTTGGCGGAGGTGTTTCGCGCCTGCACGCGGCTGACCACGCCCGCATCGGTCCAGCGGCTGCTGCCCGAGAACGCCAGCGGCGGCGCGGCCTGGCGGTCGAAGATGGTGTCGAACACCGCCCGCGCCATCGCGAGGTGGCCGAGCGCGTTGGGATGGATGGTATCGCCCCGGCCGCCGGTCTCGATCATGCTTTCCATCTGGCGGTTGTAGCTGGACGGGAACATCGGCCACGCGTTTCTTGCGGAATCTTCGATGGTCGGGCCGCCGGCACCCCACACGGCTGCAAATGTGTTTGCCACGGGCACCCCGAGCGACCGGCCCAGCGGGTGCAGCGATTCGGCGAATCCTATCGTGCGGAACGCGAACCAGGGCGGGGCGGAATCTTCGGTGCGATCTTCAGGGAGCACGGGAATGGCTATGTGCGGCGTGGGCTGCATGAAAATGCAGTCGGCGTTGCAGTCGGCCGCAAGCAGATCGGCAACGAGCCTTGTCTGCTCGATGTAGCCGCGCCAGGGGCAGCCTGCGCCCTGGTCGTTCAGGCCGTACATCAGCAGGCCGAGGTCGGGGCGATTGGGCGGACCGTCGGTTTTCCAGAAGCGAATCGCGGCATCAACGGAACGGCCCGCGTAGGAACGATCGATGAAAGTTATACGTTCGTTGCCGGTGGCGCGCCGCAGCATCATGACGAGCATCGACTCGAGGTCGCCGGTGTGCATCACCGAATCGCCCATCGACAGGATCGTGTATGGCAGGCCGGCCAGCAGCTTGTCGGCGTTGCGCGGAAGCGTGCGCCTTGCGGCGTCAGCATCCACCTGCGGCGGCGGTTCGATCGCGAGGAACCGTACGGCCGCCTGCTTGCCGTCTGCCGCCGTGAACGTGGCCGCGTGGATGCCTTCGCACAGCGGCGACAGGCTGACGGCGCCGCCGCGTGCGATTGCCGTGCCGTTGCTTCTCGGGCCGTTGCCGTCGAAGGTGATCGTGACGATCGCGTAGTCGACGTTGCCGTCGGGCAGGGCGACGCTCAGCCGCGCCGGCTCATCGGTGAAAACGTAAACCGGCGGCGGCGGCGCCTGCCGCGCCTGGGCACTGCCCAAAATCAGGACAAGAGCGGTTGTGACGGCGATTTTGAGAACGAATGACGGTCCGAGTTTCATGTGCGGCCTCCGGCGGTGGGTAATTGCGATTGCAGCCGACCACAAACAGAAGCCCCCGCCAGGTCCGCGTCTACATAGTTCGTGTATACGCCGGACAAATTTCTGACGGGGGCGAAATATTGCCCTGCCGGTGCGCTCGATATTATTATATCACACCGCCGGCGGATTTCAAGCGCAGGAACCAGAAAACAAAAAAACCGGCTCCCCAAACCTGTGGGCTGGGGAGCCGGCTGTTTTCGTCTGGCCTGCAAATGGTTGCGCGGGCCGCTATTCGGCTATCAGGATGCGCAGCGACTCGGCCATGATCCTGTTGATCGTCTCCTCAACGTTCTGCGATCGCAGGACGTATTCCATCGACATCCGTGCGTTCTCGAGCTGCTCCTCTGTGGGCGGCTCCGGTTCTATCCGGTCGCTGAGCGCCATCAGGAACACCGACTGCCTCTCGTTGTCCTCAAGAACGGGGCCGGAAATCTCGCCGGGTGCGAGACCGAACGCGGTGCTGGTGAACCTGAACCGCTTCTCGTTGCCCGGCAGCCCCGGCACATCGGCCGAGCTTGGCCCGCCGCTGTAATAAACTCTTCCACCATACGTGCCGTTGTAGCTGAGCCGTGCGAAGGCGCCGGTGCTCTTGTCGGCAACCTTGCTGTGCTTATCGAAGGTCACAGGCATCTTCTCCACGGCCTCGGCGAAGGTCTTGCCTTCGTTTATGGCCGAGCCTGCCTGCTCGCGGATCGTCTTGATCGCTGCAATCGCGCGCTCCGGCTGCAGCGAGCGGTCGGTGTCGGTGCGTGCTTTGCTTGCCACCTCGTCGAACTCGGGGATGAACGATTCCTTCACGTCAAGCACCTTGAAGATATACAAGTCGCTTTCCTTCGCCTTGATGTCGGTGATTGCGCCCTTGTCGAGTGCATAGACGTCGTCGGCCAGCCGCGGGATGCCGGAAAGCTCGCGCTCGCGGACGAGGCCGGTTTTGGACAGGAAGCCGAGGTTACGCTGCTCGAGCTTGTGCTCGTCGGCGATCGCCTCGAGATCGGCTTCTTCCGTCGCCATGGCCTCTTTGGCGGCATCGAGGGCCTCGCGCGCCGCAGTCTCCGCCTTCTCGTTCACGTAGTCGTTCTTCACCTGCGGCTTCGCTTCCTCGAACTCAGCGGTGACCACGTTGCCCTCCGGGTCCGGATGCTGATACCTGGCGATGTTGGCGTTGAAATACTCCTTGAGCATATCGTCGGTCACGCTCTTGCGGAGGTCTTCCTTGAAGGAATCGGGGCGTGCGACAAAGTAGGCGATCTCGCGCTCCTCGTCGCGCCGGTAGTCTTCCATGTGCTCGTTGTAGTAGGCTTTGACCGCGTCGTTCGGCACTGCGTCGGCGTTTGCAAAATCGCCCTGATTCAGGTATGCCCAATCGACGACCACCGACTTCGGCGTCTCGAGCGCATCGAGCCTTGCCACGTAGATGGCGGCCCCGATCTTGACCGGCGCGGTGACATCGCCCGGCTTGGCGGCGCTCAACGCCTCCAGCAGTGCCTCCCTGCCGCCCCATCCCTGCGGCGGAGCGCTCAGATCGAAATCTTCCTCGTTTCTCACCGAAACGCTCCTGCCTTCGGGCATCGCCTTCTGCAGCACCTCGAGCGCATCGGCGAGCGAGCCTTTCCCGGCGGCTTCTTCGCGGAATGCTTTCATCGCTTCTTCGGCCTTGGCGGCCGCCGCCTCGGCGCCCACTTCAGCCGTCACGAAATTCACCGGATAAACGTTCACGTAGCTGAATTTCGCTTCCGAAACTTCCTTCACGTTCAGCGGCCGGATGATGTACAGGTCGTTGTTTTCCTCGTAGATCGGCGCAACCTCGCCGAGCTTCATGTCGAATACCTTCTTGAACAGCTCGATGTTGTATCCAACGTCGGCCATGCTCGAGGTCCCCGCCGTGAAGTACGGGCTTTCAGCGGCTTTCAGCGGCTCGAGCGGCTTTATGTCCGCCTGGACCTCGGCCAGCGCAGCCGCCAGTGTCGGCTTGCCCTCGGTCGCCGCGTGAATACGCTGCGCCGCCTGCCTGGCCAGCGCCTTGCCGCGATCGAGCGTCACCTGCCAATCTTCGTTTTCATCGTACTGCGCGAAAGAGTACGGCGACACCTTGATGTATTCCATCTTCGCCGCCTTCAGCGGCTGGACGTCTTTGACCAGGAACAGGTTGGCGCGGTCGTTGTCGTGAATGGCTTCGCTCAGCGAGCCAGGCTTCATCGCCAGCAGCGTCTCGACGGTTTCCTCGCTCAGGCGCGATGACTCCCGCAGGCTCAACTGCTTGTCGGCCTGCACCATCGGCTTAATCTGCTTTTCGGTGATGATGTGGTGATTATCGGGCGCCTGCTTGGCTGCCTGCACCGCATATCTTCCGAGCTGACGCCGCGCCTGCTCCAGTTCCGTGCCGGAGAGATGCTCGGTTCGAAGGTCCTGCTTCACGCCTTCCTTCCCGTCGTCGGCCATCTCCGCCCATAGCTCGCCAGCCTCCGCGGGGCTTTTGTAGGCGACCTTGAAGAAGAACATGCCTTCGTCGGTCGTCTGCATGCCTTCGGCGATCTCGCGGCCTTTCGTGGCCAGAATGGCAGCAGCCAGCCCTTCCGCCTTGCCCACGAATTCCTTGTCGCTCATGTCGTTGAGCTTGATGCCGGTGACGTATTCCGTGATCAGCGGTGTGTCTTTGACTATATCCTTGAACGGCTTCTTGGTGTCTTCCTTCGCTTCGGCGAGCGCCGCATCGAGGAGCTTGCCCGCCTCGGCCCTGGCCTTGTCGGCCTTCACAGCCGCCGTCACATCTTCGCGCACCTCGTCGAGCGCCTTGCCCTCGAACCGGTCGTCCTTGTGCGCGGCGTGATACGCTGCGATCTCGTCGTCGGTCGGCTCGATATCCTTCTCGAGGTCGGCATACTTCGCGCCGATGAACTCGATGCCGGCCGTTCCCTTGGGCGGTACGATGCTCGCATACCTCTCGATGTTATCCGAAACCCACGCGGCAAGCTCGGCGTCGGACAGCTCCGGGCCGGCGATCTTCCGGCTCGCCGGGAAGCTGAGCGTTTTGAGGACTGCGGTGCCCTCGGCGTCGCCCGCTTCGCACAGAAGGATATTGAAAACGCCGCCGTCGGCCACTATCCCCTTCATATCGCCGGGTTTCATCGAGACGGCGGCCTTGCCGACCGCACTGTCGGCCGCTATTCCTTCCGGCAGCGCGCCGATCTCATACCGGGCGCTCGTCGTCGGCTCGACGTCGAGATCGGCCGCAACGGCGTCGAACGTTTCGGCGCGGAGGATCGCCGCCATCTTGCCGGCCTCGGTCTTCGCAAGCTCAACCGCCTTCTGCGTCTGCCTGTCGCGCCGCACACGATTGAGGATATCCGGAGGAAGCTCCGTGTAGGTGAGCACCTTCGCCGGCTGCCGCTCTGCAACATGGAAGAAGTACTTGCTGCCGTCGGAAAGCTCCAGCACCTGGCTGGTCACGTTCTTGCGATGCAGCAGCTCCGGATCGCCCGTCTGCAGCTCCAGGTCGGTCAGATGGCGATCGTTGAACAGCTCCTCGAGCACCTGGTTGCGGTCGCGCATGAACTCGTTGCCCATCTTGTACAAGTCGCGGCCGTCCTGCCTGATCTGCCCCGTCTTCTTGTAGACCAGCGCGGGGAATGCCGCGGCGGTTTCCTCAATCCTCGCCTCAGGCGGCGTCAGTTGATTCTTCGGTTCTGCCGATTGAAACGTGATTATCCGGTTGTCGATATCCGTCTTCGCGTCAAGCAGCTTGTTGACGAGCTGTGCGAACTCGGCTTCGGCCATGTCGGCTTTCACCTGCTCCTTCACCTCGTCGTAAGGCTTGTCGTAGTTATCCTTGTGGCTGTTGTAGTAGTCGTTCAACTGCGCATCGGTGTAGACCGCAGACTCGGGCTTGGGCTTGACGGCCATAATGTACTCGACACTGGCCATCGGGGGCTGCATATAGCCGGGGCCGCCATATTGCGGCTCGGGGACATCCTTGTACTGGTTGAACAGCGCCTCCACTTCGGCATCGGTCACTTCAACGCCCGACATGAAATTGCCTGCGCTGAAGGTGAGGTAATCCACCCGCACCTTCTCGTTGTTCTTGTAATAATTCTGCTCAAGCGTATCCGACGGCACGCCCACCGACTGGCCAAGCAGGTCGCGGTATCGCTCCACCAGCAGGTTTTCGCGGAGCGTTTGCTCGACGTCTTTCGCGCTGAAAGGCGCATACACCCGCGCTGCAAGCGTCGCATAGCCGATCTCTTCAACAACCCCGAATTTGCGCTCGAGCCAGCCTTCCAGTTTTGTGCAGAATGCTCCGTTTGCGGTGAAGCCGGGCGAGCGCGATGCGATCCTGAAAATGAAGCTGCCGCCGTCGACATCAAACGGGCCGAACACCTCGCCGAGCTTCGCGCTGAACGCGCGCTTCGCGATCTTGTCCTTGGCGTCGCCGAAGCTTTCGAGCTGCTGCTCGATCGCCTGCTCGTGATCCAGCACATAGACGGAACTATACGCAAGGCGATGGGTTCCGCTTGCATCCTTAAAAGCAGTATTCCCCATCTCGCCGGCCTCAGCAAGCGCCTTCCTCAGGCCGCCGATAGCCGCAGCAATCTCCTGCTGCGCCTTTTGCCCTGCGATGATCTCCTTGATCTCGACGCGAACGTTTTCCAGCTCTTTCGCTTGCCCGTCATCAGCAAGAAAATCATCCTTGTGGCTGTTGTAATAGGCTTCGATTTCATCGTCCGCGACCTCAACGCGCCCCGTGAAATCCTCGTCGGAGGCTTTCGCCACCTCGACAAGCGCGCCGCGAAGCAGCGGGCCTTGCAGCATCAGCGCCTGCCGGATTTGCTCGGCCGGCACGGTCAGCCCGGCGCGCTCGGCTTCATCAACAAGCACCATCTGCTGCTGAATGTAGCTGTGCAGCTCATCAACATCATATTCGCGCAAGCGAGGATTGACCTTGACCCACCGGTCGCGGAAATCGAGGAACTCCGACACGCGCACCTCGCGCCCGCGGATCGTGATGTAAACACGGTCGGTCGAACCCCTGTCCTGCCGGAAAACGTCGCTCCACGGCACGCCGAAAGCGATCATCAGGAAAACGGCCAAACCGAAAATCAGCGGCTTCTGATACTTGCGAATTGAGTGCAAAGTGAATGCCATTTATCCTTCTCCAAAAGGTGCACCCCAGATCATGCATCTGTGGTTGAAAGCACGGAAAAGACCTTCAGCACAGAGAATGAAAGACACGGGAAACCCCGATTATATCAGCGCTTACGCGGCTAATCAAGATTTTTCCCCCCCAGTCAGCGATTCCGTATCTTGCTTCAAACATGAGCGTGGCTGCCAGTTTTCGTGAGGGGCAATTCCGCACGGGCGGTGCAGCGAGGCGCGTGCAGTTGCAGGGGGCTGTGCTCAGGGGGGTCTGCACGGCCTGCTGCGGGCTTGTTTTGAAGCTGTTGAGGGGGTGCGAAGCACGAGGGTGCCGTCGGCCTGTCGGATCAATGGCCGCAATGAGGCGGAGCGCGCGTTTGGCGGGCACGTCTGCGGCTACGACGGGGCTCGGGTGGGGCCTCCGTAGAGTTCGGCCTTGATTGTCTCTGCCCAGAAGGTCTCGGTATGACCGGCTCGCAGGCCGGGATTGATGTTGTGCGGACCATGGTGCGGAAGATGATGCAGGGATGGTCCCGACCGGCTCAATGGCGAGACTTCCGCGCCAGAAGCAGAGGTCCGTGCCTGCGAACCGGCGGTGTGGCCGTTGGAGGATACTGGCTTTCGCGTCTCGCTCGCATAACGCCACCGGGCACAAACCAGTTTTAGCGGCGCACCTGTGAGCCGGATCAGGGGCAGTCTTCAGAGTTGACAGCTTTTTCTTCCAGGAGTGTGAAATGAAACGTGCATTCGTGTCAGCCGCTGTTCCGGCATGGGAGCACCTTGCAGACATTCGCGAATTCTTACAGCGTGGTGATAAGCTACCAGATGGAAGACGGGCACGAGGATCTCACCAGAATCACGATGGCTGCCGTGCCGGGGCCAGCGACAATGCTTCTGCTGGGCACAGGCCTGATGGATATGCTCGCGGTACGAAGCAGGCGGCGACGGGGGTAGGCATCTTTGCAGCAACACTTGCCGGTTTGAGCGGCGGCCGGCGGCGGTTGCCGCTCTTTCACAATGCAGGTTAGCGCGGCCGCAACGTCGGAGCCGCCGCATTGCGCCGGCGGTTCGAGGGTCTCGGCGACCGGAGAACAGCCACACGCACGTGAAAAGTCAGGGCAAAAAGTCTGGATTTTGCACTTGCTAAACACCGCCTGTGCGGCTATACTAATACTGAGGGACGAGCATTGAGGAGTCCCGAGTAAACCGGGGTGTGGCGCAGCTTGGTAGCGCGCGTGCTTTGGGAGCACGAAGCCGCTGGTTCAAATCCAGTCACCCCGACCAGACAGGCCGAGTTCGAACCGAACTCGGCCTGTCTGGTAGAGCAGGCGAGCAGTGGATCAGGCGAGCAGGTGAGAAGAAACACGGAACCGACCCCTGCTCGGCAACCGCTCGAATACACGCTCGCCTGCGGTCTCCTGATCACCTGATCACCTGATCAATCTGCATTTTTCGGTCTCCTGATCACATAGTCAGACCCGTCCCCAAGGACAAACCATGGCATTCATGTTCGAGAAACTGGAAGTCTACCAGAAGGCGGTGAATTTCGCGGATCTCATCCTCGCCCTCACCGAGGAATTCCCGCGTGGCTACGGATTCCTTGCCGACCAGCTAAACAGGGCCTCCCTCTCCATATCGACCAATCTGGCTGAAGGTAACGGCCGCTTCACCAAAGCTGATCGTCTTCCCGCATCCCCGTGCCAGCCGGCCGCTCAAGCACTTCTTCTGTATTGCCCGCGGTGCAGTGCAGGAGTGTGTCCCATTACTGGAAATCGCCAGGCGCCGTGGCCTTCTAAAGGAAGATGATTGGGAGTCACGAAGCCAAGAGCTTGAGGTGCTCGCGAAGATGATCAGCGGCTTGATCACAGGCTTGGACAAACGACAGGTGTAGCGACGATGGTTCGAACTTCCGCCAGTCACCCCGACCATCCTCCAAAAACCGCCGTTCGGCCAAGAAGTCGAACGGCGATCTCTTTGCTACGTAAAGACTTAGGTCAGTCGAGCCATGTTCACCGTTCGCGAGGAGTGACTGGATCTACCAAACAGGCAAGTCAGTCATATTCTCAAGTCTCGTCGTATCTGAAACAGCTCCCAACTGCAATGTTGGCCGCCATTTCCACCGGAAACTCAGTAAAAACCAAGAAAAGTCGTAGACAAATGCGCTCTTTTGTGTTATAATGTATACAGCAAGGACAAGCAACTGCTTCGTCCTTTGACTGGGGAGACAGCACAGGAGAAAAAGGAATGATTGGAGAAAGACTCAAAGAAGCACGGCTTCTGGCAGGGCTGACTCAGGATCAGGTTGTTCAGCAGCTAGCAGATCGAGGTTACCCGCTCAGTAAGGCTGGGCTTTCCAAGTATGAACGCAGTATTAGCACACCGAATGCACAGATTTTGCTTCAGTTGGGCAGAATCCTCGGCGTCAAAGCGTCGTATTTTAAGCGAGAATATGGGGTTGATATACAATGGATTGCCTTTCGGAAACACGCAAGTCTAGCCAGAAATCAGCAAGAGCGGATCAAAGCAATGGCTCATAAAGAGGCAGAAGAACATATTGGGCTCTGGGAAACCTTTTACCCTGACCGACATCCAGATTTTCCTGCCAAAATGGAAGTCTGTAATTTCGACGATGTTGAAAAGGCGGCAATGTCCCTTCGTTCGCATTGGGGGCTAATCAACGTACCTCTAGAGAGCATAGTCGAATTGGTCGAGGATAAGGGGGGTATTGTAATTCAGACGTCCTCTGCAGAAGGCGACTTTGATGGCCTCTCCGGTTGGGCGAATGAGCGATACCCGGTTATAGTTAATAGCGGTGCAGTCTCTGATGATCGCAGGCGGTTCAATGTGGCCCATGAGTTGGCTCATCTTCTGCTGGATTGCGAAAATCATAGCGAAGATCAAGAAAAGATTGCCCATAGGTTTTCTGCTGCTTTCATTGTTCCGTCTGAAGCCGCTTTTCGTGAACTTGGGAGGACAAGACGTAACATTTCCTTGGATGAGTTGGCACTTCTTAAACGCAAGTATGGGCTCAGTATTCAAGCATGGATACGTAGGGCATTGGATTTAGGCATTATAACCCGCGGTCACTATACTGCTTTGTTTAAGCTTTTAAGCAAAAAGGGGTGGCGAAAAGCTGAGCCTAATCCTTTCTGCGGCAAAGAAGACCCTATAATCTTGAGACAGATGAGAGAACGAGGAAGAGCTGAAGGAATAACATCCGCAACAGCACAAAATGACTATACTGTTTCATCGAACGCAGAAAGCACATCCGAAAGAGAATATCCTTCAGCCGTAGAGTTGATGAAGCTTTCGCGAAAAGAAAGAAAACAATTCTTAGCTAAAGCAGTTACTGAAGTAGCAGACGAATACGTGAGGAATCAAGAATTAACAGCATTCGAGGCTTTTGGTGAAAAGGATTTGTTTGATGAGCCGGAATGAAACACCTGGGCCTCGACGGGGTGAGATATGGAGTGTATGCTTTGATCCAAGTGTTGGGGCCGAGGTATGCAAAGCTCGGCCTGCGATCGTCATAAGCGAGGATGAAATTGGCACACTTCCTCTACGTATTGTAGTTCCTGTAACAGGTTGGAGCGAGAAATTCACTAAAGCTCAATGGCATGTGAAGCTGAAAGGCAGCAAATTAAACGGACTGTCCAAAGATTCATCTGCGGATTGTTTCCAAGTAAAATCAATATCTCTGACACGCTTCCGGCAGAAGATAGGAATCATATCCGAACCAGAACAAGATGAGATTAGTGCAGCCATCGCTTTATGTGTTGGATACGCTCCCTGATTCTCCCTGAAATCAAGATGAACATGGTGATTTGCTCTCTCAGTTGTTCTGTACTGGTTCACCGTGAATTGGACAATTCGGCCTCACGAGTTAAAGAGCGACTTGCCTGGGGCAAGTCGGAGCTTAAGAAGGCATGGGGAAGCTCAAAACATCTTCGCTTCGGAATTGGGTGGGGGAGCCGGTCGCGCCAACTCCCCCGGACGGATGTCCGTCGCCACACGACTGGGTATCCCGGCGAGGTGCTCTCCAGCGGGTCCTGCTTCCGTTTCTCCGGCTGCCGGTAATATAGCACGCTATGTGGCGGTTGTCAAGTGCTGATTTTGGCGGTCTTCGGCCCCGCTCGAGTAAACCGTGACCCACTCCCTTTCAGCCTGCGCTGCATCAGCCCGTCCGGCGAGCGGCGACTGCGGCAGGCATTCAAGAACGATCCGGCGACTCAGTCGGGGGAAGCGTTCGAACCTGTGAATGGTTACGGCTCCTCAAGGGAAGACGACGTCAATGGCTCCGGGCAGATAACTCACCGTGTAAGGGACAGGCGTTTTCCCGTTGAACTGCAGGGCGGCGAAGGTGCCGCTGACTGCCGTCGCCGTAACGATGCGGTACGTCCCGTGCGGGACTGCTCCGGCGGGCGTCACCACGTCCAGCGTGCAGGACTTGCCGCTGTCGAGCTCGAAGCGACCACCGCTCGCCCCCTCGCCCGTCACCTCGAGTGAACTGCAGGCTTTCGGACCGGCGATGGCGATGCGAAGGGCGCCGGAGGCTTCGGCAAACTGCACGTTGACGTTGGCGAAGGCGAGCCGCCCCGGCTGGGCGCCGCCCGGTGAAAGGCACCCCTGATTGATCAATCGCAGGCAGCCCGCCCTGTCATTGCCGGTGTGATTGGTGTAGGTGAACGTGCCGGCCCCCTGCAGCACGCCGCCTTCGAGGTTCTTCAGTTGCGAGGAGGTCTCTTTGGCATCGTAAAAGGCCCCTGGGCCTGCACTGCTCATCAGGCGCTCGATCCCGGCCTGCGCACCCTGGATAGTCAGCCGCCCCTTGTTGTTGATGCCCGTCGGGCCGCCATGATTGCCCTGCACTTGCAGCAGGCCCGCGAGCAGCAGATCGCCCTCGTTGGTCAAAAAGGCCTTCCGGTTTTCAAACGCGTGCCTGGAGCCATTGTCATTGGTGAGCAACTCCAGGGTGGCCCCGGGCAGTATCTGCAGCGACGAGCCGGCATGATTGTTGAATTCCGTTTGTCCGCCCATGACCCTGAATACGGAAGAGGTGCGCCCGTCGCCGATCGTGAAACGCGCCTTGGCGGCTCCATCAGGCGAGCCGTTCTCAACGGTGGGTTTTCCAGTGGTGTAGGGATGGACCAGTCCAAACACCACGGGATTCTGGGCGTCGCCGCCGCCGACCAGCACCTGGCCGGTGTTGGCCAGCAGCTCGCTGCCCTCGGCGTGGCCAATCACGGAACCGCTGCCAAGTTGAAGCGTGCCGCTGTTTTGCAGTTTCAGCACAGCAAGGCGTGCGCCGCCGAGCAGGCGCAGCGTGCCTTCGTTGACGACGTCGGCAATCCAGAGCGGCCGGCCGGTCGACGAGCCGAACTGGATCAACGCGCCGTTGCGCATCACCCAGGTACCGCTATTCGCCACGGCGCGCGGCGCGCCGCCGTTCCCCGGGGCCGCCCAGTCGAAGAGGATTCCCGCTGCGTCCTGGTTGATCGTGCCGGTGTTCTTCAGCAACGCGCCGCCTTGCCCGTCGGTGTAACGCAATATCGTGCGCTGAAGCAGGGGCTGCACCATCGCCCCCTCGCCATCGCCAGCCAGCACCGCCACCGGCTGCGTAGTATATCCGGTGCCGCCGCGCGTCACAATGACCTCCGCCACCGCCAAGGTCGCCTGGACTTCCGCGCCCGATCCTCCGCCTCCCTCGATGGTGACGCGCGGCGCACGCAGGTAGCCGCTGCCCGCGTCGGTGACATCCACCCGGGTGAGTGCACCGCTCGCCTTGTCGAAGTTGGCCACGGCAGTTGCCTGGCGTCCGCCATAGATGTCCGGCGTGGCGATGGTGACCGTGGGCGCACTGGTATAGCCGGAACCGAGCCGGACAAGGGCCACATCCGTGACGGCCATGGCCGCCTCAGCGGCGGCTCCCTGCCCGCCGCCACCGTTCAGCTTCACCGCCGGGGCGCGGGTGTAGCGGGCGCCCCCGTTCACGACGGCCGCCGCCGCCACTGCGCCCGAGCCTCCCAGCCGCAGCGAACCGGTGTTTGCAACCTCGGTCAGCGTGCCGTTCTCGAAAACAATTTCCTGGCCCGCCGCATCCAACTTTGCGCCGGCCTCCGCCGAAAACAACGTCGGTTTGTCCTGGCCGCTGATAAGCACTGGCGCGGTCAGACGGCGCACGTTTGCCTGGCCCGCCACCGGACTCCACGTCACGGCCGGCAGGGCGACCGCCGCCGGGGCTGGGGCCGCGAGTTCGCGAACTTGGTAGAAGAGTTCATTCTCCTCAAAAT
>Ga0307378_10003716_pt1 | contig 22174 bp, 17 predicted proteins | sample UN1MG_FD_202238 | JGI IMG/M metagenome (GOLD analysis project Ga0307378, IMG submission 202238) | Soil microbial communities from Risofladan, Vaasa, Finland - UN-1 | ecosystem: Environmental > Terrestrial > Soil > Coastal area > Acid sulfate soil | place: Finland: Risofladan, Vaasa | collected...
TTCCCTGTGCTGGTTGACCGGGTATGTGGCTATATGGGGGGCTTCAGGGTATGGGAAAGGTGGGATTGAGTTCTGGTGGCTATTGCTTGAGTCCCCTGAAAGGGGGCCACGTGAGTAGCCCCGTGTGAAACGCGGGGTATCTAGCCGACGACACTGCTCCTAGCTCCCCTCGCCATCCGCCAATCGCTTTGCGATTGGCGGATGGCGAGGGGATTTCTCGGTTGTCGCGCATTTCGATCCGCAGGTTGCACCTGCGGCTACTCAAATTATGCCCCTTCGGGGCATTCAGGCAATGCCGTCGAATTCCATCAACGCCGATTCTCAGATTGCTGAGGTTTTGTAGCGCATGACCCCTAATCCAAGCCCTGACTGCGAGCATCAAAGCGCCCAAATCGAGTGATTACGAAAACTCCTCGACCACCTGGCTTGAGTTCAGCCAGTCATGTTGGACGTTCCGGCGACTTCTCTCTCCTTCTGCAGACAGCGTCTCACAACGCTAACGCTAAGAACAGGATGTGCAGGAAAGGCGGCACCTGGCGAGATCAAGCGAAGGCTTTGTGGCCGAGGCAATATGCGTTATGCTTTTGGTTCAATTCTGTGTTTATGACGGTCGGCACCCTACAAATGGGGAGACTCTGCTGTATGAACATCGCCTTAGTTGACGTTCCGAGCGATGGGGGGAACCTCATCTACAAGGACTGGGCGGGCGGCTATGGCACAGCATTCTCAGTCGGGAATTCGCTCAGGGCCAGGTTTTTACAGAGGGCGAAGAAGACTGGGATCAAGCTGCCACTTACGCGATTTGGCTACTTGGCGGCCATCTTCAGACAGTCAGGCCACGAGGTAGGATTCTATCAGGAGGACCTTCCAGATTCGGCAGACGTCGTCCTGCTTCACTCGTCGATAGTTGACGTCTATCACGAGCTTGCGCAGGCGGATAGGTTGCGGAAGCAGCTGCACGCTAAGGTCGGCTTCGTCGGCCCGTTTTCAGGAGCGATGCCCGACATGTATCTTGAGCACGCCGACTTCGTGGTCAAGGGTGAGCCAGAGGATTTCGGCTACAGAATTGCTGACCTCGGGGAGCTCTCTGGCGTCATAGAATCGCGGCCGATCGATGACCTTGACGAACTTCCGTTTCCGGACTGGTCCATCTTCCCGCGGAAGCGATACTCGTATTACCCAAACATCAAGGCGAGGCCATTTCTGCCGATCCTTTCCAGCCGAGGCTGCCCATACAAGTGCAGCTACTGCGCCTATCGTGCGGCCTACAAGTGGCGAGCGAGGTCGGTCGAGAACACGGTCGATGAGATCGAGCGCAACGTCAATGAATACGGCACGCGAGGCCTCCTCTTCAGGGACCCCTTGTTCACGTGGGCAAAAGACAGGCCTCGCCAGATAGCGGAGGAGATATTGCGCCGGCATATCGACGTTCGGTGGGGCTGCGAGACGCATCTTGGCCACCTGGACAGGGAGCTGCTCGATCTGCTCTACAAGGCGGGACTCAGGTCCGTCAACGTTGGTATCGAGGTCGTAAATCCCAAGACGCTCGCTGGCACTGGCCGCGAATCACTTCGGAAGGACAGGCAGCTTGCGCTCGTCAAACACTGCGACAAGCTCGGCATCCGGGTTACCGCGTTCTATCTGTTTGGGCTGCCCAACTCCACGGCTGAGGACATGAGGGAGACGGCAAGATACGCCCGCAAGCTCAACACGCACGTTGCCTCGTTCAACGTGTTGACGCCCTATCCCGGCACAGAGTTCTACGACAGCGTCAAGGATGAGGTTTTCGAGAAGGACTTCACCAAGTTCACTTCCTACACACCTGTCATGCACCACAAGCACGTCTCGAAAGCGGCGCTCGAGAAGCTAAGGGAGGAGGCGTTTGTGCGGTTCTACTTCAGGCCGGCCTACATCATTAAGTTCCTCCAGCGGATGTTTCTCTGGAGATAAGCCGCGGCTGGGAATCGCTCGGCGTGGTGGCCGCGAGGCGTAGTCCGTATTAATCCTCCTCATTGGTGAGCCCGGAACAATCCTCGCGGTTGGTTGGTTATGTGGGTATATTGCCAAATAGACAAATAACGGAATCCTGATATGAGGGAGGCAGCGATGAGTCCCAAGACCAAGGCCAGATACGAGGCAAGGGCGGGCATTATTAAGGCGCTTTCGCATCCGACGCGGCTTTTTATCGTGGATCAGCTACAAGGTGGGAAGAAGTGCGTCTGCGAGCTGACGAAGATGATCGGCGCCGATATGTCCACCGTGTCGAAGCACCTCTCCGTTCTCAAGGCTGTGGGCATCGTCCACGATGAGAAGGTCGGCCAGCAGGTCTTCTATCGGCTGAAGTGCCCGTGCGTGCTCAAGTTCTTTGAATGCGTGGAGTCTGTGATGAGGTCGAACGCTGAGGAGCAGCTGGCGCTTTTGCGGTGAGGGCGCTGCTCGTGTGGTTTGCCGAGGATGGTTGTGGGCGGAAAACCCGCCAAACAGGATCGCCGAAGACGGAAATGCTATGGACATTAGGAAAGAGATAAAAGTCCTTCTTATATTCACGGCCGTGTTCCTCGGCTTTTTCTACCTCCCGGTTGGGCAGCCGCGTTTCGACAACGCGATCTTCGAGGCGCTGCTGCTTTTGAAGTCCTACGCGCGGGACCACGTGCTATTGTGCCTCATTCCCGCCTTCTTTATCGCAGGAGGCATCTCTGTTTTCATAAGCCAAGCTTCGGTCGTGAAGTATCTCGGCGCGCGGGCGAATAAGTTTCTGGCGTATGGCGTCGCCTCGGTTTCTGGGTCGGTGCTTGCGGTCTGCTCCTGCACCGTTCTCCCATTGTTTGCGGGGATATACAGGATGGGTGCCGGGCTGGGCCCGGCCTGTGCATTCTTATACTCAGGGCCGGCTATCAACGTTCTGGCCATTGCGCTGACGGCCCGGGTTCTTGGGATCGAGATCGGTATCGCTCGCGCGGTGGGGGCGGTGCTATTCAGCGTGATAATTGGGCTCCTTATGCACTTGATCTTCAGAAAGGAAGAGCACGCGAGGCAGACTGCCCGGGCGGCCATGCCGGAACCTCAAGTGACGAGGCCGCTTTGGCAGAATGGCGTCTATTTCGCGACGATGATCGGCGTATTAGTCTTTGCCAACTGGGGCGCGCCAGGGGAGGAAACCGGCTTCTGGCACGCAGTCTATGCCGTCAAGTGGCTCATTACTGGGGCTTTTGCTGCGGCGTTTGGCGGTATCTTGATCGTCTGGTTGGGCGTGAAGTGGTGGAAGGCGCTCGCGGCTGCTGCGCCAGCGGTAGTGCTCGGTCTTCTGTTCCCTGCTGCTCCAATGTTGGCGTTCGCGGCCGGTGTCGTTGGCCTGTGTGTGATTACAGCATCAAGCCAAGGCGAGCCAAAGGAGTGGTTCACTAGCACCTGGGGATTTGCCAAGCAGATCTTGCCTCTGCTCTTTTTTGGGGTGCTGGTTGCGGGCGCTCTGCTCGGCCGGCCGAACCATGAGGGGCTGATCCCGTCCGCGTGGGTGACTTCTGCCGTTGGCGGCAACACATTTGTGGCCAACCTCTTAGCATCAATCGCGGGGGCTTTCATGTATTTTGCGACGTTGACGGAGGTCCCGATAGTCCAGGGGCTGATAGGCGCAGGGATGGGCAAGGGCCCGGCGCTTGCGCTGCTTCTTGCGGGACCTGCTCTCTCTTTACCGAATATGCTGGTCATCCGCAGCATTATGGGCACGAAGAAAACGGTTGTTTACGTCTTACTTGTGGTCGTAATGGCTACAGTTTCTGGTGTGGTTTTTGGAACGTTTTTCAAATAGGAGACGCTTGATGAAGAGATTGCAGATTCTGGGCGGCGGCTGCCCAAAGTGCAAGAAACTAGCTGAGAATGCCGAGGCAGCGGCGAGGGAGCTGGGCGTAGCTTACACGATTGAGAAGATCACTGACATAAAGAGGATCATGGAGTTCGGGGTGATGATGACGCCGGCGCTGGCTGTCGATGGTGAGGTAAAGGCTTCTGGCAAGGTGCTTTCGGTGGAGCAGATCAAGTCGCTCCTCTCATGATCCGGAGGGCTTCTGGCAAGCGTGAATAAATTAGGATAGCGAGAATGGAATCGAGATCACAGTTTGACACAAAGCGACCCACGCTCGGCATCAAGGTGGCCATCGTGGTCGCACTGCTGGCCGCTGTTGTTGGGGCGATCTACCTCAAGGGACAGGGTGATAAGACCCCGAAAGCATCAGGCGTCGATAAAGGCGGTAGCGCGACCGCACCAGGTCCCGTTAAGCACCTACCGCGACTGGTTGACCTGGGGGCGGGGAAGTGCATCCCCTGCAAGTTGATGGCGCCAATACTCGAGGAGCTGCGGAAAGAGTATAAGGGGAAGTTCGACGTGATCGTCATCGACGTCTGGGAGAACAGGGCCGAGGCGAGGCGCTACGGAATACGAGTGATCCCGACGCAGATATTCTACGACGCCGAGGGGAAGGAGCTGTATCGACACCAGGGCTTCTTTGGGAAGGATGACATTCTCAAAAAATGGAAGGAACTGGGGATTAAGTTTGACTGACAGAAGAAGTGCAAAGCACCCATTTACTCTCTACCCAAGCGAGCTACACCGGCTTCATGCGAAGACGGTCTCACCCGTAGCGTAACGGAGGGATGGCTTTGGAGAGCGTTTTAGCGCATTTGTCCCGCTGGGTTGAGGGGACGCCCGTTGTGGGACTTTCTGCGGCGTTTTTATGGGGTGTGCTCAGCATCCTTCTTAGCCCGTGCCATTTAAGCAGCATTCCGCTAATCGTTGGGTTCGTCAATCAGCAGGGGAGAATCTCGACGAGGCGTGCATTTAGTATCTCGACGCTCTTTGCCCTAGGCATCCTGATCACCATAGGGGCTATCGGGGCGATTACGGGAGCGGCGGGGCGAGTTTTGGGCGACGTGGGTCGCTTTGGCAACTACTTTGTGGCACTCATCTTCTTCGCGGTCGGCCTACATCTACTCGGCGTCATTCCGATGCCGTGGTCGGGTCCCGGACAAGTGAGGATGAAACAGAAAGGGCTTTGGGGCGCATTCATTCTGGGGCTGGTCTTCGGGGTCGCTCTTGGCCCGTGCACGTTCGCCTACATGGCCCCAATGCTGGGCGTCACGTTCAAGTTGGCCTCCACAAACACACTATATGGGGTTCTTCTCCTCTTGATATATGGTCTGGGCCACTGCTCCGTGATAGTTGTCGCAGGAACCAGCACGGAACTCGTCCAGCGCTACCTAAACTGGAACGAAAGGTCTAAGGGCTCCGTGATCCTCAAGAAGGTGTGCGGCATTCTAGTGCTGCTTGGCGGTGTCTATCTCATCTATGCCGCTCCGTGAGAGGCGGTTGGTCTCTGGACGGTCTAACTTGGCCGGGTCAAAGGGTGGTATGTCACTCTTGGTAAATATGGTGTTGATAGGCTGTTTTGCGGGGTGATATATTAGAGATATGTCGAACAATCGAAATGACCAACTTAACACTATCGCAGGCGTGTTCAAGGCGCTGTCGAGCCCGAGCCGACTGCAAGTCCTCATCCGAGTCGTCTCAGCCTTCAATGCTGCGGGCAATTCTAGAGAAGACGAGCTCTGCGCGTGCGTTGGTGAGATTGCGCAGGATATGAATATCTCACCCTCTACCGTCTCTCATCATCTGAAGGAACTGCGGAACGCCGGGCTGATCCAGATGAAGAGACGGGGCCAGAAGGTTGAGTGCTCGGTCGATTTCTCGACCGTGCAAGGTCTGATTGATTTCTTCAATGGCTGGTTTGAACAAGGAGGCATTCGAACATCGGGCGAATGCCTCGATGCTGTGACAGACGGTGGCCTAGCAGGTCGGCCCCATCGGGGGCGCTCGCGCGGCTGCAATCATAACGCAAGTGAAGGAGATGAGACATGAGAAGAGAAAAGCACGAGGACATTCGCGATCAGGTGCGGGAACGCTACGCTGACGTCGCCACAACGGACCGAGGCTGCTGTTGCGGAGATGCTTCCTGTTCTGCCGTCTCGACGAATGCCGAGGATGTATCTGCCAAGATAGGCTACACGCCGGAGGAGATGGGCGCAGCGCCAGAGGGCGCCAACATGGGCCTCGGCTGCGGCAATCCCCAGGCGATAGCGGAGCTCAGGCCTGGCGAGACCGTTGTCGATCTTGGCAGCGGGGGTGGGCTCGATTGTTTTCTGGCTGCGAAACAGGTTGGTGAGAGGGGCAAGGTCATTGGGATTGATATGACGGCAGAGATGGTGAGCAAGGCGAGTGCGAACGCGAGAAAGGGCGATTACCGGAACGTGGAGTTCAGGCTCGGGGAAATCGAGCATCTCCCGGTGTCCGACGAGTCGGCAGATGTCATCATCTCCAATTGCGTTATCAACCTCTCGCCGGACAAGCCTCAGGTCTTCCGCGACGCGTTTCGGGTACTGCGCAAGGGCGGTCGTCTGGCAGTCTCCGACGTGGTGGCAGTCGGGCAACTCCCGGACGACGTGAAGCAGAATCTTGACGCCTACTGCGGCTGCGTAGCAGGGGCGGCATCCGTCTCGGAAGTTGAGCGAATGCTTCTTGAGGCCGGATTCTCAGATGTGAGCGTTGAGGTCAAGGATGAAAGCCGGGAGTCTATCAAGGGCTGGTTCCCCGGCAGCGGCGTCGAGGAGTATGTCCGCTCCGCCGACATAAAGGCCCGCAAACCGAAATGTGCTCCCGGATGCTGTAATTGTGTGTGATGGTGATCGCTTAAAACCAAGAAAAGAAAGGAAGAACGAACGATGAGCGAAGAAGAAAAGGATGAATCGAAGGGCGCCGCGGAAAGCTGCGGGCCAGAATGCAGCTGTCAGAGACCCGCTTCTGGAAGGCGAATGAAGTTTGTCATCTGCGGCATTGTGCTGCTCGTCGCCGTCGGCGTTGTGGCGGCCCGTCTCTCTGTAACTGGGGCGACAGAAGCCCAAGAGGGTCAGGCCAACTACTCGTCAACGCTTGACCAGGTAAGCGAGCCCAAGCCGGGGCAGGCCTCGCAAACGTCCAGCGAATGGGGCGCCCTGAATTCGATGGCGCAGCTTAACACGGCCGCTGCTGACACTGAGGCTGTTTTCGTCGTGTTGCCGACGGAAGATGACGCCGAGATGGCGAGGATAGAGCACGAGCTTGGTGAGGCGACAATAGCTGTGTCGTCGCGCGGAATACGAATAAAGACGTTTCTGCTGAGCGACGCCTCGCAAGACTATTCCCGCTTGGCCGGACGGATCGGGACTCCGGCGATCATTACGATGTATAAGGGACGAGGCTCAACCGTCCTCTCAGGCGACAAGATCAGCAAGGCTGCCCTGTTGAAGGCCGTTGTGGCGTCGTCTCGACCTGTGTCGTCCGGCGGATGTTGCGGCGGCGGCGCTGCTAAGTCCAGCTGCAAGTAGAGAAGAACTACGATGGACACGCTTCGGGCGCTCGCCGGCTGGGCGGGCGCAGCATTTGACCGGGCGGGCGTCGGGCTTCTTGGCATCCCCCTGGCGTTCCTGCTCGGCCTGTTGAGCGCTGTCGTCAGCCTGTGCTGCACCCTTCCAGTGCTCGGGGTCATCGTGGGCTACGCAGGAGTGGATGAGGGCCGCGACAGGCGTGCAAGGTGCCTTCTGGCTGTGGGCTTTCTCCTGGGCGCCGTTCTTGCGCTGGTGATCCTGGGCGCGGTCGCGGCGTGCATCGGACAGGCCGCCCAGAATACTCTCGGAAGGTACTGGAAGCTTTTTGCGGGCGTCGTGGCCATTGTGATGGGCCTGGGAGCGATGAACCTGCTTCCGTTCCGGCTGCCTCATCGCGAGCGGCGGTTGGGACGCATCTGGGATAAGGGGATACTCGGTTCGATTCTCTTCGGCCTCGTTGCCGGAGGCGCGGTGAGCGTCTGCTCACTGGCCTGCAACCCCGGGATTTACATTGTTCTCGGAGCAGCCGTGCTCCAGGGCGCCACCCTCTTCATGGCGGGCGTCCTCCTCGCCTACGCACTGGGTTTCGCCGTGCCGCTAACCGCTCTCATGCTGGGTGTTTCTTCCCTGGGGGCAGTGGCACTGAAGATTCGCGGAGCGGAGTCGCTTATCCGCAGGGTTGCTGGTTTGCTTCTAATAGCAGTCGGGTTCTACTTCCTTTGGACATTCTGAGAGGGACATAGATGAGGCACGATGTGCGAGAGAAAGCCGCGAACGGAACGGGAAACGAATCGAAGAAGAAAGGGGAATTGAGCGCCTTTGAGCGCTACCTGACTGCATGGGTGCTGCTCTGCATAGCGGGCGGCATCCTGCTGGGCCGCCTCGCTCCGCAGCTGGCTGAAGCGCTGGACGGCATGGCCATCTACGTTGGCGGCGCACCAGTGGTTTCCATCCCCATCGCGATTTGCCTCTTTTTTATGATGTATCCCATCATGGTGAAGATCGATTTCGCCGAGGTGCTCAAAGCGGGAAAGAATGTCAAGCCGGTCGGGCTCACGCTCTTTGTCAACTGGGCGATCAAGCCGTTCACGATGTATGCCATTGCCTTCCTGTTTCTCGGTGTGCTTTTCAGAGGCCTAATCGGTGCGGACGCCGTGGATTACGTCAAGATGCCCTTCGGTCTAGACCTAGCCGAGGGCGCGGCCTACGGCGCGGGCAAGGTAGTGGTGCTTCAGGGCGTGAAGATGCTTCAGGTTCCTCTCTGGCGCAGCTACCTTGCGGGATGCATTCTTCTGGGAATAGCTCCCTGCACAGCGATGGTGTTGGTGTGGGGCTTCCTGGCGAAGGGCAACGACGGACACACTCTTATCATGGTGGCGATTAACTCGCTCACGATGCTCTTGCTCTATGGACCCTTGGGTGGTTTCTTGCTGGGTGTTGGCAGGCTTCCGGTTCCCTGGCAGGCGCTTGTCTTGTCAATCGGCATCTATGTGGCTCTGCCACTCTTGGCTGGCTACTTCTCGCGAAGGTGGATCATCGGCGCAAAGGGAGAGCGCTGGTTCAAAGAGAAGTTCCTTCACCTTCTGACTCCAGTTACTATCATCGCCCTTCTTGTGACCCTCCTACTGCTGTTCTCGTTCAAAGGTGAGGTGATTCTGTCGAATCCGCTGACGATTCTCTGGATCGCCATCCCGCTATTCATCCAAACGAACCTCATATTCTGGCTCGGCTATGGCCTGTCCAGGGTCCTCAAGCTCTCATACCAGGACGCGGCGCCCTCTGCGATGATCGGCGCCTCGAACCATTTCGAGGTCGCCATTGCGACGGCCACGATGCTCTTCGGACTTTCGTCGGGCGCCGCGCTGGCTACGGTCGTTGGGGTGCTCATCGAAGTTCCCGTCATGTTGATGCTCGTCAGGATTTGTCTTCGCACGAGGAGCTGGTTTGAGCCTGCGATGTAGCATTGCAGAATGAGAGACCCCTGTTCTCAAGAATCCGGAGAATCATGCTCAATTCCCAACGTGTGACGGTGGTCAAGTTCACACTTCTAATTCTTGCCATCGCGGTTGTAGCCTATATGGCCATCAAGACCCCGATTCGACCCGTGCTGGAAATGAACTCTGCGGTCGCTGCATCCGATCTTTCCGGCGCCACTTCTGCTTCGCAGAGCATTTCCTCTGCACAAGTTGCGCACCAAGCCAGTAATCAAGATGCCTCGCCGACATCAGGCCCAGTTAGCGTCATCGTATATTATTTTCACATGACAGCTCGTTGTGAGCGCTGCATAAGGTTAGAGGAGTGGACCAAGGAGGCCGTCTTGAATGGTTTTTCGGACGCGCTGAAGGCCGGGCAATTGGCATGGTGGGCGATTGACGTCGAGAAATCTGAGAACGACCACTTCATAGACGATTACCAACTGACAGATAAGTCGGTTGTTGTGGCGGAATTCAAAGGTGGCAAACGGGTTCGCTACAAGGTCTTGGATGAGACCTGGTCGCTCTTGGACGAGAAGGGCGCATTCCTGAAGTATATCCGCAGTGAGGTCAGAGAGTATCTTCTGGGGACATAACCGCCGATTGTCCTCACCGCCGCCCCACAGTCAGGTCGAGCGCATGCTGTCTGTGACTAGGTGAGTGCTGCCAGTGATAGTGACCTTCCTTCTCGCTTGTGTGTTGCCTGATATTAAGCTACACTCCCTGCGCTGATTGGATACTGGGAACTAAGAGGATGTTGTTCCATGTTCTACTTGCGGTCTTGATGGCCGCTTTTTGTGGGATAGTTTTTGGAACATTCACTAAATAGGAGATAGTTGATGAAGAGGTTGCAGATTCTAGGTGCCAAGTGCCGGGAGTCTGAGAAGCTCGCGCAGAACACAAAAGCCGCGGCACAATCGGCTCAGATACAGTTCGTAATGGAGGAGATCACCGATGTAACACGCATCGCCGACTTCGGAGTAACGATGACGCCGGCGCTGGCTATCAATGGGGAGGTGAAGTCGCAGGGCAAGATACTTTCGGTCAAGGAGATAGAGGCACTTATTGCATGAGTTCTTCGGACGGGGTGCAGGTGAATGCTCCACCCAATGTCCTCTCGGTCTGTTTGTGGTTTCTAGGCGGTGTTTTTTAGGCGTGGTGCAAAACCTGATGTTGCATGCGGATTGAGAACATGGGTGTAAGTCGCAATAGGGTCGCCATGATTGTCCTTCTTGGATGCCTTGTCGGAAGCTTGGCCTACCTGACGGCCAACGGCCCCAGCAAGCCAGCATTTGGCACGTTAAGGGATGCTAGCGTCAAGCTGCAGGACAACACACAGACTTGGGGGCACTCTGAACGGGGAATAAGTGAACGGGCAGCAATGCCTAGTAAACCTGCTGATAAGGTCATCGTCTATTACTTCCACTCAACGAGGCGCGGGTTCTCGTGTCGGCTGATGGAATCGCTTGCAGAGGAGGTTGTTAAAACAGAGTTTGGGGCCGACCTCAAGCAGGCCCGGCTCGAATTCCACTCGGTCAACACCGACAAGTCTCAAAACAGGCATTTCATCAGTGATTATGGACTTCACACACAATCCATCGTCTTGAGCGAGTTCAGGGGCGGGCGAGAGGTTCGCCACAAGATTCTGGTGAGAATCTGGGCACTGCTCCACCAGAAGGCGGGGCTCCAGAGGCATATTCAGGGCGAGGTTCGGGCTTATCTCAAGGCCCGATGACACGCCTGGGGCCCTAATGGTAGGCTGACAAACCTTACTGGAACACGGTCAGCCCCACATTCTGTCGTTCGAGGCGAGAGGTCCTGACCGAGGCAATGTCCAAAACGCTTGCCAGCTATTGGCAATGGCTCAGCGGCAGGGCATATTAGATGCACATTGTCTTCGTTGACCGGGGCAGGTTTGAAGGGTGGCTTGCTCCGCCGCAAAGCAATGAGAGAACGTTCAAATGGAGGCTGAACTTGTCGCACGGTCTTATGTCCGACCACGGTCAATTCGGCGACGTCAGGCGGATCACTTGGATAGGGCTTATCGTCAACCTCGCCCTGAGCACCGTGAAGCTAGCAATTGGATGGTTCGGCAAAAGCCAGGCAACGTTCGCCGATGGGATTCACAGCCTCTCCGACTGTTCCACCGACGTGGCGATACTCGTGGGCGTGCGCTACTGGGCAAAGCCGCCCGACGAGTCCCATCCCTACGGGCATCGGAGAATCGAGACGGCCATAGCCAGCCTAATCGGCGTTGTGCTTGCCGTCGCCGGACTTGGACTTATCGGCAATGCCGCGAGGATGCTCATGAGCTCGGGCCATCGACTGCCAGCACCCAGCCCTGTCGCTCTTTTCGCACTTATTGCGTCAGTAATCTCAAAGGAGATTCTATACCGCTGGACGGTCTCAGTCGGCAAGAGAACGGCCTCGCCAGCAGTTATAGCAAACGCATGGCACCACCGGTCTGATGCCCTGAGCTCGATTCCCGCGGCAGGGGCGCTTGCGGTCATCATGGTCTCGCCTGAATGGGCCTTCCTCGACCGTGTCGCCGCCATTGTTGTCTCGCTCTTCATTCTCCACGTCGCTTGGAAGATCATACGGCCGAACTTAAAGCAGCTGGTGGACACAGCAGCATCAAAAGACGTGTGTGACAGAATACTGGAGACGTCCCTGCAAGTGGAGGGGGTCCGAGATGTCCATGCAATCCGCTCTCGGTATATCGGGCCGGGCCTTCTGGTTGACCTTCACGTGCTCGTTGACGCCGACGTCACGGTCAGAGAGGGACACGAAATAGGCTCGGCGGTCAAATGGCGCCTCAGATCAAAGGATGAGCTTGGCATTGTGGATGTCATCGTCCACGTCGAGCCTTATGAATGCCCCGGGCAGCAGCAGGGGCTTGCCATCGAGCAATAGGGGCCCTATTGCCAAAGACCTCGGCGCTGTTCCAGAGAGCTCCCCGCCGCGGTGAGCTTGAAATAATCGAGGCAGGTGATACGTTGCGTTCTCCCCAACCATCGTATAGAGTTGTGGTGTGCAGAATGTCAAACAGTGCAATGGTGATTTCAAAGGTGTTTGAGACTTGCTTATAGGCATTGATGTTGGTTCTGTGGCTCTCAAGGCCGTGCTGATGGACAGCAACCGCCGGGTGATCGAGCATCACTACGGGCGGATCCAGGGCAGGCCGCTCCAGATGGTCAGGGACGTGCTGGAGGACATGCTTGAGCGACACAATCAAGATAAGATCAGGGCTATCTGTGCGACGGGCGCAGGCGGTAGGCTCGCCGCCGAACTCCTAAACGGCATCTTCGTCAACGAGGTGATAGCACAGTATCTCTGCGCTGTGCACTTTGACAAGAGAGTTAGGACCGTCATTGACATCGGCGGCGAGGATTCAAAACTGCTGCTGATCTCCGAGGACAAGACTACGGGCAGACCTATGGTCTCGGACTTCCAGATGAATAGCGTCTGCGCCGCGGGGACAGGCTCCTTTCTTGACCAGCAGGCCACGCGCCTCGGCGTTTCGATCGAGGGCGAGTTCGCGGAGCTGGCGCTAAAGTCGAAGACTCCGCCTCGGATAGCTGGCAGGTGCAGCGTTTTCGCGAAGACCGATATGATTCACTTGCAGCAGGAGGGAACTCCAGTTCACGATATCGTCGCCGGGCTATGCTACGCGTTGGCGAGGAGCTTCAAAAGCAGCGTCGTCAAAGGCACCAAAATAGAGCCGCTAGTCTCGTTCCAGTCAGGCGTTGCGTCGAACCGGGCTATGGTCAAGGCGCTCAAGGACGTTTTGGGATTGAGCGACGAGGAGATGCTGGTGCACGAGCAGCACCACATCGCAGGGGCGATCGGTGCTTGCCTGCACTATCTCACCTCGAGGGACGTTCCAGACCGGTATTTCGAGGGTTTGTCCAAGCTGGAGGGGTTTCTGGAAAAACCTTCTGGGGACGAAAAGCACCTGCCGATACTCGCGCTGGACAAAGTCGTGTTCCCACACGAAGAGGGTAGGGGACATGTCCAGGCCCCCGGCTCAAACGGCGCGCTGAGGGTCTATCTCGGGATAGATGTTGGCTCCATCAGCACAAACGTGGTAGCTATCGACGAGCACCTCAATCTTCTGGCAAAGAGCTATCTTATGACAGCAGGTCGGCCAATTGACGCCGTTGCCACGGGCCTCTCCGAGGTTGGAGCAAAACTGCCGCACAACGTGGAGGTTGCCGGCGTTGGGACGACGGGATCGGGCCGATATATGACAGGAGAGGTGACCGGCGCAGACACCGTTAGGAACGAGATCACGGCGCAGGCCACGGCGGCTGCGCTGATAGACCCGAAGGTGGACACGATCTTCGAGATCGGCGGCCAGGATTCCAAGTTCATCAGTCTCGAGAACGGCGTGGTGGTTGATTTTGAGATGAACAAGGTCTGTGCGGCTGGGACAGGCTCGTTTCTGGAGGAGCAGGCCGAAAAGCTCAACATCAACATCAAAGAGCACTTCGCCAGCGAGGCGATGAGCTCAAAGGCTCCGATCAGGCTCGGAGAGCGATGCACGGTCTTTATGGAATCAAGCGTTACGCACCATCAGCAGTGCGGCGCCAAGCGGAGGGACATACTGGCCGGGCTCGCGTATTCAATTGTCTATAACTACCTCAACCGCGTTGTGGGGAACAAAAAAATCGGCAGCAACATCTTCTTCCAGGGCGGCGTGGCGTTCAACCGCTCGGTTTGTGCCGCCTTCAGCATGGTTACAGGCAAGAAGATCACCGTTCCGCCAAATCACGAGGTTACGGGGGCAATTGGAGCGGCAATGCTGGCGAAAGATGCTATGAAAGGCCGCGGAAAGAGCAAGTTCAAGGGCTTCAACCTCAAGGACCGCAAGTGGGAGTTGGAGACATTCGAGTGCCACGATTGCCCGAACGCCTGCGAGATCCGCAAGGTTACGCTGGAAGGCGAGCCATCGATCTATTATGGCTCCCGGTGTGGGAAATACGATGTCCGTAAAAAGACAGCAAGCGAGGCGCACGCTTTGCCGGACCTCTTCGCGGAGCGTGAGAAGCTCCTGATGCGGTGGCATCAGAAGCCAGATGCCTCAAGTACCGGTCTTACAGTTGGGATACCTCGGGCGCTGTTGTTCTTCGAGCTGTATCCGATGTGGTCTGCGTTCTTCGGGGCATTGGGCGTCAAGGTCCTCCTGTCCTCAAAGACCACCAATCACATAATTCATGATGGGGTCGAGGCGGTGAAGGCGGACATGTGTTTCCCGGTCAAGGTCATGCACGGGCATGTGCTTGACCTTTTGGAGAAGGGCGTTGACAAGGTGTTTGTGCCCAGCGTCATCAACATGCCCATAGAGACGCCGGGGTTCGTCAACTACTACAATTGCCCCGTTGTTCAGTCGATTCCCTATACGGTCGGGGCCGGGATCGCAGCGCTTAAGCAACGCGTCCTGAGTCCGATTTTCTACTTGCAGCGAGGCGCCAAGGAGACGATCAGGGCGCTTGCTCGATTCGCGCACGAGGACCTTGGTTTTAGGCGAGCGCGGGCCAGAAAAGCGGCCGAGGCGGCCCTTGCCGCTCAGGATGAGTTCAGCAAGCTCAGCCTCGAGCTTGCGGACAGGACGACACAGCTGATAAAAGAGCACGGAAGAGCTGTCGTGATCGTCGGACGTCCCTACAACATCAATGATTCATTCGTCAATCTCGACCTGCCGAGAAAACTCAGAGACCTCGACGTTCTTCCTGTGCCAATCGACCTGGTCCATCCTGACACTGCAACGACGCTCAAAGAACACGGGAACATGTACTGGCGCTACGGTCAGAGGATTCTGGGCGTGGCAGTTACGATCGCCAGAGACCCGCGCCTTTACGCCCTTTACGTCACCAATTTCGGTTGCGGCCCGGATTCGTTCATCACCAAGTTCTTCGCGGAGATAATGGGCGAGAAGCCCTTCCTGTTGATCGAGATCGACGAGCATAGTGCTGACGTGGGTGCGATCACGAGGTGCGAGGCCTTCCTGGACAGCATCGAGGGGAAGAGACACAGTTCCAAGGTGGAGCCCCGGCTGGTTGAGAAGCGGTCCTCCGAGAGCACGCGTGGGATCAATCACCGGACGCTTTACGTTCCGAGCATGTGCGACCACGCATACCCGTTCTGCGCGGCGCTCAAACGGTTTGGCGTGGATGCTCAGGTGATCCCTGAGGCGGACGAGGAGAGCCTCGAGTTTGGGCGTCAGTACACTAACGGGCGGGAGTGCTTCCCATGCATTGTAACGACTGGCGACATGGTGAAGCTGTGCAAGAGTAAGGACTTCGAGCCCGCGAAGGCGCTCTTCTTAATGCCGACGACCTCAGGCCCGTGCAGGTTTGGGGTGTACAACCAGGCCCAGCGGATAGTTCTGGAGGCGATCGGTTGCATTGATGCTCGGATACTTGCGCCCGATCAGGACAGAGCCGACAACTTCCGCCAGAAGTTCTGGGATGTTCCGCTGATGTTTTACGTGCACGCCTATCGGGGCATGGTCGCGGTCGATTACCTCGACAAGCTCGCGCGGCGGATACGGCCGTATGAGAAGGCGCCTGGGCACACGGATGACGTTTATCAGCACTGTCTGAAAGAGGTAACTCGCGCGACGCGGGAGGGCGACGTCCTTAAATTGCTCCCGAAATGCTCCAGGCTCTTCGCTAAGATAGAGCGCGATAACACCCTGGTGAAGCCCAAGATCGGCGTAGTAGGCGAGATATACGTCAGGTCGCACAGGTTCAGCAACCAGAACCTCGTCAAGCGGCTCGAGGCCCTGGGCGCGGAGGTCTGGTTCCCACCGTTCAATGAATGGCTATACTATCTCACTTACATCAACGGTCTCAATGCAGCCTCGGAGCGCAACTGGAAGAAATTCGTCAAACTCCGCGCCCTGCATCTCTTGCAGCGCCGCGGCGAGCGAACTGTCCGTCGGGGCATCAGCGATTCAATGGGCCTTTATGAGGACGAGCCAGTCCAACACACAGTCCACGCTGCGGCGCCTTACTTGGATTCTACGTTCCAGGGCGAGAGCATTCTCTCGATAGGAAAGATGATCGAGTTCATCGAGAAAGGCGCAACAGGCGTCATAAACGTTACGCCGTTCGGGTGCCTTCCAGGAACGATCGTGGCAGCCATCATGAAGAGAATGCACGACGACTTCCAGGCTATACCAGCGCTTACGATCAACTACGACGGCCTCGAAGACCCGTCTGAGCAGACTCGGCTCGAGGCATTCGTGCATCAGGCAAAGCAGCGCGAAGGACGATTGCACTCGCGCGGCGCCAAGCCCTGAGACTTATGCCGCCATCCCTGAGGCGTGGGAGCACACGGCCTTACATCTGGGCGGGCATTTTCGGGGCGCTCTTCGTGGTTCCATATCTTCGCCCAATCGCGCTCTTTTTGCTTCCCGGACTGCTGCTACAAGCTCTCGCAAGCATTGCATCCAAAGGTCCTGTGTCCCGCCTCGCCAGAACCGTCGCCGCCTCGCTTTCCTTCTGGATAGTCTGCGTCTGGGCAGCATCAAGCCTAGGACTGCGACTGACGACCCTCTTCTGGCTCGTTTCAGTCGTCTCAGGAGGCATCTGGCTTGTGCTCATTGCCCGCAACCCAGGTCTGCCATCTCTGTTGCCCAAACGCCCCACGCATCTCATCGTCCTCGCCTCGGTTCTATTACTAACGCTGCTGCCATTCTTCCTCACATTGGCCCCACCCGGCGCCGACATGAGTATGCACGGATACATCACGAGGATGGTCCACGACGCCGGCGGCGTCCCCGGAACCTACCAGCCTTACCTCCCGATCGAGAAGTTTGGCGCGTTCTCGATCGGCTTTCACACGCTCGCGGCTATGATCACATCGGTCTCGGGCGGGGCGCTGCCCATCTACCGGGCCGTCCTTCTGACCGACTGCCTGGTCTATTGCTTACTGTTCCTCGTCCTCTGGGGCACGCTAGCCCCACGCCTCGGCAGCAACCTTGCGGCGGCGGCCGCGGCAGTGGGGGCCTTTCTGTCGAGAAACCCACAGCACTTCTTCGCATGGGGCGGCACGCCAACCGTGCTTTCAATAGCGCTGATCACGTGCGCTCTGCCGGCACTGCGCCAGCCGCGGAACATCAGCTTGGGCGAGGCACTCCTTGGGGCGCTGTGCCTCTCAGCTGGGTTCCTGTCCCATCCAATGCCGGCGCTTGTGCTCGCCGCAGCGAGCGTTCCATACGGCGTATATCTCGTCTGGACTGCGATTAGGGACCATGAGCTCTTAAGGCTGCTGTTACGCTTCGTTCTGATCGCCGTCGTGTGCCTTATGTGCATATCTTTCTTTCTCGTGAGATTCGACAGCTCGCTCTCCAAAGACGAGGCGGAGTGGATGCAGATGTGGGGCTCAATAACTTCTGAGCGCTGGCATGGCACGCTGCTCGATGCCCCTCTTACTCTTCCCCGGCACCTCGCCGAACATGCCGTAGGGCCGCTTGTGATACTGCTTGGATTTGCGATGCTTGTGGCTGCATGTTCAGGCACCCAGAAGGACAGGGTTGACCTATATTTCATCCTGGCTATCGTAGGCATAATCATAAACGCCAGATACCAGTGGCTGCCCGGTTCCGTTTTCCTGCTACCCGATAGGGCTGGGGCCATGCTCCCTATCTTCGCGGCGCCACTCATCGGCTCCATGCTCTTAAGGACCCGTAACGCCCTGGCCGACATCATCTCTCCACAACGCCTGAGACAACTTGCTCGCGCCTCCTCTATAGCGCTGGCATGCCTGTGCGCCGCCGGAAACTACGGCTACTACATGAAACCAGGTCTTGCCGAGGCGGCGGTAACAAGACACGATCTCCGCGCGTTCGCGTGGATCAACCACAACATCCCCCCTCACGCCCATATCGCCAACAACTACGGGGATGCGGGTACATGGATACCGATGATGACCGGCCGCACCGTCTCGGTCCCCCACGTCAACATAATCAATTGGTCAGAGACGAAGCTTCAGCTCGCCTCGAGACCTGCAAGATATATCTACATCGGGGCGAGGTCGGTCTATTCTCTCCCGTTTGAGTGGACGCCCGCGCGTGTCGAGTCGCTCCAGCCACGGCCGAAACTGGCTTTTCGCAGTGGTGATGCAAGACTTTACGAGCTTCAGCCGCCCCTTGCGGCTGCTATCTGCGCCAACTTCCGCAAATTAGTCGAGCGGACGGGCGAGCGCGCGGGCGAGATCAAGCTCATCTCCCCAGCGAACTCTGCCGTCATCACGAAACCACGTATAATGCTCAGGTGGGACACATCGGGGTGCTACCTGTTCAACATTCAGCTTTCCCTCTGCCCCAACTTCGACAACCCCCTGCCGATCTATAACTCCTACCCAGCCATCTACCTTGCCGGCGGCTCGTTTGACATCACGGCGCTGCGCAGGCTCATGCCGCGAAATGTCCCTATCTATTGGAGGATAAGGGGTCTGTCAAATGGCGACCACGGGGTATTTGAGTCGAAGGTCAGCTCCTTCGTGATAGAGTAGCAGCCGGGGCGCCCCCTCGCGGTTGCACCGTGTTGGGTCATAGTTATCAAACTGCTGACATGAGGAGTTTTCCCATTATATTTTGGAGTGGCCTATGGCACGGGTTTTGGTTTCATGGGGCTTGACACCGGCTGTGCGTTGTCTTTTTTGTGGCAAAGTAGGACATAACGTCCGGCACAAATCCCCGTAAGGGGGTTAACGTGAATAGCCCCACGTGGAACGTGGGGAATCCGTGCCAGCTGACAACCCTCTCCCCCAAAGGCCTCGGGCAATCTCGCAGAGATTGCCCGAGGCCTTTGGGATTTAATAGATTCTTGTCCGTCTCAATCCGTAGGTTGTACCTACGGCTACCATTGTTGCCCCCCTACGGGGAGCCGAACTCCTGCCAACACCAGTCGAGCTCGGTCGCGGCATATTTCAGTAATATGCTCCGTGTGAAGCCGGGCGGCCGCAAGGCCGCCCGGTCACCAATTAGCGCCAGGAATCAGTCGAGGATGGCCGCCAGGTCCTGCTCAGGTGTTGTGATCGGAGAGATGTTGAACTTCTCCACAAGGACGTTGAGCGCGGCCGGCGTTATGAACGCGGGCAGGCTTGGCCCGAGGCGAATGTTCTTGATTCCGAGGTGCAGCAGCGAGAGGAGGATCGAGACGGCCTTCTGCTCATACCAAGACAGGATAAACGACAGCGGCAGCTCGTTCACGCCGCATCCGAACGCCTCGGCCAGAGCGAGCGCAATCTGGACTGCCGAGTGGGCATCGTTGCACTGGCCAATGTCGAGAAGACGTGGGATGCCATCAATGTCTCCGAATTCTAGCTTGTTGAACCGGTATTTGCCGCAGGCGAGCGTCAGGATCACGCAGTCGGCCGGCACGGCCTTCGCAAAGTCGGTGTAGTAGTTACGGCCCGGTTTTGCCCCGTCGCAGCCGCCGATGAGGAAGAAGTGCCGAATCTTGCCGGCCTTGACCGCATCAATGACCGCACCGGCCACGCCCATCACGGCGTTGTGGCCGAAACCTATCGTGATCCGCTTCTCAGGCGCGTCCTCCGCAAAGCCCGGCGCCGCCAAAGCCGCCTCAATCACAGGAGCGAAGTTGCGGTCGGAGATGTGCGTGACACCAGGCCATGCGACGAGGCCGCACGTGAATATCCGACCCTTGTAGCTCTCGCGGGGCTTTTGTATGCAGTTGGTCGTCATCAGTATCGCCCCAGGGAACGCGTCGAACTCCTGAACTTGCCTCTGCCAAGCACCACCATAGTTCCCGACTAGATGCTTGTATTTCTTGAGGCCAGGATAGGCGAGCGTGGGCAGCATCTCACCGTGCGTATAAACATTGATCCCCTTCCCCTCGGTCTGCTTGAGAAGCTCCTCCAAGTCCTTTAGGTCATGTCCCGACACGACGATGGCCTTCCCTTTGACCGGCGTTACGCGCACGCTTGTCGGCTCCGGATGCCCGTAAGAGCCGGTGTTCGCCCGGTCCAGAAGCTCCATCACCCGCAGGTTCAACTCGCCCGCAGCCAAGCACCGGCCAAAAGTCTCGTCAACCGTGTAACTATCACGCGTAAGAAAATCCAGCGCCTCGTGAAAAGTGGCATAGACCTCGTCACTCTCGACACCCAGTATCTCCGCATGGTCCGCGTATGCCGCCATCCCCTTGAGACCATAAAGATACAGCTCCATCAGTCCGGCAATGTCGTCTCCGAAGCGGCCCCGCTCCTTCGCGATCGAGACGTTCTCGCCCTGCTTGATCAAGCCCGCAATGTCATCCGCCGCAACCCATGCCGCTGGACCGGCCAACTGCTCCCGGGCCTCGCCAGCCTTTTCGCACGCCGCCTCATACATAGATCTAGCTTTAACAAGGAGCTTGGCCGCCCTTTTCAAGAGCATCTCAAGCCGCTCCGGGTCGAAGTTGACATTCGTTATCGTCGAGAAGAGCGACTGAGGCACAAATATATCGATGTCGTGGTCCTTGGCGCCAAACTTCCGCGCTCGATGTGCATACATCGAGATGCCCTTCGTCGCGAACAACAAAAGGTCCTGTAAAGTCGCAGTTGTCGCATCCTTCCCGCAAACCCCCGCTATGGTGCATCCCGATCCCTTAGCCGTCTGTTCACATTGATAGCAAAACATGCCGCCCACCTCTCACACCTCCGTCTCTTAGTTACGTCTCCAAAATCCAGTGTCGCTTTGCATGCTCAGGCAAACTTGCGAGAGCCTCGTCTCCGCCATCAGATGGCTCAAATAGTTCCGCCACAGGTGACTCCTAATTGTGGCTTTCAAGCATAACAACGTATCTACGCCCTCAGCATATCAGCTCCTGAACTAGAAAAGGACCAACCAAGACGAAGAGAATCGACTCACGAGGGAACCAATCCCCACCCAGGTCTGTCGGAGCTATGGTGTGGACGGTCTTTATTGGTGGGTTCTGGCGGGTCAGCGACTCTAGGAAAAAGGCCGCAAGAATAGCTTGACATATTCTATATGTTGTATGTATTATTGGGGCACATACAGAATAATGTTAGCTGTGAGCCGCGGTTCGGGATCCGGGTTGCCTGAAAGCGGCTGTTAAGAGATAGGAAAGAAGGCTAAGGAAGATGACCAGAGATAGGGTCGGAGAGGGTCTTGGGGGGCCGGGCTTGCATTTGAGCTCAACATCGCCTCGTGCAGAGGCCACGGAGATCGCGATGTTCGTCCGGACATCGAGCGAAGAGGTCGTCAAGTGGAACCGCGAGCGCATCGTCAATGCCCTTATCAGGGAAACCGACATCGATGCGGGGACGGCGGAGCAGATAGGTCTTGAGGTTGAGGAGCAGCTGTTTCGCTCCTCGATCAAGGTTGTTACCGCGCCGTTGGTGCGTGAGCTCGTCAACTCGAAACTGGTCGAGCACGGGCTTGAGGAGGCGAGGCGCTATCACACGCGGCTCGGGGTTCCGCTTTATGACGTGAATGAGTTGATCTTGCATCCGAACAAGGAGAATGCGAACGTCCCTCACGGACCTGAGGGGACGAACCTGACGCTTGCGGAGAGCATTAAGAAGGAATATGCGCTTCTGACGGTGTTTTCGCAGGCGGTCGCAGACGCTCATCTGTCGGGCGACATTCATCTTCATGACCTTGGGTTCATCGACCGGCCGTATTGTTCTGGTCAATCGTTAGAGTATGTCAAGAAATATGGTCTATCGCTTCCGAACGCGCTCTCAATAGCTAAGCCAGCGAAGCACCCGGAGGTTTTGCTTGCACACATGGTGAAGTTTTCTGCTGCGCTTCA
>Ga0307378_10003718_pt1 | contig 22170 bp, 18 predicted proteins | sample UN1MG_FD_202238 | JGI IMG/M metagenome (GOLD analysis project Ga0307378, IMG submission 202238) | Soil microbial communities from Risofladan, Vaasa, Finland - UN-1 | ecosystem: Environmental > Terrestrial > Soil > Coastal area > Acid sulfate soil | place: Finland: Risofladan, Vaasa | collected...
CATCCCCGCGGATCCAGTAGAGGTCGATCCGGTGATCCTCGAAAGTTATGTGGGGCGCTACCAGTTTGGTGAGGATTTCATCTTCAACCCTGGGATGATCGGGGAAGTGAAAAGAAAAGGTGATGGGCTGATCATCATCTCAGGTGGCGGGGGCGGCGGCAGCTGTCTCATTCCACAGAGGGAAGATAGGTTCCTTGATCGACTCTATGGGGGAATAGTGAGTTTCGTGAAAGACGCTCAAGGGAAGACGGTCCATCTCATCTGGAACTTCGGTCAGGACTACAAAGCCGATCAAATCAAGGAAAAACAGGAGTAGATAAACACACAAAACTTGGAGCCATCCTTGAAATTTAGGTGTCTTCCATAATAATAGATTAAATAACCTCAGTAAAACGGAGGTGTCTTGATTCTCTTTCTCTGGAATTATGCTGACACTTGTATAGCTGAGATTGAGGATGCGAGCGAGAGGTTTGCTGGGTTGAGGAAAACTGCTCTTTTTTGGCCTCACTTCATTAAGATGTAAGTATTTCTTTCAGATTTTTCAGCTTTGAGGCTACGCCCTGCTTGAAAACACAAGTTCTAATGTCGTCAACTAGGGTGTACCACATTATTATCAGTTATTTGCTTTAAAAATCAGTCACTAGGATAACATCTGGAGCATTTTCTGCTTTTAACAATTTTTATCATTTTTAGGCGATTTTACGCAATTTTCGTCACAAAACGTCAGCCATTTGGTGCACATGAATTGGTCTAAAGTTCATCGGGATCATAACCCGGAGGTCGCTGGTTCAAATCCAAGCCGCCGGTTACCATTCACCTGAGTCGTTCTCCCTTTGTTCCATTCTCTATGCCCACTCTTGGACAATTATTGTTCAGTTGTGAACATAGGTTGCTCGAATATGGCCAAATAGTGTTGAAAAAGCAGTGAACAACCTCGAGTAAAATTACTGACACGCTTTTTGCTCCACCTAAATATACAAAGATATGGATGTCCAAAGGAGAATATTAAAGGTGAGAGAGCAGAAACACTAGGCAGTCAGGAAGCAAACATTATACACATTTTTAAGTCTTCTGTAGTAAAAGTACTAATTGTATTTGTCCTGATATTTGTTTTTGGTCAAAATACTTGGATTTTTCCCCTCGAGTTTTCCGATGCCGATCAATCTATGGATGGAAACAAGATGCTCATCATCACTACATCCAAATACGAAAAGGGTGATTTCGATAATTTTAATTGGATTCGCCATGCCGTGGTTGCCTCGATGACAGGCTTTGACGGGATTGACCATGCAACAAAACTGGAAACAAGCTTAAAATCCCATCCGGTCAAATTTTATATTAAGAGAAAAACTCTTGTGGAAAATCTCTGATCCTAATGATATCCAGGGCTCTTTCTTTGATATTAAAGCCCATGGAGCAGCTAACAACACAAGAGGTGCAGTTGGTGCAGGCGATCGGATTTTCCTTGACAGATTTTAGGTTTCGCACAGCTAAAGCCAGGTCGTGATATCCGTAAGCATACATATAGCACCGCATGAGTGTCGGAATGTCGGGGGCTGCAGAGCACTGCTTCAAACAGGTGCCGCAGCCCTGGCAGAGGAGACTCTTATTTTGGTTTAAGCGCGCAAGCTCCAGAAATTTTGTCTCTTCTGGTGTCAGAGTGAGGTCTTCCATGATAGACAAGTTCGTCTCAAGCTGCTCGAATGTGGTGAAACCCGGCACAGTTGTGTGGATGTTCTCGTTTTGCAGGATCCACTTGAGGGCAGCCTTGGGATTGCTGACCGCCACTTGACGCTCACCGGTCAACCAGGACACTCCTGACATGGTCTTCATAGCGACCACTCCCAAACCTTTTCCGGCCGCATAAGCAACAGCTTCTTTTCTCTCTTCGATGTCTGCGAGCAGAAAGTTGTAAGCCGGCATGACAACGTCATAAAAACCGCTGTCTGCAACTGCCCGTACAGCTTCCGGAACAAAGCTGTGCGAAGCTGCACCTAAAAATCTGGTTTTTCCTGCTTTTTTTATCTTTTCCATTGAGTTCATCAGGGGTTCGAATGTGGCTGATTCTTTTTTCCCTACATAGGGAAGGTAAAAAATATCCACAAAATCAACATCCAGGTTCTTGAGGCTTTGTTCAAAATCCTTTTCGAATTTTGCGATATCGGTATCTTTCGAGAAAGTCCCTGATCTCCAGTCGACAGGTTGAGGGGTAACTCCAGTCCCAAGCAAAATCTTGTCCCGGTCATAGTCTTTTATGATCCTTCCTATGAATTGTTGCACCTTGCCGCGTTGATAGTAATGGGAAGTAGCAATGTGGGCGATACCTGAATCCAGTGCGGTTCTGACAAGGGCTTCAGAGGTGGCTTCCATTGACCCCATGCTGACAATAGGGAGTTTTACGCCTGTTTTACCGAGAGTGCGGTACACAAGCTTTGGTATTGCCTCTCCCTCTTTGGGGGCGGTCCCTTTACATCCAAGATAGGGAAGTGCTACAGAACCGGTGAAGGCCGCCAATCCTTTGGATAAAAAATTTCTTCGTTTCATTTCCCCTCCTCTATTTTTTCTGATCCCTGTGTTTGTATGGTAACAATCCAGATTGATTTTGTTTAGAAGATTTTATTTGAGAGATCGCAGTATATTTGCTTACTTACCGTGTGTCTCTGAGGGGAAAGAATCAGATCATAACGCTGCCTCTTTTAGCTGAAGAACATCCGGTGGTCCGTATTTTGTGCATACAATTGCTTTCAAAAGTATTCCTCCAAGATTACTTTGATTCGGTCATTTTCAATGTAGTTCACTACAATCTATCCTATAAGTTTGCAAAACCTAACATTAAGCTGATTTGTCTTTTATTAATTTCACATATAACGGTGCGTTTCACCTGCAACCGCGAAGCGGTTGTCAGGTGAAAGCGTGGGTTAGACGCCTTGATGCACGCACCGTCGGCGTCCCAAGGGATGGTAGATAGCCCTCGAAGAAATCGAGAACCATCAGACTGCTCATCTGTTCAGAGAACCGCCTTCGTCCGGTCCCTCACCCGCTTTTCGAGTCCCCAGCACAGCAAGTATAACAAGATAGGTAGCCAGAAGGCTAGAAGTAACGGATTCAAGACGCCTTTGGGACTGAAGCCGCCCGAAGTGTTTCCGTGCAACAGTCCTAGGAACAACATGACGAAGAAGCCTCCGAGGGCTGCCACCCCAAGGAACGAGCCCACGCGCTCCCATTTGAGTGCCAGGAACATAGCTACGACATAGATCCCCATCAGGGCAAATCCGATTGTTGCGATCGGCTCAATTGGCTCGGATCGCGAATTAGACTGTAGGGATTCCCCAATGAACACAAGCAGGAAGAACCCCGCCATGATCAACCCGAGTACGCGAGCTGACCACCTTATAACCACTATTGCTGCATTCTTCCGTTTTCGGTCTGTCTTCATGGAACCCTCCTTTCAAGCAGGACCGCTACACCCATTCGTCTGTGAATCTTACAGCGCATGACAAAACGCCCTGGTGTGCGGCTAACAATTACTATACTGCATGTAATATTTTGAGAAAAATACCCCTAAAATATGCTTAAAATGCAACAATATCTTATCAATATTCTTGTTATATAGCAAACCGTATATCTTACAATTTTGACCTGATTCCTACGAATATGTTGGCTGTATAATGTATAATATGGGAGGGAAAAATGTCGAAAGAAATTAATCGACGCCAATTCATCCAGAAAAGTGCCGCAATCAGTTTGTCCTCCGTTTTGGGCGGGACTCTGACATCAAATATCAAGTTAAACGATCAAAACATTGATATCGTTGTAGTAAAAGGTCAAGACTATTTCAAAAACGCAAAAAAAGCAGTGGAGACACTTGGTAGGATGAAAAAATTTGTTCCACATCTGGGAGTGTAAAGTTTTCTGTGTAAACTCCTTTTTTGCATTTAAATATATTTAGCTGATCCTGGGATTACTGAGATTGACGATGCGAGGGAGAGAGTGGCTAGGTTAAAGAAATCAGCTAAGATGTCTGAATCCATTTAACGACACACATTAAATAGAAAGATTTTCTGAATTTTGAGATAATTAATACTATGATTGGATACGGTCACAGTCTTGAACAGATTGTAGATGGCGCCATTCATTTAAAACAGGTGCATAAGGCAGACCTGCAATTTGGAGATTTAGTGCTCATTACCACCAGGAATTCCGTCTACTCTGCTTATGTTCTTGATAACAGTTTATATCTTGTTTCTGGTGGATGGTTCGATCGTAAGGGCATGTCACCCAAAAAAACTACTATTACTGGATGTACCTGGGGTAGCAGCATTATTAAGATAGATATTCTAGCAGCTTGTGGATTGCATTTGGAATTTGGTAATCGCGTCGTCACTACTACAGTAAGGCAAGTTTGTGTAATTCGAGTTAGTAGTCATAATTAGAAGAATAGCAAAATGTGATCGGTAAAACATATCCTATTACAAATCCTTGAAAGCCCAATGCATTACGTCATCATAGAAGGAGGCGAGGGAGAGACTGGCTGAACTGCAACAATGGACTTAAACTCTGGCCTCCCACTTAGAGGACAGCTGAGCGAATTAGCGGATAAAGATGGTTGAGGGGGATGGGAGTTCTCATTCGCTTCGAACCTTGTCAAAAGGAATCAGTTAATAGTAGTATGATACTCGGAATCTGTAGCTTAAGAAATCAGCAAAAAGTCTGAAACCGCTTGACGACATACATTTGGTGCTACAGTCCGGCGCAAGTCATTTTCAAGCAAGGAGAAACAGATATGGGTGATAAGGGAAAAAAGGATAAAGGCAAAAGGGAACAACAGAAAAAGAGCCAGCTTAATCCAAAGGATAAACGAAGATTGAAAAAAGAAAAGAAGAATAAATAAATGCCCAGTGCTGTCCGGTGATGACTTGCCCCCTTCTTTCCTCCCATTAAAACACCTCTTTTTCCCTAAATAATCGGCTATATACGTCGTTTTTGACAGGAAAGTCATTTAATCAATGGTCTAGTAAGGGTCTAACACGTTACCCATAATATCCACTAGTTTCCGCTCTATCAATACTACCATAACACTCCAAGACAGATCGTTGGTTAGATGCCGTTAAAACGCGAAATATCGGGAGTTTTGGCCTGGTAAGGGTTCGGATAGTCTAAATTATTTTAAAAAAATCCTTGATATTTAATAAGTTTCTTCCTATATTATTAATGATAAGTGAACAAAGTTGTAAACAACAAAAGGAGGGACAATGAAAGGCATTATAATCACAAGAGTCTCCACAGAGGAACAATCCCAAGAAGGACACCACAGTTTGCCAGTACAATTGGAACGGCTCAGAGATTATGCGAAGCGGAAAGGAGTGGAAATCGTAGAGGAGTTTATCGTTACAGAGAGTACCTTTAGTGGAAAACGAAACAAGTTCATTAAGGCATTGGATAAAGGTATTGCCATTGATCCTGACGGAAAGTTTGCTTTATTTATCCAGAATCCTGACAGATTCACACGCCAAGTTAACTCTGCTGTTATGCTCAAGGTGGAAGAGCTAAGAATGGCAGGAAAGATTGTTATCTATGTTCTCAGCCCTGAGATGGTGATAAGCAGGGATACCTCAGCCACAGATTTAGGTACTTGGAACATTTTGGTAGCGGTTGCTCAGATGCAGAGTGGAATCACAAGCGATAAAATCAAAGCCAGCATAAAGCATAAGCTTAAAAATGGTGAGTACCCAGGCTACGTGCCAACAGGCTATTTGAATGTTCTAACAGAAGAGGGCAAAAAAGCGATTGTAATTGACAAAGAGCGAGCACCGCTGGTGAAGGAAGCCTATGAGCTATACGCTACAGATAACTACAGCATCCAGGAATTGACAAAAATGATGCGAGCAAAGGGACTGTCCACGAAGCCAAAAGGAAAGAATCCACCACGACCTGTTTCAAGTAGTGATATACTGATGATCCTTCATAACAGAACGTACACAGGCTCATTTGAATGGGATGGTACTATTTATCAGGGCACAAATTACGATGCAATACTCTCTCAAACTCTGTGGGATAAGGTACAGGCAACACTCTCAAAGAGAGCAATTAAGTACAGTTCCAAGCATACATCCTCTGCTAAATTTTTTCGCTACAGAGGGCTTTTGAGGTGCGGATATTGCGGGTGCACATTGACGCCAATGGACTTGAGCTCCAATTATAAGAACGTAAAGCCTGGAGACCCAGGCTCTATTTATTACCGATGTACATATATGAAAAAGAGTGCCGATTCTGACTGGTATCTGAAGAAATTTGGTACCAAGCACTCAGGCGTTAGTAAAAGGAAAGAGAAGACAGGAAAAGGCCAATATAGTGATAAAAAAGTTAACATAGTTAATTGTCCTCAGCTATATTGGAAAGAGGAAGAGATTGACGAGCATATCAAACGTTATCTGAAACATTTAGCTTTTGATAAAACCGTTATCCAGAAAATTAAAGCGAAAATTGGAGTTGAGTTTGAAGAGAGAATGTCCGCAGTGGGCTTGCAGAAGAAAGGCATTGAGGCAGAACTTAAACAGAAGGATACCTTAGTGAAAGGTCTTGTGCGGAAGCTTGGAATGGAAGAACTGGCAGGTATTGCTATAGAAATCCAGAATGAAGTGCTGGCTGTGAAGATGGAAAAAGAATTACTCAAAGCACAGTTAAGCACAATAGATGAGCTTAGTGAGAATGATGTGGATGAAGTGATAGACGCTCTTAGCCTTTGTGCCGATTTGTATAAACAGTACGACAAGCTAGGCCCTATGGGCAAACGCAGAGTTGTGATGTCTGCATTTCAGGAAATTACACTGAAAAAGGGTTGGTTTGGCGATAAAGAAAAGCCGTTAAAGGAAAAACTGTTTTATGCAAAATGGACTGAGAGCTTCCATGAGTTGTGGGCGAAATGGTTTAAAGGCTACCTCAAAGAGGAACGTGAAGATAGAGAGAAATTAGGGCTGGATGAGATAGAGGAAGAGCTGGACAGACTGGATGAGATAGAAGGAGAGAGTGATATTGACCCCAAGGAAGCCACAAAAGAGCCAGAGTCAGACCTTAATAAATCAATGGACTCCATGAGAAGGGCTGGACGGGCATGGTACATCTCCTTGTAGGGTCCGTTCCCCGAACGGACCGTTTGGGAAACGGTCCCTACATCTAAAATGGAAAGAGTCCCGCTGATGTTTAGTTGTCCGTTTTCGAAATCATATAATCTGATCAATCGAAATATCGTCCATCACAGTTTTGGGTATGCTTGCTATGTCATAAAAGAGTTTTCAATTTGTGGTTGGAATGTTAAAATGCATGTTTATAATTCCAAAAGTTTACCAAATGACGACATCAAAACTGAACACAGACAAACCGATGATCCTTCTGACGAACGACGACGGTTTTTTTTCAGAGGGATTGGAAGTTCTTGCCCGGGCCCTCAAAACCATAGCTCAGGTTTATATCGTCGCGCCCGACCGGGAGAAGAGCGCCACCTCTCTCGCCCTAAGTCTTCACAGACCTCTAAGAGTCAAAGAAGTTCGAAAGAATATTTACGCCATCGACGGAACGCCAGCAGATTGCGTGTACATGGCCGTACAAAAATTGCTTCCGCGCAAACCTGACCTCCTGATCTCCGGCCCCAACCCCGGGCCGAACCTCGGTCAACAGGATACCGCCTATTCCGGAACTGTTGCAGGAGCACTCCAGGGCACCTTTCTTCAAATTCCCAGTGTAGCTCTCTCTATCCTCCATGATGCAGAGAAAATTTTTCACTATGAAAATGCCACCAAAATCGCACTCGTATTGATCAAAAAGATCCTGAAAATCCCTCCTAAAGAAGGTATTACATTAAACATCAATATCCCCCCTCCTCCTGTCAGGGGAATCAAGGTTGTCAAACTCGGACAGAAGAGATACAACCCTGAGATCATAGAAAAGATTGATCCAAGAAATCGTACATACTTCTGGATCGGAACCGGACAACCCAAAGCCATTGGTGAAAAAAACAGCGACGTCAAAGTCATCGAAGAAGGGTACATCACAGTTACGCCTCTTCACACAGATAAAACTGACTACACCTTAGTCGATAATGCAGGCTTTCAAAATATATTCCTCTCTTTAAACGATGAAATTCTTTAAGAAACTTTATGATTGGGTCCTTCATTGGGCAGAGACACCCTACGGCCCTCTGGCCCTGTTTCTTCTTTGCTTTGCAGAAAGCTCCATCTTTCCCATTCCCCCCGATCCCCTGTTGATCGCTCTCTGTTTGGGAGTGATCAAAAAGTCCTGGAGATTTGCATTCATCGCATCTGTGGCTTCTGTGTTGGGAGGTATGTTGGGGTACTTGATCGGATACGGGCTGTGGGATGGCGTCAGTTCCTTTTTCTTTGAGTATGTACCAGGATTTTCAGCAGAAAAATTCCAGTATGTTCTAGGCCATTATCAGGAGCAGGGTTTTCTCTATGTCTTCCTTGCAGGACTTACGCCCATCCCCTACAAGGTCTTCACAATTGCCTCAGGCGTGTTCAAGATGAATTTCCCGCTTTTTATCCTCGCCTCCGCCATAAGCCGCTCGCTCCGTTTTTTTGGCGTTGCCGCACTCTTCTGGAAATTCGGCCCCTCGATAAAAGTATTTATCGACAAATATTTTAATATTCTAGGTTGGGCCTTCTTCATCCTTCTATTCGGGGGATTCCTCGTCATCAAATACCTCATTTAATACCCAAAGGTACCAATGCGCGCTCAATCCAAAGGCATACATCTCGAAACGAAAATCAGACGACTGGAAGAGGCTTTAGAAAATCTTGCCCGCCATAAAAAAGAGTGCAGGTTGTGCCCGAGAGAATGTGGTGTAAACCGAGCCAAGGGAGAGATGGGATTCTGCAAAAGCGGAAGCCTTGCCTCAATCTCCCATGCTCTTCTGCATTATGGAGAAGAGCCTGTTCTGAGCGGCATCGAGAATTGTCGAGGAGAGAGGGCGCGAGTGCGTTCATGTGGGTCCGGAACTGTCTTTTTTTCGGGTTGCCACCTCAAGTGTGTATTTTGTCAAAACTATCAACTGAGCTGGGAAAACTTGGGAGATCTTGTGTCCGATGAAGAACTGGCCAATAGGATGTTGAGCCTTCAGGCCAATGGTGCTCTCAACATCAACTTGGTCTCCCCCACTCATTTGATCCTGCCGATCCTCAATGCCATCCGGATCGCTACCCTCAAAGGACTCCGGCTGCCGATCATCTACAACTCGAACGGATACGAAAAGGCCAGCATTATCAGATGTTTAGAGGGAATTGTTGACATCTATCTGCCAGATATCAAGTTTTTTTCCAACAACTTGGCCAAAAGCCTGTCGGAAGTCTCTGATTATTTTGCATACACACACTCAGCGGTAAGCGAGATGTACATGCAAAAACCCATTCTTGTCCTGGACGAGGAGGGGGTAGCTAAGGAGGGACTTATCATCCGACATTTGGTCCTTCCTGACCATGCCGAGGATTCTCTCGATATACTGGATTGGATAGCACAGAACCTGTCCACATCCGTATGTTTGAGCCTCATGAGCCAGTATCAGCCCTGTTTCAATGCTCCACCAGAGTACAAAAAAAAACTTTCAGTTAAAGAATATTCCCGGGTATTGGATAGAGCTCAAAGCCTTGGATTCAAGACAATCTTCTTCCAGTCTGAGCCGTCAGCACTTGAGGAATCTCTCACTCCTGATTTTTCCCGGAAAAATCCTTTCCATTGGAAAGGTTAAGGGATTAAAATAAAAAGGCATCATCCAGAAACTTTTATTTCAAGCGTGAAAGAGGCAACCAAATGAAACGAACATGTTTTGTATTTCTGATCCTAGTCGCCCTTAATCCCGCATTTTCAGAACAAAAAAAGCCATCTGTGAACATAGAGGATTTGACATGGTTGGAGGCGGAAAAGGTTCTTAAGACCTACGAAGTGGTCCTCATAGCGCTGGGGGCGAGGACCAAAGAGCACGGGCCACATCTTCTGCTGAAAAATGATTTTCTCATGGCGGAATACCTCAAGGACCGGGTCATTCAAGATGTCCCTGTGGCTGTCCTCCCCACTCTTCAATATGGCTACTACCCTGCCTTCCTCGAATATCCAGGCTCTGTATCCCTTAGGGCCGATACGTTCACAAACGTTGTTATTGATATCTGTATGTCTATGCATGGCTATGGAATTCGAAAGTTCTACATCCTCAATACGGGAGTCTCTACACTCCGTCCTCTCGAGAGTGCGGCGGAAGAGCTCGAGAAGAAGGGTGTGATCCTTCGTTATCTCAATATCCTGGAAGCTGACAAAAAAATCCCATCTGGATATTTGAAACAGCAAGGAGGTACTCATGCTGATGAAGGAGAGACATCCATGATGCTCTACATCTCTCCAGAGTCTGTCGACATGAGCAAAGCTGTCAAGGATTTTAACGCAAGGCCCAACAGAAGAGGATTGACGAGAGACCCGGAAGGATCTGGCCATTACAGCCCCACGGGAATATGGGGGGACCCGACTCTGGCAACTCGGGAAAAGGGAGAAATCATCGTAGAGACCACAGTCAAAGAGATCATCGAGGAGATCCAGGACCTCATCAACCTCAAAATAGAGCAAAAGGAATCGAAATGAAAATATTGCTGACGTGTAAAGAATTTCCTCATTCAAAGGTGATCGGGGGCCCCATCATCATATACAACCGCTTAAAGCACCTGTCCAAAAACCATCTCGTCTCGCTGGCTGCCTTTTCCCGGGAGGAAGATGAGAAATACGTCTCCTCGGTGGAAGGATATTGCCACGATCTAAAACTCATCCCTCTTCCTCCGAAACGCTCTCCTTTAAAAACTACAAAGGATTTTTTCTTTTCCCCTATTCCCCACTATTTTCTCCGGGTCCACGATTCTCCCAAGATGTCCAAAACGATTGCCGACATGGTCGCAAAAGACCATTATGACTTTGTCATCGGGGAATACTCGGTGATGGGCCAGTTCATCCACAAAAACCCTCTTCTTCCACCAGTCCGCCGAATCATCTCAGTCCATGAATGTTATTATCTAGCCCGTCTCAAAGACTACCGTTTTCACAAGTGGGGAAGGAAAAAGCTTAGAGAGCTCATCAACCTGAAAGGACTGAAAAAATATGAATTCGATATGTATTCTCAAGCTGACAAAGTCCTCACCCTCACTCCACAAGGAAGGGATGAGCTCCTGGCCATCCGCCCTGACCTGGATATCGCTATCGTCCCTCATGGTGTAGATGTGGAACACTTCTCATATTCGGATCCCAGTGAGGGGGAACAGAGTGTGGTTTTTGTTGGGAATTATCTTCATTACCCGAATGTGGATGCCGTACTCTATTTTCACCAAGAGATATGGTCAAAAGTGAAAGCTATTTGTCCCAAGTTGAAATTCATCATCGTGGGGAAATCTCCCCCACTGGAAATACAAGATTTGACCCAAGACGAGTCCATAACAGTCACTGGCAGAGTGGATGATGTAACCCCCTACATCCGAGAGGGGCAGATTTTTATCTGTCCAGTCCGGTTGGGAGGCGGATTCCGGGGAAAGATCCTGGAGGCCATGGCAGTGGGCAGACCGATCGTGTCCACATCTCTCGGGGCAGAGGGTATTCCCAGCAAAAACGGCGAGAATATCATTATCGCTGACGACACAGAGGACTTCGCTGTGGGCATAGAAAAGCTCCTGAAAGACAGAGATCTTTATGAAAGGATCCGCCAGGCTGGAAGAAAACTCGTAGCGGAGAAATACGCCTGGGCAAAGGGCGTCGAAGTTTTAGAAGGTATTCTTGAGGAAATGATAAAAATTCCACCTAAGTAGCATTTTTATGAATGATTTAACCTGGATTATTCACGGACAAAGGTTGCAGCAGCGGCGAGGCCGTGGCTCATGAAGATGTAGTAAGCTACCTCGAATGAGCTACAACGAAGCTGATGCTGTGAGATTGGTTCGCCCGAAGGGTAAAAGCTGCTGCCAATTAGATAATAAGTTCTTTTAGAATGTAAATTTGGCAGCAGCTTTTATGAATAATTCAGATAGGAGATAGGGATGAAGACAACCATGGTAATCCCCAGTTATTGGGGAAGGAAAAAAGAAGAAGAATGGAAGAGCACGGATTCTGTGTATGACCACCCCACACATTTGGATGGTGAAGGAACACTGCGCCGCACCCTGGAAAGTCTGACTATTCTTAAAAATAAAAACTTTGACCTGGTCATCCTCGGTATAGCAACAGCAGAGGGCATCCAGGAAGAAGTTGAAGAACGGCTGGAGGCCATCATCAAAGAAACAAATCCCGCTGTTCCCACACATCTCTTCTCTTACACTCGATTAAAGGACATCCATACACACTTGGCACAGAACGACCGTGACGATCTCATCCCTCTCCTACAGCTGAATGGTTACTCCAACGTGAGAAACCTGTGTGTGTTCGTGCCCCATCTTATGGGTTCAGAAGTATCCGTTCTCATCGATGACGATGAAATATTCGAAGATCCCCGGTTCATGGACAAAGCACGGGAACACATTGGCCGCACTCTTGGGGATGACAAAGTGCTTGCTGTTGCAGGTTTTTACATAAATCCTGACGAAGATTATTTCCTCCATAAAGAATTTATGAATTGGATGACGTACTGGGATAAATTCGACTGTATGAACCGTGCGTTTGCAGAGATCATCGAGAAAGAGCCACGCCTCAAAGTGACGCCTTTTGCTTTTGGTGGAAATCTGGTCATTCATAGCGACCTATCTAGGCTTATCCCCTTTGATCCTTCTATTCCCAGGGGTGAAGACATAGATTTTCTCATCAATGCACGGATGTTTGGGTTTAAAACTTATCTGGATAACACGCTCTCGATCAAACATGACGCCCCCCCAAAAACCTACCCTGTATGGCGAAGGGTGCGTGAAGACATCCTTCGCTTTGTCTTTGAAAAAAACAAGCTGGACTCTCAAGAAGACGTCCAGGATATGGTGAGAGTCTCAGCCAATGATCTCGGTCCTTATCCCGGCGAATTCTTGAAAGAAGACCTGGAAGAAAAGGTGTTTTGGTCAAACCAGATGCTCGCCATCGATTACCTCAGTCAGGGTGAAAACAAGGCGGCCTCAGAATGTTTGGAAAACATCGCTCTGGCCCATAGAAACCTGAATTCCAAAACGAACTCATTTCAAGATCTGTGCAACCTACAGAAAAAGTGGAAGGGCCTAATGGATTATTTTTCCTCAGACAGAGTGGCACGTGAGGTCTGCAGACAGATCCACCTTCCGAGGGAATAACTCGCTTCTTCGATGTTGCCTTTTATCGGGGAAGTTTACTGCTCGCTATTCCAAGAGCTTGAGCTAGCTCACGCAGCTTGGACTGGATCCTCAAGATATTTTCCGGTCCCATACGAAGGAGATGCTTCTGCGACTGACTCAAGCTTTCAAGCTCAGGATCCACGATCGCATAGGATATGATCTTTTTCTCCAGAAGGACGTCTTTCACTACGGGAACATTGAGGAGCTCTACAAAAGCCCGGCTTAGAGTGTCTTGAAAATCCACATTTGGATACCCCAGGTCTTTATACGCCTCCTGAATGACCGGTTTCAGCTGCTTGAAAAGTCTGACTGTGCCTTCTGTGTCCAAAGAATCGAAAACTTCAGCAACGGAGTTGTATCGGTCATATGAGGCGGGGTCCAAATACGTGCGGCCGTTTCCTTCCACCACATGAAATCCTTCTGTGAGAGTAAAAAAATCGACTTGGGCGCGTGGACTTTGGCCATTGGCGATATTGTCTACTCCAGCCACGAACTTCAGGACTAGATTATTCGTCTTGGCCCAATTTGTAAGTCGGGAATTTGATGTAATCCCTTTGATCAGGTCGCGGATGACTGGATCGCTTTTGTTCAGATCAACCTGGATGGGTTCGACGACCTCTGTTTCCGGAGCTTTTTCCTCATCCTCTGAAGCCGAAGGCACTGCCTGCTCTACAACCTCATCGGCTGTCGGTTGTTCTCCGCCCCTATCCAGAATGAAAAAATAATAAATAGCGATAGCCAGAGCGATCAATACAATAAAAATAATCCCTGCGAGTATAACTTTTTTCTTTTCTTCCATATCCATGTTTTAGCCTCCTTTTTTATTTTAAAGCTTTCACGGCACAAAAAAAAGAAACAATTTTTTTTATTTCTTTTCCGACAATTTTCTTGAATCCCATTTCGATTTTTGGCATATTGATCATTCATAAAACAGAATCAGAATGTCTGAAGCCACTTTCATCTTAAAAGTCTAAGGAGAGCGTTATGGGAGGTCTATTCGGTGTTGTCTCAAAACAGGATTGTGTCTTAGATCTCTTTTATGGGACAGACTATCATTCCCATCTAGGAACAAAACGCGGGGGACTTGCCGTGAAGTCCCATGATGGGTTCAAACGATTTATCCACAGCATAGAGAATGCACAATTCCGGTCAAAATTCGAGGACGACATCACTAAACTTAAAGGAAATAAAGGTATAGGCATTATCAGTGATAATGAAGACCAGCCCGTCCTCATCCGGTCCCATCTGGGCAACTATGCCATTGCGACTGTCGGTGTCATACAGAATGCGGATGAACTCGCAAGGAAAGCATTCGCGAGACACCCCACACACTTTGCAGAGATGAGTTTTGGCGAGGTCAATCCCACAGAACTCGTGGCAACATTGATCAATCAGGAGACGTCTTTTGTTGACGGCATACAAAACGCCCAGGATGCGATCGACGGTTCATGTTCTATGCTTCTCTTGACTGAGGACGGGGTTTATGCCGCCAGAGATAAATACGGAAGAACACCGATCGTGATCGGCGAAAAATCAAGCAGTTTTGCAGCAACCTCAGAGACATGCGCCTTTCCCAATCTCGATTATGAGATCACAAAATTCCTGGGCCCGGGTGAGATCGTACTCATATCCGAGGAAGGGATCGAATCAAAAAAACCACCTGGAGACTTGCTTCAGGTCTGTGCCTTTCTCTGGGTGTACTACGGATTTCCCGCTTCACACTATGAGGGCATCAATGTGGAGAGTGTCAGAAACAGATGTGGAGCATTTTTGGCCCAAAGAGAGGATTTTCCGATAGATCTCGTCGCAGGGATTCCAGATTCAGGCATCGGGCACGGACTGGGTTTTGCCAGCGAAGCAAGGATTCCCTTCAAGAGGCCATTTGTTAAATACACACCAACATGGCCGCGGAGTTTCATGCCACAAAATCAAGATACCAGAGATCTGGTGGCAAAGATGAAACTTATCCCGATCAGAGACCTGATCGAGAATAAGAAGCTACTTTTCTGTGAAGACTCCATCGTAAGGGGCACACAACTCCAAGACACCATCCAGAGACTGTATGAATTCGGCGCCGAGGAAGTCCACATGCGTCCCGCATGTCCTCCTTTGATATTCGGATGTAAGTTTCTGAATTTCTCCAGATCAAAGTCTGAATTGGACCTGGCTGGTCGAAGAGCAATCCAAGAGCTCGAGGGAGATGGCGAAGTCGAGCTGGACGAATATGCGGATACATCATCGGATAAATACAATATGATGATCAAACAGATAGAGAAAAGGCTCCAACTGACCTCCCTCAGGTATCAGAGACTTCAGGACCTCGTTAAAGCCATCGGACTCCCCAAAGAAAAATTGTGCACTTACTGTTGGGACGGAGTCGATCCCCGTTGAATAATTCAAGAGAAAGTTGGATTATTCGCGGACCGAGCTTGCAGTAGCGGCGAGGAAGTGACTCATGAAGTTGTAGTAAACTACCACGAATGAGTTACGACGAAGCCGATGCTGTGAGATCGGTTCGCCCGAAGGGTAAAAGATGCTGACAATAAAAATATCAAAAGTTATTAAATTTAAATGTGTCAGCAGATTTTACGAATAATTCAAGAGGTGGGTTTGTAGGTAACCTCGAGGTTAACCTCATCCTCTTCACCAAAAAGACGGAGTAAAACTTCAGTATCACGTGTCGACCATTTGGAAACATACTCCAAGTGCCCCATGCCAATAGCATTCCCCCATTCGGAAATGTTTTCCTTATGAGTGACATCTTCCCAGGAGATCTTATCTTCGGTCGGTCTTCCGTATTTTTGTATTAGCAGGTCTTTGATCCGCTTAAAGTCCACAATATTCTGGTTTTTGTTCGTATGCTGTTCCAAGAAGCTGAGTTTAGCCCCGTTTAATCTATCATTCGAAAAATAATAGCCGATCAGGCAATCCCGCTCTAAAATCTCTTTCTGATATCCGAATATTTGATAGCCTTGGGATTCTCCCAGGTGAGCTGGCTGTCCTTCTGTTCTCTTCAACTGATTGCTGTTCATCCCCCACTTGGCGTTCTCCAGGTAAACCTTTGAGCGGATAACCATAGTATTTTTTATCGCGTCGCCCTGGATAGTGATCACTTTGGTCACATTAAAAAGCTTATCCACCAAGGACTCAAGAACATACCCCGACTTTGTACATCCCGTATTTTGAGAAGTAAAATACACATAATTGAATATTCGCCGAAACTTCCTTTCGCTGCTGAGAGTGAGGATATCACCCTTATTCAATGTCGCGATCACCCGGCTTTTTTGGTCGGGCTCCAGATAGATCTGTGCTTTATCCGCGACAATAATGAGTTTTTTTCCTGCAGAAAAGATCAAAGATGAGAAGGATATAAGACAGATGATCAAACACATAAAGCCCCATATTCGTCCATGTCTTCTTTTCATTATTATCCGCCTTTTTTGGCCTTATCGCTGTCAATTTAACATTATTTGTTAAATATAATGACAATTATTTGCATCGCCTATTCAAAAAGTACTCCGAAACGGACTTTTCGTCAATCGCCTCTAAGGGTGAATTTTTGGGGGTGATGACATGCCTACCCTCTCTCAAAGGTTTTTAACTGACATTTCCGATGTGAAATGGAGGTGCTTATCGCGCCCCTTGTCCTTGGCAACGTACATGGCAAGGTCTGCATTTTTCATCAGTGTCTCTGCATCTTTTCCGTCGATAGGATAAATGGCTGTCCCACAGCTTCCCGTGATGATGTGAGGATGGCCATCGAGTAAAAAAGGCTTCCGGATCGCATCGAGCACCTTTTCTGCTATCTTGTTCACATCTTCAGAACTTTTCACTTCGGGGAGTATATACATAAATTCATCCCCGCCCATCCGGGCGAGTGTATCCGTCTCACGCAGAAGATTTTTCAGGCGATCAGCCACCGCCTTCAAAAGCTGGTCTCCGCAACTGTGTCCCAGTGTATCATTGATGATCTTGAATCTGTCTAAGTCGATGTATATAAGAGCGAGGTTTGTCTGGTTTCTACGGGCACGTGCCAGCTCAAACGCTATCCTGTCATAGAAAACAAGTCTGTTTGTCAGGCGTGTCAGAGGGTCATGTGTTGCTGTATGGATCAACTGTTTCTCAGCGAGTTTTCGCGGTGTGATATCCCGGGAGATCACACAGAAGACTTTTTTTCCTCTATATGAGACCAGGTTCACATTGATCTCAACATCAACGAGTGTCTCATCTTTCCTGCGATACTGCATTTCGCCTTTATAGGAGGAGCGATCCTTAAGAATTCGCAGTATTTTTTGATAGATGTCATCCTGGCCATTGGCCACAAAATCATAAAGGCTCAATCCAGGAATTTTTTCGAGAGAATAGCCGAGGAGTCTCTGCATAGACTGATTGGCTTCAAGAATAACTCGAGTTTCCACATCTGCCAGAAAGATGCTCTCCGTGCTCTGTAACATCACGGCTTTGTATCTTTCCTCATTCTCGATCAGCGTCTCTTCTCTTTGTTTCTGATCGGTGATGTTTTGAAGGACCACCACATAGCCAAAATAATCTTGTGTTTGTTGCTTGAGTGGTGATATTCGCGCGTTGTACCACATTTCATCTCTATTGATCGTCATGAGAAAATCAAACTGTTGGACGTTCCCATAATCTTCTACTCTGTAAATGGCATTCTGGAACAGATCAGCTACATCCCTTGGCAAGACTTCTTTGAAGTGTTTTCCCAGGAAATTTTTGGGGTGTGCAAACAGGTCCTTTCTGTCCGGAGATTGGAAATACTTGTGGAAAGTGCCATCCGCGCTAAGGATAAAGATGAGGTCTTCAAGAGTGTTAATTATGGTGAGAAGGTTCTTCTCGTTTTTTTTGAGTGCATCCTCACTCAGCTTACACTCGATCACGGCTGTTTCTAGTTCTTCGATTCTATTGTTGATTCTTTTTGCTTCTGCAGACGTGTCTTTTTTCTTTACAGATTCTGTCATTCTAGCCCTGCGACCCTGGCAAATATTCCAATGAGCCAAACATTATTTTGCAATATATGTGCCAAACCTCAATATAGTCTAACTCATTAATTATAAATCAATTATGCTTTTCCCCCCTGGATGACCTAAGGTGCAATACCAATTTTTGTCATAATAATGCCATTTATTGACATTTTTGCACGCCTCAAACAGATATGACCTTTTCTGCCATACAGAGCCTCTCCCCTATCGGAGGGTGAGAATAATAGAGAAGTTTCACCCACCAACTTGGATAGGCATTGGAGAGGTTTCGATTGGCTAGTCCTGCAAGTGCAGTTACGAAGGCATCCTTGTCGGGGATACTTCTCAGGGCATATCGATCGGCTTGGCTCTCAAAACGCCTGGAGAGGGCGTTGGAGAGTGGTCCGAAGAGAAAAGCAGATAGGGCGCCCATCAGTATGGCAAAGAAGGGGAATAAAGACAGGTTAGCGCGTGTGGACAAAAGAAACGAGGGGAAGACAGCCTTCATGATAAGGTTTAGACAAAAGAAGACGACAAGCTGTTGGAGTGTTCCCAGAACAATGTGCTTCCAGATATGACGGTATTTGTAATGCCCCACTTCATGGGCAATGATAGAGACGATCTCGGGAACTGTCATGTTTGCAATCAGATTATCCCCCAAAACGACCCGGCGCGTTTGTCCCAAGCCGGCAAGGAATGCGTTTTCTTTTTTTGTCTGTCGGCTCATATCCTCTACAAAAAAACCGGAGCTTTTCAGTCCCCCCTCGATAAGAATTCTGTCAAGCGCATCAGTCATTTCTTTGTTTTCGACCGGTGTATACTTGTTAAAAATAGGGAGAATCAGGACTGGAAACAGAGTGGCAAGAATTGCGCTCACAAAAGCCATGGCTATCCCGGCGATCCACCACCACTGCTGGGGATATCGCTCCAAAATCCAGAAAAGCATCCCTAAAAGGATTAGAAAAATGACAAGCCCAACCAAGTAGGATTTCATCTGTTCCCAAATCCAGCTTCTCCGTGTGTGATTGGAAAAATGCCATTTGTGTTCATGGATGTAGCCGCTGTAGAAATTAAGGGGAAAACCGAAGACGAACAGGACGGCTTGAAGCACGAAAACATAGATAAAAAATGCATATATGGCAGGTTTGTCTGAAAAAAGATTGGCAAGTCCAGAACTCAAACCGCTGAAATAAAACGCCATGAGAACACCCAGAGAGAGAAACAGGCCCCACAGGCCAAGCAGGCGCTTCTCCTTTTCGTATCGCCTGGCTTGTTCTTGCTTTTCTTGATCCAGAAGCGGATGAATCTTTTCCATTATAAGAGCCTTCATCTTAAGGTTTAGATAATCCTAAAAATGATCATGAATTTCAAATTCCTAAGATAACATCCCAAGCTTCCGATAGCAAATTACTCCTAAGGAATATACGCATTCCCAAATCCGTGATGGCATTATTGCTCATCACTGTATTAAATGATCAGATTGTGTGGTGGAGAAAACCGTGAGAAGGGCTGGACGGGCATGGCACATCTCCCGAGGGGAGATGTGAGGGAAGCCCGGATCCGAGCGAAGTTTCCTCGCTGGGGAAACTGAACGTGTTTTCGAAATCATCAATCTAATCATTCTGAAAATCTTTTATCATGGATGGGGAATTGACTTTAGAGGGAGTTGAGTTTTTGGGGAAAGATGAGTATGATGCGGGATGATTGTTGGCGAACATGAATCTTGCACACATTGCTCTGTTATTCGGCGTTGGCGCTATCGCCGGATTTATCAACGTGAATGCCGGTGGAGGGTCCACCCTTACGCTGCCCACGCTCATCTTTATGGGTCTCGATGCCGCATTGGCCAATGGCACAAACAGAGTAGCCATATTCATACAAAATATTTTTGCAGTGGCCTCTTTTCATAAGAGAAAGGTTCATCAATTCAAAAAGAGCTTTGTCTTCGCTCTTTTCACCCTGCCAGGAGCCGTCATCGGGGCGATAATGGCCACCCGGGTGAGCAATATCCTGTTCCAACGCATCTTAGGTGTGGTGTTGATATTCATCGTCTTTTCCATGTTCTTCTCGCGTTCGTATAAGAATAACAATTCAAATCAAAGCGATACAAACCAATGGCTGATCTATCCTGCGCTGTTTGGAATAGGATTCTATGGCGGATTTATTCAAGCTGGTGTGGGATTCATGATCATGGCTGCTCTCTACCATTTGCTCCACATAGACCTCATTCGTGTGAACATGCATAAAGTATTCATCGTCCTGATATACACATTTCCAGCGCTCCTTGTGTTCGCCTTCACTGGGAATGTGAACTGGGCATATGGCTTGGTTCTCGCTGCAGGAAATGCATTGGGCGGATGGTGGGGCGCTCATGCGGCTGTTAAGGGCGGAGAAAGAGTCATCCGCATCATCCTTGCAATCGCCATAACCATTATGGCCCTCAAACTTTTCGGTCTCTTTTAAGATAGATTATTCATTTCTTAAAAGTTTGACGGACGAAGTTGAGGGCACTCCCTGCCAATTGGTATTGTCTTAGGCGGGGTGTTAACCGGAATAGCGTAATGATCGTTTCACCATCGACCTCAACAGGGATCTCTAATTCTTTCCTTTTCACTCTTTCACGAATATCTCGGAGGATCACTTTTGACCCCACATGGATACGGTCATAGTCTTCAGGATTTTTGAACTGCAAATGTAGCACACCAAAATTGCAGAGGTTTGCCATATGAATACGGGAAAAACTTTTGTCGATTTTGATCCTCACACCCAGGAAACGTGGGGCTAAAGCGGCATGCTCCCGGCTTGAACCTTGACCATAATTTTCTCCACCGACAATGACAACATTTTTTTTCTCTCTAGCTTTTCGGGCAAATTCCGGATCGATCTGGTAAAACACATACTCGCTGATGGCTTCGATGTTTGACCTCAGCGGTAAAACTTTGTTCCCGGCAGGCATAATGGTGTCGGTCGAAACATTGTCGCCGACTTTGAGTAGGACTTCAGCTTCAAGCATCTCCGGCATCGCATCTAGCTGTGGAAAAGGCTTTATATTGGGGCCTCGAATCACTTTGATTTTTTCTCTCTCTTCTTTTTTCAGAGGGAAGATGATCGATGAGTCATCGACTAGGAATCGCTCAGGATCTTTGATTTGGGGATATACCATTTCCTGTCCCAGATCCCGCGGGTCGGTGATTTCACCTTTCAGAGCTGAGGCAGTGGCTGTCTCTGGCGAACACAGGTAGACCTTGTCGTCTTTTGTTCCTGAACGGCCAAGGAAATTCCGAGGAAACGTTCGCAGGCTGATCTGTCCTGTTCTAGGTGCCTGCCCCATGCCAATACATCCCAGACATCCGGATTCGTTGACCCGCACTCCAGCCCTGAGAAGAAGAGTGAGAGCTCCGCGCTCTATCACATTTTCCAGAATCTGCCGGCTTCCCGGATTGATGTGGAGTGATACTTCCGGATGTATAACCTTGCCCTCTAAGATCTTTGCCGCAACCATCAGATGACGAAAGCCGGAATTGGCACTGCTCCCAATGATAACCTGATCCACTTTTGTCCCTGCCACCTCACGGACAGGAACAACATTTCCAGGGGAAGATGGGAGGGCGATCAAAGGTTCGACACTTGAAAGGTCGATCTCATCATATTCCTCATACTCTGCACTCTCATCCGCTGAGAGCGCGACCCAACTTGCGCTTCTCCCCTGAGCGGAGAGGAATTCCCTTGTCCTTTCATCAGAAGGAATAACTGTTGATGTTGCACCCAACTCGGTACCCATGTTCCCCAGCACCATCCGGTCTGCAACGCTAAGGGTTTTGACTCCAGGTCCATAGTATTCCACGATCTTCCCCAAACATCCCTTGACATCATAC
>Ga0307378_10003720_pt1 | contig 22168 bp, 20 predicted proteins | sample UN1MG_FD_202238 | JGI IMG/M metagenome (GOLD analysis project Ga0307378, IMG submission 202238) | Soil microbial communities from Risofladan, Vaasa, Finland - UN-1 | ecosystem: Environmental > Terrestrial > Soil > Coastal area > Acid sulfate soil | place: Finland: Risofladan, Vaasa | collected...
TAATGTTGATTATATACTTGATGACGCAATAATAGAGTTGAAGTTTGTAGAGGAGGAAGGTTTAGAGAAGCAAAAAAGGCAACAAAAACTTGCGCATATATTTAAGAAGCAATTCCCCGGCAAGCCTGTGGTAGTTTCAGACCCCAAGCTTTTGGGAGAGAAAGGGAAACGTGAATACTACAAGGCGATGTCAACGCCGATTAGAGCTCGCCTCAAAACAGCTGCTAAACAACTTAAGCAGACTGCTCAGAAACATGAAGAAAAAACAAAAGTTGTTATTTTACTCAATGTTGGTTACGGCTCTTTGCATCATGAAGAATTCAAGGTAATAGCCATCAATCGTGCGACTAATGCTACCAGACAAATAGATTGTTTAATTGTTGGCGGTATCTACTTTTATAGTGACAAATTTGATTACCCTGTTGTTGCTTTTTTTGAGGAAATACCAATCAATATTAGCAGGCGGTTTAGTGAGTTTAATAAACTCAATAAATGTTGGAAGGATTTTTTAGATGATTTTATGACATCTGCCATATTACTAAATAGAGATTCGCAACCGGATAGATTACCAGTTCTTGAAATGGTTTTTGAAGTTGATGGTGTTAAATTTGTCAGACCTGCTCCACCTATGGGCAAACCATCTAAATTCTGGATAAACGGCAGGCCTCGGGAGAATTCAACGGGTCTTACGAAATGTCCTCCAGTAGGTATCATATTCCCTAAATTAAGTAAAGAAAACTGGGAGAAGTTCAGAGGGAAAGAATGCTATGACACCGCATTTAAAGATACATATAGAGAATGGTTGGATTATGCGGCAGAAAAGAGAACCGACAATAACGATGAGCTAAAGCCATTCATAGAAATAGAAGTTACCTATGATGAATTTTGTAAAAAGTATGATGAAAACGAAGCCTATTTTGTATATTTGTGTGAGTATGCAACTGAAGTCTTTCACAAAAGAAGAACTGACGTTATTAACGCAGCAAAAGACCAGGCTGAGGTGCAGATAATCCTGCCTAATTATATTCTGTTGGTAGTTGAAGAAATTGGACAAGACAAAGCAAATGACCTGTCCTCGATATATCACGTAAGACAATTTTTAGGACAACAAAATGTTGATACAATTTTGGAAAACAAAAAGTTGTTCTTTGAGTATAGCTTGGCTTTAGCTTCTTCATATGCAGTTAAGCATAGTATATCCAACGTGATATATCAGAGAGACCAAACATACATGTGGCAATAATACCATCATTTCAATATCAAAAGGATAAGAAAAACCTCGAACCGGAAAAACGTTGAAAAGCAAACAACACGGGAAAATTAGCCTTTGGCGAATTCTTTCATAAAATATACAAAACTCGTACTCTTTATCAAAACAAAAAATACATCAACGACAACTCTCTCGCACTAAGCAGCGTTCAAGGTAGAGTACCAAAAGCGTGCTGGCGAGGCACCCCAAAGAAGCTTTGTGGTTAGTTATTGGGAGAAAAACAAAAGATAACAAGCATCGCAAGAAGGTAAGAATAACTCCCGCGAACTATCGTTCGAGGGATAAATAATAAGGAAGCCGCTTCGCGGAGTTGATTTAATAGAGACGACATCGGGACCCAGACATAAAAAGAACATTGGATTTGTTTGCGATAGAGTAACCCCCGGATAATACCTGACCCCCAGCACGGGGGCTGTGGGGCTAAAACAACGTTGCGGGGTTGCAAAATAGGTGTTATGCGGCTATGATATTTCAAATGTCAGCAAAAACGCGTAAAAAAGATAAGGAAGCGCAGGGGCCAGCAGCGGTCAATAAAAAGGCCTATCGTGATTTTGAACTTGTTGAGAAGTTCGAGGCTGGTATGGAACTTTTAGGGTCAGAGGTGAAATCGCTGCGCGGGGGGGCGGCGGACCTTAGCGGCTCATACGCAAGACTCGAAAACGACGAGTGCCAGCTTGTGGGCGCGACGATAGCTCAATATGAACAGGCCGGTGTAAATAACCATGAGCCGACGAGAAAAAGAAAACTGTTGCTGCATAAAGCTGAAATCCATAAGATAAGGACAAAACTCGAGCAGAGGGGCTTTACGCTTGTACCTCTGCGGATTTATTTTAACAGCAGGGGACTGGCGAAAATAGAACTGGCACTTGCCAGAGGCAAAAGACAATACGATAAACGAAAAAAAATCACTGAACGCCAGCAAAAAAGAGACATTGACAGAGATATGAAGAAGTACCGGAAATGATAAAAAGATAAGAAAAGAAAGGTAATCCGAATTATAAGGACGGGAGTTTTAAATTATGGCTAAAGAAGAAAAAAAGGAAGAGAAGAAAATCATTGTCGATGAGGACTGGAAACAGGAGGCGCAAAAGGAGAAAGAGATATTAGCCGCAGAGGGAAAGGCTGAGAAAAAAGAGACCCCGGAGGAAGAGGAGAAATCCGAGCGAGGTCCTTTGCCGAAGGGCGACTTAGCGGCACTGATTAGTATGCTCGTCACACAGGCGTTTTACGCCCTTGGTGCAATAAAGTTCGAGGGTCAGGAGAAAGAGCCCGACCTGGAACTTGCGAGGTACAATATCGATATGCTCGAAACGCTACATGAGAAGACCAAAGGCAATTTGAGTGAGAATGAGGAAAAGGTCCTTGGGAACACACTCAACGAGATTCGAATGGCTTACGTTAAGATTTCGGAGCAGCCGTCTTGACAAGTATATTAGACAAAATCATAGCCGACAAAAGAGCCGAGGTTAGGCTGCGGCAATCACAGATGGGTCTGGAAGAGCTGAAAAAACAGGTCGCCTCGATGCCGAAGTGCCGCAACTTTTACAAGGCTGTGACGAAAGGCAGCCGCCGCGGTTTGAATGTTATTGCAGAGGTAAAAAAGGCCTCACCGTCGGCGGGGGTCATACGCGAAGATTTCGACGCTGTTGCGATAGCACAGACGTACAAGAGATGCGGGGCCGATGCGATAAGCGTCCTTACCGATGAGAAATATTTTCAGGGCAAGCTCGAATATATCAAGCAAATCAAGGAGGCGGTTGAGCTGCCTGTTTTGCGCAAGGATTTTATTATCGACCTCTGGCAGGTTTACGAATCTCGTGCGGCCGGCGCCGATGCGATACTGTTGATAGCGGAGGCTTTAAAGGTGGGCGAATTAGCGGATTTTATGATAGCAGCGGCGGAGCTGACTTTGACGGTCCTGCTGGAAGTGCACGAAGCCGATACGCTGTTGGGCGTTCGAAGCCTCATCGGTTTTCCCAAGAAAGGCTACAGCGTTTTAGGAATCAATAATCGCAACCTGACGACAATGGAGGTGGATTTGAATACGACCAGCCGATTGGCTGAACTGGCGGATAATAAAAACGAGCTGGTCGCCGAGAGCGGGATAAAAGAACGTCGTGATGTCGAGAAGCTAAAGTCTGTCGGGGTGAGGGCGGTTCTGATCGGGCAGACGCTGTGTGAAAACGAAGATATTGAAGAAAAGTTCAGGGAGCTGTTCGACTGAGAACCGATGGAATATTTAGTTTTAGCTGCGACTGGTATTGTGATGGGTCTTTTCGGCGGACTGCTGGGCATTGGCGGGTCGGTGATTATGATACCTGCGCTTGTATTTTTATTCGGTGAAAACCAGCACCTTTACCAGGCTTCTGCGATGATTTGCAATTTCTTTGTGGGGGGGGCGTCGGTTGTGGTTCATAAAAAGGCCGATGTCCTGATGACAGGTGTTATTAAATGGCTGGCGCCGGCTGCCGCCTTAGGGATTATAATCGGGGTAGCAATAAGCAACAGTTCTGCTTTTGCCCGCGGCAACAGCTATCTTCTGGCACGTTTATTCGGTTTGTTTACGATTTATGTTGTTATTCATAATTGCTTGATGTTTCATAAAAAGCGCGGCGGGGCGGACGGTTTTGATATTTCGAAAGTTAAACACTCGGCGCCTTTGACTATTCTTTGCGGGCTGCTGACGGGTATACCAGCGGGGCTTCTGGGAATCGGCGGGGGCATTATCTGCATACCGGCTCAGCAGTTTTTTTTGAAAATCCCGTTAAAACGGGCCATAAGCAACTCGGCTGCAACGATTGCTTCAATTGCGCTGATAGGCGCCATATATAAGAATGCGACGCTATCTGAGCACAGTATCGAGCTGAGCGAATCTTTAAAGATAGCGATTGTTGTTATCCCCGGCGCTATTGTCGGGGCCTTTATAGGCGGGAGATGGATGCACAAACTGCCGGTCAATGTAGTCCGGGCGGTGTTTATCCTTTTAGCTGCTGTTGCGACCTATAAACTACTCACCGTAGCACCATCAACTTAGCAACAAAATATTAAAGCCGGTGTTTTCGGTATTTATTTTTTGTTTTGTTGTGCTTTTTGTATTTTTGCCCAGGGGTCACGAAGGGAAACGGTTCGATTAAAGACAAGCTTTTCTGTGGTAGAGTCCGGGTCGGGACAGAAATATCCCAGCCGTTCGAACTGGTATCGGTTTAGGGGCTTAGCATCTTTTAAGGCCGGTTCCACATAGCAGGGCGAGAGAATCTCCAGTGAGTTTGGGTTCAGAGCGGATTTGAAATCGAGACCTTCTTCAACATCGTCCGGGTTTTCCTTAGTGAACAAATGGTCGTAGAGTCGCACTTCGGCCCGGAGTGCGTGGTCGGCTGAGACCCAGTGCAATGTTGCTTTGACCCTGCGGCCGTCAGGGGCATCACCACCGCGCGTGGCCGGGTCATAAGTACAGTGCAACTCGATTATTTCACCTTTATCATCTTTGACGACGTCTTTGCAGGTAATAAAATAGGCATATCGCAGCCGAACCTCACGGCCGGGCGCCAAGCGGTAGAATTTTTTCGGGGGCTCTTCCATAAAATCTTCCCGCTCAATATACAACTCTCGCGAGAAAGGAACTTTCCGGATGCCGGCGGCAGGGTCTTCGGGATTATTGACGGCATCGAGCTGTTCGACTTTTCCCTGCGGGTAGTTATCGACGATTACCTTTAGCGGACGAAGGACAGCCATAACGCGAGGTGATGTCCTGTTCAAATCTTCGCGGAGGCAGTGTTCCAAAAGTGCGATATCGACGGTGCTGTTAAATTTATTGACTCCGATGAGTGTGCAGAAGTTTCGGATGGCCTGTGGCGAGTAGCCGCGTCTTCTCAGGCCGCATATTGTCGGCATGCGCGGGTCGTCCCATCCTTTGACCAGTTTTTCCTGCACAAGCTGCAACAGCTTTCGTTTGCTCATCACGGTGTAGGTGAGGTTGAGGCGGGCGAACTCAATCTGCTGCGGATGGAAAACCTCCAACTGGTCGAGGAACCAGTCATAGAGAGGCCTGTGATTTTCGAATTCGAGGGTGCAGATTGAGTGAGTGATTTTTTCTATAGAATCTTCCAGGCCGTGCGCCCAGTCGTACATTGGATAGATACACCATTTATCGCCTGTGCGGGGGTGTGTAGCCCGCAAGATTCGGTACATAACCGGGTCTCTCATATTCAGGTTCGGGTGAGCCATATCAATCTTGGCTCGAAGTACGCGGCCGGCATCCGGGAACTGTCTCTGGCGCATTCGGTTGAAAAGGTCGAGGTTTTCCTCAACGCTTCGTTCCCGGTAAGGGCTGTTTTTTCCAGGCTCGGTCAATGTGCCGCGATACTCCCTGGTTTTATCTGCGTCAAGGTCGCAAACGTAGGCCTTGCCTTTTTTGATTAGCTGCACTGCATAATCATACATCCGCTCGAAGCAGTCCGAGGCGTAGTATAATCTGTCCTGCCAGTCCCAGCCGAGCCACTTGACGTCTTCGATGATTGAATTGATGTACTCGGTTTCTTCCCTGATGGGGTTCGTATCGTCGAATCGCAGATTGCACATGCCGCCTTTATTTTCAGCGGCGATGCCGAAGTTGAGGCAGATTGCCTTGGCGTGGCCGATATGCAGATAGCCGTTTGGCTCGGGTGGAAACCGGGTATGGACACGCCCATCGTTTTTATTATTTTTTACGTCTTCGGCTACAATTGTTCTAACAAAATCAAGTTTATCTGTCGTATTGTTCGCAGCCATAATAACAGGGCCCTTCACGTTTTTATTGTTTCGATAATTTAGCAGATTACCAAGAGCCTGTCCAGTTTGTCATTACGATGTTCTTTTGCAGGTTCACAGATGGCGATTGTAATGACACCGACATTGTAAACATGGGCGTGCGTGGGTCTGCTTACGCTTATACTGGTGAGTTTGACTGCCAAAGCTATTGGTAACTGTGCTATGTATGCATCGACCTGCCGGAAAAAAATGCTTTATCACAACAGGCATAAAATATACGAGCTAAATGGCATTGCCGATAAACTCTATGGCCTTTCCAACAGTCTTTACCGCAAGGGCCTGTTCGTCTTCCATTTCGATGTCGAATTCCTCTTCGAGTGCGGCGACCAGTTCCACACTCTGGATGGATTCGGCACCGAGGTCTTCGACAAATCGGGCTTCATTGGTAACAAAAGAAGGGTCGACCTTAAGTGTTCTTGCGACAACTTCCTTAACTCTCTTTTCAATATCAGACATTAAGTGACTCCGTGAATCTTCGTAATGAATAAATTTCACCACCAGCTTTCGGCTGACTTATTATTTCAGATACCGGCTGTGAATATGGTGTTGGTTTACCAGATATCCCTTCCTTTAAGAATTTTTTTGGGGTCAAGGTTGTCTTTTTCGATGTCTCCGAAGTAACGCACCGTTGCAACCTTCAACTCCACAGTGGCGGCGTCGTCACATACAATGATGCCGTGCGGATGGAGCTGCAGGCAGGAGACAGTCCACATATGATTGACACCACCTTCGACGGCCTGCTCGAGTGCGCGTGCTTTGTTGTGGCCGCTGACGATTATCATGACGCATCTGGCATCCATTACCGTTGCGACACCGACGGTCAGAGCGGTTTTGGGCACTTTATTGATGTCGCCGCCGAAAAACCTGGAATTTGCGATAATTGTGTCCTCGGTGAGGGTTTTGATGCGCGTGCGACTTGCGAGCGACGAGCCCGGTTCATTAAAGGCGATGTGGCCGTCGGGGCCGATACCGCCGACAAACAGTCTAATACCGCCGTAGCTTTTAATCTTTTTCTCATACCGTTCACACTCTGTGCGAAGGTTTTTTGCGTTGCCGTTGAGAATATTGACGTTCGATTTCCTGATGTTTACGTGTTTGAAAAAATTGTTCCACATAAAGGAGTGGTAGCTCTGGGGATGCTCTTCGGAAAGGTTCACATATTCATCCATATTAAATGTTACGACATTGGCGAAACTTACTTTACCGGCTTTATTAAGACTAATAAGCTCTTTGTACATCCCGAGAGGAGATGAGCCTGTTGGCAGCCCAAGGACGAACGGTTTTTTTGCAGTCGGCTTGAATTCGTTGATAGTCCTGGCCACGTATGCAGCGGCCCAGGCGCTTACGGTATCATAATCTTTTTGAATGATAACTCTCATTTTGTTCTTATCCTTTCTTGAAACCATATTGTTGACTATATTTACGTATTACACTTTTGACAAATTTTTCTCGAACACTTCAATTCGTTTCTGAAGCTTTTCGACGTTGTTTTTCATTTCTTTTACAAACTTGTTGTCCTCGTAGAGACCTCTTACCTGGCAAAGGTCTTTTACGATGTCTTCTTCCGTGCCGTCCTGACCGAAACCATAATGGCTGAGTTCGGAAAATTCCTTCTGGGCATCGGTGATTACCAGTTTGAAAAATTTTGACTTTGTTTTTAAGAACATCCCTGCTGCATTTAGGATGTCGTCCTTTGCGGCTGTTTCGAGGTCGATGCCAAAAACCTTTTTATACGTGTTCCTGACCCAGAACCATTCGTCGATGCGGTATGTCCTGTCGATTTTTTCCATTTCAGCAGTGAAGGCATCAATGGTGGAAATGCCGCCGTTTTCGATGGTCTCTTCAAGGTCGATAAGACGCTGCCGAGGCATCAATTGACCACCTATGTCCAGCCATTCTTCGCTGTAAACGGCGTCAGGGTCAACGACAAAGGCGTCGGTTATTTTCATTTTGGGGTCAGCGAGGGCTTTTTCAGCTTTTTCAACGACTTTTTCCAGAAGGTACATTTGTATTCCATTGTTGTAGTATTTCTGGCTCGTCCGCAGGATTAATCTCTTTACAATCGCACCTCCGATAGTGACCTCTTCGATGGATTTGTCGGTTTTTTCCTGAAGGTTTTTCAGGATAGCGTTTGCCTTGAGCATTTTACCAATTGTATAAGGGCTGAAGACATCAAAGGAGATTATATCGCGTTTTACAGGGCCTTTTCGTCTGTCCCTGCTTGGCCATTTAGCGCCATCCCTTACTGTACCAACGGTTGTGAGATGTAAGCCTGGAACCATAGCGCACCTTCCATCGGGTTTGGCGTCCAGATGGCTGAAAGGAAAATTGGAAGTGTCGAAGGTACCCGTGTGTTTGCCGAGTATAACACTGAAGGGTCCTGTTCTGCAGGGCCACATCATATATGAGAACGAGCCTGTCTTGGTTCCTCTCTGGAGCTTGCCTTCGTGGACGGGGCCGAGTTTGTACATGTGGTTGGACTGGTTGGTTCCGCTTCCTGCGTTATAGAAGCTGAACAAGCCGGCTATCAGGAGACTGGATTTATGGTGGGTTACCGAATACGGGCCGGCAAAGACCGAGCAGCCCTCGCCGTGAAAGGCCTCGCAATTAGCGAAGAAAAGAGAGTTTTCGGCTGAGTACTGTTTGCCTACAAGGCAGCCCTGGCCGACGAATACATTGTCAAGGAGAGCGCCGCCTGTTACAGAGGAACTTTCAGAGATAATGAAATTTTCGGCGATGACTTTGGCGCCCACGGTTGCCGGAGCGTCCTTAGAGCTTAAGATTGTACCGTTTACCAGGCTTGATGCACCGTTTACTGTTGCATAGGGACCAATATTGACGTCAATTATTTCCTGAGTTGAGCAGATGCGGACGCCGGTGTCTATCTTTCCACGGTCGGATTTTATGGATTGGACATACCTGGCAGCGATGGCCTTCAGCTTTTCAATAAGTTCAGGACGGTATCTATGCAGGCACATTATGTAGGCGAATTGAACGCTTAGCCGGTCGAACAGTACGACCTCTCTGCCGCTGGCTTCATTTAGAACGTTAATCTCGATGCCATTGCCGAAGGCGGCGTCGGGGTCGGTTTGCATTGTTGCGACATTTTCAATGCAGACTTTATCGGCTATGTCATAGCCTGCGATGTGCACGCTGATATTTGCAATGCGGGTATGGTCGCCAATTGTGCATTCAGCAACTATTGCGTTGTAAATGCCGCAGGGCTTTTCGAGTCCACGGACACTTTTTACTTTGCCGGTTAAATTGCCGATTCTGACGTGACCGAGCAGGTCGGTATTTCTAACAAAGGACGGGTCGAATCCGTCGGCAACAAGGACACGGTTCCAGTCTTCGGCGGTGCAGCCGTTAGCTTCGAGAGTTTTTATCTGGTTTTGTGTAAGGGACTGATAAGATTTGCGGTCAGTCATAATCATATTCCTTATAAGACAAGTTCATAAGTGTTGCCTGCGATGGCTGATTCTTCATCTGTTGGAATGACCAATATCTTGACCGTGCTGTTTTTTGTGTTTATTTCACCCTCTTTTCGTAGCGTAGTCTTGTTTTTTTCAGGGTCGAGCTCAATGCCAAGCTGTGTAAGACCACTGCAAACAGCGGAGCGGACGTCGGGGTCATTTTCGCCAATACCGCCGGTAAAGACTACGGCGTCAACAGTATTAAGAACAGCGGTGTATGTGCCAATATATTTTTTGATGCGGTAGCAGAAGATGTCGATGGCAAGTTTCGCACGAGCATTGCCGTTTTCGGCAAGTTCTCTGAGGTTTCGCATATCATTCGATATGCCGGATATTCCGAGAAGCCCGCTTTTCTTGTTACAGAGGGTATTAAGCGCTTGAATATCATAACCTTTATCGACAAGATAAAAGAGGATGGCCGGGTCGAAGTCGCCGGAGCGCGTTCCCATCACCACGCCCTCGAGGGGTGTGAGGCCCATTGAGGTGTCTACTGATTTGCCGTTTTTTACGGCGGTGATGGAACAGCCGTTGCCGAGGTGACAGGTAATTAAATTTACGCCATATTTATCTTTGCCCATCATCTCAGCGGCCCTGCGGGCGACGTACCTATGGCTGGTCCCATGAAAGCCGTACCGGCGGACACGGTATTTTTCATAAAGTTCATAAGGTAAAGCATATATATAAGCTACCGGCGGGATGGTTGTATGAAAAGCGGTGTCGAAACAGGCGACCTGTTTTGCGTTCGGCAACTTGTGCCGTGCGGCTTTTATGCCGATAAGGTTTGGGGGATTATGCAGGGGAGCCAGGTCAGCGAATTTTTCAATCGAGGCTATAACATCATCATCGATAATTACCGAACCGGTAAACTCCTCGCCTCCGTGGACTACCCTGTGACCGACAGCGCTGATTTGTGAAATGTCTTCGATAACTCCCACATCCCTGCTGACAAGTGTATTCAAAATCAGCTCCATACCTTTTACATGGTCGCCAACTTTTGTTTCGAGGCTGTAAGTCTTTTCGTTATAAAAGTGAGAGAGTTTCGAGCCTTCTTCTCCGATTTTTTCAACAACTCCTTTTGCCAGGACATCGGCCTCGGGCATCCGGTACAACTGATACTTGATTGAAGAACTACCTGCGTTTATCACGAGTACTTTCATTTCGGCTTTATCCTTTTGCTATAATAATTGTACCAGGGTCAATATTGCAGTTGAAACTATGTCCTCGACACTGGCGCCGCGCGAGAGGTCGGCTATTGGTTTTGCGAATCCCTGTAGGAACGGCCCGATGGCCTGTGCATTGGCCATATACTGGGTTAGTTTGTAAGCGATATTTCCAGAATCAAGGTCTGGGAAAATGAGGACATTTGCCTTTCCGGCAACATTGCTTTGGTCCCTGACCTTTCTGGCTGCAACCGCCGGCACTATGGCTGAGTCAGCCTGAAATTCGCCGTCTATAGCTAATTGGGGACTGTGTGTCCGAGCTATTTCAAGGGCCTTTTTGACCTTATCCACACTTGGGGACGAGGCGCTGCCTCTGGTGGAAAACGAAAGCATCGCAACTCGCGGTTCCGTGTCGAGAATTCTTCTGGCACTTTCGGCAGAAGCCAGGGCAATGTCGGCAAGCTGCTCGGCTGTAGGGTCGATATTGACCGCACAATCGGCATAAATAAAGAGCTTGTCCTTTTCTCCGAGAAATTCGGGGATAACCATAAGAAAGTAGCTGGAAGCGGTTTTGATACCGGTCATTAAGCCAACGGTTAAAGTGCCGGCCTGAATAATAGTTGAAGTTGCATGGGCAACGCCGCCGACGGCGCTATCAGCGTCGCCACAGGCCACCATCATAGCTGAATAGAATACCGGTTTGGCGAGTAAACGCTTTGCCACACCAGCGGTGATATCATCCCTTCCGGCAATGTACCTTTCAACATAAGCGTCAAGCTTATCGCCCTCTCTGGGGTTTATGGTTTTGATACCATCGAGACTGACGCCGGCTTTTTCGATTGCCTCTTTGATTTGTTCAGGCTTTCCAAGCACAATCGGCTTCGCAATATCTTCGTCTTTGAGTATTCGAGCAGCTTTAATTATTCGCTCGTCGGCGCCTTCAGGCAAAACAACCGAAAGTTGTTTTGCCCTTACCTTTTCCCGGAAGACATTTATAACACTCATTTTGCGTTTCTCATCAATTTATAAAAGCTTGTTAAAACAACGAGGATTAATATGTATATTTGAACTGCTGAGCCTAAAAAAATCAAGAAAATTATTTTTTTATACAACATACATAAAGTATTGAGAGATAAAAATTTCCGGTTAAACCTCCCTGAGCCAGGGTCGTGAGAATTTTTTGAAACTATCCTGAAGAGCCTCGGCGGGGGCATATTGTTTGGATTGCGCAATTATTTCGGCCCATCCGTTGCGGTGGAGCAAACGATAAATATATGGCACTGAAACTTTTCTTTGAAGCTTTTGCTCAATTAATTGCTTTATCATCGCAGTTTTAGGGGGGCGGCCTGAGCGGGCCTGCTGAATGAGAGGCTTTAACAGTTCGGCCTCCTGCTGCCTAGTCAAAAAGGCCCATCTTCTGCCGCCGCGACCTTTCCTTTTGAGACCATCAGGGCCGTAAGTGTTATACTGCCGAATCCATAACCAAACCGCCTGAGTAGATACGCCAAGCCTTTCCGCCACCCTGTTGGCGTGAAGTCTGTCCTTATGAGTCAGCCAAACAGCCATACGCCTTTTATACGACGATTCATCAGGGGCGTCCTGAATCCACTGAAACATTTTCTCAATTGAGAGCCATGGTTTTATCGCAGCCGGCTGTCTCATAAACCGTCCTTTCCTGAAGGTAATTATAGCAAACTCTATGTTTGATGTATACAAGTAAATAAAAAAATTCGGTTTGTAAGGGGTGGTAAAAAACACACACAATTGTGAATTGGGGCGAAAATCAGCCGTTCAACCGAGCCTGCCCTGCTCTCTGGCGTGTATGGCCAATGAAGCGGTGCCTATGATACCGGCATCATCACCGAGTGTGGCAAAGCAAAGTTCCATCTTTTCCTTATTTATTGTCCAGATGTACTGGTCGAAAAACTTCCGGATGGGCTTTAACAGCAGGTCACCTGCACCAATCATTCCGCCGAAGAAAACCACTCGTTCAGGGCCGGTAGTGTGCAGCAGGACGATGCAAAGAATAGCCAGAGCTTTTGCTGTGTCCTGGGTGATTTCCTTTGCGAGTTTGTCGCCGGCGGCTACGTGCTCAAAGACCTCTTTGCAGGTTATTTCGCCTTTTTCATCGAGCAACTTCTTCAGGCTGGACTGAGCGCCTGCCTTTATTGCCTCGGCGGCTCTGGCAGCAGTTGAACTTGCCGAGGCGTATGCTTCGACACAGCCTTTCTGGCCGCAGCCGCACAATCGGCCGTCCGGATATATGATAATGTGTCCCATTTCGCCGGCATTGCAGCCAAGGCCATGAACTAATTCGCCGTTGCTTATAATACCGCCGCCAACTCCCGTGCCGAGGGTTACCAAAACCATATCATCGGCGCCTTTGCCGGCGCCGGCGACATGTTCGGCCCAGCAGGTTACGTTGGCGTCATTTTCCAGAACGGCGGGTTTGCCGAGGCGGTCGCTGAGGATTTGCCGGAGGGGAACATTTGTAAATCTCAGGTTCGATGTCGCTATCACGATACCGGCGTCGATATCCACCGGCCCGGGCGAGCCAATACCGGCGGCACAGATGTTATCGACCGACAGACCGGCTTTGAGCACCAGATTTTCGGCGGCCTGAACGGTTCTGTCAATTATGGATTCAGGGCCTAATTCAAGCTGGGTGGGTATGGAGGTTTTTGCAACGAGTTTCAGGTTGCTGTCAAAGCAACCTATCTTGACATTCGTTCCGCCTAAATCAATGCCGATAAAAATTTCACGCATAATTTTCAATCCTCATAACAGATACTGTTTTTTATTATTGCAGTCGATATAAAGTTGACCAGATTATAGCAGTGGTAGTACACCAGCTCAAGAATCAACCCCGCGATTTTTTGTCAGTTGTTCAGCTACATCTGCGGTATCCAAATTCTTTTGGCTGTTATCAGTTCAACAGAAGCGGGAATCAACAAAGGGTCTTTGGACTGTGAGAAAAAAACAAGCCCTTTATAGCTTGTCAGATACTTGTACTTTGCCAGAAAACCGCTTGGAGAATGAACAACCAGAGGTTTTTCGGTTCTTCCGAGAATAGTAAGAAACTCCTGTGGCTCGACGGAAATAATGGCACCGCTGGCTTTTATGGCATTGGCAATAGCGGCCCCTACGGCGCCAAACACCGCTGCACCGGCTGCTCCATTAGTCATTTGTTCTCTCCTTAAAAATTAAATCTGCTGAACTTATTTCGCTGCCTGTCAACCCATCATTACAGCGAGCATTGCTCCGGGTTAATATTACGGCTCGTGGGGGAAATATTCATCGATGGGCGTATTTGCCAGCTCTATCAGAAAGCTGCTTATTCGTTCGCAAACAAGGTTTAGGTACTGTCTGCCTCTTTCAGCGGATGAACCAGATGGGTCGCCAACTGCGCAGTGGTCGTTCAGCCTGGCAAAATTCCTGCTGGTTTCGACCCAACCTTTTTGCAGGGCCTCAAACCTGAAAGCCCTTGCCCTGCCGTCACCGGCAACATCCGGCTCAATCAACTCCGGATACAATGCCATTGCTATCGATGTTTCCATCTGGCCGGCGTGGTCGTCGGGTTTGGTAAAAATCTGCTCATACTTGTCTAATCCCACTTTCCACCAGTCGCACAGGAATACGTGCACGTCCATATCGCTTTGTATTTGACGAATCAGGGGCTTGAAATCGTTACCGCCGTGAGCGTTGAGTAAGACTACTTTACGAATCCCATGTTTTCGCAGTGAGACGATAATCTCCCGCACCATTGCATCCAGCGTCGCCTGTGAGACGTGTATCGCTAATGGATAGGTCATCTGGTTACAGTCGACGCCGTAGGGCAAAGTGGGCAGGCATATCACAGATTCGCATTTTTCCCAGGCAAGCTCACAGCTTCGCCGGGCAACGTAGGTAGCGTGCAGGAAGTCCTGTCCTTCCGGGAGATGGCGGTTATGTGCCTCGATTGCACCGATGGGCAGAACGGCCAGCTCATAATTGCGCTGGGAAAGACGGTAAAGATTGGTGCTTGTCAGGTCCCAATCGTTGATTTTTTGTTTATTATCAGGCATAAACCTTATTTCCCGGGAAAAATTTGATATAACCGGAAGGTAATATATACGGCTCGGGTTTTTTGAGCAAGGATTTTTGTATATGGCGTGATTACGAACATGCTTTAAGTGATTGATGCAAATGTAGATACGACAGAATCGGGTAAAAGTTTTCGAATCGCGATATTTGGCTTAAAAAGCGAAATTGGGCTTAAAAAGCGAAATTGGGCTTAAAAAGCGAAATTACGAGAATAAACGGTGAATATTGAAGAGCAAAATGATGTGCTTTTGTTTATTTTCTTGACTAATGCGGCTGGGTTATATAAAATGAATTTTCATCGTTTCAGGAGGACGACGAGATGATAGTGAAAGATAACCTGAATATTTACCACTTCCGTAAGTGGTTGTATTTGGGTTGTTTATGCCGTTCGCAGGAATAATATCGTTTTAGCCGGAGGACAGATGACGAAAAAAGCGCCGTTTTTTGCGATATTTCTATGCATGGCTTCGGCGGCTTTGGGGGAAGTAACGGTAGAGATACGTCTGCCGGACGGCAGCAGACTCACTGAACCAGCGGAGGTCATGGTTGGGACACAGCTTTCTATAGTCGTTAGTTCGGATGTCGATGAGGTTAGGTTCGTAACTTTACACATAGAGGACGCGAACTCAGATTACGCTGATTTATACGGCAGAGACTTCAATGACAATCCGGAAGGCCCGTATCTTTACTCTTATGAAGGTTCTTGTTTGCCTGCCGCCGGGAAATATGCTGCTGTTCTGGACTGGGAAGAAACGGGCATTGACGGCTTCCAGTTGTCAACGGGCTCGCATTATATAGCACGAGATGACTGGTTTGTTGTTGATTATAATGTCATCAATACAGGGGATTGCGAAGTAGTTTTCAACGGATACGACCCTGTTTGGCCAGAGGGAGACCCTGAAACCGGAGACCCCCCTCCCGGGTATGAGCCTATATTAGTCGAACACCGCCATATCAAATTTATACATGTTCGGACGCGCGATTTTAACGGTGACGGCTATGTTGACTTCGGCGATTTTGCCGTATTTGCCTCGTACTGGTGCGATACAGGATACAGCGACCCAAACCAGTGTGAGGGAACAGACCTCGATGCAAACGGCGGTATTGACGTGAATGATTTGATGATGTTTTGCGGTTACTGGCTTGAAAAGACTGACAAGCGGTGGCAGCCGGGACCAGTTCCCTCTCGTGATTTCAATAATGACGGCTTAGTTAACCTTGGTGATTTTGCTGTCTTTGCTTTATACTGGCGCGAAACAGGCTACAGCGACCCAAACCAGTGCGAGGGAACAGACCTTGACGCCGACGGCAGCATTGATGAGAATGATTTAAGGCTGTTCACTGATTATTTGTATGGGGCCAGCCACTGGTGGTGGCCATAGTAATCCACAGTTTAACGAGTTATTGACTATCTTTTCCGCCGTCTGAGAGATTAAGCTTACATAATCAGGCGGCATGCTGCCGGAATGAGGACGGGTGATATTAAATTCCTCCGTTTAGATTGTTATTTTAAGGTTCTCCATAGTACTGAAATGATCCTGAAACAGTCAATATTATGTAGTTCAGGGACGCCATATAAATACGGAATAGTGCCTTTGTACTTCAGCCTTTCCAGCGAGGAACGTACTTGTTGTGAGATTTTCCTACCAATTTATTAACCAGTGGATTAACAGGAGGCAATTATGAAAGCGAGAAGTATTTTATCAGCGGTCATTTTTTTAGCGGCAGCAGTGGGTACCGCCACAGCCGACAGGCAATTGGACAGCGCCGAGATTTCGCAAATCCTGCAGCAACTGACAAGCCAGCCGAAGAAGACCTGGATACCGGCAGGGGTCATCGAAGCACAACACCAGGAATACAGGGCGCCGAAAACATCGGACGTGAACGAAATCAACATCAAAATCAAGCAGAAGATTATTGCATACATGGGCAACACAAACAAGGTTGAACGGACGGAAGGCCTGCAGAAAGCGAGGCTCGATGCAATACCGTTTAATGCCCGTTATGAATTAGCCAACGAATATACAATGAATTCGAGCGTTATTATGAGATTTGACGGTGAAAAATACTACTGGGAAATCAACGTTGACTCCCGCACCGATTCAGTCGAACCCGGCAAAGAGTTAGCGGGTAATTTTATGACCAACCAGTTCAACCTGGCCTGGAACGGCAAGCGCGTATTTGCCTGGGACGGGGAGAAACATACCAGATACTGCCGGCCTGTTAATGATGCAAGGGTTGACTCAACAGGCTACGCGCCTGTTGAGGTTAGCGGGCCGTTAACGGCGGGTTGTATTCCCTGGGGACACGAACATTATTCCTATGACAGCTTGGCCGCCGCTGAAACAGAGGCGGTCGAGACGGATATCGACGGCGAAACGGTGATAAACCTGACGGTCAATAATTCCGAGGGTATGCAGATGAGCTTTGTCCTGGACCCGGCAAAAAGCTACGCCGTAATCTCCCTTTCAATTATGGGGTTTGGCAACTCGGTTTACTCCAATCAATATTCCGATTACCAGTTGGTATCAGGCAACTGGGTCCCTGAAACCATTTTGTTAGAAAGACTCGAGGCCGGTTCAAACAGGCTGCTTTCCCGCGACTTATGGGAGATTATCGATATTGACGGGAGCGTTCCGGGACCAGACAGCTTCGAGGTCCAATACGAACCCGACGCCCAGATAGAGTACGTCTCTTCGGTAACCGATAAACCTGCAATGTACCGCTATTCCGAGATGATTGATACCGAGCAGCTTTTGGCCGAAAGACTGGCATTTGCGGCAAACGAAGGAGTGCAGCCGCAAAACTGCGCCACGGCCGCTTTAAAATACGCCGCCAGCCAGTTAGGTAAAAATGTGACCGACTCTCAATTAGCCGTACTTGTGGGCGAGCCTAACAACGATACGAGTCTTTATGCAATGAAGCAATTCGCAGAGGGCCTGGGCCTTTACTGCCGCGCCGTAACTACGGACATCAGCACTCTAAAGGAGATGGAAAACTGCCGGGCAATACTGCATGTCCCCGGTAAGAAGCATTTTGTCGTACTCGAAAGCATCGATAACAGCTATGTGAGAATTGTAGATTTGTCGAATGACAAATTTTACTATCGAACCGATATAAACTTCTTCGGTATGGACTGGAGCGCTGGAGTTGTTCTTCTGCTTTCCAACGAGGCAATAGCAGGCGATTTTACCGATATCCCCGACAGCGAGCTTGACGGTTTTATCGGCGCATCGGGCTATACGTGCACAAAACTCCTGCAGGAGTGGGGTTGGTTATACTGCGACTATATCGGTGGGATATGCGCAGGCCTTATCGTAGAATATTATGTAAGATACGGCTGTGAAGGAGCAGAGAGCGGCTCGTGCGAGATGCAGTGGAGAGCCAGGTGTGGAACATGCCAATGTATAAATGACCCGCTTATCCCATGGAAATGTACAGGGTTAGGGGAATGGCAATACATTTATATGTTGGCCTGCTCTTAAATACTAAAAGCTCTTCTCTACAGAAAAAGTGGTAAAAATTCAAGGCAGGACAGCAGCATTCAGCCTATCGTGTCTTTTTTAATGGTTTTCTGTCCTAAAGCTAACGGGGGCCAGAGCGGGATTTGTGTACTCACATAAGAGAAAAAATGTGTATTGACACCTCCGCAGGACACCTATAAAATAATGGTTATGAGACGCTGCGGTTTCACTCTTATTGAGCTACTAATAGTAATTGGCGTGATTTCACTTTTAACGGGGATATTAATCCCTGTTCTTCGAAGCTGCCGAGAGCAGGCGAGGGCGGTTTTGTGCAGCTCAAATATCAACCAGTTGGTAGTCGGCTTGCTTACGTACGAGGCTGAAAAGGGGGGCTTTCCGCCCGCCTTCGACAGCACAACTAAGGCGCCGCCTGAGGGCGGTTATGCCGGGTATTCTCAATACGACCTGACAGGATGGTGGTGGTTTAACTACCTTGAAGGAATTTACAAGAATACGGAGAAAAAAAGAACCGTGCTGCGGTGTCCATCTAAACACCTTGGTAGAAATAACTATCTTGCAGATAATATTCTTTGCGGCAATTACGGCGTCAACCGGTCGGTATGCAAAAGCCCGGGAAATGAGCGAGGTCGAATGAAGGAATTTTTCGGGGCGACTTTTTCTATGGCGGACATAAAACAACCGGAACGGACGCTTCTTCTTGTTGACAGCGGCTACAGTATAATAACCTGGTGGCATGCAGCGGACACGCCTCCGTATAGGCTCAGCAGTATGCTTTTAGATACCGCCTATATACCGGGGCTGAAAATCAACGACGAGAAAAGCTTATGGCCCGGCCAGGAGGAAGATGCAACAGAAGGGCGACACCCCGGAAAAACAGTCAATGCCGCATTTGCCGACGGCCATACGGGGCGAAAGAAGGCCGATGAATTTCTTGTCGAGAAAACAGACTCCGGCTATGAAAACCTCAAACCCCTCTGGCAGCCGGAGTGAGCCATTTTAAAAAGAAACATCTCCAATGACACCCCTGATTTCGTTTTCATCCGGGTATTCTATCAGCCTCACGGCTGTTAAGGTGAATCGGCTGTCGGGAGTCAACTGCTGATAGAACTCTATTCTTCGAAGCAGGTTTGTTTGCGGGTCCATAAAAAATCGCCATTTATAAAATACCCCATAACCTTCATAAGCTTCTCTAGTCCATTTAAGCTCATATACTTCTATACCCTCGGCGGCAGCTTCCATACCTTCATCGGTTATGCGGATCCATTTAGCATCGGCGGGAACCTGGGACATATTATAAAACGGCATCAGGCCCAAAGAGCCGCTCATCTTTTTTTCGATAGCGGCGGCAGCTTCCCCGGTTAACAGGCCCTCCGCGGCTTTGCCTGTAACCGGGTTTTTTGTTTTTCTTATACCGCCGCCGATATCATACAAAACGTATTCATTGCCGGTTTTGGTCAAATAGATATTTAACGCCTTCGACAGCCAAATCTGCTGATAGGGTCCCGTTTGGTCGGGGGTAAAACCTGCGATATAAACATTTTTGATTCTCTCAATCGCTTTATATACCTGCTGAAGGCTGACAGCGCCGGCGGTCGAGGTATTCATAAATAAAGCCGAGACGATTAATATTACCGCAGCGGCTGCAACGGCTGTTTTCAACAGGGGCCTCAGATTCACAGCAGAGAGCCTGCTTTTTACAGCGGAGACAAATTCAATGATTTTAGCCGGTTCCTTACGCTGTGTAACCTCTACTTTTATCGGGAAGCCTGCATAGAGACTTTCGGATTCGCCGATGGCTTTAGCTTCGGCGGATTTATCTATAGTATATATTGTGGCGACCTGTGATTGCGGCCGCTCGATAATTGATTCCACGGCGCTGAAAAGCGGCTGGGTCCGAGCAGAAGGCTTTGCGGCAAAGATTTGTTCTAAAGCCCGCAGTTGTTCGCCGGTAAGGTCAAGTGCACGAAGCGTTTCTAAATCTTCGCGGCACTGCCAGCAGTTGTCAACGTGCACCGTTATCGGGGTCGGGACTGCTAACCGTACCGTTTCATCCAGCAAGCCAGGCAGAAAAGGCTTAACCTTATTACAGGTTACGCTCGTGGCGATATAAGCGAAGTGACGTTCGAGCATTTCGTTAACAACAGCTCTATTTTGTTTTTGTTCCGGGCCGGAATCTTCGGCCTTTGACAGCGTCTTTTTAAGACGGTCGAGCTGCTCATTACAATAGCCACAGCAGCCGATATGCTCAGCAACAAACTGCGGGACTGGCTCGCAGTTTTGGCTATCGAGAAAGTCGTAATAGTACGATTCGGCCTGTCTGCATAATAAGTTAGTGTCAGAATCCATCATTTTCTCTACCTCACTTTACTTTTAAGAGCCGGCGCAATTTATCCAATCCCACACAGATATATCTACTTACCGACTCCTTTTTCACATTCATTTCTTTGGCTATCTGTCCGATACTACGGTCTTTTTTATACCTTAAAGTAATAGCTCTCGCTTCACTGGGTGTCAAGTTACCCCCAATAAGCTCAAATATTTCATCGGTTCGCTCTTTACTACTAAAGGCGTTTGTCGAGCTTTTTTTATTGATGAAATAGTCGGTGCGCTCGGCGTAACCGGTTTTGAGATTACGGTATCTTTCCGTGCGGCGGCCGGCATCAATGACGTCGTTTTTCAAAGATTTGTAAAGATAGCTTTTGATATTCCTGACATCTGCGGGGACAGGTTTTGAAACAAGAGAAAGGAAAAAATCCTGGTATAAATCTTCCGCCAGGTTCTTATCCTGAACTTTTTGAAGGATAACACCGAAAATAAACTCCCCGTACTCTTCAAAAATCTTCCCCGCTTTCTTTACATTCACCCGGTCATTATTATTTGCGTTAGGCAATGCCATTCACGTCCTGCTCCAGCAATTTCTCAGAACCGCCGATAAGCGGAAGAGTTAAATTGTTTATCAACATTTATTTGTGACCGCGTTATTGTAAACAATTATACAAAAAGCAGCTGACAAATGCAACTAACCTTGTAGAAATCAGCTTCGTCCCCGTACAGATGAAAAACGCCGTACCGACGTTAAGTCCGGTTTTAAGTTATTTTGCTTTTATCATCAGCAACAATCAATATTCAAACCACGGGAATCGCCCTCAATAAGGAACCGGTCTATGCGCCGAGGAAACCGGATGGCTGAGAAAAAAAAGGGGCGTGCTTTTGCATTCTTTTATTAAAGCCAGATTCTGTTTATACAGGGGGGAATCTGGCCTTAGGGCGGCAATGTGGTTCTTTGGTTATTCTCGATTCAGGATACGACATTGTCGAAGGCAGGGGTAAAACATTTTTTTGTTTTCATTTTAGATTGTTTAAGGATAACTTTTATGCACCCCGACCATGATGTTTTTGTAAAGGCTCTTGAAGACGGAAGAAATATCGAAGTGGTCTTTTTCTATGATGAAAATGACATGTTCCGGGTCAGGCTGTGCGCTCCTGCGTATTATGGGCCCAGTCGTATTGAAGGCGACAGTTTAAATTATTATCACTTTTGGGATTTAGAAGACGGCACGGGTGAAGAGGCTTTAATTTTGCTCGAAGACCAGATAGTAATCATAAGTCAGCCCGAAGAGCAGTTTGAGCCGGCCGGATTTTTGAGCTTTGCGAAAAATTAGCTCAATGACACCAGTAGCCGGTTGTGAAAAAATCAGGCAAAAACACCAGCTTGAAAATGGGGGCAAGCGTTTATCAGAATTGCATTTATGAAAAAAAGCGGGCGAAGGGATTCGAACCCTCGACGTCCAGCTTGGGAAGCTGACATTCTACCACTGAATTACGCCCGCAACAAATTATCCTAACACTTTATTATACAAAAACTACCGGGATATTGTCAAACATTTTAAC
>Ga0307378_10003721_pt1 | contig 22161 bp, 18 predicted proteins | sample UN1MG_FD_202238 | JGI IMG/M metagenome (GOLD analysis project Ga0307378, IMG submission 202238) | Soil microbial communities from Risofladan, Vaasa, Finland - UN-1 | ecosystem: Environmental > Terrestrial > Soil > Coastal area > Acid sulfate soil | place: Finland: Risofladan, Vaasa | collected...
GTTGAGAATCTCGACGCCGTTCTCGCGGCGCTTCACCACGGACTGGCGAAACTGCGCGGCGACGCCGGCGATTGCGGCCGCCCGCCCCCCACCGACGGGAAAGTTGCGGGCTCGGCGGGGGAGAGCCCTGATGCGCGATGACCTGCCGATCTTCGGCGTCTGCGGGCGCAGCGGCGCGGGAAAGACCACCCTCATCGAGGCTCTCGTGCCGAGCCTTCTCTCGCACAACCTCTCCGTCGCCGTGGCCAAGCACTGGGCTCATGGCCTCGACGTGGACCACCCCGGCAAGGACAGCGACCGGCTCTTCCGCGCGGGCGCCGACGTTTTTCTGGAAGGTCCGGGGCAGGGCTTCGCACGGATCCATCCGTCGGGCAACGCCGGCCGCCCCGCCGGGCTCGAAGAACTTGCCCACCGATACGACTTGGTCCTCGTCGAAGGTGGCGAGCGCGTGGACCAGCCGAAAGTCTGGCTCCTCGCCGGGGACGAAACCGAGCCGCCCACCGGCGCGCGGAACGTCCTCGTAAGCCTCCCTCGCGACGCCGACCGCCTCAAGGAAACCCGCAGAATCCTGCGGGACTGGCTCTTTCGAACGTGGATGAAGACGCCCGTGTATGGCTGCGTTCTCATCGGCGGCCGAAGTAGCCGCATGGGAAAGCCCAAGCATCTCCTTCGGTCGGACGGCCGGACCTGGGTCGAGTGCGCCGTCGCCGCCTTGAGTCGCGTCGCCGACCGTGTCGCCGTCGTCGGCGCGGGTGAAGTGCCCGATGCGCTCCCCTCCATCACGCGCCTGCCCGACGCCCCGGACGCCGAGGGGCCGATGGCCGGCATCCTTGCAGCCATGCGGTGGGCCCCGTGGGTCTCATGGCTGGTTACGGCGTGCGACCTGCCCGGGCTCTCAACCGAGGCGCTTGAGTGGCTTCTGGCGACGCGGGCGCCCGGGGTGTGGGCGGCGGTTCCGTGCTTGCCGGGCGCGCCGGGCGTCGAACCGCTCCTCGCGCACTACGATTTCCGCGCCCGCGCGATCTTCGAACATCACGCTGCCGACGGCCGCTTCTCGCCCTCCCTCGTCGCCGAGCACCCGAAGGTGGTGACCTTCCCGCCGCCTGCGCACCTCTTCAGTGCCTGGGACAACGTGAACACGCCCGATGATCTCGCGCCGGATCGACCGGAAAATGAGTCCGACGGCTACCACTGAAGCGGCAGGGCTTGCACGCCGCTTCCCGCCTCGTGCACGCCCGGCTCGAGCGCTATGAGGGCTTCGGCGCGCGAGAAACCTACCAGGTCTGCGGACCCGCGGGTCTCGATCACCTCAACCACCCACACATCTTCCTCCCGGCGCAGGATGGCCGGGACGAAGGCCGTTCGGTTGCCCCGCACCTTTGTCTCGCCCGCGAGCGTTGCCGTCACGGCCGGAGGGACCGGATCGGGGTGGCCCATCATTTTCTTCAGCGCGGACCGGACGAACAGGTGGAAACCGACGATTGTGGAGACGGGATTGCCCGGGAGTCCGAAAACCAGGCCGCGTGCATGGGTGGCGAAAAGGGTGGGTTTGCCGGGCTTCATCCGCACGGTCGCAAAATGGATCGTCGCGCCCAACTCCCGCAAGGCCTCCGGCACGAGGTCCCACTCGCCCACGCTGACGCCGCCTGAAACGAGGAGGACGTCATGCCGGAGGCCTTCAGCGATCTTCGCCCGCAAGTCGGCCTCGTTGTCGCGCCCGACGCCCAGGCTGTGGGCCGGCACACCGGCCCCTCGGCAGCAGGCGAGCAGGCTCCAGGAATTTGCGTCTCGAATCTGCCCCGGGCCGGGAACCGCCGAGACCGGCACAAGTTCGTCGCCGGTGGCCAGGACAGCGACGGTCGGTCGCCGGCCGACGCGGACCCGCTCGCGCCCGACCGACGCGAGCAGGCCGATCTCGGGCGGGCGGAGCACGTGACCCGCTTCGAGCACCGTCGCACCCTTTCGGATATCTTCGCCGCGGACGCAGATGTTCCGGCCGGCGTCGAACCGGAGAATCCGGACGCGGCCCTCCGATAGCGCCTCGGTGTCCTCGACCTTGACGACCCGATCGGCGCCGGCAGGCACGGGGGCTCCCGTCATGATCTTCGCGCACGTGCCCGCCTCCACCGCCCGCGTCGGGGCCGTGCCGGCGGGAAGCACTTCAATGACCGCAAGTTCCACCGGCAGGTGGGCCAGGTCCTCGGACCGAACGGCGTAACCGTCCATCGCACTCTTGTCGAAGGGGGGCAGATCCACGTCGCTCGCGATGGGTTCGACGAGGACCGCGCCGACGCCTTCCAGGAGGGGGACCTCCACCGGCTCCGGGCCGGGTGTTTTCTCGAGGACGATCTGAAGGGCCTCGCTCGGATCGATCATGCGGGTTTGCCTCCGTACACGTCCAGCGACAGCGTTTTGAAAACCACCCAGATCGGTTCGCCCAACTCGAGACGCATTTCGCGAAACGACCGTTCCGTAATCAGAGCGATGATGGGGACGCCGACGTCAACCGTGACCCGGACACGGTCGGCTTCGACGGCGAGCCCGGCAACGTGCCCGGCGAAGCAGTTTCTTGCGCTTGAGGCGGGCGGCGTGCGGCTCAGGATGACGGTCCGCGGGTCGACGACCACGTGCGCGGGTCCTCGCAAAGGCGTGGCCAGGTGGAGCCGGCACCCCGGGGCGATGGGCATCACGGGTTCGCCCTCGGCCTCAACGATGGTTCCGCTGAAATGGTTGTCGGGCAGCGCATCGTGCAGGCGACCGTGGACCAGGCTCACACATCGGCCCGCCAGCCGGTATGCGGCATCGAGCCGGTGCGTGGTCACGAGGACGGTTGTGCCTCGCGCGGGCAGTTCGCGGATGATCCGCTCGACGTTCACCCGCTGCTGGGCGTCGACGTCCGCGAGCGGTTCGTCCAGGAGCACCAGATCGGGTTCGACAACCAGCGCGCGTGCCAAGGCGGTCCGGCGTGCCTCGCCGGCCGAAAGCACCGGCGCCAACCAGTCGGCGGCGTGCGCCATCCCTACCGTTTCAAGCGCCGCGGCGGCTCGCCGGCGCGCTTCCTGTCGGCCGATGCCACGGGCCGTCAGACCATACGATACGTTTCCGAGGACGGTGGTGTGGAACATCCATGGCTGTTCCCGGACCATGACGACGCGGCGGCGGAGGCGTCGGTCGGCGGTGGGCGAATCGCCGACCGGCTCGCCCCAAAGCAGGACCCGGCCGGCCGTTTGCGGTTCGAGGAGGGACAGGACTTTGAGGAGCGTTGTCTTGCCGCTCCCGTTCGGTCCGACGACCACGCAGACGCTTCTCGTCCCCACCGCGAAGTGGTCGATGTCGAGAACACGGCGCGGCCCATAGTCCTTCGTAAGCCGGCGGATTTCGATCGCGTAGGCCGTCATGGCGTCGGTTTCTTGCGCAACCACAGGAACAGAAGGTTCACCGTCAAAGCGACGGTCATCAACACCAGCCCCAGGGCGATGCCGAGAGCAACCTCGCCCTTGGCGGTTTCCAGGGCGATGGTGGTGGTGACGGTCCGCGTATAGCCGCGGATGTTCCCGCCGAGCATCATGCTGATGCCGACTTCTCCGAAGACGCGTCCGAAGCCGGCCACCACGGCCGCCAGGAAAGCCCCGCGCCCTTCAGACAGGAGCGTCCGGGCCATGCGCCAGCGTCCGGCGCCGAGCGAGAGGGCGGTCAGGCGCACGCGCGGGTCCACCCCTTCGGCGGCGGCGAGCGCCAGCGCCGTGACGAGCGGCAGGGCTAGAACGAATTGGCCCATGCCGATGGCCGCGGGCGTGTAGAGGAGCCGCCATTCGCCCAACAGGCCGCGGCGCGAAAGGACGCTGTAGAGAACGAGCCCGATGAGAACGGTTGGGAGAGCCAGAAGGGTGTGCAGGACCGTCGTCAGGATTTGCTTGCCCCGGAAGCGGCCGAGCCCGATAGCGATGCCGAGCGGCACACCGCTGGCCGTCGCCAGAACCGTCGAGAGCGCGGCGACGCCCAGAGACAGGGCAACGGCGCTGAAAACCTCGCGGTCGAGCGACCCCAAGAGGCGCAGCGCTTCAGCGAGTTGCTCCAGCGTCCATCTCATCGTCTTGGCACGTGTTACTTTCCGTCGCCCTGCTGCTTCGGAGGCACCGCCAGCGGATGAAAGAGAACGGCGTCATCAACCCGGAAGTCGCCGATGATCTTCTGGCCCTCGGGCGAAGTGACCCAGGCGACCAGGGCCATCGCCCCCAGGTAGTTTGCGTCGCGGTGAATCGCCGGATTGACGGCGATGATGCTGTAGGGGTTCTCCAATGCCTCGGGGTCTTCGAAGAGGGGTTCCAGGCGCAGTTTCCCTCGCATCGCCAGGTAGGTGCCGCGGTCGCTCAGGCAGTAGGCGCCTCTTTCGTCGGCCATCATGAGCGTCGCGCTCATACCCTGTCCTGCCTCGAGGTACCAATCGCCGGTCGGCTCCAGGTCCGCTGCTTTCCAGAGCGTCATCTCCCTTTTGTGCGTAGCGGAATTATCGCCGCGGGAAACGAAAGCGGATTCGGCCTGGGCGATGCGTTTGAGGGCATCGGGGGGCCCGCTCGCCTGCCCGATCCCGGCGGGGTCATCCTTCGGGCCCAGGAGCAGGAAGTCGTTATACATCACGAGGCGCCTGTTGATGCCATAACCTTCCGCGACGAACGCTTCCTCGGCCGCGGGGTCGTGGACGAGCACGGCGTCAACGTCGCCGTTTCGCCCGAGATTCAGGGCGCGGCCCGTGCCGACGGCAATGACGTGGACGGGGGCGCCCCACCATTGTTCGAAAAAAGGCAGGAGCCGCTCGAGGAGCCCGCTGTTTTCCGTGCTCGTGGTTGTGGCAAGCCGTATGACTTGCCTGTTGCCGGAATCGGTTTCGGGGGATCCGGCGGGTGGGTTTTCGTTGCACGAGAGGGCCGACAGCATCAAAGCGAGGCCCCCCATCATCATCACGGTTGCTCTTGCCGGCCTCATTGGCGCGTTCTTCTTTCGTTCCGAGTCGTCCCGCGCGCCGGGTTCATCAGGCCGAATCGCCACGCGGCGGTGTACACGTTCAACCGGCGTCCGCGTGCGAAGCCGACGACCGCCGCATCCACCGATCGGGCGAGTTCAATCGCTCGTGACGTGACGGCGCCGCGGCTGACGACCGCCGGCAGACCTGCGCGAACGGCCTTGGCGACGATGTCGGAACTGGCGCGGCCCGTGGTCAAGAGTGCCGCGCTCCCGAGATCGACTCCCTGGCGCAGCGCGCCGCCGATGGCCTTGTCCACGGCGTTGTGTCGGCCGATGTCCTCCGCAAATACCAGAAGGGTTTGGCTATCGGTCAAGGAAGCGGCGTGCACGCCGCCCGTTTCGCGGAAAAGGACGGAGGCCTGCAAAAGGTCCTTCATCCGTGCGAGCAGGTCCTCGGGGGAGAACCGCGCATCGCTCGCCACGGGGGTCAGGGCCTCCGCTGCGGCCGACGCCCCGCTCCCACACCCGCTGCTGATGGCCACCCGCTCGCGGAAAAGGACGAGCCGGTCCGGGTCCACATCGGCCCGGATCTCGACGCGCCCGCCGTCCGGTGCGACGTTGCACTCGGTTATCGCTGCGGGATCTGCAATCAGGCCCTCCGTGCACAGAAACCCAAGGGCGAGGTCCTCAAGCCGGTCGGGCAGACAACTGGTGCGTACCAGGACACGGCCGTTCAGCACAAGTTCCACCGCGCGTTCGACGATGACGGTGTCGAACTCCCCGTCCGCGCCGACGCGCCACACGCGAGCCGTCCGCGTGCGCCCCAGGGAATCCTCGAAATCGCTCATGGCTCGGCTGTGCCTGAAGGTTGGACCTGCACCGCGCAGACCTTGAATTCCGGGATCTTTGCAACGGGATCGAGCGCGGCAATGGTCAGACGGTTGGCCGGCGACTCCCGGTAATGGAATGCCAGGAACAGTGTTCCCGGCGCGACGCGGTTTGTCACGCGGGCCTGGATGGTAATCTCGCCGCGCCGCGAAGCGACGCGCACGGCCTCGGAATCGCTTACGCCCAGGCGTGCCGCGTCGTCCGGATGGATCTCGATCGCCCCGACCGACACCAGGCGGTCGAGCACCTCCGATCGCCGCGACATGGTTCCTGTGTGAAAGTGCTGCAGGATCCGCCCAGTCGAAAGCAGGAACGGGTACTCCTTGTCCGGCAACTCCTTCGGCGGGATGAATTCGACGGCGTGGAACTTCCCGAGGCCGCGCGCAAAACGGTCCTTGTGCAGGAACGGCGTCCCGGGATGGTCGCGGTCCGGGCAGGGCCATTGGAGGCCGCCCGACTCCAGGCGCTCGTATGTAATGCCGCCGTAACTGGGGGTGAGCGGCGCAATTTCGTCCTGGATGGCCGACGGGTCCGGGTACTCCATCGCGCAGCCCATCCGCTGCGCGAGGTCACAGAGAATTTCCCAATCGGGCCGCGCCTCGCCCGGCGGATCGAGGGCCTTGCGCACCCGCTGCACCCGCCGCTCGGTGTTCGTGAAGGTGCCATCCTTCTCGGCAAACCCGGCCGCCGGCAGGACCACGTCCGCCAGTTGGGCTGTCTCCGAGAGGAAAATGTCCTGCACGACGAGGAAATCAATGGCTTTGAGTGCCTCTTCCACGTGGTTCACGTCCGGGTCGCTGAGCATCGGGTTTTCGCCCACGCAGTAGAGGCCCTTGACCTTGCCCGCCGCCGCCGCGTGGATAATCTCGACGACCGTCAGGCCCGGCTTCGGAGAGAGCCGCACGCCCCACGCCTTCTCGAACTTCTCCCGAACTGCGTCGTCGTCCACTTTCTGGTAGCCGGGATACACGTTCGGCAGGGCGCCCAGGTCGCACGCCCCCTGAACGTTGTTCTGGCCGCGGAGGGGATTGACGCCCGTGCCCGGCCGACCGACGTTTCCCGTCACCATCGCCAGGTTCGCGAGCGCCAGCACGTTGTCCGTGCCGGTCGTATGCTGCGTGATGCCCATCGAATAGATGATCGAGGCGGCACCGGCCTTTCCATACAGCCTCGCGGCCTCGATGAGTTTCTCCGCCGGCACGCCGGCGATCTTCGCCGCGAACTCGGGGGTATACGGCTCGACGGCACGACGGAGGTCTTCCAAGCCCTCCGTCCGCTCGGCGATGAAGGCCTTGTCCTCGAGGCCCTCGGTCAGGATGACCCGGATGAGCGCGTTGATCAAGGCCACGTCCGTGCCGTTCCTCTGCTGCAAGTGGAGGTCGGCCAGTTCCGCGAGTTCAATCGTCCGGGGGTCGGCGACGATGAGTCGCGTTTCCCCGAAGCGGACGGCCCGCTTGATCGCGGCCCCGATGATGGGATGGCACTCGGTGGTGTTCGACCCGATGACGAAGATAACGTCGGCCTGCTCGAGGTCCGCGATGGAGTTCGTCATGGCTCCACTGCCGAACGCCCGCGTGAGGCCCACCACGGTCGAAGCGTGACACAGCCGGGCACAATGGTCCACGTTGTTTGTCCCCACCGCCGCGCGCATGAACTTCTGCATCAGGTAGTTTTCTTCGTTTGTCGTCTTGGCGCTGGAGAGGCCCGCCACGGCATCCGGGCCGTGCCGGTCGCGGATTTCGCCGAGCCGCTCGGCCACGAGCGACAGCGCCTCGTTCCACGTCGCGGGCACGAGACGGCCGTTCTTCCGCACGAGCGGTGTCCGCAGGCGCTCGTCGTGCCCGATGAAGTCGGCCCCGAACCGGCCCTTCACGCACAGGAGGCCGCCGGAAACGCCCAGCCCCGGCTCGCCCGTAATGTGCACGATCCGCCCGTTGTGAATATTCAGAACGATCGTGCATCCGCATCCGCAGTACGGGCAGATGGTCGGGACCTTCTGGAACTCCCACGTGCGCCCGTGGCCCGTCGCGCCGACGTAGGATAACGCCCCCGTCGGACAAACGTCGATGCAGTTGCCGCACTCCGCGCATTCCGAATCGTCGCGCGCTACGCCCGGCGGCAGGCTAATCCGCGTCTCGAAGCCACGGCCCATGAAGTCAATCGCCCCGGACACCTGAACCTGGTGGCACACCTGGACGCACCGCCCGCACAGGATGCACTTCGACCGGTCGTACACGATCGCTGGGCCGTCCTGGACGGGCTCGACGGCGACGTCGCCAGCACCGAAGCGAGGTTCCTTGACGCCGAGATCGTAGGCGTATTCCTGAAGCGCGCACGCACCGGCTTTCTCACACGTCAGACAATCGTGCGGGTGGTCCGAGAGCGCCAGTTCCACCACCAACCGCCGGTGTTCCCTGAGAGATGGCGTTTCCGTCCGAACCACCATGCCCGGCGCCACAGGGTATGAGCAGGAGGGCACGGGCGCCCCTGCGCCTTCCACCTCGACAAGGCACAACCGGCACGAACTGGTCGGCTCCAGGCCCAGGTCGGGGTCGTAGCAGAGGTGCGGGATGTCGATGCCGGCGCGGCGCGCGGCCAGAAAGACCGTCGCCCCCTTCGGCGCCGACACCTCGCGCCCGTCAATCGTCAGGGTTACGTCGTCAGCCATCAGGTGGCCCCTCAACGCGCCCGCCAAGGCAGGCGGCTAAGTGCTTACTGTTCCAGGTCGCACCGCAGGCACCGGCGCGCTTCGGCGCACGCCGCCCGCCGCGAATAGCCCTTGAGCACTTCCTCGAAGTTGCCGCGACGCTTGGCCGGCGGACGCGCGCGGATGGGTCGGCGGGGCGCCACTTCCTCCGACTCTGCCGCCTCCGGCTTGCCGGGTGATGCGAAGCCCCGGTCGGGGGGCAGTTCGCCTTTGCCGCCCAGGAATCGGTCAATCGCCTGCGCGGCCCGCTGGCCCGCCGCAATCGCTTCCACGATCGTCGCGGGGCCTGTCACCGCATCGCCGCCCGCGAAGACGTCCCCCACACGGGGCACGCGCACGACGGGGTCTCCCGTCACAACATCGCCGCCCGCAAATACGTCCCCGCCGTCCGTCTGGAGCGTTACGGGGTCCACGGCCAGCCGACCGTCGGCCACGACCACGCTCTCGTCGGCCTGCGCGAAATCCAGGTCCGGATATTGCCCGATGGCGGCGATGACAAGGTCCGCCTCTAACAGGTGGTCCGAATCCGGGATCGGGATCGGGCGCCGGCGCCCGCTCTCGTCGGCCTCCCCCAATTTCATCTTTATGCACCGGGCGGCCCGCACCCGACCGTTGCCTTCAATCTGCTTGATGGTCGAAAGGAACCGGAACTCGACGCCTTCGAGCATGGCGTCCTCGATTTCGTCGGGCGTAGCGGGCATCTCGTCGGCCGTGCGGCGATACAGGAGCGTCACCGATGCCGCTCCGAGGCGGAGCGCGGCCCGTGCCGAGTCCATCGCGGCATTTCCGCCTCCGACGATGACGACGCGGCCTTCGACCCTCGTTCGTTCGCCCAGCATGATGCCCCGAAGGAAACTCAGGGCGTCGACGATACCTTCGAGGTCCTCCCCCGGGACGCGCAGTCTGCCGCTCCTGTGCGCCCCGGCGGCAACGAAGATGGCGTTGAACCCCTCGGCTCGGAGTTCCTGGAGGTTCTCAATTCGGCGGCCCGTGACGATCTGGACGCCGGCCCTCCGGATGTACTCGATGTCCCGCCCGAGCGCTTCGGGCGGCAGACGATACCGCGGGATCCCGACTGCCAGCATCCCGCCCACCCGGTCGAGGGCCTCGAAAACCGTGACGTCGCGGCCGGCCAGGGCGAGAAAATACGCCGCCGTCAGACCCGCCGGCCCCGAGCCGATCACCGCCACCTTCCCACGCCGCGGGCCCTGCCACTGGGGCGGCGAGCCGGAGTCCTTCACGCGGTCCGTCACGAATCGCTTCAGGTGCCGGATCGCCACCGGCTCGTCCACGTCGCCGCGCCGGCAGAACAGTTCGCACGGATGGTGGCACGCCCGGCCGCAGACGCTTGCGAACGGATTCCGCCGGCGAATGACTTCCAGCGCATCGGCGAAACGCCCTTCGGCCACCAGGGCCACATACTCCGGAACGTTGACGTGGGCCGGGCACGCGTCCGAACACGAAATCGGCGCCATCTTTTCGCACGCGTGTGACGGGCACCGCTTTTCGATGATGTGCGCTTCATACTCGTCGCGGAAGTGACGCAGCGTCGAAAGAACGGGGTTCGGCGCCGTTTGCCCCAGGCCGCAGAGCGACGTTTCCTTGATCGTTGCGCCAAGCGTTTCCAGAAGATCCAGGTCCTCCATCTGCCCCTCGCCGCCGGTGATCCGCTCCAGGATTTCCAGCATCCGCCGGGTGCCGATGCGGCACGGAATGCACTTGCCGCACGATTCTTTCTCGCAGAAGTCGGTGAAGAACCGCGCGATGTCCACCATGCAGGTGGCCTCGTCCATGACGATCAGGCCGCCGGAGCCCATGATGGCGCCGACTTCCTTCACGGAGTCGTAGTCGATAGGCAGGTCGAGGTACCGGGCCGGGACGCATCCGCCGGACGGCCCGCCGATCTGGGCAGCCTTGAACTTTCGCCCGCGCGGAATGCCGCCGCCGATGTCGAAGATGATTTGCCGGAGCGTCGCTCCCATCGGCACCTCGACCAGGCCCGTGCTCCGGACCTTGCCGGCAAGGGCGAAGATCTTGGTCCCTTTCGAGCCGTCGGTTCCGACGCTCGCGTAGGCCTCGGCCCCGAGTTCGAGGATTCGCGGGACGTTGGCCCACGTCTCGACGTTGTTGATGTTGGTGGGCTTGCCCCAGAGGCCGCTCGTGGCGGGGAAGGGCGGCCGGGGGCGCGGCATACCGCGCGCGCCCTCAACCGAGGCGATCAGGGCCGTCTCTTCGCCGCAGACGAAAGCGCCGGCGCCCTGGCGGATCTCGATGTCAAAGTTGAAGCCCGTCCCGAGAATGTTCTTGCCCAAGAGGCCCGCCTCGCGCGCCTGCGAGAGCGCGATCTTCGTATGCTCGATCGCGATCGGGTACTCGGCCCGGACGTAGATGACACCGTGGGAGGAACCGATGGCCAGCGCCCCGATGATCATCCCTTCGATCACCAGGTGCGGGTCGCCTTCGAGCAGTGCCCGGTCCATGAACGCGCCCGGGTCGCCCTCGTCGGCGTTGCAGATGACGTATTTCGGTTCTCCCGCCGAGGCGCGGGCAAACTGCCACTTGCGCCCCGTCGGGAATCCCGCACCGCCGCGGCCTCGGAGCCCGGAACGGATGACTTCGTCAATCACGTCCTCCGGGCGGCGGGACGAGAAGACCTCGGCCGCCGAACCGTAAGCGCCGTGGGCGACGGCGTCCTCAAGGCTCTTCGGGTCCACGACACCACAGTTCTTCAGAACTCGCCGTGTCTGATGCTTATAGAACGGGATGCTCTTCTGGCGTGCGACCGTCCGGCCACCGGCGGACCAGCAGAGGCGGCGGACGGCCTTGCCGCCCAGCACCGTCCGTTCGATGATCTCCGGCACGTCGGTGGGCGTGACACCCTGGTAGAAGATCCCCTTCGGATCGATCACGACGGTCACCGCCCCCGCGCAAAGGCCGTGGCAGCCAACGCGGACGATGCGGACGCGGTCCGACAGGCCGCGCCGGGCGATCTCGGCGTCGAAGGTCTCGCAGACCTCCAGCGCGCCGAGGGCGCGGCAGCCGGTTGAGCAGACGCGGACGGTTGCTTCCGGCCTGGGTTGGGATTCCAGAGCCCGCCGCCACATCTTCAACGCGTCAACCGATTCCAAGTGTTTCACGCGTGCTTGGTCCTGTAGGTCCTGAGAATGCTCTGGATTTGCTGAGGCGTCAGGCGACCGTAATACGTGTTGTCAATCATCATCACGGGAGCAAGGAAACACGTGCCCAGGCATGCCACCGTCTCGAGGTAGAAAAGCATGTCGGGCGTCGTTTCGCCCTCCTCGATGCCAAGTTCGCGTTGGATGGCATCGAGGATGCGGCCAGCCCCCTTAACGTGGCAGGCTGTCCCGCGGCAACAGCGGACGGTGTGGCGGCCGCGCGGCTCCGTGTAGAACTGGGCGTAGAAGGAGACAACGCCGTAGATGCGGCTCAGGTGAATGCGCGTCCGCCGGCTGATTTCGCGGAGGGCCGTCGGCGGCAGGTATCCGAAATGGTCCTGTACGTCCTGCAGCACGCCGATCAGGTTGGAATCGAGAGAGACACCGAGTTCGTCGAGCACGGCGGCAATCTCGGCATCGGGTGGAGGCGGCGGCAGACTGCGCCGCCGCTGCCTGAGCACAGACTGTGACGTTTTCGTCATTGAGCAACCTTTGCCCGCAGGAACTGTGCTAGGCGTCGCCCAAGTATAGGAATTGGGTCGTGGCAGGGCAAGGCATGAATGCAAACGCGGAGATCGGGGAACCGGAGCGGTTCCGCAACGGCGGCGGTGTCCGAGCGCCACTGCCCGCCTTCATTTGATCGCGGACGCCACGTCCGGGAAGACCTCAAAGAGGTGATCGAGGCGAGTCGTTTCCAGCACCTGCCGCACAGACGCCTGAGGGTGGGCCAGGTGAACGAAGCCGCCCCGGGCGCGAGCCTTCAGAAACGCGCGAACCAGCACGCCGAGCGCGTCAGAGCAGATAAAATCGGTCTCCGAGAGGTCGCAGACGATTCGCGTCTTGCCGGCCTCGACGGCGCCCAGGAGCGCTTCACGCAGGGTGGCCGAGGCGTTCACATCGGCCGACCCGACGATGGCCACGACGTGGCACGGCCCTTCCTCTCGCACACGGGTTTCCATCGCACCCTCCTGTTTCACCGACGCGGCCCGCAGCCGGTGCGGCACTTGACCATGTGCACTTCGTTGCCCACCGGTGAAAAGGTGACTTCGTCCATGTAGGACCGCATCAGCATGATGCCGCGCCCGCAGGGGCGCCTCAGGTTCTCGTCGGCAGTAGGATCCGGCACGCTGGCCGGATCGAAGCCGGCTCCCTCGTCGGCGACGCGGATTTCGACCCGCTCGGGCGACACGCGATACGCCAGCCGCACACGCTTGGCTGGGTCCATCCGGTTGCCGTGCCTCATCGCGTTAATCACCGATTCCTCGAAGGCCAGTCGCACGGCAAAGTGGCAGTCCTCCCCGTAGCCGCACTCGTCCACCTCGGCAAGCAAGTCGCGTTCGGCGGCGCGGATCGCTTCCAGGCGGGTGGGCAGAACCTTTTCGGTCCAGCCGGAGGCATCGGCGTTGTCGATGCGGCAATGGGCCACGCTTTGGGGTCTCCGCCGCAGGGCCCGGCGCGGTCCCGCTTTCACAAGCCGGGAAACCGGAAGCTCGCGGCATTGGCACGATCATATCGGCCATACCGGGCGAAATCAAGGTTGGCGGCGGGGCACGTGCGCAGCGCCTCCAACTAGCCGCGAGCGTCCAAGCGAGCGGCACACTCCACGGGGCGCCGCCCGTGGGCGATTGGCACACACATATTGCGAAAGGGCGATATGTTGGCGGGCGATTTTGGGTGAAATTTGGGGCGATTCGGCCGATTTCGGAGGGCGAATCGGGCCTGGCGCTAGCGCCAAGGGGGTTTGGGGGCCGAAATGATAAGATGGGTAAGGCCGAATTGGGCGCTTTTTTCGACTTTTTTCGCGTTTTTGGTCGGAATTGGGCCCGAATTGGTGCTTTTTGACCCCCTTTTTGGCCCCTACGCATGCCGATGTGATGATGCGTCCGCGGGCGCGTTTCCGCCTTTCCCATCGGCCCTGCTCCATGCGTCCGTCGGCCCCAGACTGCCAAAATGGCAGTGGAAAGCGGGGGACGAAACGGCACAGCCTTCAACGCAGAGGACGCTGAGGACGCAGAGGGGAGTGGGGGGAAGAAAGTGCAGAATGCAAAACGAACGACGGACCCGGCGTCGTCCCGGCGCGCCGGGACTATGCCGTGGCAAGCAAGACGGCGGGGAAGCCTTGGACTTGGAACTGCCGTCAACGCGGCGGGGGAAAAGCAGGACGGGTGGACGGAAATCGGAAAAGCGAAAGCAGTGTGGTGTTCCCCGAATTCCCGGAAAAAGTAGAATGCCCCCTTTTCCCCCCGCAGGCCGGGGCCGAAGCCGGGAAAGGGGAGATAAGTTCTATGTCACCGGAATTACCGGGATTAAGTATTGTGTCCCCGAACTCTCCTAGATACAATTTATCTTCAGTAGCACAGAAACGGCGCATCTCGGGTTCGTGGTGATGGAAGAACCGACCATGCGACAGATTGACAATGGCCATTTAACAGACGCTTACGGTGTCCCCTTTCCGAAGCGGCTGACGTGGAAAGAGCGGTGGAAAGCGGCTTCGTCTTGTGCGAAGACGGTCGTACTACTATTGGTTGCGTTCATCGCGGGTATGGCGACCCTGATCGCAAACCTGCAAGCCGTACAAGATTTCTTTCGCAGCCCGCCCTCGCCGCCGGACGTCCCGCCCATTGTTGTGGAAATCACGAACAGCAGTGATCATCCGGTAGATATCATCACACGAGGCGACTTTATCCTTTGGCTTCCAGGGCCGGGTGCGCGGCATGCTTTCGGGAAGTACGAGTTCCGCAAACTGGACGGCTCACAGATTGACACGGGGCTCGTCACCATCGAGCCTGATGCCAAACCTCGGCTCCTCGCGCAGGTCTTGGATGAGGCTTTATATGCAATGGTGTTCGAGCGGGCTGATTGCGATATCAGTTTCATGGTTCATAGGTCCACGGGGGGCCACCAAACCACGGATGATATGCCATTCGCAGCAGGCGCGGTTGAGAAGCACTTTCTGACTGTCGATGTTGGCGCCGATTAGTCTTGGAAGAACTGTTACTTCGTAGGCGGGACAAGTTTGCGATTTGCAATTAATGCGGCGGGGGGAAAAGCAGAATAGGGTGGCCCCTTCGACTCGCTGCGCTTCGCTCAGGACAAGCGGGCAAGCGGCAGAGGGGCGGAAATGCCAGTGTCGCCGGAAATCGGAAAAACGAAATCAGTATTGCGTCCCCCGAATTCCCTGCGGCGTGGAATCTGTTTCACGGATTGCCTGTTTTGTACTTGCCAATCTAATTGGCTCAGGCTAGGGTGTGTGGAGGCTTTGCGTGACTTAACAATTCACGCTTGGAAGAGGCGGCGAAGCCGCCAACCCAAGGTGGGGGAACGTCTATGGCGACAAATACTTGGCCAACCAAGCAACTTTCCGTAGCCAGCCTCCATTTGGATGCGAAAAACCCACGGCTCGGCCGTGAGACATTATCGCGAGCACCACGCGAGATCATCCAATATCTTTTCGAGCACGACAAGGCGCTAGAGACGGCAGAAAGCATCGCCACCCGTGGCTATTTCCCGAACGAGCCGCTTCTTGCGATCAAGGAGAATGGGCAGTATGTGGTTGTGGAGGGCAATCGTCGACTCGCGGCTCTTAAAGTGCTAAGCGAACCTGGGCTTCTCGAAGGTTCGCTAGCGCGTCAAGTCGAGCGACTTTCTCGCCGGATCGCTGACCCAAGAGTGATTGCGAAGGTCCCCGTCACTATTGCGCCGAGTCGCCGAGCGACAGATCGACAGATCGCAGGACGACACATCGGTAGCCCAGTTCTTGCCTGGCAGGCAGAGAATCGAGCAAGTTTTATCCTCGATAAACTCGCCGAAGGATACGGCAACGATGAGTTACGCGACGAACTCGGCTTTTCGCTGCCAGACATCCAGCAGGCCCGGCAGACAAGAGCCATTGCTGATATGGCACGCTCGCTTGATCTCCCCGATGAAGTGAAAGCCAAGCTCGATAATCCCAGAGCCAAACTCTTCACAACACTCGGGCGCGTCTTTGAGTCCTCTGTGGGACGCGACTACCTCAAAGTTGTGCCCGACCCCGACCACGGACTTCGTGGGATTACGACGAAGAATCAGTTTCTCCGCGGCTTTACGAAACTCGTAACCGATGTGGCACTCGGGAAGCAGTCATCGCGCACGCTGAATACGAACGACGACATCCAAAAGTATTTCGAATCGTTGACGCCCGAAGAGCGCCCCGCAAAGAAGCGAGGCTCATTTATTCCCTCAGATGTCATAAAGGGCAAGTCTGTGGCATCGGCCGGCCAGGTGCCGACGGCTGCGCCGCCCAAGCGTTCTAAGCAAGTAAGCAAGACCGTTCTCCCGAAGGACTTTAGGGTTAGATTTGGCAATGAACGGCTCATTGATATCCGGTGCGAGCTGACCAAGCTCAAGCGTGAGGACTTTCCGAATGCTGGGGCGGTCCTGCTTCGAGTCTTCTTTGAGATCGCCGTAGTGCACTTCCTTGGTCGCATTGGCGAGCTTCCGGGCATCATTGAAAGGTTGAAGGAAAAGGATAAGCTTCGTTTCGGCGTACCGACGATGAGGCAACTCGTGCCGGAGATTAATCGGATTGCAAAGAAAAGGTTGAAAGAAGCTGATGCCAAGAAGGTTGAAAAGGCGATCCGCTATGATGCCGCTGCTCCATTCACGATCAGCGACCTTCACGCATTTGTGCATTCGGCAGACCTGCCCGGCGAAAGAGATATTTGGCAGTTCTGGCTGCGCACCGAGCCTCTTTTCCGAATGATGCTAGAAGAGGATTCGGAGGGCGCGGAGCAATGAAGACATCCAGCCCATTACGGTATCCCGGCGGCAAGTCGGCTTTGGCGGGTCTACTAAGTCAGGTCCGAACACTAAACGGACTCGGGGATCGAGCGATTGCCGAGCCCTTTGCTGGCGGGGCCGGTGCATCACTCACGTTGCTGTACCTCGAAGAGACCCGCGAGATATATGTCAACGATGCGGACCCCGCGATTCACGACTTCTGGTGGAGCCTTGTAAACCGAACCGAAGCATTTGTGGCTATGCTCTCAAAGACCCGCGTGTGCATGGCTCAGTGGCGTCGTCAACGAGATGTGTACAGGAAACGTAATCGGGTGTCTCGCCTCCGCCGGGGATTCTCGGCTTTCTTTCTTAATCGATGCAATCGGTCCGGGATCATCATGAACGGCGGCCCTATTGGCGGTGTGAAGCAAGCAGGCAAATGGAAGCTCAATGCTAGGTTTAACAAACCTGAACTTCGCCGCCGGTGCGAGAAGGTCGCCGAATACCGTGATCGCGTTCATGCGTCTTGCCGTGACGGGATAGAGTTCATCAGGAACCTAAATGCGGAGTCCACCTTTTTCTTCATTGACCCACCGTACTTTGTCAAAGGGAAAACGCTTTACCTGAACGTCTTGGATGAGGAATACCACATTGCTCTTTCGACTCAGTTGAAGTCCATGTCGGATACGGCTTGGGTGTTAACTTACGATGATTGCCCCGAGATCCGCCGACTATATCGGGGTTGGGCAACGATCCGCCCATTCTCGCTGCGCTATGCTGCAGCAGAGCGACGAAGCGGGAAGGAAGTCCTCATTACTCCGAAGTGGATACGTCTACCTGCATCTCAAGGATCTGCCGCCGTTTCTTGGTGATCGGCTAACTCGTTTTCCTGTCCGCCTAACACCCCAAACCCGGTTTGGAGTGCCGTATAAGACGCCCGTGAATGCGGGGGAGGTTCACACCTAACTGTCGCAACAGCAGCCCTGCGATCGGCCGATCTCGGCATGTCCTGTGCTTGCCACAATGAACGTGTCCCCCGACGGCGCCAATTCAGCCGCGTGGAACTAATCCCTATGGGTCGGCCGGAAGTATACCCGACGAATTTGGGCTTTGTCAATACATTCTGACCACCGCGCTTGCATTCACGGTGGGGGCGAACGATTGCGGATTTCGGATTGCGGATTTGACGACAAGGATTCACGGCGAGATCCCCGCCACAGGCGGGCAAGCTTCGACTGCGCTCAGGCGGAGCCGGCGAGGCGGCCGGAAGAAAAGGCCCACTGCAGGTTGAAGCCGCCCGATGGGCCGTCGAGATCCAACATTTCGCCCGCAAAGAAAAGGCCGCGAAGCAGACGGCTCGCCAAACACTTCGGGTCCACCTCTTTCAGCGCTACGCCGCCACGCGTCACCATCGCGCGGTTCCAGCCTGCGGTGTCCGTGACCGTGAGAGGCAGCGCAGTGAAAAGGTCGGCGAGGGTGCGGCGAACCGGCCGGGAAACCTGAGCTGGTCGCGCAGCAGGGTCGACGCCGGCGAGTCGGCAGAGAAGGTCGGCGAGGGCACGCGGAAAATGGGCGGCAAGGAGTGTGCGGACGGCCTTGCGGCCCCCGGAAAGGGGCCAGGAGTCGAGGCGTGCGAGCCATTCGGCACGCGGAGTGGCGGGCGCAAGGTCGAGACGCAGCGGCACCTCGGCGCGGTCGCGAAGAAGGACGGCGACGTCGCCGGAAAGATCGAGGACGGCGGGACCCGAGAGGCCGGTGTTGGTGAAAAGGAGGTCGCCGGTGATTCCGGCGCGCGGGCGTCCGGCCAGGTCGATGCGGACGCGGACGGGCGAGAGAGCGATGCCGGCAAGCTCGCGCAGCCAAGTTTCGCGCGCGACGAGGGGGACGAGGGCGGGTGTGGGGTCGACGATTGGGTGTCCGGCCTGGCGTGCGAGGGCGTAGCCGGAGCCGGTCGCGCCCAGGTCGGGGTAGCCTTTGCCGCCGGTGGCGAGGACAACGGCGGGGGCGGCGACGCGTCCGCGGGAGGTCCGGAGACCGCGGAGGACATCGTCTTCGATCCAGAGGGCGCGGGCGGTGACGGCGAGGCGCAGGCGGACACCGAGTTCGCGGGCGCGGCGGACGAGGGCGCACCGGACGTCGGCGGCGGAGTCGGAGACAGGAAAGACGTGGCGCCCGTCGGGTGCGGCGGTGGGGACGCCGAGGGAATGGAGGAATCGGCGAAGGGCGTCGGGCCCGAAGGCCGCGAGCGCAGGCTGGATGAAACGTCCGTGGCGTCCAAAGCGGGCGGGAAACGCGTCGGGTGGGAGCGCGTGGGTGAGGTTGCATCGGCCGCCGCCGGTGGCGAGGAGTTTGACGCCCGGGCGCGGAAGTTGTTCGAGGAGGACGACGCGCCGGCCGCGCTCGGCGGCGGCGATGGCGGCCAGAAGGCCGGCGGGTCCGGCGCCGACGACGGCGAGGTCCGCAGCATCCGATGGGGCGGGACTCATGGAGAGCATCGTAACGGCGCCGACATCGGGGTGCAAGCCGGGCCGCGGCGAACCCCAACGGACACAGCAACGGCATCCCCCCGCCCCGAAGGGGTCCAACATCAAACAGGGACAGTGCGGGGGGCTCATGTGGCGCGCGGCCCGGCTTCGTCTTCGACTTCGCCGTGGCAGGCGGGGCGGGCTTTGAAGGAATTGTCTCTTGCAAAACCTTTGAAGGGGGCGTATCGTATGGGGACTATCCGGCATCGGGTCGGACGGATTACGGCAGCGTGGTTTAGTTTAAAGGAACAGTATCCGAATGCCTTTTAACAAGTTGGGGCTCAACGAGCCCCTGTTGCGGGCGGTACGCAGCGAAGGTTACACGCAGCCCACCCCCATTCAGCAGCACGCGATTCCCCCTATCCTGGCCGGCAAAGACCTGCTTGGCTGCGCCCAGACGGGGACGGGAAAAACGGCGGCGTTCGCGCTGCCGATCCTCCAGCGTCTGTCGGCGAGGCAACCCGGCGGCAACGGGCGGCGACCGGTCCGGGCGCTCATCCTGACGCCGACGCGCGAACTGGCGGCCCAGATTCACGCGAGTTTCCGCGTCTATGGGCAGCACGTGAACCTGAGGTGTGCGGAGGTGTTCGGCGGCGTGAGCCAAGTGCCGCAGGCCAAGGCCCTACGCCGGGGCGTGGATATCCTGGTGGCGACGCCGGGACGGCTCCTGGACCTGATAGGCCAGGGGCTGGTGCACTTCAAGCACCTGGAAGTGCTGGTGCTGGACGAAGCGGACCGGATGCTGGACATGGGGTTCATACCGGACGTTCGTCGGATCCTGGCGACGCTGCCTGCGCGGCGTCAGACGCTGTTTTTCTCGGCGACGATGCCGGGGACGATCCAGGGCCTGGCGGACGCGATCCTGCGGGATCCTGTGGAAGTGCGTGAGACGCCGGAGGCCCCCGCGGCGGAGACGGTCAATCACTCGGTGTACCTTGTGGAGCAAGGTCAGAAGCAGGCGTTGCTGGAGCATCTTCTGGAGGGGCCGGAGATTTGCCGGGCGCTCGTCTTTACGCGGACGAAGCACGGTGCGGATAAGGTGGTGCGGCGGTTGAAGGGGTCGCGGATCTCGGCGGACGCGATCCACGGGAACAAGTCGCAGGGGGCGCGGGAGCGGTCGCTGGAGGGGTTCAAGCGCGGGCGGACGCGCGTGCTGGTGGCGAGCGACCTGGCGGCGCGCGGTCTGGACGTGGACGACATTTCGCACGTCATCAATTTCGACATGCCGCGCGAGCCGGAGATGTACGTGCACCGGATCGGCCGGACGGGGCGGGCGGGTGCGACGGGGACGGCGCTTTCGTTTTGCAGTTACGAGGAGCGCGGGCATCTGAATAGCATCGAACGGCTGATTCGCAAGCCAGTGGCGACGGTGGAGGAACACCCGTTCCAGTCGCCGCTCGGGCGCATGCCGCCGAAAACGAGCGGGTACATTTCGGTGCCCAGACGTCGGGGGCGGGCGCGCGGGCGGCGGCGGTAACGATTGCGGCCCTCCTCCGCCCGCCGAGGCGGGCTACGAGTGAAAGCGGCGCCCGGCTCCTGTGTGTTTGAGAAAATCGTGTCCGTCGGTCTGTTCCGTGTTTAGAGACTGTTTCACAACGTGCGCGGCGTCCTCCCGATGCATCGGGACCGGGACCGACCCGCCGCGAGAAAGTCGGCCAAGCGGGGTCGCCGCGGCGACCCGAGGGATATGAAACAGCCTCTTGGCCGCCTCACTCCTGTTCCCGCCGTGACTCTTGAGGGGCCATTCCGAGCACGTCCCGCAGCGTCCACGCGGGAATCGCTCCGGGCCGCGAAGCGACCACGGCGCCCAGGCGGTTGGCGAAGTCGGCCGTCCTCTCGGCCGTCCAGCCTTGCTGAAGACTGTGCAGGAGGCCGGCGGCAAAGGCGTCTCCCGCCCCCACGGTATCGGCAACCGTCACCCGGCAGCCCGGGCTCTCGACATACCGGCCGTCCAGCCACAGCGCGCATCCACGGGCCGCGCGCGTGATACATACTCCCCGCCATCCGAAACGTTCCGCATAGATGCGGCAGAATTCCAACAGCGTTCCTGCGGTTTCGTCGAACATCTCGAGAACTGCCGCCACTTCATCCTCGCTAATCTTGAGGAACGAAGCGCCGGCGAGCAGTTCACGGACCAGCGGCACGGTGTAACTGTCCGGCCTGAGGTTGATGTCGTAGAACGTTTTCGCTTGCGGGTTATCGGCGGTGAGTCTTTGTGTGACGTTCCGGGCAGGCCCGCTCATCTGTGCCAGCGTTCCGTAGTAGATCCATTTCGGTTTGGCAATGTTTATGGCCCTAAAATCCTCTTCCGAGAGCGAAGGAAAGTCGTATGCAGCGGGCCGCTCAATCGTAAAGCGGGGCTGTCCGCTCTCGAGGCGGACGCGAACACGTCCTGTGGGCGCTTCGGTCGTGGTCCGGATATAGCGGGTGTTCAGGCCCAGTTCTTGCACCTTCTCGAGCGTCGCCCGTCCCAGGTCGTCATCGCCCACCGCGCTGATAAACGACACGTCGTAGCCCAGCCTGGATGTATGGACCGCAAAGTTAAACGGCGCCCCGCCAATGTGCTGCGCATCGTCAAACAGGTCCCACAGCACTTCTCCGATGACGACGACGTTCATGTTGCCTTCCCTTACAGGCGGTTGCCCGAATACTCGTGCTGTCTCTAGAGGAATTCGTTCCCAGGTTATACTTCGCGCGGCGTCATGTCTGCAAGGAGCCCGTGCCGCGGGCGTTGTGTAATCGGACTCGGTGGTCGCGCCGGGTCCTCGGCGCCGGTTGCGTGCCCTTGAAACGGCGGCGCGTGCGGCGGCCCGAATCGACGGGGCAGGGGGGGGTGCGTTTGCTCCGGCCGATGAAACGCGGCGCTCGGCTTGCATTCTCGCATCGTTCCGGATAGGCTGGCTGCGTTGCCGCATCGGGCCGGATGGCCCGGCGCTGCGGTGGATAACGAGGATCGAGGGCGTCTGGGAGATTCTTTCATGCACTGGACGGGCCGTTTTCCGATGCGTTGTCACCTTCTGCTTCTTGTTTTCGCGGCGGGCCTGCTTCTTGCGGCGCCGGCGGAAGTTGCGGGAGAGGCCGCTGAGGCGGGCGCCGAGTCCGCGGCGGAAACCGCTTCGCCTGCCGCACCCGACGTCGACCTCTC
>Ga0307378_10003724_pt1 | contig 22151 bp, 4 predicted proteins | sample UN1MG_FD_202238 | JGI IMG/M metagenome (GOLD analysis project Ga0307378, IMG submission 202238) | Soil microbial communities from Risofladan, Vaasa, Finland - UN-1 | ecosystem: Environmental > Terrestrial > Soil > Coastal area > Acid sulfate soil | place: Finland: Risofladan, Vaasa | collected...
GTTGTTAGCGTAGCTGGCGTCGCTTTCGAGCTGTATGCCGCGAGCGATTTCGAGTCGAAGGTCATAGCGGCCGCGCGTTGAGGAGTATCGGTATTTGCCGATGCGCACGTAGTACGTTCCATCGTCGGGGATGGTGTAGTAGCTGATGTAGGCATCATTTTCCGGGCCGCTGTTGTCGTCGGTGCTGATGGCGGAGTCGGCGGAGTTGCGCAGTTCGACGTAGGGATCGAGGTCGCTGTCCGGCGTGTCGATCGCAATGGCGACGCGGTCGCCGGCGATTGCCTGGAAGCTGTAGTAGTCGGGGTCGCTCCACCAGTCGTTGTATACTCCGGGGTCGATGGAGCCTGATGCGAAGGCTGTCAGGAGCGCGCTGCCGGGCGGGTTGAAGGCTCCGCCGGAGAATTCGGCGAGCGTGAGCGGCGTGGCGGCGGCGGGCGAGTTGTTTGAGAGCGTTTCGAAGGTGCCGTGCAGCGTTGCGGTGACGTGGAAGGTGCGCGTGAAGGCGTCGCCGCCGGTGCCGTCGGCGTTGCCGTCGAGCGGGTTCCCGATGGTGTCGGTGATTGCGCCGGTTGCGGTGAAGCGATAGTGGCCGGCGGCGAGGGGGCCGTCGGTGATTGCGAACAGGCCGACGGTCAGGCCGGAGGTGTACGCTTGCCAGAGCCTGAGGCTGCGGACGTCGTCGTCGGCCGTGCCGAAAGTTGCGTCGGGTCCGGCTTCGCGGAGGTCCCAGGTGTTGTAGGTATGGCCGGGGGCTATGTCCACGGCATCATGGACGCCGTCGAAGTCTGCGTCGACGAAGGTGTCAAGCTCGATGACGGCCCGTCTGCTCGTCGAATAATGATCATCATACCAGAAGCCATTGGTGTGCATGTATGCGTAATCGTACGACGATGTGTTCGGCTCGCCTGCCGCCCAGTTTGTGTATTCGGGTGTGACGCCGCCGGGCCATACGAAGCTGTTGTCGGCTGCGGCGTCGTGCAGTCCGATCCAGGGCGAGTAGGGCGAGAACCATTTTTCGAGGAAGGCCTGTTCGGCGGCATCGTCTACGGTCACGATGTTTCCGCCGATGGACTGGGCATACGCCTGGGCTGCCTGCCACGTCATTGCGGTGTCGGTGATGAAGTAGTAGTGCCCGCCCCAGGTGCGGCCGAGGGGGTTGAAGTTGTTGGCGGTGGCGGGGTCGAGTGTTTCGCGAATGTTGACTGTGAAGGAGCCTATGAGGTCGTCTGTGCTGCCGCCTTCTGCGGGGAGTGCATCGATGGTGGTTATCTGGGGTGGAATCTGGTCGTTCAGTTCGATGTCGAGGATATAGAGTGCGAGCATGCCCGCGCCGTCGGCGGCTTCGAGTATCGCGTAATAGGTGTCGTCGATGGCGGTGGTGCCGGTGAAGGCGTCGTCGCCGGTGTTGCCGTCGTCATCGGCGAGTGTGCCTGAAGATGCACCTATGACGCGCAGTGTGGCATCGAGCGTGGTGAACGACGGGTAACGCATTGAAAGATGGATTTGCTCGCCGGCTGTCATTCGGCCAAGGTTGAAATAATCCCTGTCTATTTCCGGTGTGCCCGACATTATGCAGCCGGCGATGGTCGCGGTGCGGTCGTATCCGGCGGTTGAGAAGGCGGGCGCGGTGGAGCCGGAGGTGGAGCCGTTGGAGAAGTCGCGATCCTGCTCGAGCTGAATGCCGCGCGCCACGGTAATACGCACCTGGTAGGCGCCGCCGTAGGAGCTGTAGCGATATTTGCCGACGCGTATGAAATATATGCCGCTTGTGGGTATGGTATGGCGGCTGGTGAGGGAGTTATTTCCGGGGCCGCCGTTGTCGTCGGAGGTCATAACGCTGTCGGACGCATCGCGCAGTTCAACGTATGGATCGAGGTCGCTGGCGGAGGCATCCACAGTGATGGCAACAACGTCGCCGCCGAGCGCGACGAAGCGGAAGTAGTCGGGATCGCTCCACCAGTCATTGTAGACGCCGGGATCGATGGTTCCCGAAGCGAATCCGGCCAGCAGGCCGCTGTCGGCCGGGTCTTCGGTCAGGGGCACGGGCGTGGCTTCGATGCGCAGGTCGTTCGGCTCGATCTCCGGGGTGAAGTCCACTGCCGAGGCTGAATCGGCCAGGCCGATCGCAAAGATTGCCGCTACAACAGCAAGGATGAGGCGGGAGGCGGGCGAGTTCATCGGTCTTCTCCTATGAAATCCGTTTGCCGCACGCGCAGGCTGATCCAGGTCGCGGTGCGGTTCCATATTGATTCTATGAGGCGGCCGCAGAGAGCCTGGATGCCCCCATCTGCGGCCGCTGTGGCTTCTGATGTGCTTGAGGTTTTCGTCAGCATCTTGCATAACAAGCAAAAAGCCTGCTGTGCAGGTGTGTATCGTTCACTTCGATAGCCCGGTAATACTATACACGAAAAAAAGCAAAAGTCAAGTAATTACATGCGGCACACGCAGACGCTTTTTGTATGCGCTTCGCCGTGCGTTTCCGTGTTCGTCACCGGAAGTGGTGCTATAGAATGAGAATCGGACGGAATTGGGCGGTCGGACAGGAAGATAAGGCGAAGTGTGAAGTGTGAGGTGTGAAGTGTGAAGGTTGAGGAGGCTTCACGCTCAGGCGCGGGCCGAAGAGGGATACAAAGGAAAACGTTCTGCCTCTTCCGCCTCACGCCTCACGCCTCACGTCTCACGTCTCAAGCCTCAGTTGCCCGCTATGCCACGGGGCTGATAGCCTGAGTCTGTCGTGAGCAGAATCTGGTCGACCATGATGCCGTCTTCGCGGTTGACGAGCCGCAGTTCGGTCTGGCTGGTGAGATGGAACGTGCGAACCGGCCGCAGCCAATGCCACCGCTGGTGGATTCCGTCGGATACGACCGCCATTTCTTCGCCGACGGCACAGGCGATGGAATCGGAGCAGCCGTCAATCCACCATACACGCAGCCAGACGGCGTAGTCTCCGTCGGGAAGGCCGGGAAAGCTGTAAGCGGCGCAGCCCTGTCCCTTGCCCGCGCCCAGCGGTATGGCGAGCACGCTGTTGCCCGAGGCGTCGTTGGCCGGCTGCACGCAAAGGGGAGGCTCGAGCGGGCGAAGCGTGTTTTCCGCCTCGTAAACGAAAATCCTGGCTGACGTTCCGGCGGCGCGCGAGATGATCAGGCTGTCACCGCTTGAGGTTGGGCTGCCCCCGCCGTTGAAAGTTCCGGCGGTTATCGCATACGCCAGGCATGCCGCTGCGGCGGCACCTATCAGGCCCAGGCGCGGAATCCATCGCCGCAATGCGAACAAGCCGGCACGCGGGGAGGATGAACAGGCCATACCAGCCGCGCAAGCCGCGGCAATTCCGGTGTGCCGGGTGACCAGCGCGGTGAATAGGCCGGCGAATGCAAGCGAGACCGCCGCCCCGGCCGCCCCTGTCGCTGCCAAATCGGAGCCGCGCCCGGCCCTGACCGCACGAAACGCTGTGCCGGCAAGCAGCACCGCCAACAGAAGCGCCGCCGGCAGCCCCGCTTCAACTGCCAGAATGGCATATGTGCTGTTCGTATCGGGCACGATTTTCGTATCGTCAAGGGCGATATCGCTGCGGAAGGAATGCTTGATGGCGTCCTTATAGGTGCCGAGGCCGTGGCCAACGAGCGGCTTCGCCGCCACCGCGCCGGGCGTCGCCTGGTACTCGACCATCAGCCGTTTGAGGTGGGTGTCGTCGTGACGCAGATCGAACCTGTCCCACGCGGAGGAATTGAACATGATCGAAGCACCAACGGCTCCGAATGCCCCGGCGGCTGCCAATACCCAGCGGTAGCGACTGCCGCCAATGGCTATGGCAACTGCCGCCCCGGCTGCGCCGCACATCAGCAGGCCGGCATCCTGCACAACCGCTCCAAACGCGCACAAGGCAAGCCCGGCGGCAATCATGCCCGCTCGGGCCGCCAGCCACGTAAGGAGGAAAGGCAGCGACAAGGCCGTAACGAGCGCCAGCCTCGCGCCGCTGAGTTGCTGCGGTACGCCCAACCAGCGTGCTGCCGCCGCCCAACCGATGCCGGACACACAGGCAACCGCCAGGAAACCGCCGAGTATCCGCCGCTCGGGCGGCGTCAGCGACGCGAAAACAAGCCAGGCAGCCCCGAATATGGCGATGAACTGAACCGCCTCGCGGATGCCTGTGCCAAGTTGCTGCGGGTCCAGCGGAAGCATCCCCAGACACACGGCTGCCAGCAAGGCGGTATGCGGCCAGGAAGGCAGGCGCATCTCCCGCCGGGAGATCGCCAAGAACAGCAGCGCGGCCGCGAGGATAGCCATTGAGGCTGGAATCCCGGCGACCTGGAATCCGGTAAGCCCTGCACCCAGCAGCAACGCTGGAAGAAGCCATGCCGCCCGCGCGGCCGACGTATATTGATCACTGGGTTGGTTCGTTACGGGGCCGGTATCCATCTGGGCTGTCCTGCCGTGTAGGTTGTGCCGGATTGATTCCCGCCGAACCCGGCGAGCAGGTAACCGGTATTGCTGGAGTTGCCGAGGGTGAGCGATATCTGCTTCATTCCTGCGATTGCGACGCCCTTGGCGGAAAGCATCCGGCCGAGGTCTATCCGGAGCATCCCATCTGCGGGTTCAGCCTTGCCCAGCACGATGCGGTCGAGCGCCGCCCCCTCGATGACGTGTCGGCCGAAGGGGTAGGCGGAGTCGGCCGACGGTACCAGCATGTATTCCATGTCGGTGACGGGTGCGGTGATTTGCACGATCCAGGGCTGCCTGTCGATCTCGACGTGGAGGTTGATCCTGGCGGCAGGGTCGAGGCGGAGCGGCAGCTCGAGGATCGGGGTGGCCGAAAGGTCGGCCTGGGTGGCGACTCGTGCGGCAAATGTATCGCCGCCGAATGGATTTTCCACGGTTGAGGCGCCTTTGTCGGTGCGGATGACGACGGCGTCGGGGTGCAGGGGCTGCCAGCCGGCGGGGGCGTCGTGCCATTCGACGAGTGCGTTTTCAGGCTGCTCGCGCCGCTCCTGTGCGACTACGGTCATGCGTGAAACGACGATGCCGTTCGCGACCGTCCAGAACGCCACCTGGCCGCCGTCGAGCGGCTCGGGGTCTTCTGCCTCGAACAGCGTCTGGTCGTTGTAGGTGATCGTTATGAGCTTGCCGGTTTTGCGGAAAATGAAATTCCACCACAGCCAATGGACGTGGTGGTGGTCCTGTTGCTTGGGTATGAGGAAATGCTCGGCATCAGTGGTCGCAAGCACCTCACCGCGGCGGAGCAGCATCGTTTTCGAGTTGCGTTCGCCTCCGAATATCAGCGTGTAGCCGGAATCCAGGTCGCGGCCGTTGGTGCACCAGGATACGCACAGGTCTTGGCGGATGTAGTAATTCTGCTCGGCAGGCAGCGTCATGCTCAGCGACATGAACGACTCGATCACCTGGTCGCCGTAGTAGGCGTCTTTGCTGAAAGCCGCTGCAAGCGCGGGCGACCGGCCGGACATGAAATTCCAGCCGGGCTGGCACGACCAGCGGTAGTTCATGCCGAACATGCCGTCGCGCCAGTAGTAGTCGCTGGGGGCCTCCTCGAACATGTGGTGCCAGGTGCCCTGCGAATACAGGAGGTGGTCCTCGGGCTTGAAATCGCCCGGCGGCATGACCATCAGATGCAATGCCTGGGGCAGATCGCCGATGCCGGGGATAGGGCGGGGGCCGTCTGGCGTGTGAAGCCGCAATTCGCCGCCGCGCCTGCCGAACTCGAGCGTGAAGGCGTTATCCGCCTGCTGCCAACCGTTGGGCGTCTTGGTGAATGTGAAGTCGGCGACCTTGTTGTCGATGCCCCCAGGTGCGGCGGCTTGCTGGAAATCCGGCCGCCGCAGGATGAGGAAGCGATAGTCGCCGGGCGGCAGGGCGGGCGTCGACCGGTATGTGAAATCGCCCATGAGCGGCAGCCGACTGACGGCGCACGTGCCGCTGATGCCGAGCGACGGGTCGTTGCGGCTGCTGATCAGCCAGGCGTTGGCGGCGCGCGCCCAATAGTCGTATTGAACCGGATCGTGTGTTCGGTCGACCAGCTCCTTCTCGGCGAAGTTGCGGCTGGCGCGGTAAACAGGGTTGCCGTAGCTGGTCTGGAAGCCGTACATGCGGGCGTTCAACAGAGGCCCGGTCACGTCGCTTTCAGCCATGGGCCTTGCTGCAACGTCATCGAACTCGATTTTGCGACCTTCCAGGCCCGTATGAATCTGGAACGGGCCGTTGACCATCCGGCCAAGCTCGCATTTGCCAAGCGCGCGGCCGTCCAGCATCGCGAAGGCTGTGTGGCCGTTTTCCACCGCGATGCCTGCGCGCACCCAGTTGGTTCGGGGCGGCCGGGAGTTCCATGTCTTCAAGACGGTCCAATTGTCGTTGCCGCTGCGAACGCACAGCGACCATGCGGCCGGTGTATGCGGGCCGGCTGCAAACCAGCCGAACGCGGCCTGATCGCCCGCCGGCTCCCCCTGTGCGATCAAGAACGTCGGGATCGGCTGATGCACGTAGCTGCGATCGGTGGCCATGGCGCCGGGCGTTCCCAGGTGAAACCGCGTCTCCGCGAGATAGCTGTCGCCGCGGGCGGCGGGTGCGGTGTAGGCGAGCGTTCCCATCTGCCCGGCAGGGGCGTAGCCGGTTACGGAGAACGGATTGACAGCTCGCTGAACCTTCGCACTGGCTGCCGCGTCTTCCCCGGCGGGCAGGCCGCCGCCGTGTTGTGTCAATGCCCACGTGCCCGAGACCGTTTTCCAGCCGTCATCGCGGCCGAATTGGGCGCGCATGAAACCGTCGACCATCTCGAATGTGTAGACGACCTCGCGTCGTGCCGCCGGGGCGCCGCCGGGCGGGACCACCTCAAACGCCTCCCAACCGTCATCTGAAAGTACGGTGAGAGCGTCGCCTCCGAACGAAGCTCGGGAAGCCGACGCTTCGTCGGCCGGTGCATGGTCGGGGCTGTCGAACACGATAGCTTTCTGATACAGCGACAGCACGCCGGGCGTTTCGGAGCCTTCGGGCGTCTGAAACAGTTTCGCGCGCCGTTGCACCGGATGCCGCAGGTAGAACCCGCGCAGGGTGTTGGCCGCCGCCGATGGCTCGGCCTGGGCGGATTCGGCGGCGTTTGCGGGCGCTGGAGCAGGTCCCGTGCCCGCATCTCCGGCGAACGAATAGCGGACCACCGCGATGCCGTCGGCTGCATAATCATCGGGCACGTCGAGGGGTGCGAGGCGGCAGTTCATATCCGCCAGCTTCTTCTCGAGCACCTCGCACTCGTCCGGCGGGGGCGGCTCGGGGCGGCGTTCAACAACCTGTTGGGACGAAATTCCCGGCTCGCGGCCCGGCGCAGCTATCAAGGCCGCCACAGTACCGGCAAACGCTACCATCGCAAGGATGAGCGGGATTTGTTTGATAGACATCTTGTCTTCCGCCTATAGAGCAGGCGAGCAGGTGAACAGGCGAGCATCAGTCTCGCCTGCTTGCCCGCCGTAGCGTATGCGATTTTCGCCCACCGTTTTGACGGTGGGCCTAATTCCGCCCACCATATCCACAAGGCAATAGTAACAGAAACGGCAGGTGCATTCAATCCCAAATATCGGACTACCGGGGGCGGGAGTATGTAATATCTTGTTAATAGTCGGGCGTGGATCACGGCTGGAAAGCGACCAGGCCTTCAATGTCCGCCATCAACCCGAAATCTGCGGATTTGATTTGTCCGCAGATTGCACAGATTGCGCAGATTAAGAAGCGATGATAGATCGGCCTTCCGCTGGTTGTTGGTATTTTTCCGGGAATCTGCGAAATCTGCGAAATCTGCGGATGTCCCGGAACGGTCAGTCTGCCGGCAATGTCAATACGGGATTCAGCCAGTTCGCCGCGTCGCCCTTGTTGCCGTTTTCGTCTTCATGTACCACCAGCGTGAGCCGGTCGATGCCTTTCACGCTCACCGCGTATTCGGCTGGATCGGTCAGGCCTGTGACCGTGACGGAGCTTTTCGCGAGTTCATTGTCCCGGCCGAGCAGGGGCAGCGTCTCGCCGTCGCCGATTATCTCGAAACGCACGCTGCCGCGTCCATCGCTGCAGGCATCCACGCCCACCTTCACGCGAAACTCGGCAAACTGCCCGTTCAGCGGATACTCGATCAGGCTCCAGGCGTGCGTGCCTATGCCGCGCGGAAATTCGTTGGTGCCGACCTTCAGCGCGTCGCCCACGGCATTGCGGTGCAGGTGCATCTCGCCGACCGCCTGGGCGGCGTAGATCGGGCCGATCTGCCCCAGCGGCACGTTGACCGACTTCGCGCTCATCGCCCACACGGCGTAGGTTGTGCCGGTAGCTCCGGTGTGGCGAAGCTCGATCTTCTGGCGGCCTTGTGCGGCAAGCAACCGGCGAGGCACCACGAAGAAGGCATCGCGGATTCCCCCTTGCAGGTTCTTGCGTGTCGCCGCCAGGTTCCACTTGCCCGCAGATGTAGGGGCAGGGCTTGCCCTGCCCTCTGTGGGCGGGGCAAGCCCCGCCCCTACGGCCGAGCCGTTGACAACCACCTCGATGATCCCGCCGTCTCCGGCCAGCGAGTAGCGGCGCCGGAGGATCATATCCGATTCCGCCGGGCATGCCAGCTCGAATGTTTCGGATGTGATCCCGGCAATTCCATCAACACGGACGAGGCCCCGCCCGGGGATGATGCCCTCAGCGGTGACGGGCGTGGTGTCTCCGGCGGCCGTCCACGCATGAGCTTTCGCGCTCGGCCCGAAGGCTGGAACCACGCGGTCGGTCAGCACCATCGCCTTCTCGGAAGCTTCCGACTCGGGCAGCAGCAGCCGCGCAGAAAGCAATGCGAGGCGGACGTCCGCCGCCGATCCCCTGAATTTCACCAGCAGCGGCGTCTCGCAGATCGGCAGCACGCGCCCCTCGACCGCCACGGGCGAGCCGTAGGCGTTGTGCGCGACAGCCGCCGGAGCCCCTGCTGGCAGCTCGATTCCAGCCGAGCCTTCGACGCGCCACAAAGCCGCCGCGGCGCCGTCCGGGCCTTCATAAACATACGCATGCGTGTTGCCCGGCAGCAGGTCGTCCATCTCGACCGACGCATACGGTTTCAGGTGGTAGGCGCGGGCGTCTGTCGACCTGCCGGACAGGTCCCCCAGGAAGCTCCGCACAGTCCTGACCGCGAGGTAAGCAGGACGCGGCACGAGGTAATCGCTTTTCAGCCCGGAGCCGGACAGCCCCACGCTCAGCCGGTAGGTGAGGCCGGTGCCGGTCGGATAATAATCCACGTTGGCCAGCCGCATCACGGGCTGGCTTATCCCCATCCAGTGGGCCAGCAGGCAGGTGCGGGCGAGGTTCTGCCCCTGGCCGAGGGCATTGAAGCCCGACTCGTCGTCCAGCGGCATCACCGGCCAATCCATCTCCGTGACGAGCACGTCCTTGCCCGGCGCGGCGGCTTTCAGCCCGCTGATGTACTCGGCAAACCGCCACACCTCCGGCGGATGGACACCGGGATTGATCTTGATGTTAACGATGTCGAAGCAGTCGTGCGCTCCCTCGGCCGCCAGCTTGTTGAGGTAGTCAACCGCCGTGCCCACGTTCAGGCCGGTGAGCATGATCCTGCTGCCCGGCGAGTAGCGGGCCGTCCACCTGCGCACGCTGGAAAGCATCGCCGCCGCCTTGCGCGGATGCAGCTCGATCAGGCCGGGCACGTCCGGGTTATCCCAGAAACTCCAGACGTCGACCATCCCGCCAGTTTCGCGCGTTATGTGGTGGATGAAATTATCCCAGTCTTCGATCCTCTCCGGCACGTGCCAGTAGTCGGTGGTATAGCCGATATGACGGCGGGGGCGGTTGTAGGCGCCGCGCTGAGCCTGTTCATAACCTTCGCCGGCCGCCCAGAATGCGGAGAAACCGAGCATCACGCCCGCGCTGTCGCCGCGTTTGCGAATCGATGCAAGCCGCCACAGCAGGCGGTCGAACTCAAACAACTGCGGATGCGGCTCGAGCAGGTCCCAGTCGAGCCTGACGGTATCGTGAGTTTCGCCCACGGGCTTGCGCATCGAGAAATCATCGATAAGCAGCTCGGGCCACGGCTCGATGTGCCGTGCTCGGAATGAATCGGGCCAGGTCATATCTTCGCCGAAGTCGCTCCAGTTAGCAACCACAAGCGGCCGTCGTATCGATGCGGAACCGCCCCGGTCGTCCGTTGCGGAGCACTCAAACCACCAGGCCCCGCGCGGGAGTTCGGCGGGCGTCAAGCTCACTGTTTTGATCTCGCCGGGCTTGAGCGCCACGGTCGTATCGAGTTGTGCGACGGCCGCCCCGGCGGGCGACAGCGCGGCCGCCCGCAGCTTCACCGTGCGCGTGGAGAGGAGATCGCGGTTTTGAACTTCCACCGCAAGCGGCGTTTCAGGCTGCAGGAAATCGGATGCATCGGTGAAGCGGATGCGAAGGCCAAGCCGCTCGGCGGGCGGCAGTTGCGTCTCGACGCGCAGATCGTCCACGAGCAGCCGGCCGGCCGTGCCCTTCGTTGCTGCGTCGGCCGCCGCGGCAATCACCAGGTTAAGCGGGTAAATGGGCATGTGGCGGCGGAAAACGCCGTGATCGGCGTGATACTTGTTCACGGCCGGCGCGCGGAACGTCAGCCGGCGCCAGCCGGTGAAATCGATCCGCAAGGGGTCGCCGATCATTATGTTTCGCGTGAACGATGCGCTGGGCTCCTCGCCTGTGCCCTCGCCCGTGAAAATGGGATAAACAACCACGCCGCTGCCGTCGCCGAATATGTCGGCGCTGACACTGACGGGCATGCCGGGCAACGCCGGTTCGATCAGCAATGCCGACACCCCGACCGGGGGCGACGAAGCGTCGCCTTGCCGAACTCCGTTCGGGGCGCCCTCCATCGCGGCCCAGTTCAGCGGTGCGGCTGTTCTGCCGCCTTGAACTATCGGACCTTCAACACGCGACGGCACAGCAGCCGCGAGCGATCCATCGATGGGGAACAGGTGGTGGAAACTCGTGTAGAACTCGCGCCGGGCGTCGAACGTCCAGGTGCAGACGGCATTGGGCAGGCTGAAAATGCGTTCGTCGGAAGCGACCGCCGCCGGATCGTCTACATCGCGGACAGTCGCCACAAGCGTGAATGGAGCGGCGTCGGCCGATACCTCAGGGAAAGCGATGCCGACCTCGCGGAAACTGTCGGGCGGCAATTCGAAGACCGGCCCGCCGGCGCCTGTCGCAATATCGACGCCCTCCGCATTGCGGAGGCTCCAGTTCAGCCGCACCTTGCGCGAGCGCAGCAGATGCGTGTTGCGGGCAGTTATCACCGCCGCGCTATCGCCGGACCGATAGATGCCGTCGTCGATTCCGCAGGCGATTTCGACATCTATCGCCTTGCTGTGCTCCACCTGGTTTGCCAGGCTGATAGTGCCGACCTGCAGTGTGCCTGTCGAAGGGCATTCGCCGCCGCCGTGCCTGACGTAGAAGCCTACCAACTCGAGCGGGTAGTCGATTGTTTCATGGCTGCCCTGCGGATCGTGCCCGCCCAGCCCCGCAGCCGGCAGATCGAATTCAAACCGCCGCCAGCCGGTGAAATCGAGAACGCAAACGGGATGCTCGTAGAAGCGCGACCGGTTTCCGCCGAACCCGATCCGCCGCCCCCAGTCGCGTACGCCCGCAAACAACCGGTTGCCCGACCCATCGCCATTCACCCACACGCTCATGGAGATCGGAGCACCATCCATGAACTGCGCGTAGAAAATGGCATCCTGGCCCCCGCCCAGCGTGTAGCCCCACTCCAGTGCGAAGCGGCCGAATTCCCGCCCCGGCTCGACACGGCGCACCATCGTGCCCGCAACATGCCCGGCGGCATCCGCGATACGGGCGTCCGGCCCGGATATCGTGTCGGGCAGGATGACCGTCGACTCGCGCTGTTCGTTGTACTGATCGACGCGCGCCTCGCCGCCGCGCCACAGGTCCTGCACCTGGCCGAAACTCGCCAGAACGCTGCGGGCCACCGGCATCGCAAGCCGGCGGGTCTCCGAAAAATCGGCGTTCAGGCCGGCCGACACAAACTCGCAGACCACCTCGAGCGGTGGGATATAATCTTCGAGCCGCGAATCGAACGCAAACAACTGCTCGGTGCTCGAGCCGGCCGGTGCCTGCCATTGCCTGCGCATCTCGCCGATGCGGTTGCCCTGTCCGTCGAGCAGCCGGGCATGCAGCGAGCAGGCGGCCGCCTCGGACCGCGCATAGTTGCGGACATCCACCGCGATCGCCGCGCGTTCATGAGCACCGGACAGCCGGCCGGGCAGCGTTATCCTTGCGTCTCCGGCATACTGCGTGCCAGGCACGTCAACGGTCATCTCGTCAATCATGAACGTGCCGGCCGTCGCCTTGCTGTCGGCGTCCCTGAATATCTCGACCATCACCAGGCGCAGGAGGGCGTTTTCGTGTTGCTTCTCGGGCGAGGCAACGGAGAACTCGCGCCACCCTGAAAAATCGAGACGGACATCTAAATTGAAGCCTTCGCGATGATCGCGAACGTTGCTGTGATCGTCGAGGTACGAATGCCGCCACGACAGACGAACGCGGTTGCCGGATTCATCTCCCCGCAACCAGAATATCACCGTGCCGATATCGCGGCCCCGGCAGTCGAGCCATGCGGTCGCCTTGTCCGATTCCGCCAGGTCGTAGGTGAAAGCAAGGCAGGCAAGCCCCGTGTGCGGCGTCTCGCGATCTGTGGAGGCTGCAATGTTTTCGGAAGTGCGGGCAGCGGTGCTCGTGAAGTTTTCGAGAAGGTACCGGCCGCCGGAAGCCGCTGCGCTGATCAGAATGGATGCAGCGAAGGCTGCGGCCGTTCGCAACGTGTACGTCAGCAGAGTTCTTGCGGGCGCGCGTCGCCCGCTTGTTTTGTCACTTATTCGCATCTTGCGCCTTCTGTTCAAACACATGCAGAATGCTGGGCGTAAACACGTAGAGCTTGCCCCTGTAGGGGATTGCCGCGTTGGCTCCAGGCACCTCCAGCGTCGACAGCTTCGCGCCCGTTGCCGCGTCTATCAAACCGATGGCTGAGCTGCCGACCATCAGACATTGTAGGGGCGGGCCTCCGTTGCCCGCCCGAATATGCACCGGGGGCTGCGTGATCCGGCCCAGCGACAGTTGGCTTGCTGTTTGGCGCCAGACCTCGTTTCCTGCGGCATCGAACATCGCGGCTGTGCCGTCGTCGGCCGCAAATACAACGCGGTGCGCCGATGGCTTCGCGGGATCGGCCAGCACCAGCGGGGCGGCGGAAATCCTGTTGCCCACCGGCCGGCGCCAGGCGACCGAGCCGTCGGCCGCTTTCAGGCATACGGCGCCGCCTTCTTCATCGCCGAAATAGATTCTGCCATCGTAGACGGCCGGGCTTGAGCGCGAATACAGTGCAACCGGCGCCTTCCATATGGGCTTGCCGTCGGCCGTCCTGACCGCATGGCAGAAGCCATCCCAGCTCACGATGTAGATTATGCCGCCCGCGAGCGCCGGCGACGCCCTCAGCTTGCCGGCTGTGTTGTATGACCACAGCGGCATTCCGCTTTCAACATCCAGCTTGTACAGCGTGCCGTCGTCTGATGCGACATACAGGTCGTCGCCGTCGGGCAGGGGCGACGTTACGACACGGCCTCCCGTCTTGTGCACCCATTGAATCGAGCAGTCGGATGCCGCCAGGCAATACAGCGAGCCATCGGCCGATGGAATCAGCAGCCTGCCCTTGTGCAAGGCGGGTGTGCCCGAAACCGTCAGGCTGCCTGTGCCGCCGCGCGACTCCTGGCGGAAGTTGCCCCGCTCGTCGAATCCCCACGCGCAGACGCTGCCGTCCGGCTCGCCGGTATAGATGCGGTCTTGGGCGATCAGCGGCATCGAGATATTGCTGTTCAGGCCGTAAACACGCCATTGGCGCGACGCAAGCTCGCCGGTAAGATCGATCTGCCGGACCTCGGGCACGCGGGCGGGCGTTTGCATCGGCATCAGCCACGCCTCGGCATCGGCAGCAGCGCTGTCCGCGCCGCCGGCTCCGGTCAGCGGGCCGTAAACTTCCACCTCGGTGATAGTTGCATCCCACTGCGTAATGCCGCCGACCGGCGTAATGTAGATCAGGTCGGTGAGCACCGGGTCGATCCTGACGACACAGAAGTGGCGGCTGTTGCCGCGAACCGATGCCACTATCCGGTAGTTCTTGATGGATACATCGTTGACGCGCACCTGGAAGCGGGGCCATTGGTCGCCCGGGTACTGGTGCGAGAAATACACGACGATATGCGAAACGTATCGCGGGCGCGTCAGGCCGATGTTCATGCCCACCGGATCGGGCTGAGTGTGCCACATCTTGCCGACGTCGTCGAGGCGGCCGTTCTGCAGGAGCGCCATCGACTCGAGCGGCTCGCCCCGGCTGCCGATCATGTCGGCCGGGACTGTCCACGTGATATGATTCTCGCGGATCAGTTCCGTTTCAATACTTCGCGGCACGCCGCGCTGCGTCGACGACAGATCATCCACGAATCTCGGTTTCAGGGCGTGCACCTTGCGGTTGAACAGGAAGTTTTGCGACGGAAAACGCACGGCTCGCAGCGAAACGTCATCCACCAGCACGCGGCCGTCGAGGGCCTCGAACCCAACGGTCAGGCTTGCGGTGTCGGAATGAGCCTTAACAGCCAGGCGGCCGAAATGCCATCGGCCAGGCTCGGCCACGAATGGCATGGCTGTCAGCGTATCGGCTTCGGCGGCCGCTGCGGGTGTGCCGCCCAGCAGCACGCCTGCGGTGAGCGGCTGGTCGTAGTCGGACGGGCGATAATGAAACTCCAGCAGATAGGTCGCGTTTGGGATGACCGGGCTGTCGATCGGCTGCACGACGAGGGCGCCGCCTATGGCGAGCGCTCGCTTGCCCGAGTGCGGCGTTTCCGTGGAGAAGCCGGCGCCTTCGGCCGGCAGTTGCCAGGCATCTTCGCCTTCGAACGAACCGTTGCCGGCTATGTTCATTCCGAAGCGGACAACGTCTTCGAGGTCGCCTTCCCGGTCGACCATCGCGGGATACAGGCTCGTGGAGATGTCGTTTATGCCGCGACGGGCGATGTGGACGAACGAATCGTAGTCGCCGGCGACATCGTGCATATTGCGCAGCATCGTGCTCCAGGGGAGGGTGCCGTTGTGCGCGATGCGCATCACCTTGCCGTTGAGGCCGCCGAACAATACGCCGCCGGGCACGCCATTTTCATCCGGCAGGATGCTCAGGATGCCCTTGAAGCCGATTTCGTGCGACCACAGGTCGGCGCCGGTGGCCGGATCGAGCGCGTGGAGCGTGCCGTACATCGTGAGCGCATACAGCCTGGAACCATCGTGCGTGGCGGCCCACTGAACCACGGGAAACTCGTTTCGCTCCCACGCGATTCTGCCGGTGTCAGCGATGCAGGAAACCAGCCGCCTTTCGGTTCTCAGGCGCAATTTCGGCAGGCCGCTGTCGGCAGGTGCGCCGTCGGATGCCTCGCCCGCGACTGTTATCGTGGAAGCGTTGACGTCACGCTCCAGAACCACGGCGGAGCTGCCGGGCAGCCACCGAATTCGCGACGATACCTCGTCGAACACCCGCAGGCGCCTGTCGGCCCAAGATGCGAGTTGCCGGCCGTCTTGGGAACTGAAGATTGTGACCTCGCCGCGCGAGATGGGCAGCACAACCGGCCCTCCGCCCCGGATCACCTTCGTCGATGCCTCCTTGACCTCCTCGACTATCGCAAGGAAGCGGCCGTCGGGGCTGACTGAGAAGTCGTTGATCCTGCGGCCGAACTCGATGCCGATGTTTCCTTCCTGCACCACCTCGCCCTCGACCTCCTGCATAAGCTCCCAGCGATCCAGGAAGAAGCGCTTCGACCCGTCCAGCCCCACGGCCATCACGCCTGTCTTGCCCCAGGCATAGATGTCGTCGTTGGCCGGATTGAGGAAAAAAGGGAAGCCGTTTTGTTCGTCGACGTTGCGGAAGCGATGCTGCGGATATTCGCTGGCGTCGAACCTGAACAGAATCCCGCCTTCGCTGTCGAGCACGTAGATTTCGGCGGGCATTCCGACGCCGGCGATGATCCTGCTGCCGTCGGACGAGAACTGGACGCGGTGGACGTTGTGCTCGGGCAGGTATCGGCTCCACAGCCGTTTGCCGTTGGAATCGAGGCAGAAGATGTTGTCGCCCCAGCCCTTAGTTGCGACGGCGATGCGGCCGGTTTTCGGATGGAATGCGATCTGCCGGATTTCGTCTTCGCGCGGGTATAGCTCCCGGAATGAACGCTTCTGCACGGGCAGCGGCGTCCCTTCAGATTGGCCGCCTTCGGCATCATGCGGGGGGGCGGTCTGCCCGGTAGGGGCGGGTTTCAAACCCGCCCCCGCAACCGCCTCGGGAATCAGGATGGGCGGCTTGTAGCGCCGCGAGCCGGGTGTGTCGGCCGTGTACGTGGTGAGGGCGGGTTTGAAACCCGCCCCTACGGGTGGGCCATCTGCCTTGTTGGGACCGCCCGCATGCCCGAGCAGCCAATCGACCGCCGCGCGCAGCCCGGCTTCGTCGGAAACCGACACGCAAACGAGGTTTTCCTGAACGGAGAAGCCTTTCCAGACGTGCTGAATGAGGGCCTTGCCCGGGCCGGGGTGGTGGCGCGAGGGGACATCGGCCGGCACGCTGTACTCGAGCAATGCCTCGATCAGGCGGCTTTCCCAGCGTTTGCCGATGGCGATGACGGGGCATTCGATTTCCGCGCCGTCCGGGCCGCGCAGTGCGACGTGCATCGGCGGCGGGTATTTCTCCTTCCGCCAGGAATGGTAGGCGTCCAGCACGTTGTTTCCAGTGGGAATGATGACATCGTCGGCATCGACCACGCTGGCGCGGCGGCCGGCGTCGCGCAGCCCCTGCGCGAGGCGTTCGGCCTCGGGCCGTGCCCACTGCTGGGAACGCTCGAGCGGGATGAGAATCTGCTTGCGTGGCTCCGCTTCAATCGCGCCGGGGGCGTCTGCCGAAACCGCAGGCGAGCACAGAAGCTTGCGGATGGCCGGAACGTCGGCCGCCCATATGGTGGTGTCGTCGGACCTGAGCGGCCCGGGCAGGCTCGGCTCGCCCACCCGCACGGCTGCTTCGGCGGCTGTGCCGGAGATCAACTCGCGCACGCGCACCACCCAAGTGCCGCCGGGTGCATTGAGGCCCGGCGTGTAGCTGACGGCCGATGAAGCGTCGGCCGTGGTTTCGTCCGCATCCTGTCCGCCGGACATGGTGGATCGGTAGAACGTGCGGGCGACGGAACCGTCGGGCCGGATGAAATCGATCTGGATGGGAATCGCTGCTCGAACCGGCCGGCCGTCTTCGTATTCGATTCCGATCGTGCACGCGATCGCGTTGCCGGAGCCGGCATCGGCGGCGCCGGCGCGGAGGCGGACGCGTCCGATCGGCGCGGGCAGGAATGCATATAGCTTGCCGCCGTAGTGGCGGACGTCGGCGTCGACGCTTTGCCGGCCGTCGCTGATGGGCGCGGCCACCAATGCATTTTCGAGCACGTCGTAGCAGACGGCGCCGCGCGGGCTGAAACTGATCCGGCTTATGTATGGCTTGTGGAACTGCTCGATGTGCTCGTAGGTGAAATCGGGGTATTCGAAATTGGGCACCGCCAGAACGCTCAACTCGCCCTTCGCAAGCCAGTTGGGGCTGATCATCAGGTCCGACTCGACGGCCGGCTCGACATATTTCGGCAGCTCGCGCTTGAGCAGGGCGGTGAGGTCGTTGGTGAGCTTCTCGAGCAGAATCCAGTCGGCGTCCCAGTGATTCGGAAACCAGAATTTCGAGTGGATGTACAGCGACAGCTTGTCGAACCCGGTGTCGTTGAGGCGGACAATGCCGTCGATCTCCTTATGAAGAATGCTTCGCTTGCCGACGATCAGCGTGTGGCCGGTTCGTGCGAGGCGCTGAAGCTCGGCCTTGATCTCCTGCGGGGCTTCGCCTTCTATGGTGAATCCCGGTACGAATATGACCTTGTAAGGCTTGCCGCCGCCGGCCAAGAGGGCTTCGTCGAAGATGTAATCTGCGGGATAGCCCGCGCGCATGCAGGCCGTCCAGATGGCCTCGGCCTGCTCGGATGGCGAGATGTGCTTGTCGCTGCCGAGCATCTGCGCCTGGCGGCTGTAGTAGATGCCGATCTGCCTGTAGCCAGGCTCGAGCGCGAGCAGCCAGTCGCCGTAGGGCACGAGCAGGTCGCGGAAGGTGGCCTGGATCAGGTCGCGGTCGCCGCGAACGTTGCCGGCTTCGTTCTGGAATTCGTGCTTGAACATGAAATAGGCGAGGCCGTCGATGTTCTGGCCGATGCCGCCGAACAGGTGCTTCGTATATATCTGCGGGCCTTGCAGGCCGACGCCCCACAGCGCGACCGACGGCACGACCTGCAGGTCGTCGCGCGTGCGCAGCACCTTCGCAAGGTGGGGAGTGTACAGCACGGCGCTGCCGAAGCCGTAGCCGTCTTTGTATTGCACCGTGCAGGCCCAGTCGAGATTCTCGTACATCGTCGACGGGTAGCCGGTGCCGGTGAGGAAGCCGTTGATGCTAGCGAACGACCGGAAATACGTGGTGTTGCTGAAGCCTTCTGCCACGCTGTTTGCCGCGTCGCGCGTTCGCCGGACAAAATCATCGTATTGGTAGTCGCTCCATTCGCCGAGCGGGCGGTATTTTTCGAGGTCTTCGACATTGCGCTGGTCGGGCGGACGCTTGATGAAGCGGTTCTTGGCTTTCAAGGCTTCGCCTGTGGTGTAGCCGTAGCGGTCGAGGAATCGCTGCTGAAGTGCCTGCATGTGCACCTCGAGCATTCCCTGGGGCCAGTTGGAGCCTGGCGAGGAATAGCGTTCGTTGAAGGCGCAGAAGCCGAGGTTGGCGGGGCTATGACGCATCGCCTGCATCTGGAGCGCGGTGTATCGTTGCGAGCCGATCAGGTGTGGGAGGTGCGACGGCTGGCCGTCGTCTTCGTACGGGAAGATGTCGAGCGCGAATTCGATGCCGTGGCGCACGCTGCTGTTGAGCATTCGTTCGCGGCAGGTGGGGAAATAGACGGATTGCCAGGGCGGCAGCGTGGGCGTGTTTCGATACAGGTCCTCGAGGCGGCGCTCCGGCTCGCTGCGATAGTAGCGGCCGATGGGGCCGCCCATGCGTGTCCAGACGATGCGGTTGACGCCGAGGCGGCCCAGCTCCTCGCACAGACGTTCGGATGTCCATTCGCCGCTGCGCGATTTCTCGAGCTTCGCGGCCCAGCCCTGCCCGTCGATCCTGCTGTACTTGCCGTTGAGCATCGTCACGAAGTTGGTGGCCTTCTGCGGATCGACGAGGTTGAACTGGAATCTGGCCGGCGTAAGGTCGGCCAGATGAGCGACGATCTCGTAACGCCCCTCCGCAAGGCGTGCGGTGAGGCTGCCGGGCAACCAGAAGTGCATCGAGCCGGCCTGCTCGATTTCGGTTTCGGTGATTTCGCGCGCGAGCGGCCACGTATGGCCGAACGGATCGGTCACGTCAATCTGAACGGGCGTGCCTGGCGGGATCGCGGCCGACGAAGCGTCGGCTTGCCGAACTTCGTTCGGTCTGGCGGTCTTGATGCCGAGGCCGATGTAGAACGATTCTCCGCGGACGAAGGCGTCGCGTGCCTTTTGGGTGAAAAACCCGAGCGCGCCGCCGGCCTTCGAGTCTATTACGCCCACGATCATGTCGGCCGACCATGGCGTGCGGGGGGTTGGTTTGCCGTCATCGCAGATGGCCGTTCTCAGCGTGTAAACGCCCGGCGCGAGGTCGTCGGGCGGCTGCACCTGCCAGACGTTGCCGCCGGCAGAAGCCGCCGTGCCCTGCCGCCATTGCCAGTCGGGCAACACGTTGACCTGATACTTGCTGAAAAAGAAATACGGTCGGCGGGAAACATCGCCAGCGGCGTCAGGCCCGCCCGCCTCCGGTTCCGTTGCAGGGGCGGGGCTTTGTTGCCCGCCCGTCTTCGGTTCGAGCCATCGCACGCGCACGGGCGTGGCGGCGCCGAGCTTGAGCGGCTCGGGCTTTCGCTCCACAACTATGATGCGGGGTTCCTCGGTGTGCGGGGAGGTGTTTTCGTATGCGAAGGCTTTCTCCGGATATTCGGCAAGGCTGCCCTCGATCTCGATCGCATGGTCCTTGGGTTTTTCCTTGCTGCCGGCCATGAAGCGGTGCGGCTCGGCCGAATACGTAAGGCTCACCTGCTCGGTGTGGCCGATTATGCCCTGCGCGAAACACCCGGCGGGCAGCGGCTCGGCCACGCCGGCGCCGACGCCGAACGATCCGCCCGACGGAATGACCGCCTGGCAGGAGCGGTCGGGCAGCGTTCTGCCTGCGACTTCGTAGGTGCGGAAGGGCACGTATAGCTTGTGGGCGGCCATGCGTACATCGGGCGAAACATCGCCTTGCGGAGCCTCGCCTTGGGCTTCATCCTCGGGTGCGGCCAGTTCGATGCCCTCGGGCCGCACGTGCAGGCTGATCCCGCCGGGCCTGACGTTGTAGGCCTCGCCGGCTTCAGCGTCGGTCGCAGGCAGGTAGATCGTGAACGGCTTGAAGCTATGGTAGAAGGGCACGAGATCGACGTACTCATCGACAGTCTTCTTCTCCTTCGTTTCGGGATCGGTTACCTCCTTGTGTTCGATGACGCCGATGCTCAGCATATCCGTCGCGAGCAGGCGGAGGTCTATCACCATAGATGACTCGGGCGAGTTGACGTTGTACGCGGCGATGGTGACCGGGTAGCACTTGATGCCGACCGCGGCGCCTTCGACTATCAGTTCGGGGTCGTCGGTTGCGACCGTTCCGTCGTCGCTGAGGCTGAACGAGTGATTGCCGGGCCAGATGGTGTGCGTGCCGGGGGCGAGGGATCGCCTGACGGTGGCCTGGCGGCCGACAAGTTTGCCCTTGTAGTATATTTCGAATGCCGGCTCGCCATCGAGGCGGATGTTGCGCGGCCACAGCACTGCTGCCACGGGTTCCTTGCTGTTCTGCGGGAGCTGCTCGGGATGAAACGTACCAACATCTACCGTCTCGCCGGGTCTGTCGGCCTTCACGAGGCGCAGCGTGACGGGAAATGTCTGCTCGCCCGCTCGCGCAGCGGCAGCAGTGCCGATCACGGTTGCGGCGGCAACACATATCAGCAACAGGAGGCTAGTTGATGTTGGTGTCTTGTTCATCTTCCCATCCGATGTAAAGTAGCATAGGCCTCCGGCCTGTGCGCCGTTCATACAGGCGAGACGCCTGTGCTACTTTCGGTGTCTGTCAAACGGTAGGGGCAGGTTTCAAACTTGCCCTCCCCATCTGGTCGTTGTTTCGAACATTGGGCGGGTTTGAAACCCGCTCCTACCTTGCGGTTGTTTCGAGCGTCACAAGAAGGCAACTAAGCAGTCCGGATTCCGCATCTTCAATGTGTGAGTGCAAACAGGAACCAGTCGGTCATCCATTGGTAGCATTTCTCGCGATCTTCGTTGCTTCCTCCGTGGCCGATGCCTTCACCTATCGGGTTGGATGCGGTGGGCGGGCTGGAAACTTCCCACGCGCAACCGTCGTCGTTGGGTGTGAAGAAAATGGCGGGCCGGCCGTCGTGCAGCACGTATTGCCAGAAATTGCTGCCGAGGTTGCCGAACATCTTGGCCTGGCCCGGCCATCCGGCAGGGGGAAATGAATAGCACAGCGTGAACAGGTCCGACGTGTATTCATCGTGCCAGATGACCTGTCGAAGCTCGGCCCCGGGGACCATCTTGCTGGATTCCGGGCCGACGCTGTCGGTGAACGTGCTTCGGCGTACGTAGCAATCGTCGAGAAAAACGGTGCCGCCCCGCTCGACGAACTTCGCCATGTTGTCGGCTTCTTCTTCGTTGAACTGCCACCCGCTGTGGCCGGTCAGGTATACCAGCGGATACTCGAACAGCTCGTCGCTGGCCACGTTCAGCCCGTCGTTGTTGGTGTAGGTGGGAAGGCCGGTTCGCTGCTCGAATTGATAGGTGACATAAGGTATCGCCGTGGGGTCCGCATTCCAGTCTATGTGGGGATCGGCCGGATCGATCCGCCGAAGGACTATCTTGCCGCGGCGGTTCGGCGGCTCGCCCAGCGAAAGTTTGCCGAGGTCGTCGGCGGTGAGCACCTCGCGATTGACCTGCTT
>Ga0307378_10003725_pt1 | contig 22148 bp, 15 predicted proteins | sample UN1MG_FD_202238 | JGI IMG/M metagenome (GOLD analysis project Ga0307378, IMG submission 202238) | Soil microbial communities from Risofladan, Vaasa, Finland - UN-1 | ecosystem: Environmental > Terrestrial > Soil > Coastal area > Acid sulfate soil | place: Finland: Risofladan, Vaasa | collected...
AGAGCCATCCGCCCTGCGGCAGCCAGATCCGCACAAGCAGGCGCCCGTATGCATCGTGCCGCCGCTCGCCTGACGGGAAAACCCAGACGCGCCGTCCGGCGACGAGGCGGTTGGCGAGTTGGCCGGCCCGCTGCCCCTCCGGGGTATCGTATTCCGGAGCGTCGACGTCGTAGAGGCGCATTCCGACGGTTTGGCGGCCGGTCGTGGCGACGAGGGAGTCGCCGTCGAGCATTTTGCTGACGTTGACGAGTGCGGCTGGGGGCGCGGGCGTTTCCGGCCCCCCGGCCGCGCCGAGTCCGACCGCCGCCAGACCGACGATCAGGATGAACCCCGCGGCTATCCGATGCGTTTTCATGGCATGTCCCCCTGTCTGTGACCCCGGCCTTGCGAACATTTTGCATCGTCAACCACAACCGACCGACTATCAGAGTCTTACTTGTAGCGCGGGGGTTTACCCCCGCGCAAAACGCCCTATATCCCAAGGCCGCGGGGGATAAACCCCCGCGCTACAGAGCACGACGGAAAAAGTTCTTGCGGCCGGGGGGTTATCGCCGGCGGATCAGGCTGGTGCTGCCGCGCCGTTGTCGGCGGAGCGATAGCCGATTACTTTTTGCGTGCCCCGTACTGCCCGTCTCATGAGGGAATCATGGCAAAGTTGGGGTTCTGTGGCAATAGTCTTCCGGCTGCGGCGGGGGAAGAGAGTGATTGCGGATTTCGGCCCTCCTTCGCCCGCCGAGGCGGGCTACGGCGGGTAAAATTGCGGAACGCGGAATGAACGGCGAACCCGCGTTCGCGACCTGTGGCCTCACGCCTCACGCCTCAAGCCTCACGCCTTCCGTTGAAGCCTGCCGTTGAAGCGTGTCGCCGGCCCGAACCCCAACCCCAAAGGCTCGGGGCAAGCGGGGCAGGCTTCGGGAGGGCTCCTTCGAAGGAACAGGGACCCCAGGGGGGTCCAACGTCGAACAGGGACCCGGCGGGTGAAATTGCGGCCCTCCTTCGGTCGCCTGGGCGACCTACGGAGCGTAAACCGGGGGGGGGAAGGCACGGCGGGGCTTGTGTAGAAAAAATGGGGAATTTTGGCAGGTACGATTTGACTTTTGCGAGATTTGCGTTATAGTGCAAGAGCAGAGGGTTGTATGAAGAGGGGCGGTCTGTCCGGGGGAAACGGAACAGGTCGGCCCTTTTGCTAGGACGAGAGGACGCTCGGCCGGGGGCTTGAGGAAGCGTCCGGCTAAAATGGGAGGCTGAAGCAGGGTCGCGTTGCGGGGATGCAAGCGGCCCGAACCGAAGGTTCGCTGAGGCGGGCCAGGAATTGAATAGCTGACGACAGTCCTAGGGGACTGTCTAAGGGCGATTGTCGGAGGGAATACCTTCCGGGAACCGCTCTTTTTTATTTTGTTGGACCCGTGCGGCCGAGGGACCGCACCGATGGGTACAGAGAGCATAAACATCGGGGGCAGACGGCAAGAAGGGAGAGCTCCGATGGTCAACTCATGGTCGGGCGCGAAGAGGGTCGTCGTGGGCGTCGGCATCGTGTTGCTGGTCGGCGTGTCGGCATGGGGCGGACCTGCGATGGGACCCCTGGTGAGCGACCCGAACGCCATGCCCGCCTGGCAGGGAACTCAGGGCTTCTATGACGTCAGTTCCGGGATGACGCTCGATGTGGACGTCGAGTATGCCGTGTACGCGCCAGGGAACTACGGCCTAAGCGGCACGGACCCGTCCGGCGGGGCGCACTACGTTTATGCCTACCAGGTCTTCAACGACCTCGCGGGTGACGCTCCCGTTTCGTCATTCAGCGTAGGTCTCGACCCGACGGCGAACGCGAGCAATCTCGGCTCCGATGCCGGATCAGGCACCATGCCCGTAGGGACGGCGCCCACGACGAGCGCGTTCAGCGGCAGTCCGGCGACGAGCGCCGTGTGGTACTTCTCCTCCAATACCATCGATCCGCCACCGACGAATGAGTATTCGACGGTGCTCCTGTTCACCAGTCCTTACGGACCGAAATGGGCACCCGCCTCCCTATTGGACTCGGGGCTCTCGGATAGGCAGGATCTGCCCTCGCCGATGCCCGAGCCCGCCACCGCGATGCTGTTGCTGGTAGGTGTTGCGGCATCGTTGTTCGCTCGCCGGCACAGGAGAGCGTAGCGCGCCTGCCGCGACGCTACGGCGGGCAGGCCGGCGACGCTGGCGTTCATGGCGTTGGGCGGCGTAGGTCTGCTGGTGCGTCGTCGGCGCATGACGTGAAGCGCGCTCGAGACCGGATTCTTACGATGGGCGGCCCCTTTGCGGCCGCCCGTCTTGTTGAATGGGCAGCAAACGGCGAAAGGGCACAGCCTTCAACGCAGCCCGAAGGGCCCCTTTCTTACATGGGGAGGACGCTGAGAACGCAGCCTCTCGACCATGCCCTTCGACGGGCTCAGGGCCGTGAGCATGGTCGAACGGCTCGGGCTGCCCTGAGCGAGGTCGAAGGGCAGAGAACGGCGGGAATGGGGGAGAGGCGAACGTCCAACAGCCAACGTCCAACGTTCAACGTTCAGAGGAAGCGGGAGGGGAGGTGGAAAGGATGTCGCCCCTTCGACTCGCTCCCTTCGACAAACTCAGGGCAGGCCGCTCGCTCAGGACTAGGGCGGAAATCGGCCCCTCGATCCCGACCGCGTCGGGACTCAGTCCGCCCTGCGGTTCGACCGTGCTCACCGCCCCGAGCGTGTCGAGGGGAGGTTCTCGAAGGGCGGAAAAGCGAAATCAGTATGGGGTTCCCCGAATTCCTGGACACTCCGATTGTGCTTGGCGCACACGCGGCTTGTCCTATACTAAACTTATCGGGATTCGTTTGGAGGCATTCGCATGTCACAGGCGGCAACACCGCAGTTACGATGTGCCTATTCCGAATGCCAAGAGGCGTCTTGGCCCATGTCGCCGGAGGGCTTGTGCATCTATCATGCACCGCAGAACGGACGAGACGATCCTTCTGCACGCCGAGTCTGGAACGAGGCAAAGTCCCGGGCGCAAGCAGCCGACCCTGCGAACTTTAAGCACTGGCATTTTCCGCCCGACCCCGACGGATTTTACTTTAGGGGGATACACTTCAACAACTGCGCCGACTTCACCGACGCTATCTTTGAATGCATTCCGTATTTCAACGGAGCTGTTTTTGGAGGTCTTGCTGAGTTCACTGGCACCAAGTTCGCATCAGCGGCGCACTTCAAGGAAGTGGAATTCCGACAGGGCGCTAGGTTCGTGATGGCGTATTTCCACCAGAGCGCTTTCTTTGAAGGCGCAGAGTTTAAGGGAAAGGCCGACTTCGAGAGAGCCACCTTCAACACTGCAGCCTCATTCGGACCGGAGAAAACGGAACGCCCGGCGGTCTTTCACCAGGAGGCCCGATTCAAATGGGTCTCGGTGCGCCGCAATGCCGAGTTCTGCAACGTGCGATTCGAGGGTCCCGCGATCTTCCAGAATTCCGAGTTTGAAGGTAACGTGGTTTTCCGAGGCGCCAGGTTCGACGGCAACGCTACCTTTAACTTCGCTTCGTATAGAACCGGACGGGTAGTCCTATTCGACGAGCCGAGATCTGACGGCAAGCCGTTCAGGGTTCCCGCGCAAGGCGAGACCGCTTACCGTCTTGCCAAGCAGGCAGCGTATGCCCGAAGAGACCTGGACATTGCCGACAGATACCGACTATGGGAGTGGCAGGCGCGGGCTGCAAGCAAGCATGGTGAACGGAGCGCGAGATATCGCATAGGGGCGGGATCGCGGCGAGCGCTGGTATGGATGTCTGAGGGACCTTCCCGTGTGCTTGGCATCGGTCTGGTGGTGGTCCTTGCTTTCTGGGGGCTCTACTGTTCATGTGACGCGGTTTGCCCCGCCGGCGTGCCGGAGGAAGAGGCATTGGCCTACAAGACGAAAACTCACGAGGCCCTCTACTTCAGTGTGGTTACCTTTACCACTCTGGGGTATGGGGACCTCCGTCCCAAACCTATCTGGTACTGGCGCTATGTGGCCGCCTTCGAAGCCGCCGGGGGAGCCGTGGTGATTGCGTCGTTTGTCGTTGTGCTGGCGCGAAGGCTCCTTGCTTAGGACACCAGATGACAGACGCCATGGAACACTGAGTTCTAGGGACGTGATACTAATAATGTGCCTGTTTCCAATTTCGGGAGAAAAACCATTCTTACAAAATACAGCATAGTCAGTCAGACCCCAGGCGCTAAGCCCTACGAAGAGTTGTGTGCATACAGCGGCACAGATTTGTCCCAGGTTCTTGGCATCACCCAAGCCGATATGCCTGATGGCTATTATGGGTGGATACAGGAATGCGGCGATGCGGTTATTAGGGTCAGCGGCCAAATACAACCTGCCTATGCTGACTTCAGGCCCAATGCAGTGAAGCGTCACCTGAGCGAGGAATCGTCAAAGGGTTCACAGAAGCACCCCACAGAACCGCCTTCTGGCGCGATGGATGAGAAGTCCTTTGCTCACCATAAGGACGAGAGGCTTTCTCAACTGCCGGCTCTGCTCATAGAGACGGGTCCTTATTGCAACCTCATCAGGGAGGCCAGGGATGTGTTTGTCGACGGGCACTTCTATGCTTGCGTCGCAATGTGCGGCATCTCGTTTGAGAGATTTCAGCGGGACAAGGCCAAACCATTTGGTGCCACGCGGAATCACAAAATCAGTAAAGTCAGAGACATTCTGAAGAAGTATAGGGTGCTCAAGCCGGGAACACTCACTCTGTGCGAGAAAATGGCAAGCTTGCGGAACAAGTACGCCCACGGAGATGGGCTGAATCCCAAAGAAGACGCCCTAAAAGCCCTTAAATGGATGCACTGTTTCATAGACAACGAAACCAATTTGATGCGGGGTTACGAAATCGTGAATGGTGAACTTACTCGAAAGCGTACCGAGACTCCTTGAGACCCCGGGGTTTGGCATGCTTTCACCAGCGAAAGCGTGATACCCCGCCTTCGCCGCCGATGCCTCGACTGCGGGCAGGTGCGGATCGACAAGGAGTACGCCTAACGTTACGGATCGGGCGCGGTTATTTGCCGTCGCCTGCATCCGGCGGCGGAAGGTCTTCAAATCCCAGCCACCTTCTGGCTATGTCGGCATTTGCGAAGACAATGACTGCTTCTGGAGAGTGTAGCATGACCATGCCCTCGTAGAACTCTGCCAAGTCCCAAGAGTGGTCGTCGAAAGAACCCAGGACAATAGCACAGCGGTGCAGCATTGGCGGTCGTTTCAATTCGCTGCGGCGCTTGAGCACTTCCCTCATATCATCCATCGTGATCTGTTCAAAGGCCCCGGCGGCGATTTCGAAGAGTTCGGACACGGGCGGCTTGACTCGTTTGTCAATGGCATGGGCCACCTCGTAATCTACGAACTCCTGCCGCGTGAGAGGGCTCTTCGCAATGGCGTGAATGAAATGCCCCCCAGCATAGACGTTGTATGAGATCGGCATGGTCTCCTCCTTGTGCAGCCAACGAGGATTAGATGGACCCGCACACGATGTGCGAGTTTAGTTCCCTTCCATTATAACACGCCGTTGAGCCACGTGCCTGGGCTGCGATAATCCCTTTGGCCCCAGTCACTTTCGGAGTCCGTACGCGGGGATGCGAACGCCGGCCGATGCACCGCTCCGGCGGAGATTCGGTCGGCCTGCGATCGGCCGATCTCGGCGTGACCTGTGCTTGCCGCAATGGATGTGCCCCCCCAAAGGGGTCCAACGGCGAACAGGGACCCCAAAGGGGTCCAACGGCGAACATGGACCCCAAAGGGGTCCAACGGCGAACAGGGACCCCAAAGGGGTCCAACGGCGAACAGGGACCCCAAAGGGGTCCAACGGCGAACAGGGACCCCAAAGGGGTCCAACGGCGAACAGGGACCCGACGGCACCAATTCAGCCGCGTGGAACTAAAAAACATTTTGCATCGTCAACCACAACCGCCTATCCGGGCCTTACTTGTAGCGCGGGGGTTTACCCCCCGCGCAAAACACCCTACATCCCAAGGCCGCGGGGGATGAACCCCCGCGCTACAGAGCCCGATGCAAAATGTTCTAAACCCTATGGGGCGGAAGGAAGTATAGCCGAGGAGTTCGGGGTTTGTCAATATATTTTGACGCCGCCGTTTGCAGTTGCGGTGGGAACGAAAGGCACGCGCTCGCCGTTGGCTCGCGGCTAAACGTGACGGCACAAAACGCGCCCCGCCCTTCGACGATGCTCAGAGCAAGCGAGCGGGGCGGCTAAACGTGACGGCGCGGCGGGGGCTTTATATGGTCCTCGCGGCGTGGTAAGATTTCCGGCACCGTCCACGGCGGCGGCGGGGAACGTGACCGGCGGCTCCCGCCGCCGGCTCGAACGGCACACAGGCGAGCGGGAGATGACCATGAAGCATCGGATGACGCGTCGCGAATTTTTTGAGCGTTCGGTGACGGCTGGGGCCTCGGCCGTAGCGGGCCCGGCCTTGGCGCGGGCGGCGTACGGCGAGCGCCGGGCAAGCCCGGCAGCGAACCAGGCGGGCGGCGGCGAGGGCGGCCCTTCCCGCCCGAACCTCGTGTACCTCTTCAGCGACCAGCAGTCGTTCGACATGCTGGGCTGCAACGGCAACGGGCAGATCCTGACGCCGAACATCGACAAGGCGGCGTCGGAGGGCGTGCGGTTCAACCACAGCATCTCCAACTCGCCGCTCTGCACGCCGTACCGCGGAATCCTGATGAGCGGCATGCATCCGCTGTACAGCGGAGCGCTCACCAACGATTTTCGCATGTTGCCCAGCGAAGTCGCCACGCAAGGCCGGGGCAAATACTTCGGCGAGGCGCTCCGCGATGCGGGGTACCGGATGGGCTACATCGGGAAGTGGCACCTCTACGGGGGCGACCGCAACCGGCCCATCCCGCCCGGGCCCTGTCGGTTCGGATTCGACCACACGTTCCTCTCCAACAACTGCACGCTCCTGTTCGACAAGGGGCGGGCGTATTTCTGGAACGAGACGGGGCAGAAAGAATTGTACGGCGACTGGGAGCCCTACGGCCAGGCCCGGCAGGCCATGAAGTTCATCGACGAGAACGCGGACCGGCCGTTCGCCCTTTTCGTTTCCTGGCATCCGCCGCACAATTGGAGCGGGGAGTACAACTACTCCGCCCCCGAGGAATTGACGAAACTGTACGACCCGGCGGGGATCCGGCTCCGCCCCAGCGTCGAAGACACGCCGCAGGTCCGCAAGATGTACCGGGGCTACATGGCCATGTGCACGAGCCTGGACAAGGCTTTCGGGCAGATTCTGGACAGGCTGAAGGCCAAGGGCCTGGCGGAGAACACCATCGTCGTATACACATCCGACCATGGCGACACGTTGCGTTCCCGCGGGTGGCCGGGCCACAAGGGGTGCCCCCAGGCCGAGGCGAGCCGCGTCCCGCTCATCCTCCGATATCCGGGGAGGCTCAAGCCCCGCCGGAGCGACCTGCTGGTCGGGACGTTCGACCTGATGCCCACCCTGCTGGGCCTGATGGGCCTTGCGGTGCCGCCGACCTGCCAGGGGCGGGACCTCTCGTCGGCCATCGCCGAGGGTCGGGACGACGCCGTCGAGTCGCTGCCTCTGGTGATGATCCCCGGCAATTGGCGCGGCGTCTACACGCGGCGGCACACCTATGCCTTCACCGTGGACGCCGATGGGAATGAAACCCGGCATCGGGGATACCCCCCCTCCTTGCTGAACTGCCTCTACGACCGCGAGGCGGACCCGCACGAGATGACGAATCTGTTCCATTCGGCGGAGCACCGGGCCGTTCGCCAGAAGCTGCACGAGGAGGCGCTGGCCTGGATGCAACGCTTCGGCGACACGGGATGGCCTTACAGGAAGGTCTTCGAGACGGTGCTGGTTCCCGAGGATGCGGCCATTGAGAAGAATCAAGGGCTCCAAAGCCAAGGCAACGGCCGGTTAAAGGGCCGGCCGATTGACCTGCTTGGGGCGGAAGACCGTTAGAAGCGGTTTCAAAACCTTGTGGGGCACGGATTGTGCGAGCCCCGGCGCGCCGGGGTGGCACCCAGCCCGACGTCCGATTCCGCTTGACTTTTTCGGCCCCTGTCCCCATGCTGGTGGGTTGCACGCAACCCGCAACCCCAAGGAAGGAGATCGGCCGTGGCCAAGGCGAAAAAACTCCCCCAGACGGTCCAGACGAAGGCGCCCGTGGTGACGTTCGGCGTGTTTGCGACGGGCGACCCGCGGATCGACAAGCCCTCGCGCGAGCGCGCGAGCCACATCGTCCAGATGGTGGCCGACACGATCGCCGAGCGCGTCCGGATGCCGGACGGCCGGGCCGTCGAGGTCGTCTGGACGCCGCTCCTGGTGGACGGCGAAAGCCAGGCCGACACGGTCGCCCGCCAGTTCAAGGCGGCCGGCGTGCAGGTCCTCGTCTGCGCCCCGGACACGTGGGCGTTTCCGCAGTTGACGGTCATCAGCCTCCTATCACACTTTCCGTCCGACGTGCCGCTGAACATCACGTGCGGCAACTCGGGGCCGAAGCCCGGCGTGGTTTATGCCCACGCGCTGAACGGGGCGCTGGCGCAGATGGGGCGCCTGGCGGCGCTGAACGTCGGCACGTGGCCGGACACGGGGATGAAGCCCAAGATGACGGACTCGACGGCCGACGCCCTCGTGGACTGGTGCTATGCGGCGCTGACCTACGCGGGCCTCAAGGGCCGGCGCGTCGTCATCTTCGGGCACGATTCGATGGGGATGGAGACGGCCCTGGCGCACGTCATTCCGACGCGGCGGACGTTCGGGCTGGAGATCACGCGGCTCGACATGAAACTCCTGGCCGACATGCTCGCCAAGGGCGCCTACGACGCGAAGGAATTGGCGCGTCTGCGCGGCTGGCTCCAGAAGCACCTCGGCAAGCGGATTGAACTAAAGGACGAGGCCGACGGCCGGCGCTTCGACGCGGGCCTCGCCCTTTACCTCATCATGCGCGATCTTCTGGAGGATGTCGGCGCGGTGGGCGGCGGATTCATGAACCAACTGGAGTGGGGTTCCGACCGCCGGGGCGTGCCGCTCCCCATCTGCGACATTGCCGAAAGCCTCTTCAACTCCACTTTCGACCACCGCGGCGCGAAGCCCCCGACGCCGTTCGCCACCGAGGCCGACGCGCAAGGGCTCCTGACGATGCTTTTCATGACATGGCTCTCGGGCGGCCAGCCGCCTCTCTTCATGGACTTCCGCAAGGTCTGGGAACCGTGGGAGATCCAGGCCCTCGCGAAGAAGTTGGGCGTCAAGTTCACCAAGGGCGACCTCTGGGCCCAGCGCGGATTCGTGGACGGCGACAACTCCGGCTCCGCGAGCCTCGACTGGGCGGGCCGACCCGGCGACTCAGCCGAAAAAATCATGAAACGCATCTCGATGCCTCAGGCCGACCCGGGCTACTTCCCCGGCGGCGGCAACTCGGTGACGTTCTTCACGCCGGGCGGCATCCCCGGCATCGCCGGCCGCATGGCCTACAGCGAACCGACGGGCCTCTTCAGCCTCATCTGGGATGAAGCCGTCACCGACGAAATGCCCGCCAAACTCGCCCAGGCCGTCGCCAGCACCTCGACGCCCACCTGGCCGCACACCTGGGTCGTCCCGAAATATGCGACCATGGCCGAGTACAAGCAATACGCCCCCGCCAACCACTTCCACATGACGTGGAACCTGGCGCCGCGGCGGCTGGAGCACTGGATGGACCTGGCGAACGTCCTGTCGGTGACGCCGTGGCAGGCGCGCCCGGCCTTCATCGAAGGCGCCGACCGCCCCCTGCCGCTCGCGTATCTGCTGGCCGGCGGCGAGACGGCCGCCAAACTCCACCGCGCGAGACGGTAACATTTAGCCGTCGCCGTCACGTTTAGCTGTCGCTGGCACGGCGACGGGCGCCGGAGGCCCGCCAGTGCTTCCCCCAAGCCCCATGCGCACGGCCGGACAAGACCGGCCGTGCCACACAAGACACGTGTTGCGCCTTCGGCAGGTGCCAGAAAATCTTAGCGCACCCGGGGCACGAGGATGGCGGGAATTCCGGCAATAAACGATCCGGCTCACCAGTATAACCGGGTGTGGCCGGGGGCGGCGGGTACGGATTTTGCGGTACTCGGCCCGCAAATGCCGGTTTAAGCTTGGGGGGGTTGTCAGGAGACGGAAGCGGGCGCGATGGTCGTGCCTGGGCCGGAAGGCCAAGGCCATCCGATGGAGCAACAGGCCGGAGGTTCCGGACGACCTCCGATGCCGGCTCGCCGTATGGGGTGCACTATGGCGGGAATACACGCGTCATAGAAAAGGGAGTATGAAGGGGCATTATGAGCACTCTGAAGACCGAAGCGGCCCGATGGCTCATCGTTTGCGGCATGTTCCTGTTGCTGCCCATGAACGGCCAGGCCTTGGCAGCCAGTGCCCATTTTGATCTGGATGGAGCCATCCGAACCGGCAATTTCAGCGCATACCATGCCAGGATTACCGCCTGGCTGACTCAGAAAGTGCCCGCCGACCCAGGCCAGATATCGACAAAGACGATGAAGGCCCTGCTCAGGGATCCTGTCTTTGCAGCCGCCTTGGCCCAGCGACAATTCATGGCGAGAGTGTGGGGTTCGCTCCAGGGTATGGAGAATCTGGGAGCTTTTGCAAAAGCCGATCCGAAGAACAAGGAGTTCCTGGCGTGGCTCCTGCGGAACCCGGCGGCCATGGATACGGCGCTGCTGACTCGAACCCCCAGTGCCATGTTCGCCAGGGAAGATTACAGCTGGTCCATTGAAGCCTATATGTTGGATACTTGGAAGAAAATCTACTATGCCGATCCGGACTCCAGGCAAGGCCTGTATCTGCGTCTCGCCATTGCAACGGCTCTTCGCCCACCCGGCACCGGCAACCGAGGCGCCGGCGGGCAGGAAAAGCCCGACGATCCCCTGGATCGGTACATGCATTTCAAGAAGGCGCACAAGAACAAAGAACTCGTGCCAAGTTTCGACAATCTCACCGCCTGGGAACTGACGCACGTTGTATCGTCCTGCGCGTCCGACAAAGACCTGGCTTGGGGAAGAGAAATGGTGCGCACCTTCATACCCGATCTCCTGAAAGGCGAGCGGGTCGTCAGCATGACATCCCAGATGGTGTACCAGGGTTCGCAAATTCCCTACCATGACTTCTCGTGCGTGCTGGCGGGCGGCGGAAAATGCGGGCCGAGGTCGTCCTTCGGCGTGTTCATCAATCAGGCGTTCGGCATCCCGGCCATCGGGGTGGGGCAACCCGGCCATGCCGCGGTGGCCTGGAGAGGACCGGATGGCACGTGGCAGATTGGCTATGGTCGCGGATGGAACGTATCGAAACTCTTTGACCGCTACAAGATGTCGGGCGCCGAGTTTCTGGAGAGAGCCGCGGAGCGGCGTGGACCGACGTTCGCACAGGTTGAACATCTGCGATGGCTTGCGTCCGCACTGGCTTCCAAGGAACAGGCGGCTGCGGTCATGGAAGTGGCCCGGAAGATTCAGAAGGCGCCGCCGGTGGTCACGGCGAGCCTGCGTGAGCGGCCGTCGCCGCCGAAGGAGCGCGACCCTCCCTCGGAACCGCCCATCCAGGTGGCGCCCGGGGTCATTCATGTGGAGGCCGAAAAATTTTTCACCCGGGGCGGCGTGCACTTCTACGGCGGGCAGCATCCGAGTGTGCCGGTTATCGATTGTTACACGGGCGGCAAACAGTTGCATTTCCAGGCGCTCATGGGGGAGGCGAACGTGGGATACAAGATCAACGTTCCCGCGACAGGAATCTATGAGTTGACGGCGAGGGTGGCGACGGTGAACTGGGGCCAGAATCTGTATGTCCGGTCGTTCGGCGCCATGCTCCCCGTCAAGGAGGCCAAGGCGTCCGCCGTGTACCATAACATGGTCAAGGACCTTGGACCTCAGCAGGCGGTCGACAACGACCTCGGCACGCGATGGGCCGTCAATGAGGGCGTTGACCAAGCCTGGTTGGAACTCGATTTGGGCCGGCCTACGACGATAAGCACGGTCATGATAGACGAACGCACGTGGAACCGCGTGTCGAAGTTCCTGGTGGAGTACAAAGTCGGCAACAACTGGAAAACGATCTTCGAAGGCACAAACATTGGGATAGGCTTCCACAAGAGTTTCAGTCCGGTGACGGCGCGGAACGTCCGGCTGCGTACCCTGGATTGCCGCGACGCCGGGGGCCCGACCATCTGGGAGTTCAGTGTGGGCACCGTCAATGACGGGGACGCCTGGATCAACACCGAATGGACGAAGGGCCTGTGGCAGACGACCAAGCCGGTGAATATCCGACTGGTCAAGGGGGCCCAGACGCTATGGTTCTGCGCTCCCTACCAGAGGGGGATTTCGTTCAAGTGGTTTGAACTGAAACCCAAAACCATCAACCGCGGTATCAGCAGCCTAAGCCCGCCTTCGCAAATCAAGAATCCGTAGGTGCGGGGCAGCCAGCCCGGCGGCGGGCCTCCCGCCGCAGCCGCGGCTAAACGCCGGCGCGCCGCGCACCAACGTTTAGCCGTCGCCGGAACGGCGACGGTCGTTCGGCGACGGTCGTTCGGCGCCGTCACGTTTAGCCGTCGCCGGAACGGCGACGGGCGTTCGGCGACGGTCGTTCGGCGCCGTCACGTTTAGCCGTCGCCGGAACGGCGACGGGCGTTGTCCCTTGACGCCGCACCGGCACGGACTTATCCTGACGCGCGAACGACCCGGAGGTCCGCCATGCGAGCCGGACTGCGCCACCTGCGCCAGGAACTCTTCTCCCATTTGCCGTTCTCCGTCTTCTCGACGGTCGGCGGCATGATGCTGGTGGCCATCCTCGCCTTTCTCGGCGCGCCATTCTACGCCGGCGTCACGGGAGGCCTCCCGGCGGCCTTCAAGAACCTCTTCCACATCTTTCACCCCGCGCACATGCTTTTCTCGGCGACGGCGACCACCGCCATGTTCTGGAAATACGAGCGCCGGTTCTGGAAGGCCTGCATCGTCGGGTTCCTCGGCGCGATCGTCATCTGCGGCATCAGCGACATCTTCATGCCATACCTCTCGGGCCTCCTCATGGGCGCTCCCATGGAGATGCACATCTGCATCCTGGAGCACCCGCAACTCGTGCTGCCCTTCACGCTGGTCGGCATCGGAACGGGTTTTCTCGCGGCCGACCACATCGTCCGCGCGACGTTCTTTTCGCACGCGGCCCACGTGCTGGTGTCCAGCGCCGCCTCGCTCCTGTACCTCGTCAGTTTCGGCTTGGGGGACTGGTTCCATCAGGCGGGCCTCGTGTTCATCTTCGTCGTCCTGGCCGTCACGATCCCCTGCTGCGTCAGCGACATCGTTTTCCCGCTGCTCGCCGTGACGCGCGACGGCCGGCCGATTCCGCACCTGCACGCGCACGATTGACGCGCCCCGGCGTCCGGCGAGCGCGGTGGCGATGCCGCAACGTTTAGCCGTCGGCGGCACGGCGACGGTCGTGTGGCGCCGTCACCTTTAGCCGTCGGCGGAACGGCGACGGTCGCCGGAGGCCCGCATGGTCATCGCCTACCACGCCATCTGGACGACCTACGGCACGTGGCTGCCGAACGATCCGCGCGGTTCCTACTCGAAGGCGGTGTACAACGCCGAACTGGCGGCCCTCGGCGAGGTGCGCTACGGCCGCCAAGCCCCCCAGCCCGACCGGCGGACGCTCCGGCGGTTTCATGTCGCGGCGCGGCCGGCACTGGCGCGGCCTGTGTTCCGCCTGGACGGCGCGGCCCGGTCCGCCGTCGCCGGGGCTTTCCCCGAGGTGGTGCGCCGCCTGGGCCTCGCGGTTCGCGCGTGTGCCATCATGGAGGACCACGTCCACCTGGTGGTCCTGCGGTCGCGCCACCGCATTGAATACATCATGAATCAGTTGAAGGGTGGGGCGACGCGGGCGCTGGGGCTGGAGCGAACGCCCTGGACGCGCGGCGGCTGGAAAGTGTTCCTGAACGATGAGGCGGCGCTCGGGGCGGCGATCGCCTACGTCGAGGCGAACCCGCCGGCGGCGGGTCTCTCGCCGCAGCGTTGGGATTTCGTGACACCGCTTTCCCTCGGCCGGGACGCCCGCTGAAATTCCCATACCTCGGACGGCTTGGATCGCGGCCGTGCCGGCCGCGGCTAAACACGGCACGGGACCGCAACGTTTAGCCGTCGGCGGAACGGCGACGGTCGTGTGGCGCCGTCACCTTTAGCCGTCGGCGGAACGGCGACGGTCGTGTGGCACCGTCACGTTTAGCCGTCGCCGTAGCAGCCGCGGCTTCGGTTGACACTACCCCAACGCCCCGATAGAATCTCCCTCGCAGGCCGAAGTGGCGGAACTGGCAGACGCGCAGGATTCAAAATCCTGTGGCCCAAAAGGTCGTGAGGGTTCGACTCCCTCCTTCGGCACCACGTTTCTTGCCGCCCTCAGGCGGACCGGTATGCCGGGGAGAACGACTATGCGACGCGCGCCGGCGGTCGGAGCACTGGCGGCAGCCGCCTTGGCGGCGGCTTGCGCCCTCAACCCCCTCCTGGGCGGAGACGCCGCCCTGCCCGAGAAGAAAGAACCCGCCCCCGGCGCACGCATCGAAATCCTCGACCCGGCCATGAATGCCGTCCTCGCGCCCGGCGCCGCCGTCCGACTCCTCGGCGACGCCTTTCAGTTCACCGAAGGGCCCGCCTGGCTCCCGTGGGAAGGCGGCGTCCTGGTTTTCAGCGACATCCCCGCCGATACGCTCTACCGATGGACCGAAACCGCGGGACTCGCCGTCTTCCGCAAACCGTCCCACAACTCGAACGGCAACACCGCCGACCCCGAAGGCCGGCTTGTCACCTGCGAGCACGGCAGCCGAACCGTCACCCGCACCGCGCCCGACGGTGCCGTCGTCACCATCGCCTCGACCTACCAGGGAAAGAAACTCAACTCCCCCAACGACGTCGTCGTCCGGTCCGACGGCACGGTCTGGTTCACCGATCCGCCCTACGGCATCAAGCCCGCCGAGCAGGAACAGCCGGCGAACTACGTGTTCCGTCTCGACCCCGGCGCGGCGGAACCCGCCCAAGTCGCCGACGATTTTGTCCGCCCGAACGGCCTGTGCTTCTCGCCCGACGAGAAGTTCCTCTACGTCGCCGACAGCGACCGCAGCCACATCCGCCGATTCCGCGTCACCGGCGAGAACTCGCTGGCCGGCGGCGAGGTCTTCGCCAAAATCCGGCCGCCGGGCCCGGACGGCATCCGCTGCGACGCCGACGGAAAGCTCTACGTGACGGCGGGCGACGGCGTCCACGTCTTCGACCCCCAGGGAAAACTGCTCGGAAAAATCCGCCTGCCCGTCCAGCCGGCCAACTGCACCTTCGGCGGCCCCGACCGCCGGACCCTTTTCATCACCGCCCGGACCCACCTCTACGCCGTGACCCTCGCCGTCCGCGGCGCACATTGAGCCGTGGTTTCAACGCAGAGGTCGCAGAGCCCGCAGAGAACGACAGGAATTGGGGAACGGCAAACAGCGTGCTTTGTGAGCCGATCCTGGCGCGCCGGGGTTGAAGGCTATGCCGTTTGCTGTCGCCTTTCCCCAGTCTCCGCCTTTCTCTGCGTTCTCCGCGTTCTCTGCGTTGAACTGCCTTGCCGTTTGCTGTCGCCTTTCCCCCAATTGGCGCCGTCCTTGGCGATCTTTGCGGACTTTGCGGTTCAATACACGGTTCGCGGCGCGGAGAGCACGCTAGGCGAGGAGCCAGCGGCGGCGGAGGAGCCAGTCGGCCGACAGGAGCGCGACCACCAGCGCCAAAAACACCCGGCCGGAGGCGAGGGGCCAGCGGCGCTCGACGGGCTCGAAGACCTGCATGTCGGCACCCGCGAGTTCCTTGAAAAGGTCGCCGAGACTGTCCATCGTGCGGAACGAGCCGCCGCCCGCTTCGGCGGTCCGGCGCAGCGCATCGTGGTCCGCCAGGAGCGCCGTCATTTCAAGATCCTGCTCGAAGACCACGAACTCGGTTTGGGCGGTTTGCTGTTTGCCGGCGACCGTTGCCTCGGCCTCGAGGCAGTAGGCGCCCGGTTGGGCGGCGAGGAGGTCGGCGTGCCATCCGCCTTCGCCCTGCGGGCTATGGCGGACAGGTTCGCCTTCGCGGATGGGCGTGAGCACTAAGTCGCGCGTCCGGCCGTCGGGGGCGGTCAGGCGAAGGCGCGGCACATCGTCTGCGGCGCGGGCATAGACGGTCGCGCGGACGGCGGGGGCGCGGTCGGGATCGGCGAGATGGTAGCGGAGACGGTCGGTGAGGACCGCCAAGTCGGCGCGTCCGGGGGCGGCGGCGTCGCGCCGGGCGGCCCAGAGGACCAGGCCGCGCCAGAAACGGGCGTGGCGATCGGGACCCTGGGGATCGGCGGCCGACAGGACCCAGAGCCAGGTGGAGTCGGCGGTGAAGGCGGCGGTGCGGAAGACACCCGTGTCGCGGACGGCAAGGAGCGCCGGCTCGCCGGGATCGGGCGCGGCGGCGAGGAGGACGGCGCCCGGCTGAAGAGGGCCGACAATGTTCGCGCCGGAGAGGGCGGGGAGTTTGTCAAAAACATCCCCGGCTACGGAGTCCCCACCTTTCGCTGCGCTCAAGGTGGGGCTTTGAGCGTCGAGGTTGCCGTCAGGCCACGGCACGCCTGCCGTGCCAGGGAGGATGAAGTGGCGGCGGCCGGCGGGGGTCGGGACGAATCGCAAAGGAGCCGCGATGCGGCCGTCGCCCGCGCGGAGGACGAAGGGCAAAAGGTCGGCGACGGGGGTTTTGTCCCATCCGCCCGCGCCGAAGGCCAGAGAGCCGCCGAGGGCCACCAGGGCAAGGCGGCCCGCGCGGACGCGTTCGGACAAGCGCGCGAGCGTCGCGGCGGGAAGGGCGGCGGGCGATAAGTCGCCGAGGACGACGACCTCGAAGCGGTCCAGGTCGTCGGGCTGGGGTGCGGCGGTTTCGGCGCCGGGCCCGACGAGGACGCGGCGCTCGAGGTCGATTTCGTCGGCGTCGGCGAGGGCGCGGGCGAGAAACTTTCCTTCCGGCCGGAGTGCCCCGTCGAGATAGAGGACGCGGATGCCGCCTTCCTCGACGCGCAGAAGGGTGGCGGCGGAATTATTTTCGGCGACGAGTTCGCCTTCGACCGGCTCGGCCTCGAGTTCGAGGCGCACGAGGCCCGCCTCGGCGAGCGTGGGGGTAAAGACGACCTCGCGTGCGGCGCTCGGAGCGTCGGGCGTGAAGTCCTGGCGAGCGATTTCGCGGCCGTCGGCCTTCAGAACGAGGCGGACGGGCCGGCCTTTCATGCCGAGGGCGGAGACGGCGGCGCGGACCTCCGGCCGGTTGCCGACGAAGACACGCTGGGGGCACCGCAGGTCGCGGACGGCGACGTCGCGGACGCGGTCGGAAGGTTCGGGCGAGCCGACGGCGACGGCGTGGACGCGCGTGCCGCACGCGAGCAATCGGGCGGCGGCGGACTCGGGCGAGCCGCGCGCGGACCGGTTGGCGGCGCCGTCGCCGACGAGGACGACGGCCAGCAGCGCGGGCGGGGCGCGGTCGGCTAAACGAGCAAGGGCTTCGCCGGGGTCGGTGCGCGCGTCGACGGGGTCGGGGGCGAAGTTAGGAGCGGGTCGGAGACGGGCGCCGAAGGCATACGAGCGGACGACGGCGCGGCCCGCGAGGTCGGCGCAGGGTTGGGCGGCGTCGAGGAAGGCGCGGCGGAGGGCGGAGGCGCGGGAAAGGGGCTCGAGTGCGGAGTGCGGAGTGCGGAGTGCGGAGTGAACAACGGACGGCATCGCGGCGTCGCGGATGGTCATGCTGCGGGAGGCGTCGAGGAGGAAGGCGACCTGGGCGAGGACGGCGCGGCGACTTTCCCAGCGAATCTCGGGGCGAAAAAGGAGCAGGAGGACGGCGACAACGACGGCGGCGCGAAGGACGAGGAGGATCCTTTGCCTCCGAGGCGAGACCTGGGACCGGCGGCGCCAGAGAATGAGGCCCACGAGGGCGACGAAGACGGCCGCGACCAGGGCGCACCAGAAGAGCGGCAGAACCGGGCGGACGGCGAAATGGACGGCCAGGGGCGTCAAGGCGCAGGATCTCCCGGCTCCCGACGGGTCGGGGCTCTCCTTCTAGAATCGCCCTTGAGGCGGGGCGCGCTTGAAGAAAAGCGCGGGGGGACGTATACTCGGCGGTTCCGTCCGAGTGGGTTGAACCGCAAAGGACGCAAAGAGCGCAAAGGACAACAACAGCAATAGACGGGGCAACGGCAACGCGGAACCCTCCTCCGCCCTGCGGGCTACGGCGGGCAGGTGCGGAATGAAACGGCGACATCGCACATCATCATGGTTAGCCGCGACCCGTAGGGGAGCGGGGAACGGGGGAACGGCAAGGCGCAAGAAGAGACCGGCGCGGAGCGAAAAGGCGTGAAGGAACTGGCCCAGCGGGCGTGCGAGGTGATGGCGGGCCGGGGCGTCGCCTATGGCGACGTCCGGGTGCGCGAGGACCGCCACGAGACGATTGCCGTCAAGAACGGCCGGCCGGAACAGGTGACGGCGGACCGGTCGGCGGGGTTCGGGGTGCGGGTGCTGGTGGACGGGGCGTGGGGATTTTTTGCGTCGCACCGGCTGGAGGCGGGGGCGGTCGAGGCGGTGGTGGGCGAGGCGGTAAAGATCGCGCGGGCGAGCGCGCGGCTGCGGGGCGAGGCGGTGCACCTGGCGCCGGTCGCGCCGGCGCGGGCGCAGTACGAGACGCCGACGGCGAAGGACCCGTTCGCCGTGCCGCTGGAAGAAAAGTTGGCGCTCCTGGAGTCGGCGTCGCGGGCGATGAAGGGGCCGAACGTCAAGTTGGCGGAGGCGTTCAGCGCGGCGTACGAGATGCGGCAGGCGTTCGCATCGACGGAAGGGGCGCGGATCGAGCAGCGGATCGTGCAGACGGGCGGCGGGATTGCGGCGACGGCCATCGGAGACGGCGACCTTCAGGTCCGCTCGTATCCGAACAGTTTCCGAGGGAACTTTGCGACCGGCGGCTGGGAATATGTCGAGGCGATGAACCTGGCGGGGGAGGCCCCGCGCGTAGCCGAGGAGGCGGAGGCGCTGCTGGCGGCCCCGCCCTGCCCCGAGGGGAAGCGGACGATCGTTCTCGAGGGCGGGCAACTGGCGCTCCAGGTGCACGAATCGTGCGGGCATCCGATCGAACTGGACCGCGTGCTGGGGATGGAACTCTCGTACGCGGGCGACTCGTTTCTGACGACGGACAAACTGGGGACGTTCCGCTACGGGTCGGAGCAGGTGACCATCGCGGCGGACGCGACCGTGCCGGGCGGCCTGGGAACGTTCGGGTTCGACGACGAGGGCGTGCCGGCCCAGCGGACGCCGATCGTCGAGGCGGGCATTTTCGTCGGATACCTCACGAGCCGGGAGACGGCCCCGGCGATCGGGCGGACGAGTAGCGGGGCGATGCGGGCGAGCGGTTGGAACCGCATCCCGCTGATTCGGATGACGAATGTGAACCTCGAGCCGGGCGCGGCGGGGCGCCTGGAAGACCTCGTCGCGGACACGGACGACGGCCTATTGATGATGACGAACAAATCGTGGTCGATCGACCAGAAGCGGCTGAACTTTCAGTTCGGCGTCGAAATGTGCCGGGAGATTCGCGGCGGGCGGCTGGGACAGATGTATAAGAACGCGAACTACACGGGCCTGACGCCGGAGTTCTGGGCCTCGTGCGACGCGGTGTGCTCAGCCGGCGCGTGGCGACTGTGGGGGACGCCGAACTGCGGCAAAGGCGAACCGGGCCAGACGGCGCGGGTGGGCCACGGGGTGGCGCCGGCGCGGTTCCGCAATGTGCGGGTGGGGGTGAAGGCATGAGGCCCGACCAGCGAGAATCGCGGCCCCTCGACCATGCTCCCCGTCGAGAGCCTCTGGGTCGAACGAGGGGCCGTCCTGAGACCGTCGAAGGGCGGCTCCTGGAGACGGCGGAGCGGCTGGTGCGGACGAGTCCGGCGGACGAGACGGAGGTGCTCCTGGCCGAGGGGCGGGCGATGCTGACGCGGTTCAGCGCGAACCGGATCCACCAGAACGTCGGAGCGGAAGAGGCGTGGGCGGTGGTACGGGTCGTCGCGGGGAAGCGGATCGGTGTGGCGACGGCGTCGAGCCTGCGGGCCGAGGCGCTGGACGCGGCGCGCGAGGCGGCGCTGGCGATCGCGCGGGCGTCGGAACCGTCGGCGGATTGGCCGGGCCTTCCGGGACCGCGGCCCGTCAAGGCGGTGGATGCGTGGGACGAGGCGACGGCGGAGGCGTCGGCGGACCGGCGGGCAGACCTGGCGGGGGCGATCATCGCATCGGCGCGGGCGAAGCGATGCGAGGCGGCGGGGGCGATCCGGACGGACGACGGGGCGCTGGCGGTGGCGAACTCGCGAGGCGTCGCAGCGGCGGGGAGCCAGACGCAGGCGACGGTCCACGCGGTGGCGACGCGCGAGGACGGGGCGGGCTACGCAGAGGGCGCCTCGACGCGGATCGGGGAGGTGGACGCGGGCGCGATCGGGCGGCGCGCGGCGCGGGTGGCGGTCCGGAGCCGGCGGCCGAGGGCCTTGGAGCCGGGACGATACGACGTGGTGCTGGAGCCGGCGGCGGTGGCGGAGTGGCTCGAGTCCCTGGCATGGATGGCGTTCAGCGGGAAGGCACTGGAGGAGGGTCGCAGCCCGCTGGCGGGGCGGATGGGCGAGAAGGTGACGGGCGAAGCGGTCACGATCTGGGACAACGCCCTCGACCGGCGGACGATTCCGCAGGCGTTCGATTACGAGGGGATGCCGAAACGTCGGCTCGCGCTCATCGAGGACGGCGTGGCGAAGGCGGTGGCGACGAACTACGCGGTGGCGCGGCGGTTGGGGAAACGGCGTTCGACGGGGCACGCCCTGCCGGCGACGAGCGCGGGCGAGTGCCTGCCGATGCACTTATTTCTGAAGGGCGGCGAATCGAGCGCGCGGCGACTGGTCGCGGAGATGAAGCGCGGCCTGGTGGTGACGCGGTTTCATTACACGAACATCCTGGACCCGATGAAGACGGTCCTGACGGGGATGACGCGGGACGGGACGTTCCTGGTGGAGGACGGGGAAATCGTGGCCCCGGTGCGGAACCTGCGGTATACCCAGAACGTGCTGGAGGCGCTGGGGCGGATGGACGGGGCGTCGCGGCAACTCGTGCTCGTGCGCGGGCCGTACGTCGTGCCGACGGTGCGGATCCGAGGGGTGCAGTTCACGGGGGCGACGGAGTTCTGAAAGGCATTGCGGAATGCGGATTTCGGATTGCGGATTGAACGGCGAAACGGCACAGCCTTCAACGCAGAGCACGCTGAGAACGCAGAGAGCGACGAAAATCGGGGAAAGGGGTTAGGACGATTGGGGATTTCGGAATGCGGAGTGGGGACCCGCCTTCGTCCCGGCGCGCCGGGACTTCGGCGGGCAGGCTGCGGAATGCGGAGTGAACGGGAAAAACGGAGCCGCGAGCAGCCGCGAGCGGCGCAGCGAACGAGGACCGGCAAAGGAGAGCGGGCGATGGCGAAAATTGCGATGATCGGGGCGGGAAGCCTGGTGTTCGCGAAGACCCTCGCGATGGACATTCTGGCGACACCGGCCCTCCGGGGCGCGGAAATCCGCCTCATGAGCCGCACCATGCCGAAACTCGCGCAGATGGAACGGTTCGTCGAGCGCGTGATCCGCACGAACGGGTGCGAGGCAAGCGTCTGGTCCACGCTGGACCGGCGCGAGGCGCTCCAGGGCGCGGACTACGTCATCGCGATGCTGCAGGTGGGCGGGCTGGAGGCGTTCCGCTCCGATTACGAGATTCCGCTGCGCTGGGGCGTGGACCAGTGCATCGGCGACACGCTCGGGCCGGGGGGCGTGATGCGGGCGCTGCGGACGATCCCGGTGATGGCCGAACTGGTGCGCGACATGGAGGCGCTCTGCCCGGAGGCGCTGCTCTTAAACTATGTCAATCCGATGGGTGCGGTGTGCGCGGCGCTGGGGCGGTCGGCTGACGTCCAGTTCATCGGCCTGTGCCACGGCGTGCAGACGACGCTGGACCTGGTGAGCCGGTACGTCGGCGTGCCGAAGGGCGAGATCGATTTCCTGGCGGCGGGGATCAACCACATGGCGTGGTTCCTT
>Ga0307378_10003726_pt1 | contig 22148 bp, 18 predicted proteins | sample UN1MG_FD_202238 | JGI IMG/M metagenome (GOLD analysis project Ga0307378, IMG submission 202238) | Soil microbial communities from Risofladan, Vaasa, Finland - UN-1 | ecosystem: Environmental > Terrestrial > Soil > Coastal area > Acid sulfate soil | place: Finland: Risofladan, Vaasa | collected...
AGCGGGGGAGATTGGGAGAGTCACGCCGCTGCCCGCACCAAAGCAAATGATTTCACAGATGGCGTGACGGAGAGAGGGAGAAGGGGAGAGTCACGCCGCTGCCCGCACCAAAGCAAATGATTTCACGGATGGCGTGACGGAGAGGGAGAAGGGGAGAGATTTCACTCGCTTTGCTCGTGAAATCGGGGAGAGGGAGATTGGGAGAGTCACGCCGCTGCCTGCACCAAAGCAAATGATTTCACAGATGGCGTGACGGAGAGGGAGATTGTGTTGTGGAAACATCTGTCTTTTTCATATATTTGATATTGTCTTGCTGTAAAGTCAATTATTATGAAAATCATTAACTCCCACCGGGGAACTGGAAATGCGTCAGTCAAGCTTTGATACTCCCTGGAAATTATAGAAAAATCAAATACACTTTTTAACGAATAATTATCTGCCTTTTGATCTCTCCCACTCCCCGTTCGCGAATCCCTGGTCCCCGGGATGAGCGAGCTCCCCGTTTCCCCCCTCACCGTCAACCGTAACGCCTGCCTGTCAGTTCACCTGCCGGAAGCATGGCAGACAGGAAGTGAAGGTTGACTCTCCCATTCTCCCCTTCCCCGTCTTTTCATTTGCATCCGGCAAATGAAAAGACTCTCCCACTCCCCCACTCCAATTAACCTACGGATATCTCTCCTTCTGCTTACCATAAAGCACACTATACTGCCCCCTGGATCTAAGCAACTCCTCATGTGTGCCAAGTTCTGAGATCCTGCCATTATCAAGTACTGCTATCCGGTCTGCAATGCTTACGTTGGAAAAGCGGTGACTTATCAGCAGACAGGTCCTGCCCCCGGAGATGTCCCTGAAACGTGTAAATAGCTCATACTCTGACCCGGCATCAAGAGCCGAGGAGGGTTCATCCAGTATCAAAATCTCGGATTGTCTGTATAACGATCTCGCAAGGGCTATTTTCTGCCACTCACCCCAGCTTAATTCCCTGCTGTCGTCAAACAGCCTGCCCAGTATCGTATCGTATCCCCTTGGAAGATCTTCAATGAACGAATGTATGCCTGCCTTTGCTGCCGAATCATGAAGTCGCTCTTTATCGGAAAGGTTTCGGATATCACCGGCAATTATATTTTCGCCGGCGCTCATATTATATAGCATGAAGTCCTGGAATAAAACCGAAAATATCCTCCGGTACGACAATGGATCAATATTCCGGATATTGTGACCATCGAACAGGATGTTGCCTGCAACCGGGTCATACAAACGGCAGATCAGTCGTACAAGGGTTGTTTTGCCTGCACCATTGGCACCAACCAGGGCAAGTGTCTCTCCCCTCTTTAACTCAAGGTTGAGGCCCGACAGTACATCCCTGTCCGTTCCGGGATACCTGAATTGAAGGTTTTTTATGCTTATTGCCTTTTCAAACTTTTTCACTTTTATAACTGGTGGTAATGCAACCACCCTTTCCTCAAGACCAAGGAATTCGAAGACATCTGAAATAAACAGGTTATCCTCATACAGCCCTGCCATGGAACCAAGAAGCTGCCGGAGGAAGGTCATACCCATCCTGAAGGCAAGAAGGTACATGGCAAGGTCGCCAAGTGATATCCATGAATCCATTGTCTGTACGGCAATATAATAGATCGCCACCAGCACTGCCAGAGCCTTGAAAAGAGCGGATATCAGTTCGATCAGTGAACGTTTCCTGATAATCCTAACCTCCTCTTCCTGCTGCTGATCGAAATGCTTCCTGAAGATACCTGTGAAGTATTCCCCTAAACCAAACAGCCTTAGTTCCCTGGAGGGCCGGTCGCCAGTGAGAAGCCAGTTGAAGTAGGCAGCTTTGCGGGCTATGGGTGACTGTTCCCTTTTGAAATTATACAGTATGTCTGCAAATCGTACCCGTAGCATTATGCCCGGGATATTGGCGATAACCAGTATAGCCAGCAGCCAGATATTGAGAAATGCCAGCAGACCGGCCATAAGGGCCAGGGAGAGCCCGCTCCTTAGCAGAGATACTAAATTATTGACAATGGATGAAGGCCTGTAGGGGGCTTCCCTTGAGGCCCTGGAGAGTATATCATAGTATTCGGGGTTCTCAAAATGCAGCAGATCCAGTGACACCGATTTACTGTGTATGAGCCCGAACATATGCGATTCAACCCTGTATGATTGCTTCTTCTTAACCAGGTTCCCCAGTGATTGGAACGATTCTTCCAGGAAATATATGACAGCTATTATGATTACCATGAATATTACCATCCTTGAGCTTTCATACGACCCTGTAGAGGCCGAAACCGTAATGGCATCTATCAGTTTCTTAATGGACCATATAAGGGCAAGGGGAAGAATACTACTTATTAGGGAAAGAAAAGCAGAGCCCGCTGTCCATGTGGGTGCCGCCTGCATTACAAGCTTTATTGCCTTTATGAAAAGCTGAATCTTTTTCATTGGAAAATTAGGTTAACGAAAGATAATAAATTTTATGGTCAATAGATTTTTATAGGGTCATAAGGTAGAGACTGGAACCTGGAGAGGGAGATTGGGAGAGTCACGCCGCTGCCTGCACCAAAGCAAATGATTTCACGGATGGCATGACGGGGAGGGGGAGATTGTGTTGTGGAAACATCTGTCTTTTTCATATATTTGATATTGTCTTGCTGTAAAGTCAATTATTATGAAAATCATTAACTCCCACCGGGAACTGGAGGTGTATCAAATAGCCTTTAAAACTGCCCTGGAAATATTTGAGATTTCAAAGTCATTTCCAAATGAAGAATTGTATGCTCTGACAATTCAAATCCGTAAGAGCTCAAGATCAGTTCCTGCTAATATTGCAGAGGCATTTAGAAAAAGGCGATATGAAAAAGCATTTGTTGCTAAATTATCTGATTCAGAAGGCGAAGCTGCCGAAACTCAGAACTGGCTCGACTTTTCATTAGCGCAAGGGTACATAACCAATGAAACTCATTCCAGACTGGATTCAAGATATGAGCAGATCCTTAAAATGCTCGTATCCATGATGGTAAATCCACAAAAGTGGTCTATACGGACATCCCGGATTTGATTTTCACTTCACATTTCCCCATCCCCGTTCGCGAATCCCTGGTCCCCGGGATGAGCGAGCTCCCCGTTTTCCCCCTTCCCCGTCAACCGTAACGCCTGCCTGTCAGTTCACCTGCCGGAGGCATGGCAGACAGGAAGTGAAGGTTGACTCTCCCCCTCTCCCCTTATCCCATTCTCCCCTTCCCCGTCTTTTCATTTGCCGGATGCAAATGAAAAGACTCTCCCGCTCCCCCACTCCTCAAAAATTAGTATCTTCACCCATATGGATTCCAGGCTATCCCCGGTTGAATACCTGCTAATAAGTTTGTGCCGATTGTCCTTCACCGGCGACCAGGTATTGCGCATTAAAGAACTGGTCCGCCAGGTGCCCTTCTGGCCGGAGCTTACAGACCTTATTAATGAGCATGGCATCAGTGCCCTGATATATTCAAATCTGAAGGATCTGGGATTATTGGATCAGGTTCCCCGCCTACAAAGGGGAGTATTGAAACAATCACACCTCATCAGTCTGACCCGTAACACCTACCTGCTCGACAGGTTTACGGAGGCAGCGGCACTGCTGGCCAAGGAGGATATCAGTCCCGTGGTTATGAAAGGGCTTGCCATGGAGCTCACTGTGTATGGAAATGCCGGACTGAGACAAATGACCGATATAGATGTTATGATCGACCGTGAAAGGTGCATGCATACCCGGAGGGTACTCCTCTCAAAAGGATTCAGGTCAGCCCCGTTGAAATCTCCCCTTTATGCCTTTATCCTTCAATGGTACGGAAAGCATTTGCCTTCACTCTATAAGGATGATTTGTCGCTTGAGATCCATCATAACCTGTTCAACTGGGATATTGATCTTAACAGGTGGTTTATTTCAGAATCATCAACAATTCTGATAAACAATGTAAAGCTCAGGATCCCTCCGCTTAACCTGCATTTCCTGTACCTAGTAAAGCATCTTGACTACCATGAAGGTAATGGGGAATCCCAGCTAAGGTTATACACCGATCTTTACCTGTTAGCCGACAGGTACAGGGAAGAGCTTATAAATGATGAGCTCTTCCTTCTGGCCAGGAAAGCAAGGATTGAATATACTCTTTATGCAAAACTTACCCTCCTTAAGCATTTCTGGGGTCTTGTCTTTATTGATGTACCTAAGCCTGGCAATTGGAACAAAGTTCTGAAGGAATTCCTCCATTTCCTTAACAACCCAAAAGGCAATCCGGTCAGTAACAAACCTGAAAGCTACCGTGAAGTCATAAAAAATATCCCCGGCTTTCACCGTAAGCTAATATTCATGCTTGGAGATCTGTTCCCGTCGATGACATTTATGAAGCAACGTTACAAAACCAGAAATCGCCTCTTCACGATTTTCTACTACCCGCACAGACTTGGAAAACTTGTTTATTTGCTTAAAGGCCCTAACTATAATTCAGACTCAAATACAGAAATCAAGCATCCATGACTATGGTCAGAGCAGAACGTGTAAGCCCGTAACCTGGAACCTGTAACTATCCGGAAATTGAAGCTCCTCGCCGCAAGCAACGGGGATTGCGCTCGCAGGGATTCAAGCACCAGGCGCCCGGTACTCCAAATAAACAATTCCCCGTAACTTCTCATTCCATAAGCCTTCATTAATTAATCCTCTGGTCTTATCTAATAAAAGATTCCATAAATCACAAAAGTCTTTGTTTTAATCCTGAAAAATATAAATTTGTCGCTGCGAATTATGTTGTATTACACACAAACGACAGCATTACAGTTGTAGCACATTAGAGAAGTCATATGTATTATTATTGTCATGGGATACAAGTTGCGGGTCGTAGACCCAGGCGCCCCGAAGATATTATCGGGGTCAGCGGAGTTGTGATTCGCAGGTTGATGACAATATTTAGAATTATATTAGATCTTTATGATAAAGGAAATGGCAACGATAAAATCTCTTGAGGAGCTGCAGGTCTGGAAACATTCAAGGGAGCTGGTGAATGAGGTTTATAGAGGACTGGATGGATGTGATGATCATGCTTTCAGGGACCAGATATGCAGATCGGCTATATCGGTTATGAATAACATAGCTGAAGGTTTTGAGAGAAACGGGAACAGGGAATTCATACAATTCCTGAAGATATCAAAAGGATCAGGAGGAAAGTTGAAAAGTATGCTTTACCTTGGAGAGGACCTTGGCTATTTCGATAAAGAAACAGCCTCTAAACTGAGAAACGATATTGACAAAATAATATTTAAAACAGGAGGCCTGATAAAGCACCTGAAACAATTTAAAACAAGAAAGATATAACGCGCTTCGCCCATCTAATCCTCATGATAGAAATATCTGGTTGAAAGTTTGTCAGTTCCCGGTTCATCTCCTTCTGCAGTGTTGCTTACAATGCTAACAGCTGCTCTTCGCATCTGGTCCTTCAACCCATAGTCATTGACAATCGTACCTTGATTTGTCAGTTTGTATATTTTTAAAAAGGTCCTGGGCGCGATGCCAAATGCGTAATTCTTCAAATTTTCCCATAAGGAGATCAAAAAAGTGAGACATTTATACTACAATTTACAAAATCTTACAAAATATAATTTTCTGCTATCCTCACACCTTAATCCTTGAATTTAAGCATCTTCCGTGCACCGTGTGCCATGTGCCCCGTATCGTTTTCGTCAGAAAATTTTGTCTTCATGTTGTATAACATGCTCCAAACCTTCAAAAGTGGCCCCGACCTTTCCGAAATTGCTAATAACTACGTCTGATATCCGTACTTATTAAACCTGAAAATTGATAAACCTGGTATTTCATAGATCTGCCGGTGTTGGCACTCATCCTCATCAGTTAAAGTCTTTTCGCTGCATGGGATACGTCATGCTCCCCTCGATGGAACTGGAAGAGCCATCGTTAATAAGGTCATCGGGCAGGAGAGTCCGGTGACCGTTTTGATTATTGTTTAAAATATGTAACCGCTGTTTCATTAAACAAGCTTCACTCGCTGCAAGGAAAATAAAGTCTAATCATAAAATCTGGTAGGGAGAGCCGTTAAAATCCCCTGATACGATTGGTTTTTCTTGCTTATATAATTAGAGCCATTATTATGTCATTATTAAAGTATATAAAGAGAATTCAATATATGAACTCTCTGATAAAAAGAAAATCAACCGGGCCACCTGAGAAATTTGCCCAAAGACTCGGAATTAAAAGAAGTACTCTGCATAATAACCTTCATGAACTGAAGGAACTAGGGGCGGACATAAAATATTCATACATGCGGCAGACATATTATTACGCTGATGATAAGGAGATCAAAGTATCTTTATCCCTCATGAATAAATCACTACCTGAAATGGCTGAAGTAGATGGTGGGTTCAGTTTCCCCAAAAATGCAATTGAGGGATATTACAATTCATGCATATTAAGTCATCTACCACATTCCTTCGTCAATTTACCCCTATGATGCTATTCAAAGATTACTTTAGCATAAATAAATGGATGTTCTTCCTTTCTTTTTCTGTTATCAACATTCTAATCGTTTTTCTTACCAAAAAAATATTGATAAATGAAGATGTTTTTTACAATTCATTCCAGGAACAGATTTCATATGAAAAATCCCTTGAGTTATATGAAACTTTAATGCATTACGGCTGGACTTCATTTATCCTTACTCCATTGGTTTTTCTTCTCAAGGCATTTATTATTACTGTAATTATTTACATCGGATTTATCATTACGGGTAAATTGTTTTCTATCTCAATGAGGGACATTTTTTCAGTGGTTCTGGCGTCTGAAATCTGGTTCGTCGTTGGAGGTCTGGCTAAGTTCATTTCAGCATTCTTCTTAAAGGATATTTCCACTATAAATGATCTTACATATTATTATCCATTAAGCCTGCTAAGCATATTCAATTATCATGAGTTGGATCCAATATGGCTCATCCCATTTCAAACCTTGAATCTATTTCACCTCTGTTATATCATATTCCTGGCTTTGGGTATACAATATAAGTGCAAGGTTTCAAGATCAGACGCCGAAAGAATTATCCTGACAACTTATCTCCCGTCACTGTTTATTTGGATTCTAATTATAATGTTTTTTTCTATCCATTAGCTCTCTTGAAAAGGATCAGAATATACTTTGTGTCGATCATCCTGTTCCTGGTATCCGGGATGCTTGTAGTGATCATTATAAAGAAACAACACCGTATAAAAACAGTCCGGGAGAATATCAAAAAGCTACCTCTGTTTGAGGCTAAAAACATTAATGATTCACTGATAAAGTCAGATCATATAACATCAGGACCCCTGATAATTCTTTTCTTTCATCCGGACTGTGAAATATGCCAGTCAGAAATTACAATTCTCTCATCGGACCCGGGATTAGCGAATTGTAGTGTCTGCCTTGTCTCATACGCCACTGAAGATGATTGCCGCCAATTTGCGTTGCAATATATTCCTGAAAATAACCAAAACATTGAAATACTAATAGACAGTGATTATAAGCTTAGTGAAATATTTGGATTAACTGCAATCCCTTCATTCTATTTATATGGTACTGATCTAAACTTAATTAAATCATTTATTGGCCCTGTCAGCATTACAACAATTCTCAAATATCTGACAGATGGTTGACGTAAGGAAAATATTGAGAGTTTCAAAATACCAGCACGATCAATCGGATTGCGGCGTGGCATGCCTTGCATCATTAATTGAATTTTACGGGGGGAAATCAGAAATTGCAAGGTTAAGAGAGGCCAGTGGGACCACTGATGCTGGTACTACCCTCCTGGGATTATATGAAGCTGCAGAGAAATATGGCTTAATAGCCAAAGGTTACGAAGGAAAGCCACCTGACATCATTGAATATGATAACCCACTTATATTACATGTCAACCGGGAAGAAGGGTTTAACCATTATGTCTTATGTTATGGGTATAATAAAAACATGTTTATCATATGGGATCCTGCCAAAGGAATAGAAAAATGGACACTAAATGAACTTGAAAAATTCTGGATAAGTAACAAATGCCTGGGAGTTAAACCCGGGAAATTTTTCAAAACTCAAAAAACACACGAAAGAGAAAAAAGAAAATGGTTCTTTTCAATTATTAAAGATGATATCGAACTGATTCTGGCTGGAGTAATAGCAGGGATCTTTATTTCTCTGCTTGGCCTTGTGATGGCAATCTTCTCACAAAGATTACTTGACAGCATTCTCCCTTCAAAAAACATACCCGTGTTATTCACTATTGTTTTGGTAGTCTTCTTTCTTCTTTCTTTCAGGGTTCTTTTATCCTCATTAAGATATTTCATTTTCCTGCTTCAGGGAAAGATATTTAACATAAGAATAATTAACCGGTTCTATACGGATCTGCTTTTTTTGCCAAAACAATTCTTTGATACAAGGAAAACCGGTGAATTTATTGCAAGGCTAAATGATACAGGTCGCATACAGAAACTTATCTCGGAAATTGCCGGTAACTATATTATTGATTTACTGATATCAATATCATCTCTTGGGCTTTTATTCTATTACTCCGTATCCTCAGGCCTTTTTTCAGTGGTATTCCTTCCTGCATACTTTTTAATTGTATTTAAATGGAACAAAGATATAATCCGGGGAAACAGGGAGGTAATGGAGAGCTACGCGATGAGTGAAAGTAACTATGTGGATACTCTGAAGGGTATCACAGAAATTAAATCTTACGGAAAATATGAACATTTCGAACAACAAAACAACAGATACTATTCTAATTTTCAGGATCAGGTCTTTAACCTTGGAAAGATAAGGATAAGGGTGGATTTAATAATAGGTCTGCTTGGCACCCTATATATTTTTTTGATATTGTTTTACAATTCAACAATGGTGATTAAAATGAATTGCACGACAGGAGAGTTGATGGCAATCATCACCGTTACTTCAAACCTGCTGCCATCAATTATTAATCTATCAATGTTGTCTTTCCCTTTGAATGAGTCAAAGGTTGCATTTTCAAGAATGTATGAATATGCCAATATTAAACATGAAAAAATCCCCGATGATGAGCCGGACCTTCAAAACATTGATATTATTTCCATTAAGGATTTGAAATTCAGGTATCCAGGACAGAAACTATTGCTTTCTGATTTGAATATGGATATAAAAAAAGGTGAAATAAGTACTCTTTCAGGAGCAAGCGGGTGTGGCAAAAGTACAATAGCTAACATTTTGGAGAGATTTTACCAGGTTGAGTCAGGCATAATTATTATCAATGATGGCATTGATTACGAAACGATTAATTTGGCCACCTGGAGAAAGAAAATAGCCTATATTCCACAAAAAATTCATATATTCAATGGTACTATTTGTGAAAATATATCTTTTTGCAAAGATGTTTCTCAGTATCCGAAAGTCAATGATTTTCTTGTTCAAAAAGGACTGGATAGATTATTTATGAAATTCCCGGGTGGAATATCAACCATTGTTGGAGAGGGAGGCATTACTCTCTCTGGAGGTGAGGTGCAAATGATTGCTTTCTCAAGGGCGATGTTTCACAATCCTGAATTTCTTATCATCGACGAAGGCACTTCATCAATGGATACAGACCTTGAACAATCGGTCATTGGATTGATTAATGAACTTAAATCTGAAATGGGCATTCTCTTTATTGCACATAAGCTAAACATAATAAACAACATAGCAGATAACAAATACATTATCAAAAATGGTAAGGTTGAAAAAATAATGAGCTAAAATTTTACAGAAACCGAATAAAATATATTAACAGTCCGGTAATATTAGACTATGATAAGTTTTATTTAACCTGCAAACAATAATAATAAGTCAATGTTTGCAGGCGTATGCCGAAAAGCCATAACAGAGTAGGTTAACAAAACTTAGTGCTATGAAAGAGCTTACAAAAACCCAGATGGAAGAGGTTCAGGCAGGCATGCCTTGTGGTGTAGCCCTCGCGTTATATGGTGCTGCATTCATTTCACTTTGTGCAACAACAGGACCTCTTGTTATTCTTGCACTTGCTTCAGCTGGGGGAGCATTAGCTACTGTAATTGAGGCTTGTAAGTACAAATTATGAATTCGAAGGTCGGCCTCAAGTAGGCTGACCTTTTAAATGCATTTATAAATAGGTAATAGAAACTTAATTATCAGGTAGTATAGAATAGATTGTGTAAACGCTAACTGAGAGGTGGTTTTCTCAACCTCGAAGATTGAGAAAATTATCCTCGAAAGATTAATAATTGTAATTTTATTTCAGTTAGCGATGAAAAAGAAACTAGACATTCCGAAAGATTTCTGGAAGGATTTCAAAGACCGTAAGGATTTTGATGAGTTTTTCAATGAACTTTTCAAAGAAGGGATCAACCAGTTGCTCAAGGCCGAGATGACAGATCATTTGGGCTATGAGAAGCATTCAAAAGACGGTGATAATAGTGGTAACTCCCGAAACGGGGATTATCCTAAAACTCTTAAAACGAACCTGGGGGAAATAACCTTAAACGTTCCACGGGATCGCAATGGGGAGTTCGATCCTAAGGTGGTACCCAAGCATGAAAGCCGGCTCTCTGATGAGATCGCTCAGGTTATCATCGGACTTTATTCCAGAGGAATGAGCACCACTGATATAGAACAGCAAATTGAACAGATCTACGGGGTACAGGTTGACTCAACCAGTGTGTCCAATATTACCAATGTTCTGGCCGACTCGATCAAGGAGTGGCAGAACAGACCCCTTGAGCAGGTCTATTTTGTAGTCTGGATGGATGGCATATCCATTAAAATCCGGCATAATGGAAAGATCATCAATAAAACCATCTATTTAGTCATTGGCCTCACCCAGGAAGGCTTAAAACAAGTTCTGGGAATGTGGGTGGCTCCCACTGAGAGTGCTTCGTTCTGGATGAGTGTATTAACTGATTTGAAAGCCAGGGGAGTGGAGGATATTCTGATCGCCAGCACTGATAACCTTACAGGCTTTACCGATGCAATAAAGAGTATATTTCCTGATACTGTAACTCAGCTCTGTGTAGTTCATCAGGTCAGGAACTCGCTTAGATATGTTGTCTGGAAAGAGAAAAAGGTATTTGCTGCAGATATGAAAGAAATCTATCATGCTGCCACTATTGAAGCAGCAGAACAAGCTCTCAAAAAGTTCGAGAAAAAGTGGGGGCAAAAGTATGCTTACGCTGTCAGATCCTGGAAGAGTAACTGGGAAAACCTGACTCAGTTTTTTGAGTATCCATTAGAAATCAGAAAAATCGTCTACACAACAAATACTATTGAAAGCCTGAACCGCGGGATTCGAAAATACACTAAGACAAAATCTATCTTTCCTCATGACCAGGCTGCTCTGAAAGCTGTTTATCTGGCAATCGGAAATATTGAAAGCAAATGGACCATGCCAATCCGGAATTGGGGCATGATCTTACAACAATTTTTGATTAAATTTGATGAAAGGTGTAGAATATGAATTTAGGCGTTTACACAAAGTTATCTAAAGACTCAATTATCATATTATTATAATGAGGATATATAATATAATCTCGAGAATAGGACTTCTCCTATTATCTATTTCTTCATTGGTTTATGCTAGTTTGTTTGTAGAAGAGAACCAAAATAGTATAGATTTCTATTACTGGACAGCTCTCTTCTCAATAATTCTTTCGATCGATTTTACTTTTTATTGCGTTTATAGTATTAATATAAAGATCTATAACCATCGGAATTTTATTCCTTTTAATAAAACCAGATACTATGTACTTATCCTTGAGGTTTTTAATTATTTAAATAGAACTGAATTATATATTTTCCTTGCCTCTTATTTTATTTTACTGCTTAGAGTCGCCGCCCAAACAATTTTAGCAAGCGCTAACACATCCTATTTTCTATTATTATTTTTAAATTATTCAACTCATCTTATTGCTTTTGCTTTCTTACTTTTCTCTTTAAAAAACATAATAAAAAAGACTAACTATAATAAAAATGTCCGGAATATTCAGGTATACTTCAATTTTACAATAATTCTAATAATTGTTTTAGTAAATAATTTTCAGTCTTTAGAATGGCTTTTATTTTACTACCCTTTTACAGGTGGATTTTATATTGATCTGGAACCATCAAAGCTTGGGGTTGTAAGTTTTGTCTCAGTTATAATTATTATTGTGGCCTCTCTATTAGTTGTTAATAAAAAATTCAAGGAATGGCCCGTAACCTAATAATACTTGAACTCGTTTTAAAAATTTTTTGGAAAAAGTCAAAGGTGGTTCTTTCCCTTTTAATCCTTTTCATTTTATTATACTCTTTTATCAGAGGGTATCTGAATCTTAACTTATTATTTACGACAACTATTATTCTGTTTTCCTGTATCTTTTTATTTAACACTGTCTTTAAAGACTCCGAAGAGAATATTGATTTGTTTTATTGTATTCATAATATTTCCAGGAAGCACGTTCAGTTTTTTAAATTCCTCATCTACTTGTTGCTCCTTTGGTTAATTCAAATCATAATTACTTTTTCATACAAATTCTCATCAATTTCTATAACACTTATTATTAAAAGTGCTATGGCGTTTCTAATTTGCGCAATGAATGCTCTCTCCATCTCCTACTTACCGAGAAAATCTTATAAGGTATTTTTGTGGCTACTTACTATTATATTTCTAACAGGGTCATTATTTTTTGGAGGAATGATCGGACCTCTAATAATTTTAATCCTTTCTTTAATCCCATTTATAAGAGTATTTAAATATGAACAACATAATTCAATTCATTAATGTAACGAAAAGGTATAATGATCTTAAAGCATTGAATAAATCAACTTTTAATGTTAAGATCAATTCCTTTACAGCACTAGCAGGCAACAATGGTAGTGGTAAAACAACAACTATAAATATTTTATGCAATCTAATAAGGTATGATTCAGGTGAAGTAAATATTTTCGGTAATAGAATTGTTTCCAACGATAACCACTATAGATCCAGGTTTGGAATTGTACTATGTAATTCTTATGCTATTGAAGTTTTTAATATCTCTGAATATTTAAAATTCGTCTGCAAATTTCAGAATGTTCCATCCGATAAAGCAAAATCTAGAATTGAAGATCTGATTGAGCTTTTTGACATGTCTGCGGTCAGAAAAAAACCAATCTCTTCCCTTTCATCTGGCATGAAAATGTGCGTAAGCCTGGCTGCTGCTTTAATCCATGATCCGGAAATTCTCGTGTTTGATGAACCGTTTATCCATTTGGATATTGAGAACCAGGAAAAGGTAATAAGCATCTTGGAAGGTCTCCGGTCAAAGAAAACTTTATTCATTACGTCTCATAATCTTGAACTGGTAACAAGGTTATGCACCCACTTTTTAATCATCAGAAACGGAGAAATAATATCTGAAATTGAAAAAGTAAAAGGAGATACAGAAACAATTTTGAAAGAAAGAATCAAATCAAATATAATCCGGAAGGATAAGAATTATCACCTTGATTGGCTTATGTAAAATGAAGATATAGTTCAACACAAATAGATCATGAATCAATGCATTTGATGCCGTACACCCTGTGCCGTGTGCCATGTGCCCCGTTTCGTTTTCGTCAGAAAATTTTGTTTTTATGTTGTATAACATGCTCCAAACCTTCAAAAGTGGCCCCGACCTTTCCGAAATTGCTAATAACTACGTCTGATATCCGTACTTATTAAACCTGAAAATTGATAAACCTGGTATTTCATAGATCTGCCGGTGTTGGCACTCATCCTCATCAGTTAAAGTCTTTTCGCTGCATGGGATACGTCATGCTCCCCTCGATGGAACTGGAAGAGCCATCGACCCAAACGGCGCCGGGACAACCCTCCCGGTTGCCGTTTACCAGTAAACTGAACCGCTGTATTCAATTTCAGAAACGACCTTGTGGAATAAATATCACCTATGTCTAACTTAATACTCGCTGCTATGAAAAAACTATCGAAACTGGGGACAACAATCTTGTTTATCATTTTTTGTCTGACATTTTGCACCAAAGAAACTGATCAAATTAAAAAAGAGCCTGCTGACTTTCTAGTTACTTCACTGTCACACGATTCTGATTATTTACGAATTGTAGAAGAAAATTATGTTATTGTTCAACATTTAGTGAACCAGATTAAGGAAAAAAGCATCTCTCTGGAAGCATTGACCAGATGCGATTCTGAAACAGTCTTTAAGTTGATTGGACTATCACAAGAACAATTCTATGACTATTCACAGCTGGTTTATGAATCCACCTTTAACTTGGAAAAAAAATACAATCTAAGTTCCTATAATGATGCTGAATTACAAGATATCTTTAATGAGGCAACTCCTTATAGACGAATTACTCTAAACAAATCCCAGGGTTCTTGTCAAGATCAATTTGAAGCCGACTTTGATGAGTTTCATGCAAACTATGATAGCGGTATAATTATATGTGGGATTATCGCATTAAGAACTGGTCTTGGTGGATTAATCGCGTGTAATGCTGCTAATGTTTATAGAACATGCCTTGCTGCCGCTGAAGCTATTGATTCATACTATCTATGTCTTGAAAATTAATGAAATTATGGATGATCTTACAACAAATTTACTCATTTGCATTGCTGTATGTCTAATCTTAGTTCTTGATTTCTTTCGAGATAAGAAATATCTAAAAGATGGCAGATACCTTTTTACTGCATTAGTGTCAAATATATTATTGATTTTGTTCTTTATATTCTTTGTTTTTGAACTGAACAGATCTTTAATGTACATTCTGATCGCATTAGGTATAATCCCAGGAATATATCTGCAATTTTTAAAGTACAAAAAATCTCGTGAAAATTTTTTAATTAAAATTTTACCAACATTTTTTGTATTGGTACTGGTGATTTATGCCATCATTAAAGTATTATAAAGAAATAATCTATCATTATTCGCAATATGGAACTAAGTCCTTCTAGCACTGATTTTAAATGAGAAAACTTGCAATAATTGGATTTATTTTGTCATCACTGGTAATTGTCTCAGGTGCTTTCCTTTTTATCAATAATGATAATAAATGTTTTGGTAAAGTCTTCTTACTTTCGGGTCTTCTGGGTGAGCTTGCTTCAGTATTTATTTTTACATATAAAATGACCCATAATAAGAATTAAAATCCGTGGGCAACTCTTTGTCCAACGAAGCTTTTTTGACAGTTGCAAGATTGCAAATGCTTTTACTAGGTGGGCGCCTTAGACTTAATATAATGACTAAACAAATTAACAGGTCTTTTTTCGCTGACAAATGAAAATATATATTTCACGAGCTGTCTTTATTCTGTCAGCACTGGTATCCATCCTGAGCCTGTTTTTGGGCAACTTATTATTGAGCATTATCCTGCTCTGCTTATCAGTGATCTATTTAGGCCTGGGATGGTACCTGCTGAATCCCGTAAAATCAACAAGATTTGATCTGTGCATATTCTTTTTCGGCTATTCCTTTTCAACCTCACTAATGGCTTTTCTGTTCATGATGAGGGATTACCCGATGCAGGATCAGGTGACCTGGGCAGCAATAATACTCCTTATTGGCTCAGTCTTATTCCTGGTAATTTCCAAACCAAAAACATGGAAAGGTTTCCAGGAATTGATTATCAATGCTATAATTCTTTTAGTGTTATGTATTATCAGGGTATTTATATAGGTGTCGGATGCGAAAATGTAAAAATGATTCCACAGATTCAACCACAGATTTCACTGAGCTAGCTATTAATAATACGCTTTACCTTCAGACTTCTCCCCCCAAAATTCACCAACAATCCAAGTTTGTAATTAGTTGCCTTGAGATAATTTAACAACTGTTTAAAATGATCCTGAATCAAAAATGAAGTTGCCTTTATCTCTATTATTATCGTGTCATAACAAATCATATCTGCCACATAGATCTTATTCAATTTTACTTCATCATAATACACATCCAGCTTTACCTTACTCTTAAATGGTATATCCCTGGATGATAATTCAGTTTCAAGGGCTTTCTGGTAAACCGCCTCAAGAAGACCCTGACCAGGCTTATTGTGAACCTCAATACAGGCGCCAATAACCTTATAGGTCTCATCCTTATACAGGTAATCTTCTTCCATTCGCAGCATCATAAATATATAAAAAAAGAGAGACACTATCATGTGCCCCTCTAATTTATTTGTGTAATCTGTGCTACTTAATCAGCGAAATCAGTGTAGTAGTGTAATATCCCCTGTTTTCTTAAACGGCTTCCCATTCGCATAATTCCCCTCAACAAACCACACATACACTCCCTGCATGCTGAGCTTGCCCTTGTAGTAGCCGTCCCAGCCGGTATTGATATCGCGGCTCTCGAAGAGCAGTACTCCTGACCTGTTAAAGATCTGCAGCTTGTAGTTATCTACCTGCTCCTTGACCGGCGGGAAGAATATCTGGTCGACCTTATTGCTCGGAAGATTTGTTACGTCACCTCCGGTGGGTCCGTCAGGGCTCGGCTTAAAGACTGATGCAAACCTGATTACACCTGCAGGTATTACCTTGATACCCGGCAGTAGCTGGTAGGTATCGTAACAGCCATTATTGGAGTATGCGTGCAGTGTGATCGGGTATGTGCCCTCTGCCATGTACTTGTGGTACGGGTCGCGGATCATCGATGTGTCGCCGTCGCCGAACTCCCATATGTAATAGTCGGCGCCCACACTCAGGTTGAAGCATCTTATTGCCTCATCATTCACGTATACGGAGTCGGGTGACGCCTCGAAGTATGCCCTTGGCGTGTCAAATACATTCAGCAGCTTCTCCATGTAATTTGTTCCGCCCGGACCTGATACGGTAAGCCTCACCCTGTAAATACCTCCAGTGAGGTATGTATAGGTCGGGTTCTCGGCATGTGAAATACTACCGTCGCCAAACTCCCAGGTGTAACTTGTTACATAGAGCGAATTGCTGTTAAAGGTCACCGTATATGGTGCACATGCTCCCGGTATCGAGTCAAAGTCCGCGATCGGCGGTGTTGGCAGTATGTTCACCACATAATTTACACTGTCGCTACACTGTGAATTATTAACTATCAGCTTCACATTATAGTTGCCCGGGGCAACATAGGTATGTACCGGATCTGTTGCAACGGATGTCGTATTGTCACCGAACCTCCAGAGATAGCTCCACGTACCTGCATTGGTTGCATTGGTGAAGCTTACCGTTGCATTCGGGAAGGTCTGCGATGGCGGACTCGCCGAGAACATCGGTACCGGTGTCGGGTACACGACTATATCTTTCTCGATCCATGCAGCACAGCCGTAGAATGATGTGGTCGTAAGCCTTATGGTATATGTTACCGGCGTAGTACCATTATTCATGTACAGGTGGTTGATAACGTTCGCACCGTAGGTTGCCTGACCGTCACCAAACTCCCAGTAATATTGCCATGCCCCCGGTTGTGATGAGAGTATCGCATAATCGCCCGAACATATCGTATCGGCACTCCGTTCAAAGTCTGAATCAGCCTGCGGATATACCGTCACACCAATAACCTGGTTATCCGTACAGCCGTTCACTGTTTCAACTTCAAGTGTCACGTCATAATAGAGCAGTGATGTACTGGTGTTGGTGTACACATGTGATACATTACCGGCTGTATTGTCAACCGGTGATCCGTCGCCGAAGTCCCAGCGGTATATATCACCATTCGTTGACATGTCGGTGAAGTTAATTGTGAGCGGCGGGCAATCTGACGTTACATCAGGACTGAACATCGCAGTCGGTCTCTCAACATCCACCGACAGATCATCGGTTGCCGTACATCCTTTATCATCAGTTACCGTGTAGGTCAGATTATATGTTCCGGGTATGCTGGTGCTGAACACCGGATTAACGATCATGAAATTGTTCAGCGGACCAATCTGGCCCGTCCACTTGTGTGTGCTGTATACACCTGATCCGCCTGTCGGGTTACCGTCAAGCTGGAGGTCAACACCGCCACAGGCGAATAGCGGATCAACCGCCGAGAAGTCAACCACCGGGGTGGCATTAACAGTAAGCAATGCCTCCCGGGTATAGATCACACCACACGGACCTGTTATTGCCATCCTATACAGGTTTGTATTGAATGATGCAGGAATATTCTTCATAACAAGCTGTTGTGTCACTGATCCCTGGTAGGTTGCATCGTCTGTAATAGCAGCCCAGCCTGATCCTGAATTGACTTCCCACTGAAGTGTTTCCGGACCGGCAACAAATACACTGGTTATAAATGTTGTGGCTCCCTCAGCACAAACCTCATTGTCTGAAGGCTCCAATAGTACCATTGGCAGCATATTGACCCTCAGCAGGGCAAATGGTGATTGTGCCGGGGGTGCGCATGTTCCGCTCACAATAACCCTGAAGAGATGACCGCTCATATCTGAAGTGATATTGCTCACAGTAAGATTTGCCGTTGTCACTCCCGAATATGTTGCATCATTCGACAGGTCGATGAATCCAGTGCCCGTATTGATCTGCCACTGGTAAGTAAGAGCCGTTCCTTCTGCAGTAACACTAAAATTCACAGTCCCTCCGGGACAGTTTGTCACTTCGAGAGGAGGAGCAGTGATTACAGGACTGGTGTTGACCGTAAGAATAACTTCATCTGAAATAATATCAGCAGAGCATGTGCTTCCAACAATAATCCTGTAGATGTAGCCGCTCATGGTCCGCGAAGTGTTGTAAACCAGTAAATTATTTGTTGTTACGCCCGAATAATTCCCGCCATTTACAAGATCACTCCATCCTGTACCTGGGTTAACCTGCCATCTATATGTAAGACCGGCTCCATCAGCAGTAACTGTGAATGCTGTCGGATTGTACTCGCATACAATACTGTCTCTTGGCTGTACTGTAATTGAGGTAGCAATACTAACGCCCAGTCTGACCGATGAAGAAATTGCTATCGGGGTACAGGTACCTCCTATTTCAACACGATAGTAGTAATTATTGTAGGTGCTTGGCACATTGGTAAGAACAAGATTGGCCGTTGTTGATCCTGAATAAACTCCTGCATCAGACAGAGCAGCAAATCCTGAACCTGCATCAACAAACCACTGGTATGTGAGCCCTGTCCCTTGTGCTGTTACCTGGAAGCCGGCATCTCCATTCTCGCATATCGATATTGCCGTCGGCTGTGTCAGAATCTCCGGTTTCGTGTTTACAGTAAGCACTGCAGCATCTGAAGTTACCGAGGGGGTACATGTTCCATTCACAATAACCCTGTACTGCCACAGGTTCATGGTTCTCAACGGACTGTTTACTTTCAGGTTAGCAGTAAATGTACCGGTATATGTTGACCCATCATTTATATTACTCCAGATTGAGCCGCCATCGATGCTTACCTGCCACCTGTATGTTGCCGCGGTTGTTACACCGGCATTGACAACGAAATCTGCAACATCTCCTTCACATACTGTAACAGAACCTGGCTGGCCTGTAATTTCAGGTGTCTCATTCACAAACAGATTAACACTGTTTGAGTTAACACTTGAGCCGCAGGTACTGCTTACAACTACCCTGTAGAGGTTATTATTCATTGCCGATGTAGCAGGGTTGATAATCATGCTTGCTCCCGTCTCACCTGGAACATCATTCCAGTCAACACCATCAAAGAGTTGCCATTGGTATGTTGGACCCGTGGTAAATCCGGCGTTGACAGTATATGTTGCCGCACCTCCTTCACAAAGAGTCACACTTACAGGTTGAGAGGATATCTCAGCCTGCCTGGTAACTGTCAGGGAAACGGCATTGGATTCAATAAATGGATTGCATGTTCCTGATATTCTTGCCCTGAATGTGTTTCCTGACATTGATTCAAGTACTCCTACTACTGTCAGAGTATTGGTATTGGTGCCTGAATATCTCACTCCTGAAGCAAGGTTCCACCCCAAACCGGTGTTCACATACCATGCATAAACCGGATTGGTGGTATTCCCTGCGTCAACAGTAAACAGGGCATCCTCTCCTGAACAGATAATAACAGGCAGAGGCTGTATGCCAATCTCCGGAATCTCATTTACAGTCAGAACTGCAGGTGTTGAGGTAACAGAAGGCGGACAATCACCTGATACAATAACCGAATATTGATATCCGTTCATGGCGGTAGCTGCAGTTACATTGAGTGTCGCCGCCAGCTGTCCGGCCATTGGTTGTGGTCCGAATCCATCAATCTTGTCCTCGAGCCATTGGTATGTCGGATTGGTTGTTGCTCCTGCGTTGACAGTAAAGGTCGCCATATCGCCTTCACATTCAGTGACATCAGCAGGCTGTGTCTGTATATAAGGCAGGTTGTCGACACCCAGGGTTGCTGTAATACTTGTTTCCGAAGTACATGTTCCGGTAACAACAACATCATAATTACCTGCATATGCGGCTATGATACCTGAAATCGTTAATCCCGGGGTATTTACTCCTGAGTAGTCACCAACGTCGCTAAGGTTAATCCCATTCCTGCGCCACTGATAACTCAAGCCGGTGCCGGTAGCTACTACATTGAAGTTAGCCACAGTTCCCTCACACTGGGTAACAGATGAAGGTTCGGCGGTGATTACTACATTATCATCAACATTTAGAGGAACAGCTACTGTTGTTTCAGTACTACATGTTCCTGTTACGACAACATGGTAATTTCCTTCGTCGGCTGTTGCTATACCGCTTATAGAAAGCACACTGGTTGAAGATCCGCTTATATTAAGAATGTCTGTCAGGGCAACACCATCTTTATACCATTTATATGTTAATCCTGTTCCGGATGCAACTACAATAAAGTTGGCTGTATTTCCTTCGCAACTGGTAATAGCTACGGGAACGCTGGTAATAACTACATTATCATCAACAGACAGTTGTGCAGAATTACTTATCACCGATGTACACTTACCGGTAATTATAACATAGTACAATCCCTCATCTGCAGTAGCTATATTACTTATATTAAGAGTATTTGTGTTGGCTCCGGAGATATTCCCGACGTCGGTCAGATCTGTCGCTCCTTTGCGCCACTGATAAGTCAGGTCTGTGCCGGTTGCAACAACGGTAAAGATTGCTGTTGTTGTCTCGCACTGTGTAATATCTGCAGGCTGTGTTGTTATTCTTGCATTGTCATCAACAACCAGTACTGCACCTGCCGAGGTAGCATTGGTACATTTACCTGTTACCTGTACGGTATAGGTGGCCTCATCGGCGGTCTGTATATTTTGTACCCTCAGGTTGTTACTGTTCGCCCCGAGTATATTACCAACATCACTCATATTAATACCATCTTTCTTCCACTGGTAGAAAAGCGGTCCGGTGCCGGTAGCAGATACTGTGAAATTAGCAAGAGTTCCTTCACACTGGGTAACATCAACAGGATCGACTGCAATTACAACATTATCATCAACCGATAGCTGTACCAGTGAGCTTGTTACTGTTGAGCAGGTTCCTGTTACTACAACTTCATAGAATCCTTCACTAACGGTTGCTATATTGGCAATGGTAAGTGTAGTACCAGTTGCCCCGCTTATATCACCTCCGTCCGACAGAGGAGCTCCGTCCTTGCGCCACTGGTAGGCAAGACCGGTACCGGTAGCCGTAACACTAAAGGTAGCTATAGTTCCCTCACACTGAACTACACTTGCAGGTTGTATTGTGATAACAGGGTTGTCGTCAACAGCCAGCGCTACTCCTGAACTGGTAATACCTGAACACTTACCTGTAACAATTACATCAAATGTACCCTCGTTGGCTGTCTGTATGTTGTTTATTGTTAAGGTATTTGTATAAACGCCACTGATTGCAGGTGTATTACTCAGGTTTACACCATCCTTGCGCCACTGATAAGTGACCGGACCTGTTCCTGTGTTTGCTACGGTAAATGTAGCTGTTGTTCCCTCACACTGGGTCACTGCAACAGGCTGGGTAGTGATGACTACATTATCATCTACCGCAAGTGCTGCCGTGGCTGAAGTAGCTCCAACACAGGTGCCGGAAACAACCACATCATAATTCCCCTCATCGGCTGTCTCTATATTTGCTATCTGCAGTGTTGCCGTGGTAGCACCACTGATGTCTCCGCCATTAATTAACGGAGCACCATCCTTGCGCCACTGGTAAGTCAGTACTCCGGTACCT
>Ga0307378_10003728_pt1 | contig 22148 bp, 18 predicted proteins | sample UN1MG_FD_202238 | JGI IMG/M metagenome (GOLD analysis project Ga0307378, IMG submission 202238) | Soil microbial communities from Risofladan, Vaasa, Finland - UN-1 | ecosystem: Environmental > Terrestrial > Soil > Coastal area > Acid sulfate soil | place: Finland: Risofladan, Vaasa | collected...
TTGCCTCGGTGACGCGCTCCCCTTCGGGTCGCGGCTAAATGTCAGCGAATCACGTCGTTCGGGTCGCGGCTAAATGTCAGCGAATCACGTCGTTCGGGTCGCGGCTAAATGTCAGCGAATCACGTCTTTCGGGTCGCGGCTAAATGTCAGCGAATAAAATCCTCGTTATCGTCGGGGCTCCACGAGCCGATGACCGGCTTGGCCTCGAGGTCGTACCCGGCCGCGGTGCCGAAGGCGTCGTCGACGTTGCAGGCCAGGGCGATGTTCAGGAGCATGAGCGGGATGCCCTGGGGGCACGCGGCTTCGCAGGCCCCGCACTCGGTGCAGCGGCCGGCCAGGTGGAAGGCCCGGATGACGTTCCAGGCGTAGTTGCCGTGGCCGCGCGCGGCGGTCGAAATCCACTGGGGCACGTTCTTCTCGACGATGCACCGCTGGCAGTAGCACATGGGGCATGCGGCGCGGCAGGCGTAGCACCGGGTGCACTTGGCGAACTGCTCGGTCCAGAACGCAGCGCGCTCGTCGGGTGTCATGGCGGCGATCGCCTCGATCTGTTTCAGGACCTCGGCGTCGTGCGGCAGGTCGGCGTACTTCTCCTTCAGGAGCGCGACCGTGCCCGGCAGGTCGAGGACGCCGTGGTACGCGTCGTCGTCGACGGCCAGGACGAGGACGTCGCCGGCCGCCAGTTGGGCCTCGGCGGCCAGAATCGCCAGGCTCCGCATGGCCGCCGGCCGCGCGACCACCGCCACCGGCCGGAACCGCAGCAACTCGGTCTTGCGCAGGTACGCCGCCAGGTTCAGCCGGCACGCCGCGTCGTACACGAGGTCGGCCGTCTGCTCGGGGTCGGTGACGAAGGCGGGCACGCGTGCCTGGCCGCGGGTGCGGAAGCCGATGACCATCTTGGCCCGGCCGTCGGCCAGGAGGGCGGCGGCGTCGGTGCGGAGGCGTTCTATTTCCATGGCCGCCTCCTCGCCGGGTTGGCCGGCTCGAACGGCCCGGCCTGGCGGACCTTCTCGGTGACGTCGTTGATGAGATCGGCGAACTTCTGGCCCTCGGCCGCCGAGACCCACGAGAAGTGCAGCCGCTCGGGCCCGATGCCGGTCAACTCCAGCAGTCCGCGGAAGAGCGTCCAGCGGCGCCGGGCGTGGTAGTTGCCGCTCGTGTAATGGCAGTCGCCCGGGTGGCATCCGCTCACCAGGACGGCGTCGGCCCCGCCCTCGAACGCCTTGAGGATGAAGAGGGGGTCGATGCGGCCGGTGCAGGGGAGTTTGATGATCCGCACGTTCGGGGCGTACTGGAGGCGGCTGGTGCCGGCCAGGTCGGCCCCCGCGTACGTGCACCAGTTGCACACGAAGGCGACGATGCGCGGGTCGAAGGCGCCGGTGCCTTCAACGGGTTTCGGTTGTGTTTGAGTCATGGGCTCGGTCTTGGACGCGCTCCCCTTCGGGTCGCGGCTAAACGTCAGGCAATCAAGTTCTTCGGGTCGCGGCTAGACGTTTACTCCAGTGTCGCAATCTCGGCTAGCACTTGTTCGTCGGTGAAGCCGTCCAGGTCGATGCTGTTGGAGCGGCACACGGCCACGCACGTGCCGCAGCCTTGGCACAGGCCCTCGTTGACGCGGGCGACGGTGCGGATGAGGTTCCCCTGGCGGTCCTTGATGTCGAAATCCTCGATGGCGCGGTACGGGCAGGTCTCGATGCACGCGCGGCAATGGACGCAGGAGGCCTCGTTGACGCGGGCGACGATGGGCTCGCGCTCCAATTCCGGCTGCGAGAACAGGCCCAGCACCTTGGCCGCGGCGGCCGACGCCTGGGCCACCGAGTCGGGAATGTCCTTGGGCGCCTGGCACGCCCCCGCCAGAAAGATGCCCGCCGTCGCCGTCTCGACCGGCCGCAACTTCGGGTGGGCCTCGCTGTAGAAGCGGTTGGTGTCGTAGGCGATGCCGAGCATCTGGGCGACGGTGTCGGCACCGGCGCGCGGCACGATGGCGTCGGCCAGGACGACGAGGTCGGCCTCGATGGTGACGGGCACGCCGGCCAGCGTGTCGGCCCCCTTGACGATGAGTTTACCGTCGGTCCGGCGGTAGATGCGGCTGACGCGGCCGCGGATGTACTCGGCCCCGTCGGTCTCGATGGCCCGGCGGACGAACTCGTCGTATCCCTTGCCGCCCGCCCGCACGTCCATGTAGAAGACCACCGCCCGCCCGTCGTGCACCTTGTGTCGGTACAGGATGGTGTGCTTGGCGGTGTACATGCAGCAGATCTTCGAGCAGTACGGGACGCCCTTCGACGCGTCGCGGCTGCCGCAGCACTGGATGAAGACGACCGTCTGGGGCACCTGGCCGTCGGAGGGCCGGCGGATTTCGCCGACCGTCGGGCCGGAGGCCGAGGCCAGCCGCTCGAACTGGAACCCGTCGATGACGTCCTTCAGGCGTCCGCCGCCGTACTCGCCGTAGGCCGAGTGGTCCCACAACTCAAAGCCCGTCGCCACCACGATGGCGCCCACCTTGACCTTCACTTCGGTATCGGTGTCGTCGTACTTGATGGCGCCCGTGGGGCAAACCTTGGCGCACACGCCGCACTTGCCCTTGGTCAGCATGAGGCAATGCTCGGCGTCGATGACGGGCTTGTTCGGCACGGCCTGCGGAAACGGCGTGTAGATGGCCGTGCGCGGGCCGAGCGCGGCATCGAACTCGCTGGGGATCTTCTTGACCGGGCACTTCTGGTAACACGCCCCGCACCCGGTGCACGTGGCCGGGTCGACGTATCGGGCCTTCTGCCGGATCGTGACCTCGAAACTGCCGATGAACCCGTCGACCTTCGTCACCTCGCTGTACGTCATGAGGGTGACGTTGGGGTGCGCCGCCACCTCGACCATGCGGGGCGTCAGGATGCATTGGCTGCAGTCGAGCGTCGGGAAGGTCTCGCTCAGCCTCGCCATGTGCCCGCCCAGCGAGGGGCTCTTTTCGACCAGGATGACCTTCTTGCCGCCGTTGGCGATGTCGAGCGCCGCCTGGATGCCGGCGATGCCGCCGCCGATGACCAGGGCCGTCGGCTCGACCGGCACGCTGATGGGGTGCAGTTCGCCGTTGCGTTTCACCTTCTCGACCATCACCCGCACCAGGTCGATGGCCTTGCGGGTGGCCTGCGGGCGGTCTTCGTGGACCCACGAGCAGTGCTCGCGCAGGTTGGCCATCTCCAGCAGGAACGGGTTGAGGCCGGCCTCGGCGGCCGCGCGCCGGAACGTGGGCTCGTGCATGCGCGGGCTGCACGCCGCCACCACCACGCCGGTCAGTTTCTTGTCCTTGATGGCCTGCTTGATCATCTGCTGGCCGGGGTCGGAGCACATGTACTTGTAGTCGACGCCCGTGACGACGCCGGGCATCTGGGCGGCGGCCTGGGCGACGGCGGGGCAGTCGACCGTCCGGCCGATGTTCTCGCCGCAATGGCAGATGAATACGCCTACGCGCGCCATGACTAGGCGCTCCTTTCGGCCACTCGCATGGCGTCGACGAAGTGGCGGTTCAGGCCCAGGCGCTCGGGCTCCAGCCCCGCGGCCAGGCCCATGATTTCGCTCAGGTACACGATGGGCAGGTCGTGCGGCCCCAGGCCGGCGGCGTTGATGGTCTGCTGACGCATGTCCAGGTTCGAGTGGCACATCGGGCAGCCCGTGACGATGGCCTGGGCGCCGGCCTCCTCGGCGTCGGCCAGGATGGCGTGCGAGAGGTCCACCACCGCGTCGGTCATCGACATGCTGAAACCCCCGCCGCAACACTCGACGGCGAAGTTCCAGGGCACGACCGCGCACCCGGCCGCCGCCAACGCCGCCTCCATGGCCGTCGGCTGCTCGGCGTCGTCGCCCTCCACGATGTCTTTGCCGCGCGCCAGCAGGCACCCGTAGTACGGGGCCACCTTCAGGCCGCCCAGCGGCGCGGTCAGTTTCCCGGCCAGGCCCTCTTTCAGCAGCCGGTTGACGAACTCGATGATGCTGAGAATGCGGACGGTGCCCTTGTACGGCCGCTCGGTGATGCCCTGCATCTTCGCGGCCAGGTCCGGGCTGCGGCTGAGGCGGACGGCCGTCCCTTTGAGCCGCGAGAAGCACGCCGCGCACGGCGCCAACACCTCGGTCAGGCCTTGCTCCTCGGCCAGGGCCAGCGTGCGGTAGGGCAGGGCCACCGCCAGGTCGTGGTTCAGGCTGTGGGCGGCGCTGGCACCGCAACAGTTCCAGTCCTCGATTTCCTTGAGGTCCGCTCCGGCCACCTCGGCCAGGGCCCGGATGGACATATCGAGTTCGCGGCCGGTGCCGTGGAGCGAGCAGCCGGGGTAGTAGCCGATGGTGGTCATGGCTCATCCTCCCGGTGGCGGCAGGCTTTGAAGATGCGGCGGACTTCCTTGCGGCCGGGGATGACGCGCGGCACCAGGGGCAACTTGCCCCGGAGAAACATGGCGGGGGCCAGCATGACGTCGCTGAAAAAATCGCCGCTGGTCATCTTGTACAGACTGGTCAGCGGCACTTCGCTCATGCGGCCGGCGTACTCGACGTTCTTCAGGAACGCCTTGTGGAACTTGAGGACGCGCTTCAGGTCGTGCGGGACGGTGCCCTCGCGGTTGGCCATCTCGCGCAGCACGTCCATGACGGCCGCCGGGTCGAGGTCTTTCGGACACCGTTGCGTGCACGTCAGGCACCCGGCGCAACTCCAGATGGTGCGGCAGCCGAGCAGGCGCCGGACGGCCGCCTCGTCGCCCACCTGCACCAGCCGCATGACCTGGCTGGGCGTCAGGTCCATGTACCGGGTCATCGGGCACCCGGCCGTGCACTTGCCGCACTGGTAGCACTCGGCCACGTCGACGTCGGTGGCCTGGCGTACCTTCTCGGCCAGTGTCGATTGGGCGGTCTTCGTCACCGTCATCCTCCGCCGCGGTCGCGACATTCCCCCTCGGGATTTTCCATACACCGGGCCGCGGGCCCTGCCGCCGGGGCGGCTGCGTCGCTCTCTGGAAACCGCCCGACTCGCCGAAGTTACCCTAAAAAGTCGTCTGCCGGGCGACCTCCTGCCGCCCCCCTGTGGCCAGAAAACAGGACCCAAAGGAGGGCACGTCACTTACCCGTGAAATCATACGCGACCAGGTCACCTTTTGGCAAGGGGAATCAGCCCGGCCCGTTATCACACGCGCCCGGCAAGCCGGGCGGCTAACCTGTCGCGTTCACGCGCCCGGCAAGCCGTTAGCCGCGGGGCTTGCCCCGCGCGTTGTGATGACACGCGCCGATACGCCCCTTGCCGACAAAGGTCGTTGATTCCGGCCGCGCGCGCCGGTACGCTGCACCCGGTCGTCGCCGAAACCATGGGCGGCGATGAGCCGAACCACCGGGAGCCGCAATCATGCCCAAAGACCGAGAGGCCGACGTCCTGATGCGCCGGGCCTGGCGGGCACGGACCGTCATTCCGGGCTTCAACGTGGCGTATCTGCCGATGATCGAGCCCGTGGTGCGGGCCCTGCGCGACACGCGATGTTTCGGCCTGGTGTCGGTCTCGCGGCCCGACTGGGCGAAGCTCGGCGCCGGCAGCCTGGCGGCCGTCCGCGACGCGTACGAGACCGTCAAGGACGAGCGTTTCGCGCGCCTGCACGTGGACCACGTGCCGGTGATCGACGAGGACGGCCTGGCGGTCGACGCCGAGTCGATCCTGCGCCAGGCCGTCGGCCTGGGGTATCCATCGATTATGATCGATGCGTCGCGGTTGCCGCTGGGCGAGAACATCGCCGTGGTGCGGCGCGTTGTCGGCTTCGCGCACGCGGCCGGCGTGGCGGTGGAGGCCGAACTGGGGGCCGTCATGGGCCACGAGCCCGGCCCGCTGCCGCCGTATGAGGAACTCTTCGCCTCGGGCCGCGGCTTTACCGACCCGGATGAGGCCCGCCGGTTCGTCGCCGAGACCGGCGCCGACTGGCTGAGCGTGGCCGTCGGCAGCGTCCACGGCACACTGAGCGAGCGGCGGGTCGAGAAGAAGGTGGAGGCCCGCCTCCACATCGAGCACCTCGACCGCGTCGCCCGGGCGGCCGACGTCCCGCTCGTGCTCCACGGCGGCACGGGCATCCGCAAGGCGTACGTTCTGGAGGCCGTGCGGCACGGCATCGCCAAGATCAACGTGGCCACGGCCATCCGCCAGCCGTACGAGGCGGCGATGGCCGAGTCGATTGAGAAGGCCCAGGCCGCCGTCTACGAGGCGACGGCGCGGGTCATCCGCCAGGACCTGGAGATCGAAGGGTCGGTCGACGTCGTCAACCCGGCGTAGCCGTGGGGGCACCGCGGCGTGCGGCCGGCCGAATAAAGGAGTGATCGACATGCAACAGACAACGTTCGCCCTCTTCTTTGGCAACCGTGGTTTCTTCCCGGCCAGCCTTCAGGCGGCCGCGAGGAAGGAAATGACCGCCGCCCTCAAAAAACTGGGGCACAAGACGCTGATGCTGCCCGCCGCCGCCACGCGCTACGGCGCCGTCGAGACCCCGGCCGAGGGCGAGGTCTACGCCAACTTCCTTCGGGCCAACCGCGGCCGGTTCGGCGGCGTCATCCTGTGCCTGCCCAACTTCGGCGACGAGACCGGTGCCGTGGCGGCCCTCGGCGATGCGGGCGTGCCCATCCTCATCCAGGCCTACCCCGACGAACTCGACAAGATGGCGCCCGCCGTCCGCCGCGACGCCTTCTGCGGCAAGTTCTCGATCATGGACGTCTTCGGCCAGTACGGCGTCCGCTTCACCGCGCTGGCGCCGCACACCGTCCACCCGGCGAGCCAGGCGTTTGCGGCCCACATCGACCACTTCGACCGTCTGTGCCGGGTGGTCGGCGGCATGCGGCGAATGGTCGTGGGCGCCGTCGGGGCGCGGACCACGGCCTTCAAGACCGTCCGCATCGACGAACTGGCCCTGCAGCGGCATGGCATTACCATGGAGACGCTCGACCTGTCGGACGTCTTCGCCCGCATGCAGGCCCTGCGCGGCGGCGACCGCAAGGTCAAGGCCAAGGCGTCGCGTCTGAAGGCGTACACGTCGTGGAAGGGCGTGCCCGGGGCGGCGTTCGACCAACTCGTCCGCCTTGCCGTCGTGCTCGACCAGGTCGTTGCCGAGTGCCGCATGGACGCCCTGGCCGTGCGATGCTGGATCGAGATGCAGCAGCAACTGGGCATCTCGCCGTGCGTCGTGCTGAGCGAGATGAACGACCGCGGCATCCCGGCCGCCTGCGAGGTCGACGTCGGCAACGCCGTGGCCATGCGGGCCCTCAGCCTTGCCTCGGGCAACGTGGCGACCTGCCTCGACTGGAACAACAACTATGGCGATGAGCCCGACAAGTGCATCCTGTTCCATTGCGGCCCCGTGCCGCAGACCATGATGACGGCCAAGGGCCGGGTGGTCGACCACGCCATCCTGGCCAACGCCGTCGGCCAGGGGTGTTCCTGGGGCTGCAACGTCGGCCGCATCGCTCCGACGCCCATCACCTTTGCGAGCCTGATGACCGAGGACGGACGCCTGAAGTTCTACCTGGGCCAGGGCCGGTTCACGAACGACCCGATTCCGGCCGACTTCTTCGGCTGCGCCGGCGTGGCCGAGATCGCCGGCCTCCAAGACGCGCTGCGGACCATCGGCACCCTGGGCCACCGCCATCATACCAGCGCCACGCCCGGCCATGTGGCCGACGCCGTCGCCGAGGCGTTCCAGCGGTACCTGGGCTACGAGGTGACCCGCGTATGAGCCTGCTGGGCATCGACGTCGGCACGGCCGGGTGCAAGGCGGCGGCGTTCTCGCTCGATGGGACGCTGTTGGCCGACGCGTATCGCGAGTACCCCACGCTGCATCCGCGCGAGGGCTGGGCCGAACTCGACAGCCGCCGCGTCGTCGACCTCGTCAAGGAGACCATCGCCCAGGTCGCCGCGGCCACCCGGGCCGATCCCGTCACGGCCGACGGCCGCATCCTGGCCGGCTGCATCCTCCAGGTCGACGTCCGTGGGGGTGACCTGTTGGAGGCCTGTCTGTCCGACATGGGGCAGGAGGCGTTCTACCGCATCAACCCCAACATTCTGGCGCCCAACTACACGCTGCCGAAACTGCTGTGGCTCCGGGCCAACGACCCGGCGCTCTGGGCGGCGGCCGACCGGTTCCTCCTCTGGGGCGACCTCGTCGGCTGGGCACTGGGGTGCGAGCCGGTCACGAGTTTCAGCCTGGCCAACCGGACGCTCCTGTTCGACATCCGCCGCGAGGACTGGTCGGACCTCCTGCTGGACCGCGCCGGCATCGACCGCGCGAAACTGCCGCGGTGCGCCCCCAGCGGCACCGTCGCGGGCACCGTGGCCGACGGCGTGGCCGACGACCTCGGCCTGCCGCGCGGCGTGGCCGTCGTCGTGGGCGGGCACGACCAGTGTTGCAGCAGCCTCGGCGCGGGCGTGGCCGAGGCGGGGAAGGCGGTCTGCGGCATCGGCACGGTCGAGTGCATCACGCCGACGTATGACCATATCCCCGACGCGGGCGCCATGCTCGCCACGGGCCTCAGCGTCGAGCATCACGTCCTGCCCGGCCTGTACGTCTCGTTCGTGTATAACCAGGCGGGGTCGCTCGTGCGGTGGTTCCGCGACACGTTCGCCTCGGCCGACCGCGAGCGCCTGCCCCCCGGCCGGGACATCTACGACGCCCTCGCCGCCGAGATGCCCGCCGAGCCCACCCGGCTGCTCGTGCTGCCGTACTTCGAGCCCACCGGGTCGCCGCACTACGTCCGCGACGCCGCCGGCGCCGTGGTGGGCCTGAAGACGACGACGACGCGCGGCCAGATTCTGAAGGCCATCATGGAGTCGGTGACGTTTTACTTCGTCGAGCCGCTCGAGGGGCTGCGGCGGCTGGGCATCGACACGTCGCAATTCGTCGCGACGGGCGGCGGGGCCCGGTCCGACGCCTGGCTCCAGATCAAGGCCGACGTCCTGGGCGTGCCGCTGGTGCGGCCGGCGATTACCGAGTGCGGCGTGCTGGGCGCGGCCATGCTGGCGGGCCTGGCGACCGGCCGCCTGGCCGACCCGGCCGAGGCGATTGCCCGGTTCGTCCGGCGCGATCGCGTCTTCGAGCCCGACCCCCGCCGCCACGCCCTGTACCGCGACCGCGCCGCCGCGTACCGGCGCCTGTACCCGGCGCTGAAGGACCTGCTGGCCGGGGGCTGAGTGGCGCGTTAGCCCCCCGTGAACACACGGGGGGGGCGGCGGGTCGAGTGGCGTGGCCAGGTCGTGTGCCCGGTGCCGCCCCGGGTGTATTCACCCGGGGCTAAGGGTGCGCAATGGGGCGAAGGGCGCAGGGGGTGATGACGGGCGAGCAGGTGGGGAGGATGCGTCCATGGCCGGCGTCCTTGCGATCATGGTGACTATGACGACCTACGGTACCTGGCTCCGAGGTGACGCGCGCGGCTGGGTCGACAAGGGGATCGTCCTCCCGCCGGACCCGGACCTTGAGACGGCCGACCGCGAGCGGTTGAAGCATCCCCCGTTTCGGTTTCGCCGCGAGGACTGGCATCGCGTCGGCTGCTGGTTAGGCGAGTCGGTGCGCGGACGCCTGAACCTGACCATCTATGCCATGACGGTCCAGGCCTGGCACGTGCACGTTGTCGTCCGCGTTTCCTCATACCCGCTCGGCCGAGTTGTCAAGTGTGCGAAGGACGCCGTGCGTTGGGGCCTGCGCGCGGGGCGGCCGATCTGGGGCGGCGGATATGACAAGCGATTCTGCTACGACCTGGAGTCGTTGCAGACGCGGGTCGCCTACGTGGAGCAGCACAACCTCGATGCAGGCTGTCCCGCCAAGCCGTGGGCGTTCGTCGAGACTTGGGAGTCCCTGTGAATCCGGGACTCGGCCCCCAGGTGTGCGCGGTGCCGCCTCGGGTGTATTCACCCGGGGCTAAGGGCGCGCAGCGTGCCCGCCCGTGCGACGCCGCCCGGCGCGCCGTCACCAGAAGAGGATGTACAGCACGGCCGTGGCCGCGATGGTGGCGCCGCCGATGAGGTACTGGTGCTTGTAGGGCCGGATGTCGATTTTCGAGATCGGCATGATGCGCGGCCGGGCCAGCGGTCGCCGCCACGCGATGACCAGCATCACCCCCGCCAGAATCAGGAAGATGATGCCCATGTGGTGCAGAAAGGCGATCGTGCTGAACCGATACGCCCAGTGCAGGGCCGAGCCCGCCGGAATCGTGCCGGCGTCCACCCCCGACTTCAGCACCCAGCCCGGCACGCGGAACAGCGCGTACAGCGCCACCCCGGCCACCATGGCCGTCTTGGCCGCCACGGCCGGGGCACGCTTTACCAGCATCCCCACCAGGAACGCCGCCACGATGCCCGGCGTGATGAAACCCCAGATCTCCTGGATGTAACTGAAGACCCCCTTGAACGTCGAGATGACCGGCGCCCACAGGCACGCCACCACGACCACCGCGGCGGTGGCCCAGCGGCCCACCGACACGATCCGCTTCTGGCTGGCCCGCGGGTTGACGTACTTCTGGTACAGGTCGACCGTGAAGATGGTCGAGGCCGAGTTCAGCCCCGAGTTGAACGAACTCATCACCGCCCCGCACAGCGCGGCAAACATGGCGCCGCGCAGGTACGGCGGCAGAATCTCGCGGATCATGTACGGGTACGCCGAGTCGCCGTCGGTCACCACTCCGCTGCCGTGCGGGCCGTACAGGTGGAACGCCATGATGCCGGGCAGCACGATGATGAAGGGGATGAGCAGTTTGAGCCACGCGGCCAGGAAGATGCCTTTCTGTCCCTCGGCCAGGCTCTTGGCGCCCAGCGTCCGCTGGGTGATGAACTGGTTCAGGCCCCAGTAGAAGAGGTTGGGTATCCACAGGCCGCCCACGAACACGGCCAGCCAGGGCACGTCAGCGTCGTTCCACGGCAGGACGGTGTGCAGTTTGTCGGCGTTGGCCGAGCGGAACGTCTGCCACCCGGCCAGGAAGTCGCCGCCGCCGATCATCTGGAGACCCAGCACGGCAACCACGGCGCCGCCGAGCAGCAGGGCACCGCCTTGGAGCAGGTCCGACCAGACGACCGACTTCAGGCCGCCGTAGATGGTGTACGAGGCGGCAATGATGCCGATGACCCAGATCGAGGCCACCAGGGCCCAGAAGTCGGCCTGCGCGGGCGCCAGGTCCAGCCGCGCCTCCAGTAGCGCCGGAATGTCGAAGATGGTGTTCAGCGCCTTGGCGCCGCTGTACACCACCGTGGCCAGGAACACGATGACGTACGCCGCCAGCAGGAAGATCGCCATGATGCTCCGCGTGGCGGAATCGTACCGGTATTCCAGGTACTCCGGCATGGTATAGATGCCGGCCCGCAGGAACTTCGGCAGCAGCCACCAGGCCACGAACGTCAGCGTAATGGCCGACATCCACTCGTAACTGGCGATGGCCAGCCCCACGCGCCCGAAGGCCGATCCCGCCATGCCGACGAAATGCTCGGTCGAGATGTTCGACGCGATCAGCGAGAACCCGATCAGGCCCCACGTCAGCGTCCGGCCCGCCAGGAAGTAATCCTCCGAACTCCGCTCCCGCCGGCCTGCGTACAGCGAGACCACTATCACCGCGACCATGAAGGCCACGAAGGCGGCGATGTCGAATGCTCCGAGTCCCATGCGTGGCTCCCCGGCTCGTGCCCGCGCGGCAGCGCCGGCGTTCGGCCTTCTCTTATGCGCGCGACCGGGCCGATTGTCCAGTTTCTTGTTGGCCATGCACTTGGGCGCGGTGGGTCCCCGTACCCACCGCGCCAACCTGCGGCGCACCTCGAGCGCGGCGGGTGCGGGGACCCGCCGCGCCAACACGCAATGTTAAACTGCTCCAGCCCCCGCAAACACACGGGTGGCGGCGTTTGCGATTGAACGCCTTGCGGCCGCGTGCTAGGCTTGGGCCCATGGTTTCGTCAGTCGACCGGGCGGCCGAGCTTCTGTCGCGGCTGGTGGCGTGTCCGAGCGTCAACCCGCAGCGTGCCGCGCCGTCGGGCCCGCCGCTGGGCGAAGCCGCCATGGCCCAACTCCTGGCCGGGCTCCTGGGCCCCTGGGGCGCCTGGGTCGAGACACGCGACGTCGCCCCCGGCCGGCCCAACTTCCTCGCGCGGTTCGAGGGCGCCGACCCCGGCCGCACGCTTCTCCTCGAAGCCCACGCCGACACCGTTCCGGTCGAGGGCATGACCGTGGCGCCCTTTGAGCCGGTCGTCCGCCAGGGGCGCCTGTACGGTCGCGGCAGTTGCGACTGCAAGGGACCCATGGCGGCCATGCTGCTGGCCATCCGGACGGTGCTGGACGAGCGCGGCCGTCCGCCCGTCACGCTCTGGTTCGTCTCGACCGCCGACGAGGAACTCGCTGCCGCCGGCGCCCGACGCCTAATGGCCGACGGGTTCCGGGCCGATGCCGCCGTCGTCGCCGAACCCACCGATCTCGACCTCGTCTACGCCCACAAGGGGGCGTACCGCTGCCGCATAGTCACGCGCGGCCGGGCCGCCCACTCGAGCGACCCGTCGATGGGCACCAGTGCCATCCGCGGGATGGCCCGCGTCGTCGAGGCCGTCGAAGGCCCGCTGGCCCGCGAGTTGGCCGGCACCGTCCACCCGGTGCTCGGGCCCGCCACGGTCAGCGTGGGCGTCATCCGCGGCGGCACGCAGGCCAACGTGGTGCCGGACCGGTGCGAGATTGAGGTCGACCGCCGGACGCTGCCCGGCGAGGGCCCCGAGGCCGTCGCCGACCAGTTCCGCCGGACCCTCGACGCGCTCGGCTCGGGCGATACGCCGGTGGCGTACGACCTGGAGCCGCTCGAGTGGTACCCGCCGTTCGAGGAGGACCGCGAGGCCCCGCTCATGCGGCTCGCCGGCGCGGCGTGCCAGAAGGTGCTTGGCCGGGCCGACTTCAAGGGCGTGCCGTGGTGCGCCAACGTCGGCGTCTTCAAGCAGGCGGGCATGCCGTGCGTCCTGTTCGGGCCCGGGTCGGTCCGCCAGGCCCACACGGCCGACGAGTCCGTCGACCTGGCCGACGTCGTGCGGGCCGCCGGCGTGTACGCCGAGATCATCCGACGATTCTGACCCGGGGAACCCCCATGCCCGACCTGCCCGAGACGATTCGCGACGAGGCGGAACTCGACGAGGTCCTGAGCCGTCCATCGCCCGAACTCATCGAGTTCATCGCCGGCCTGGGCGGCCGCCTGCTGATCCTCGGGGCAGGGGGGAAGGTCGGGCCGACGCTGACTCGCATGGCCCACCGCGCGGCCGAGGCCGCGGGCGCGGCCGTCGAGATCATCGCCGTCGGTCGCCGGCCGCTGGCCGATCTGGAGGCCGCCGGCGTTCGCACGCTCGTCTGCGACCTGCTCGACCCGGAGGCGGTCGCGCGGCTGCCGCGGGCCGAGAACGTCGTCTTCATGGCCGGACGCAAGTTCGGGTCCACCGGCGCCGAGGCCGTCACCTGGGCCGCTAACGTCATCGTGCCGTATCACGTGGCCCGGGTGTTCACGGCGTCGCGCGTGGCGGTGTTCTCGACGGGCGGCGTGTATCCGCTGGGCGACGTCGCCGACGGCGGCGCCACCGAAGAGACGCCCGTCGACCCGGTCGGCGAGTACGCCATGAGTTGCCTGGGGCGCGAACGCGTCTTCGATTACTTCAGCCGGACGGCGGGCGAGCGGGTGGTCCACCTGCGGCTCAACTACGCCGTCGAGATGCGGTACGGCGTCCTGGTGGACGTGGCGACCAAGGTGTGGCAGGGCCGGCCCGTCGACGTGACCACGGCCTGGGCCAACGTCATCTGGCAGGGCGACGCATGCGACGGGTCGCTGCGGAGCCTGGCGGTGGCGGCCAGTCCGTCGCGGCCGCTCAACATCACGGGGCCGGGCATGGTCTCGATTGTCGACCTGGCCGAGACCTTCGGCCGCCTGCTCGGCAAGCCCGCCATCCTCACGGGTACCACGCGGGGCTGGTCAGCCTGGCGGCGCTGCCTGACGCCACGGAAGATGAACTCATCGAGCATTGTCGAGCCGTGGGCCGGGTCATTCCGCTGGTGGGGTTTTACCTTCAGCCGGCGGCCGGGGGCCGCGTTCTCGCGCACGGGTTCTGGCGGCGCTTCGCCGAGATCGAGGCCGTCGTGGCCGTCAAGATCGCCCCGTTCAACCGGTACCGGACGATCGACGTGGTCCGCGCGGTGGCCGAGGCCGGCCGCGACGACGTCGCCCTGTACACCGGCAACGACGACAACATCCTGGCCGACCTCGTGACGCCGTACCGGTTCGCCGTGGGCGGCCGGACGGTCGAGCGGCGGATCGTGGGCGGCCTGCTGGGTCACTGGGGGTACTGGACGCGCCGGGCCGTCGAGCAGTTGCGCCGCTGCCACGAGGTAGCGGCGTCGGGCGGCGACGTGCCCGCCGACCTCCTGCGCCTGGCCGTCGAGGTCACCGACTCGAATGCCGCCGTCTTCGACGCCGCCAACGGCTTCGCCGGGTGCCTGCCGGGCGTCCACGCGGTGCTGCGGCGGCAGGGCCTCCTGGCGGGCACGTGGTGCCTGGACCCGCGCGAGACGCTCAGCCCCGGCCAAGCCGACGAAATCGACCGCGTCGTCCGGGCCTACCCCCACCTGGTGGACGATGACTTCGTCGCCGCCCACCGCGACGAGTGGCTGCGCGGCTGAGGGCCCGCGGGGCGTGCGCGGCGGGACCGCCTCACCGGATCAGCAGCGTCATCACGCCCACCAGCACCAGGCAGATCGCCAGCGTGACGAGGAACCCCACCCACGACTGGGTGCTGGGCTTGACGAGAAAGAGCCCGCCCGCCGTGCACAAGCGTTTCTCGCGCGGCACGGCCTGGTCGAGCGGCAGGTCGAGTTTGGCCTCCTGGCCGATGGGCACGTAGATCTTCTTGAAGAACGCGTCGAGGACCTCGGGCCTCGTCGGCCGGGTGACCAGGCTCCCGACGACGCCGAAGACGACCCCCGCCAGCAGCGGCAGGCCGGTGGTGGCGTCGCGGCCCATGTCGAGGGCGTAGCGGGTGATGAGGAACGTCGCGGCCGCCGCCAGCGTGCTGGCGAACACGCCCGTCTGGTTCATCCGCCGCCACAGGATGCCCATGACCACCGACACGCCCACCGTGGCCGTCAGGTTGAAGTAATCGAGGATGGTCTTGACGACGCTCTGCCGCATCAGGACGGCGAACACCAGCGAGGCCGCAATCACAACCAGGCCGGCGATGCGCGTCACCTTCACGTACCGGCCCTCGGAGGCGTCGGGGCGGATGTATTGCCGGTAGACGTTCTGCGAGAAGAGGCCCGCAATGGTCACCTGGAGGGCGTCGCCCGACGACATCGCCGCCGCCAGCACGCACGCCAGCATCAGCCCCTGAAGCACCGGGTGCAGCAGAAACCGGACGCTGTCGCCGAACGCCGCATCGGCGTGCACCGTCGCGTGTTCGCGAATCAGGAACGCCAGCCAGCACAGCGCCAGCACGGCCCAGCCCATCGTGCAGACACGCTTGAGCACGTTGCCATACGTGAACCCCACGCGGCCCTCCCACTCGGTCCTGCCCGCGCTGGTGACCGACATGATGTGCGGCTGGGCCATCATCGAGAACGGGGCGTTGATGCACAGCAGGGCCACCGTCAGCAGCGAGAACGAGGCCGGGTCGAACAGGCCGAGGTACTGGATGTCGCGCTGGGCGGCGGCCTGGGCGAGGACCTCCTTGGCGGCGGCCCACCCGCCCACCAGGCCGAGGGCCGCCGGAATCGCGATGAAACTCAGGGCGATGATCATCAGGCCCTGGGCCATGTCGGTCCGAATGGCCGCCACGATCCCACCCCAGTAACTGTACACCACGAACACGGCCGACGTGACGAGGAGGATGCCGAAGAACCAGCCGTCGGCCTCCGCCTGCGACGCCACGCCGCGCACCGACCACCGCGGCTGCGAGGTTTCCGCCGCCCCGGCCTCGGGCCCCGCGTCGGCCGTCGCGGTCGGCTGGACGACGGTGGCCTTGCCCATCATGCCCTGGACGGTCCGCGTGGTGGCCAGGAGCACGCCGGCGCACGCGACGGTCATGCCGCCGGTGGCCACGACGACGTACAGGACGGCGGCGGCGCGGCCGAAACGTTCCTCAAAGTAATCGGCCACCGTCAGGCACCGCATTCGCCGCATGACCGGCGCGATGATCCAGTAGAAGGGCGTCCCGAACATCCACATCCATGAGAGCCAGATGCCCGAGGCCCCTCGCTCGACCGTCTTGCTGGTCACGCCCGCCACGTCGCCCGGGTGCGTGCCGGCGCCGAAGGCGTGCATCACCATGTACCAGACGCCGAACTGCCGGTTGCCCAGCAGGAACCCCTCGCGGTCGTGGATGCCGCGCTTCGACCACCACCCATCCCCACGAAGTACAGGGCGACGATGATCCAGATGGCGTAGTGCAGACCCAGGAGTTCCATGGGGCCGTCCTTACTGCTGCTTCATCCCGCCTGGCGGCCTTCCTAGGCCGACAGGAAAACGCGTCTGGCCCGGTCGCGGCGGCCTGGGAAGGCCGCCGCGCGGCACGTGAGAGAAGGTTGCCGGCGGCCCGCGTCTCTACTTCCAGATGGCCGTGGGCGGCTGGGCGAAGTCGGTCCAGCGGTCGGCCACGCGGGCCGCTTTCTCGTCGCCCGGGTGGAAGTAGATGCGGTACCGCAGGGTCGTTTCCTTGCCGGCCTCGAGCGTGTAATCGCCGCTCTCGTTTGCCTTGTCGAAGTGCTTGAGGCCGAACGGGTTGGCCGTCGCCAGACCGTACGTCCGGGCGTGCCAGGTGGTCGGGTGCCGCAGGTTGCCCGGGGCGTCGAAGAGGGCGTAGCCCAGCCGCTTGCCGTCGACGGTACCGGAACAATCGAGCCAGGCGGCCTTCTTGCCCCAGGCGGCGTCGGCGGTCTGGCCCTCGGAGTTGACGAGCCGGCCCGCCGTGCCGCCCTTGCCGTCGGCTCGGAACTCCGGCCGCATCCGCGTGGCGCACAGGCCGCCCTCTTTCGTGTCGCCGAACTTGACCGCCCCGTATGCCGCGCGGAACACGATGTCCAGGTCCAGCAGCCGCGCCGTCTCGGGCAGGCGGTACACGCGGACGGTCCGGACCTCGGCCAGGACGGGTTTCTTCCGGGCGTCGGTCCAGTCGAGCACCTCGCGGAACGTGCCCACGACCGGGCCGCTCGTCACCGTCTCGAACGTCTTGTGGACCTGCCACCCGGCGCCCGCCGCGATGGACCAGTTGTCGGTGCCGTTGACGTCGCCGTGGGCCACCCAGAGGCTCGTGTGGTGCGGGTGGTCCTTCGCGACGTTCTTGGGCACGGCCTCGTCGGTCAGCGGCCAGGGCCGCGTCATGGTCACCTGGCCGGGGCCGTAGACGGGCCAGAAGTACGGTCGCCGCAGTTGCTGGCCGGCGATCTTGGGGTTCGTGAAGTGATACGTGGTAAAGGGTTTGCCCGCGATCCGGATGTCGACGGTCGCGTCAGTCTGGCGGATGGCGACGCCGCCCTCGGCGGCGGGCGCGGCCGCGCCGAGTTCGACCTGGTAGGTCCGGGAGGCGCCGGCGGGCAGGGCGTCGAGGATCCACCAGAGTTGGCCCTCAGCCACCTGGCAGGGCACGTCTTTGCCTTGGAGAATCACCCGGGCCTGGGTCGTGCCGGCGGGCACCTCGACGTGCATCGGCACGTGGGCGCGGTCCTGCTTACCCGCCTCGACGACGAGCGACTTCGTGGCCGCGCCCGCGGCCGGGCCGACCAGCGTAGCCGCCAGCAGCGCGGCAGCCCAGAGCAGGACAACCGCCGTTCTCGGCGGGACCGCGACTTTCATGGCCGACTCCCGAAAAAGTGTCCCGGACTCCAGACCCGTTCACATTAGGCCTGCCCCGCGGCGCTGTCAAGGAATCCGTGCCTGCCTCTGATTCTGTGCGCGGCGGGTCTCCTTGATCGTGCGCGGCGGGTCCCCGCACCCGCCGCGTACGGCCGTAACCAACGCACAACGCGCGTGTGCCACGGCGGGTCTTGCCCCGCCGTGGGGCGCGCCAGCCATTCCCACGGCCGGACAAGACCGGCCGTGGCACACGTGTGAAGGGGCAACCCAGTTTGTGCGCGGCGGGTCCCCGCACCCGCCGCGCGTTGGGCCGCCTGTCTGCACGGCCGGACAAGACCGGCCGTGGCACACGGGCTACGGCGCCGGCGTCTTGGGTTTGCCCGTCGGGTCTACTGGGTTACGGACCTCGACGGGGCGCGGGCCGATGGCCCGGACGAGGTCCGGCAGGTCGTAACACGCCAGGACCCCCGCGACGACCTGGCCCAACTGACCCTCGGTCATCGGCGTGGCCACGACGTCCATCCACGATTCGATGGACCGCTCGATCGTTACGGCCGAGAGCCGCTCGTCGAGCGTCGCCGCGTGCAGCGCCACCGGCCCGCCGCGCTCGATGCCCGTGATGCTGATTTTCGCCGCGTCAATCTCCTCCCGCGCCGCCAGGACGTCGAGGGCCGCGAGCACGTCTTCCACGCGCTGGCCCAGCAGCGGCCGCGCCAGGTGCAGGCCGAGGTGGGCAAACGGGTACTCGTCGTGCCAATAATCCTTGGGTTTTGTGACGGCGGTCTCGCCGAATCCGCGGGCGTCGATGGCCAGGACCGCCCGGCCGGCCTTGACGATGGCCTCGATGGCGCCGCCGGCCCCGGCATCGGCGGCCTTGCCGCGGCCGTCGACGTACAGGACCGCCGGCACCTTGCCGTCGCGCTTGGCCGGCAGAAAGAGCAGGGCGGGCACGGGCACCTCGCCGGGCCGCTCGATGAGGAGTTTCTCGATGCGGCAGCCGTCGCGTTCGAGGGTGCCGACGGCCTTGACGGCGGGCTTCTCGGTCGTGGGCCGCACGGCCGCCAGGCGCCGGACCTCGGCCAGGCATTCGGCCTTGGGCCGGTCGCGCCAGAACGCCTCGCGCCCGGGCCCGAGGGCCTTGGCCCGCTCGACGTTCAGGTCCCACACGGTCACGCCGCCCAGTTCCTTGACGACCTGGCCGCAGCCGGTGACCTGGAGTTCCTCGTCTTTGTGAACGGCGATTTCCGGCTCGACGGCGGGCTCGTCGATGCCCTGGAGCCACCGCCTCATCCATCGCAGGGCGGCCTCGCGTCGCGGCTTGGTGAACCCGTGACCGTCGGGGTACTCGAAGAGTTCGACGCGTTCGCCGTGGCCCAGGATGCCGTACAGCCGCTTGGCCTCGCGGAAACTCGTCCACGACCCGTCGATGTCGAAGAAGTCTTTCGTGGCCGTGAGGACGAGCGTGGGTTTGGGGGCCCGGATGGTCAGGTAATCGGCGTGATCGATGCCCACGGCCACCTGGCCGGTGACGTTCTGCTCGCCGTCCTGCGGGCCGATGGTGGCGAAGAGCCGCTCGAGCGACGTGATGTAACACGACGGCGCGGCCGCGTAAATCCGCTCGTCGGTGGTCATCAGGTACGACGTCATCGTGCCGCCGCCCGAGTTACCCGTGCACCCGAGGCGTGTCGCGTCGACCTCGGGCCGGCTCACGAGATAATCGATGGACCGGATGCCGTCCCAGATGCGGTACGTGGCAGCGCCCCAACCGACGAGCCGCGCGCCCACGTCGGTCAGCGTGTGCTCGGTCGTGCCCCAGATCTTGGGTTTGCCGGTCTCGTCGAGCAACTGGCACCGTTCGCCCTGGCCGATGGGGTCGTAACACAGGACCACGAACCCGTGCCGCGCGAGCACGATGGCGACGGTCTGGTAGGCGTCGCAGGCCTTGCCGTTGCGGTCGTGTCCGCACGGGATGAGCACCGCCGGGAAGGGCGGCGTGCCCTCCTTGGGCAGGTACAGGTTGGCGGTAACGTGGTGGTTGGGCCGGCTCTCGTAGATGACCTTCTCGACGCGGTACCCGTCGGCGTCGAGTGTGCCGACGGTCCGCGGATTGAGCGGTGTCCGCTCGGGCAGGGGGCCCAGGGCCCGCATCCAGTCGGCGCGTTGGCGGTCCTGGCGCGCGATGATCTTCTCGGGCGTATCGAGCGCGGCCGCCTCCTGTCGGCGCGCCTCAAAACACGTGCCGCACTCGGCCAGCAGATAGGCCCGCAGCATCTCGCCACCGCCGGCGTCGGGCGCGAGGACGTTGAGGTTTTCGCCCGGGCTCTCCGCCGCCGACGCCCGGACGGCCGCCACCAGCAAGACCAGCGCCACACACCAACCGAATCCGTGCATGAATAGCCTCCTTGTGTAAAACGCGCCACTTAGCCCCCCGTGAATACACGGGGGGCGGCGCGCGGAGTGTGTTCATTGTCGCGCCGCCCCGGGTGTGTTCACCCGGGGCTAAGCCGTCGCCGGCACGGCGACGCGATGCGGCGATGCCCGCGGCCGTGCCGGCTGTCGTTTAGCCGTCGCCGGCACGGCGGCTAACGGGCGGCGTTTAGCCGTCGCCGGTACGGCGACGGGAACGGCCATCGAGCATCGACCGGCGCTGCTCGCGGCCGTGCCGGCCGCGGCTAAACGAGGCGGCGCTAGCCGCGAGCGCAAGCGAGCGGCGAGGCACGGGCGGCTACTTCCGGAGTTCCTCCAGCCGGACCTCGGCCCCGCTGCGCTCTTTGCTCATCTGGGCCGCCGTCATGAACTCGACGATCTCGAGCGTCTCGGCCGGGTCGATGGGCGCCCGGCCGGTGTGGAAGAACTCGGCCATCGTCCGCACCAGGCCGTTGTAGTCGAATCCGCCCTTCGTCTCGACCTCGCCGCCGTCGCCCCAGACCTTGACGATGGGCTTGTAGTCGCCCTTGCGGACGCCACGGAAGACGCCCACGCGGCCGTCCTTCCAGGTGCCCGTGGTGATGTCGAGGTCGCCCTCGGCCCGGCGCGACACGGCCACGCACCCCGGACCCAGGACGGTGTACAGCGCCTCGACGCCGTGGATGCCGTACCAGAAGAGGTCCGGGTGGTGCGGCTCGACGTTGAAGGGGGCCGAGCCCTGGACCTTGGCGACCTTGCCGACGCCGGCGTCGGCCCGGAGTTTCCATATCTCGGGCTGGAACCGCGAGCACGAGCAACTGAAGAACGGCGTGCCGGTCTCCTTCGAGAGGTGCACGATCTCCCGCGCGTCGGCCAGGCTCGCCGTGAACGGCTTGTCGATGAAGAGGCGTTTGCCCGCCTTCAAGACGGGCCGGGCCTGCGCCAGGTGCGGCCGTCCGTCGACGCTCTCGATGAGGACGACGTCGACCTTGGCGAGCAGGGCGTCGATGCTCTCGACGATCTCGACGCCGAACGTGTCGCGGATGTCGGCGGCGAACTTCTCGACGCGGTTCGCGCTGTCCGGCAAATCGGCGCTGCCGCCCTTGAACGCCGCGACGACCTTCACCCGCCACTCGGGATGCTTGTGAAACACGCCCGTGAACGCCGGGACGTGCGACGTGTCGGTCCCGATGATGCCGGCCCGCAGGTCCCTGGTGGCCCAGCCGGGCGGCTCCGCCGCCACCGCGACCGAGGCCAGGCCCAGCGCCAGCACGATCGCCACACACCAGCCGAATCCATCCATGAATCGCCTCCTTGTGCCCATCGCGCCGTTTAGCCGTCGCCGGTACGGCGACGGGCACGGCCATCGAGCGTCCATCGGCGCCGCCCGCGGCCGTGCCGGCCGCGGCTAAACGAAGGCGTGAGCCCGGCCTGGGTCGGCGCGGTCCTCACGACGTCACGGATGCACAGGACGAGGATGCCCCAGCCGTCGAAAAAGGCGAACGGCGACGAGCCGATCGTTATCTCGGCGAAGAACACCGACAGGCCGCCCAGGATCGCCCAGAACAGGAGTTTCTGGAGCGACGTGGGCCGATGGGGCTGAGGTTCGCCCATCCGATGGCTCCGTGTGCCGAGGACTTGACCACCGTCAGCATACCGCGTCCGCCGGACAATGCAACCGCGAGACCCGACCGGTCCGCCCATGTGGGCCGGACGGCGCAACACGTGCTTGCATTGGCGTCCCGTCTGCTGCAACATACCCAGGGCCGCAGGACCGGCCGTGTTGTAGGGGCACGACATGTCGTGCCCCTACGAGGCTGGCAAGCGGTGTGTGACGGTGCGAAAGGGGGCCGATGATGAAACGCCTGAGCCGACGCGAGTTTCTCCGCTGGACCGCCGCCGTCACCGCGGCC
>Ga0307378_10003730_pt1 | contig 22143 bp, 20 predicted proteins | sample UN1MG_FD_202238 | JGI IMG/M metagenome (GOLD analysis project Ga0307378, IMG submission 202238) | Soil microbial communities from Risofladan, Vaasa, Finland - UN-1 | ecosystem: Environmental > Terrestrial > Soil > Coastal area > Acid sulfate soil | place: Finland: Risofladan, Vaasa | collected...
GTGATTTCCACCTTTCCCGTGAGCAGGTTCTTCACGGGATGATTGCCGCCATGGTGGCCGAACGGCAGTTTGAATGTGTCGCCGCCGAGTGCCAACGCCAGTAGTTGATGCCCGAGGCAGACCCCGAGGACGGGGAGTTTTTCGAGCAGTTGTTTGATGGTTGCGATAATCCCCGGCAGTGCCGCCGGATCGCCGGGGCCGTTACTGAGCAGGAGCCCGCGCGGATTGCTTTCGAGGACTTCATCGCAGCCGGCGCCGGCGGGTACGATCCGCACGCGGCAACCGCGTCGGGCGAGCGAGCGGAGGATGCTGAACTTGACGCCGTAGTCGAAGGCGACGAGTTCAAATCGTGGCTCGGGGTAGCTTTCGGTCGCGGCGAAGGGTTGGCTCGTGCTGGCCTCCCAGAGCCACGACTTGTCGCACGTGACTTCGGTAACGTAGTCCCGCCCGACCATCTCGGGCGTCGCGTGAACCTTCTCCAGCAAGGATTCGTGGTTGAAGTCCTCTGTGGAGATGATGCCGCTCATCGCGCCGTCGCGGCGGATCATGCGCGTGAGACAGCGGGTGTCGATCTCCGAGATGCCCACCACCCCGCGGCGCTCGAGGAGGCTCTCGAGGCTGACCACTCCGCGCCAGTTGCTGTAGAACCTGGAATACTCCCTAACGACAAGCCCGGAGAGGTAGAGGCCGCGGCTCTCGATGTCTTCCTCGTTGACCCCGTAATTGCCGATCAACGGGTAGGTCATTGTCACGATCTGGCCGCGGTAGCTGGGGTCGGTCAGGATTTCCTGGTAACCGGTCATTGAGGTGTTGAATACGACCTCGCCGGCCGCCTCTCCCTTAGCCCCGAAAGAACAGCCCTCCAGAGCACGTCCGTTCCGGAGCATCAGGATGGCTTTCAACGAAGTCCCAGACCTTGTACAAAATTTCAGGAAAGATACCAGCAGTGGTGGTTGTTGGCAACAAAACATTTGTGAAAAATTCAGATGTGCCGGAGGCCGTGAGCTGCGGCAAAGGTTTCTCGAAAGGGAGTGTCGCGCCTGCCTACCTGCTTATCAGGCCGAGGAACGGCGGCAACGTCTCTCCGGCCTTGCCGAGGAATGTGTGGTCGACGAAGTCGCTGATTTCCGTCCACTGCAGCGTGAATTCGAGCACCATCGCTCCGGAGCGCTTGGCAATAATCGGCAGCGAGGCGGCGGGCTGGACCACGGCCGACGTGCCGACCACCAGGAAAACATCGCAATTTTCGGCTTCTTTGGCGGCGGTCTCCATGGCTCCCGGGGGCAGCATTTCCCCGAACCAGACAACGTTGGGCCGCAGCATGTGGCCCTTGTCGTTATGTGGGGGCAGATCCTTGAGCGGCGACTGGTCAAGGACGCTTATCTCGTCGGTCAGCGTATCTCTGACCTCCCAGATATTGCCGTGCAGTTCGATGATGTTATTCGATCCCGCGCGTGCGTGCAGGCCGTCGATATTCTGGGTGACGAGAGCGAAATGGGGGAAGTGTTTTTCCATCGTTGCGAGGGCGTAGTGAGCCAGGTTGGGCTCGATACTCTTCAGCTTATTGCGCCTGAAGTCGTACCACTCCCAGACCCTCACGGGATCGCGCTCGAAGGCCTGCGGCGTGGCGACGTCCTCCACATTGACCTTGCTCCACGTGCCGTCCTCGCCGCGGAATGTCTCGACTCCGCTCTCGGCGCTGATCCCCGCGCCGGTGAGCACGGCGATGCGCTTGGCGGAGGCAAAGCGCTCGGCGATTTCTTTTGGAATCTCATCGACATTCATGGATTACCCTCCTGACCCGTCAGTATAATCGCTATTTAACAAGTATAAAAATCCCGCTTTCCATTCACTTATCTTGATGCCGCAATGGATAGCGTATACACTTGACCTTGTTATAGTTAAAGCTATTCTGACGTTAGATCAGACAGGAGAAAACAATGAAAAAGATTCCGTACCGCTTTCTGATAATCGCCGTAGCCGCGTTGGCCGCAGCAGTGACTCTGATGCCCGTTGTTATCGGCGACTCGCCGGAAGCCGAGGGCAAGCACCTGATTGTGGTAGAACGTATCGACGATTCGGAGATCTTTTTCCAGAACCAACCGTACAGATTCAACGAGAAAACTCAATGGTCCGGCCTGGCAAAGGAAAACCTGCATCCGGGCGTCTGGCTGCTGGTCAGCCTCGATGAGACCGGGGTGGGCCGTCATCATACGCTGAAGACCGTGGAGCAGGCGCCGACCGATGAGCTTGAGCTCACCGGCACGATCGGATCGCTGCTGAGGTCGGATGAAGGAGTGGTAGGTTTCACGATTAACAATCTCTCGATTTTGCTGCCCGAGAGGCATGACGGCCATGAAGCCGAGGGCGGCCACGGGGAGCCGGCGATCGGCCAGGGCGTGAGGGTCAAAGCGACGCCGGAGAGTGGTTCGACGATCCTGCGGGCGCTCGAGGCACCTGAAGTCATCCGCCACCACGATCTGCTGCACGCCATCACAATCTTGATGCTGCAGCTGGCGGTAATCCTGTTGGTCGCGAAGGTGGGCGGCGAGATTTTCGAGCGCTTCCTGCACCAGCCGGGAGTGCTCGGCGAGCTGATCGGGGGCATCCTGATCAGCCCCTATGCTTTCGGCGGCTTATTCAACATCCCGGGTGTGGGGCAACTCTTCCAGACTGTCAGCCTCGCGACGGTTCTCAAGGCTTCGCCGCTGCAACCCGACTTCGCCGTCAGCCCGGAGTTGTGGGCGGTGGCGCAGATGGCCGCGATCGTGCTGCTGTTCATGGCGGGGCTGGAGACTGACCTGCGGCAGTTCTTGCGTTACGCCGGCCCGGCGACTGTTATCGCCATCGGCGGTGTGGTGGCACCGTTCTTCCTCGGCGCGCTGGCAACCTTCTGGTTCATCCCCGGCATTGAGTCGATCTGGGATCCGACCGCCTTGTTCATGGGCGCAGTGATGGTCGCCACCTCGGTGGGCATCACCGCTAGGGTGCTGAGCGACATCAACCGCCTCGACACCTCCGAGGGCGTGACCATTCTCGCCGGCGCGGTCATCGACGACGTGCTCGGGATTCTGGTGCTGGCGATCGTCAACGCCATCGCGATCGTGGAGCTGGCAGGCGGGACGTTGGACGTCAACACGATCATCGGCATCGCCCTCAAGGCCGTGCTCTTCTGGCTCGGGCTCACCGGCATCGGCATACTCCTCAGCAAGCAGATCGAGAAGGGACTGCGCTGGTTCAAGTCCAAGGGCGCGACTTTCGGCCTCGGGCTTGCGCTGGCCTTCGCCTGCGCGGCTACCGCTGAGCTCTTCGGCCTGGCGATGATCATCGGCGCATACTCGATCGGCCTGGCGATGAGCGATACGAAGATCTCCCACTTTCTCGAGGAGCAGCTCAAGAGCGTCTACAACTTCGTGGTGCCGGTGTTCTTCGTGGTCATGGGCATGATGGTCGATTTCAACCAGATGTTGCCGCTGCTGTGGCCCTACGGCGTGGTGATCTCGTTCTTCGCGATCATCTCCAAGGTCTTCGGCTGCGGCATCCCCGCGCTGTTCGTGGGCTTTAACATGCGCGGTGCCTACCGAGTCGGCGTGGGAATGCTGCCGCGTGGCGAGGTGGCGTTGATCATCGCCGGAGTCGGCATCGCCAACGGCATTATCGCCACCGACATGTTCGGCGTGGCGATCCTGCTGACGCTGGTGACCACACTGCTCGCTCCCCCGGCCCTGGTTCCCGCATTCAAGACCGGCGGGATGGGCACTCGGGCGGAGGTCAAGGAGGGAGTCGTATCCGTCGCTCCCGAACCCTTCCTGGTCCTCAACACCACCTCACGCACTCACCGGGGTCTTGTCCGCGACGTTCTCCTGGCAGAGCTGGGAGAGGTGGGCTTCAAGAAGGTGCTGAGTGACGCCGCCAGCGGGATCTACGAAGTGCAGAAGAACAACAGGCCGGTGGTAATCAGGATCCTGGACGAGGATTTCAAGATCTCGATCGACGCGCCCGAAGACAATCATGAGGAGATCCGCGGCGTGCTTCGCAAGATCGCCGACGACATGATGGACTACCGCAACAAGCTGATGGCGCAGGTGGGGCCGGAGCCACAGGAAGCCTGACCAGTCGATAGCGAAAAGCTCTCAGGGGCGGCTGAGCAAGCCGCCCTTTTTCTATGCGGAGACCTCGGCTGCGTTGGATCCGGCGGGATTATTTCATGTTGAATTTGTCGAGCAGGTATCTGATGGAGCGGGTGCTGAGGCCGAGCAGTCGGGCTGCCTTCGTCTGCTTTCCTTCCGCCATTTCCATGGCGATCTTCAGGTACTTGCGCCGTTGTTCCTCGAGGTGGCGCTCGAGGTCGAAGCCCCCTTCCGGGATTTCCAGCGCCTCGCCGGTAGCGGCCATCTTTGCGGAGCCGATCTGGTCGGGCAGCGACGCGGAAGTGATTACCTCGCCGGTCTCTAACGCCACGGCGCGCTCGATGGCGTTTTCAAGCTCGCGGACGTTGCCGGGCCAGGAGTAATTCTCCAGTCCGCGGCGGGCGCTGTCGGCGAAGCCGCGGATCGGGCGGCCGGCGGCTGCGGCGTACTTGTCGAGGAAGTGGAGCGCGAGCAGCATCACATCTTCGCGGCGCTTTCTCAGCGGAGGCAGATCGATCTTGATCACATTGACCCGGTAGTAGAGATCCTCGCGGAAACCGCCCTGCTCAACCATCTTCTCCAGATCGACGTTGGTGGCGGTGATGATGCGCACGTCGATGGGGCGCTCTTCGGTGCCGCCGACGCGGCGCACCCGTCGCTCCTGCATCGCACGCAGCAACTTGACCTGCATCGACATCGGCGTGTTGCCGATCTCGTCGAGGAAGAGCGTGCCGCCGCCGGCGCTCTCGAAGAGCCCGGTTTTGGTGCGGTCGGCGCCGGTGAATGAGCCCCTTTCGTGCCCGAAGAGCTCGCTCTCCAGCAAGGTCTCGGGCAGGGCGCCGCAGTTGATCGAGACGAAGGGGTGCTCGAAACGGGGCGAGTTGTAATGAATCGCGCGGGCGACCAGCTCTTTACCGGTGCCGCTCTCGCCGGTGATCAGCACGGTCGACGGCGTGGAGGCGACGCGCTCGATCAGCCTGAACAATTCAATCATCGGCCGGCTCTTGCCGATGATGTTCTCGAAGCGGTGCTCGCGCTGCAGCTCCCGGCGCAGCAGGATATTCTCCTCGGCCAGGCGCTTTCGCGTGAGGCTGCGGCGGATGATTATCGAGAACTCGTCGACGTCGAACGGCTTGGTAATGTAGTCCTCGGCGCCGAGTTTCATCGCCTCGACGGCGGTGTCGTGGCTGGCGTAGGCGGTGATGACGATGACCACTGTGTCGGGACTGATCTTCTTGCACCGCTCCATCAGCTCGATGCCGCTGATGTCGGGCATCTTGATGTCGGTGATCATCAGGTCGATGCCGTCTCGTTCGAGCTCGGCGATCGCGTCGGCGCCTGAGCCGACAGCCTTTACTTCGTAGTCCTGCTTTTCCAGCATCTTGCGGAGGAAGTCGCGCATGCTGCGCTCGTCGTCGACAATCAGGATCTTTTCCAATTACGGCTCCGCTGTTTCCACCCGGACGCTGAAACCCGAGGGATCGCCACCGCTGCCGGGCAGCGCGACGGTCACACTCGTGCCGGCTTCGGGCTTGCTTCTGATGACGATGCTGCCGCCATGTTCCTGGACAATTCTGTAGACGATCGCCATCCCGAGCCCAACTCCTCCCCGGGATCCCGAGTCGAAAGGCTGAAACAACTTCTGTAGGCGCTCCGGTTGGATGCCGTGGCCTTCGTCGGAGAACTTCAGGACCGCGTTGTCGCCCTCCCGGCTCAGGGTGAGAAGCAGCTTACCACCATCGGGCATCGCCCGCACGCCGTTGCTGGCGAGGTTGTAGATCAGCTGGCGCAGCATGTTGGCATCGACGCGGGCGACGAGCTCGCCGAGCCCGCCGTATTGCAACTCGATTTGGTGGTCGCTGGTGACCTCCGTGCTGTTGGCGAGCAGGTCGACCGTCTCGCGCGCTATCCTGAGGATATCGATCTCGACGGGGGAACAGACCGGCGCGCGGGTGAAGGCGAGGAAGTCGTTGAGAATCAAGCTCAGCCGTTGGCTCTCGCGGATGATGATATCCATGTAGTAGAGCTGGTCCTCCGAGAGCTCGGGGGCTTTGCGGATCATCTGCGCACTGCCGCTGATCGAGCCGAGGGGATTGCGGATCTCGTGGGCGATCGCCGCGCTCAGCTCGCCGGCTGCGGCCATTCTGTCCTGCAGCCGCAGGCGTGCCTGCAATGCCTTGATTTCGCGCAGGTCGTCGATGGTGTAGAGCTTGCCGACGAGCATCCCATCGGCATCGATGAGCAGTGTGCGGCTGACACCGACATCAATATTCTCCCCGTCGCTGTGGGCCAGGAGCATTTCCCGGTCCCAGCCCTCGTCGCTGAGCATCGGCTCCGGGGCGGCGGGATTGTAGTGCAGCAGCTCGCGCACGTCGCGCCCGCTGATCTCTTCCAACGGCTGCTCGAGCAGGCCCAGGGCGGCGGGATTGGCGAAGGTGATTTTGCCGTCCATGTCGGTGGTGATGATGCCGCTGGGATTGCTACGGACTATGCTTTCGTTGAGCACCCTCAAGCGGGCGAGGTCGGCCGTGCGCACACGCAGGCGGGCGGCGGTGGTCTGCAGCATGCCCGAGAGGTAGCCGCTGAGGGCGGCCAGCAGCTCGAGAGCGAAGGCGTGCAACGCCAGCGTGTAGAGCAGGGTGTTCATCGCCGGGCGCGCGAAGGGGTAGAGGATCTGCAGGTCGATGAAGCCGCCGTTGGCGATCATCACCACGCAGGCCAGCAGGAGAGCCGAGACGGTGGCGATGGCAAAGCTGCTGATCCTCCCCAGCACGATCGCGGCGCTGACGACCAGCAGGTAGTAGAGGATGATGAACGAGCTGTCGACGCCGCCGGTTACGAGCACGAGCAGCGAGACGAGCGCGACGTCGAGCAGCAACTGGACGAATGCGAAGATCCTGTTGGCGCGGAAGGGGATTGCCAGGACGGCATAGAAAACGGTCAGCAGGTAAGTCAGGCCGATGATGAAATAGAGCGAGTCGCTTGTGAGGCCGAAGAAGATCTGGACGTAGAGCGCGGAGCCGAGCAGGGCGGTGACGATCACCACGCGCAGGATAAGAATCAGCCGCAGAGTGCCGGCGAAATCCTTGGCGGGCCCATCGCCGTCACCCGTGAGCGGCGGATTTCTTTGGGCCATGTTTAGTCCCCCTCGTGCATCGGGGGCCTCAGGTCAGCTCTCCGATGAGCGAGAAGATCGGCATGTACATCGAGACGACGATCCAGCCGATGGTCACTCCCAGGAAGATAATGATCAGCGGTTCCAGCAGCGACAGCAGGTCCGCCACCGCCGCGTCGACCTCGGCTTCGTAGAATTCGGCGACCTTGTTGACCATCGCGTCGAGCTCGCCGGTCTGCTCGCCGACGTGGACCATCTGCACGACCATCGGGGTGAAGACTTCCGAGTCGCGCAGTGGCTCGCTGAGGGTTTTGCCGGCTTCGACGCTGTCGCGGGCTTCCATGACGGCTTTTTCGATAACTTTGTTTCCGGCGGTCTTAGCGGTGATGTCGAGGCTGTCGAGGATGGGCACGCCGCTGCTGATCAGCGTGCCGAGCGTGCGGCAGAAGCGGGCGATGGCGATCTTGCGCAAAACGATGCCCAGCACCGGCAATCGCAACATCAGGCTGTCGAACGCCAGCTTGCCGCCGGGTGTGGAGTAGTACCACCTGATGGCGAAGACCAGAGCCACGATGCCGCCGATGATGAAGAGGATGTAGTTGCCGATGAAGTTGGAGATGTCGATGGTCAACTGTGTCGGCGCCGGCAGGGCCCTGCCGAGTCCGGTAAAGAGCTTCGCGAAAGTCGGGATAACCTGCCAGAGGATGACGAGCACCACGCCCACGGCGATGGTTACGACGCTGAGCGGGTAAATCATCGCGCTCTTGACGGCCCGCACCAGCTTGACGTTTTTCTCAATGTAGACGGAGAGGCGTTCGAGAATCGTGTCGAGGATGCCGCCCGCCTCTCCCGCCGCCACCATGTTGGTGTAGAGATCGCTGAAGACGTGCGGGTGCTCGGCGAGGGCGTCGGAGAAACTCGAGCCGCCTTCGATGGCCTGGCGAACCTCGAACATCGTCTTCTGCAGGGCCTTGTTGTCGACCTGGGAGCCGATGATCTCCAGGGCCTGGTTGAGCGGCAGGCCGGCGTCGATCATGAAACTGAGCTGCCTGGTGACGACCGCCAGGTCTTTCTGCTTCACCTTTCCGCGCCCGAAGAGGCGGCCACCTTCTTTGCCCTTTTCCTTGACGACGGTCACCAGGATCTGCTGTTTGCGCAGCGCGGCGATCGCCTCCGTCTTGTTCGCAGCCAGCAGCTCGCCCCGGTGCAGCTTTCCGCCGCGACTGCGTCCAACGTAGGTATAACTCGGCATGGCGTTCTTTTAACCTCCCTGACCCTTGGCCGCGCCCGCCGACCTGGCTTTGCCGGCATCCTCGATGACTCCGGTGCCGCGGCTGATGAGCTGTTCCAACTCATCGGGAATGGAACTGGCCGTCATTGCGGTCTGCAGGCTTATCTTCTTCTTGAGGTAGAGCGAAGCCAGGCTCTGGTTGTAGGTCTGCATACCGTGTTTCGCCTGGCCCGCCTGCATCATTGCGTAGATCTGATGGATTTTATCTTCGCGGATGAGATTTCTTATCGCTGAGTTGGGGAAGAGAATCTCCATCGCCAGCACGCGGCCGGGGCCTCCCTGGCGTGGCAGGAGCGACTGGCAGAGGATTCCTTCGAGCACGAAGCTGAGCTGGGCACGGACCTGGCTTTGCTGGTGCCCCGGGAAGGCGTCGACAATACGGTTGATCGACTGGGCGGCGGAGTTGGTGTGCAGCGTGGCGAAGGTGAGGTGGCCGGTCTCGGCGATGGTCAGCGCGGCCTCCATGGTCTCGAGGTCGCGCATCTCGCCGACGAGCACGACGTCGGGATCCTGGCGCAGGACGGCGCGGAGGGAGTCGGCGAAGGAGTGGGTGTCGGCGTGCAGCTCCCGCTGGTTGACGAGGCAGCGCTTGTGGGGGTGGAGGTATTCGATCGGGTCCTCGATCGTGACTATGTGGAGCGGCTTCTCGCGGTTGATCTTGTCGATCATCGCCGCCAGGGTCGTGCTCTTGCCGCTGCCGGTGGGGCCGGTGACGAGCACGAGGCCGCGCGGCTTATCGCAGAGATTGGCGACGACCTGGGGCACCCCCAGTTTGCCGAAGTCCATGATTTCCCAAGGGATAAGCCTGTAGGCCGCGGCGATCGAGCCTCGCTGCGTATAGACATTTGCGCGGAAACGGGCCAGCCCCTTGATGCCGAAGCTGAAGTCGATTTGGAGGGCCTCTTCGAGGCGGTGCTTCTGCGCTTCGGTCAGGACCGAGTAGGCGATTCGCTTGGTGTCCGCCGGTTTGAGCACGGGGATATTGATCGGAACCAAGCGTCCGTCGACGCGGATCTGCGGCGGACTGCCAGTGGTGATATGCAGGTCGCTGGCCCTCTGCTCGATCATGGTTTTGAGCAGCGAATGCAGCGACAACTCAGTGCTCATCTATTCGGCTCCTTCCGGTCTTGCACCGTTGCAGGCGGGGGGGCGAGGCGAGACATCATTTCATGGTCTCGCGCAGGACCTCCTCGAGCGTGCTGACTCCCGCCTTTATCTTCTCCAGGCCGCTGCGGCGCAGGGTGATCATGCCGTCGGCTTTTGCCTGCCGGCGGAGGTCGTCCGACGTGCCTCCGGAGAGAACCAGGTCGCGGATGGACTGGTTGACCTCCATGAGCTCGAACAAGCCGATCCTGCCTTTATAGCCGGTTCCTCCGCAGGTCTTGCAGTCGACGCCGCGGCCCTTGTAAACCTTCACGGTCTTGGATTCTTCCTCAGTGAAACCGATATCGACCAGGGCCTTCGGCGGCATCTCCATCACTTCCTTGCAGTCGGGGCAGATCCTGCGCACCAGGCGTTGAGCGAGGATGCTGAGAACCGATGTGGCCACGAGGAACGGCTCGATGCCCATGTTCATCAGCCGGCTGATGGTGCCGGGCGCGTCGTTGGTGTGGAGGGTGCTGAGCACGAGGTGCCCGGTCAGTGCCGCCTTGATCGCGATCTCGGCGGTCTCGAAGTCGCGGATCTCGCCGACCATGATGATGTTGGGATCCTGGCGCAGGAACGAGCGCAGTGAGGAGGCGAAGGTCAGGCCGATCTTCTCCTTGACCTGCACCTGGTTGATGCCCGCGAGGTTGAACTCCACCGGATCCTCGGCGGTCAGGATGTTGACGTCGTCGTTGTTGAGCATGCTGAGCGCGGAGTAGAGGGTGTTGGTCTTGCCGCTGCCGGTGGGGCCGGTGACGAGGATCATGCCGTAGGGTTTTTGGATGTCGCGCGCCAGGATATCGAGGCTGTGTTGCTCCATACCCAGCCTCGTCAGGTCGAGCATCAGGTTTTCTTTGTCGAGGATGCGCATGACGATCTTCTCGCCGTAGAGTGTCGGCAGCACGCTGACGCGCAGGTCGAGATCCTTAATCCCGGTCGGGGTGCGCATTTTGAGCAGGATGCGGCCGTCTTGCGGCAGGCGCTTCTCGCTGATGTCGAGCTGGGAGAGGATCTTGATGCGGCTGGCGACGGAGTCCTTGAGTCTTTTCGGCGGGCGCATGATCTCGTAGAGGATGCCGTCGATGCGGTAGCGGACCCTGTAGCTTTTCTCGTAGGGCTCGATGTGGATGTCGCTCGCGCCGCGCTGAACCGCCTCGTGCAGAATGACGTTGACCAGCTTGACTACCGGCGCGTCCTGGCCGCTGCGCTCGAGGTCGGCGACATCGAGTTCGTCCTCTTCCTCGGCGACGCTGATCGTCTCGTCGGGTATCTCGAGCGACTCCAGCACCGAGCTGAGATGGTCCTTGCGCGCGGGCTCGCCGTAGTAGCGCTCGATGGCCTCGCGAATCGTCATCTCCCCGGCGATCATCGTCTCCACGTTGTAGCTGGTCATGAAGCGGATTGTGTCGATGGCGAAGAGGTTGGCCGGGTCGGCGATCGCGATTACCAGCACCGCGCCGTTGCGGCGGATCGGGATGAGGGAATTCTTCACGCAGAATTCGGGTTGCAGCAGCGAGAGGACGGAGATGTCGATTTCGACGTTGTCGAGGTCGACACTGGGGATGCCGTAATGCTTGCTGAGCATGGAGACATAGCGATGCTCGTCCACGTAGCCGAGCGAAATGATATTGTAGGTGACAGTCTCGCCGTTCTCGTGGGACTTCTTTTCGGCCTCACGGAGTTGCTCGGTCGTAATCAGGTTCTTTTTGACAAGCAGGTCACCGATCTGCGTACTCATCCCGGATAATTTCCCCTCGATGTTGCTTGCGGGATTGTATCGCTACAACCCTAATTGAGTCAAGGGGTTGCCGCAATTTAAACGGATGCGCGGGGTGCCGTGTGGGCATTGATGGACAGCTATGGCAAATTATCAACTACTCTTTCCCGGCCTCCGCATTGAGAATTTCGTCGAGAGACTGGCCGCCGGGTTCTTTCCAGCAGGGGCCTATGACATAGATTGTCGGCACTTTCCTGTCTCTGGAAAACAGCTTTGTGCGAAGCCAGAAGATCCAGTGAGCGATCCTGTTGGTGAGGTTTTTTTTCTTGAAGGGGATGATCATCTTGTTGCACAGCATCAGCCCGATGAACTCCTCGAATATCGATTCGGCTTCGGGGTTGAGTCGGGATCTGACACGGCTCGGGAGAAACAGCTCTTGCGAATCGATATATTCCAGCAGGTTTCTCCATACCTGGTCTTTTTCTATGACCGTCATTTCGTCACCTGGGCGGTCGCGCCGTTGACGCCGGCTTTGTGCCTGTTTAAACTTCCGGAAAGAGAAGGAAATAGCAAAGCCAAACGATGCGCTCATACACGGTAACCCTGCGACCGGAAGGTATCAAGGGCAAGTTCCGCAGTTACACCCTGAGTGGGCGCACCATCCTGTTCTCCCTGTTCTGCCTGGCAGCCTTAATTGTCGCAGCGGCATGGGCATTCGTTTCCTGGGTTATTGTTCCGTACAGCGGGGTGACCGCCGCCGCAGAAAAGGCGCAGGGACTCGGAGCGCAGAATGCGGTTCTCGAGTCCGGCATCGCCGAGAAGCGGACCGTCATGGGGTGGCTCAGCGCGCGCGTGGCGCTCGAGCTTGCGTTGGTGGAAAAGGTGGACACTCTCCTCGGCGGCGGCGAGTGGCAATCCGGCGGCTACCCACGTCTTGGCGGCGACAGGGCGCAAAACCTGCTCTCGGCGCTCTCCTATCTGGAACGCCGGCTGGAGAACCACCAGCGATTCGCGACAATCATCGAGCAAATGCCGATCCGTCTTCCACTGCGCGGCGGCTTTGACGTTGCCTCGAGCTATGGGACGCGCCGATCGCCGTTCAACGACGAAATCGAGATTCACAACGGCATCGATCTGTCCGCGCCGGAGGGAGCGGTGGTGCTGGCCTCGGGATCGGGCGTGGTCTCCCTGGCCGGCCGCTGGGAGGATCTCAGAATGCCCGATTACGGGAGGTTGGGGCTGTTCGTGAGGCTCGAGCACGGGGAGACCGGATATTCCACGATCTACGGCCACTGCTCCAGGCTGCTGGTGCGCCAGGGTGACCGCGTCGGTGCCGGGCAGCCGATCGCGCTGGTCGGCAACACGGGCTGGAGCACGGCGCCGCACGTGCATTTCGCTGTTTGCCGCGGCGACGAGTATTTCGATCCCAAGGATTACCTCCTCTATTTCGACACTTACTCGATCCGCAGCGAGCTGCAGGCCGGCCGCCCGGAGCGCTGAGTTTCTGCGCTTGGCTCGGGGGGAGAGGAGAGCGGCGCTTGTGTTAAAGCCGCGCTTTTTGTGAAAATACGGAGCTTGTGTTAAAAACAGTGATATAGCTGGTGTGATTCGGTTCGCAACGGTCTTGATTACTTCAAACGGCGCGCCGCACTACAGACGGCGTTGAATAAGGAGTTCGCTGATTATGGCCGGGGAAACAAGAGCATTCGAAGCGATGGTCGTGCCGCGCGGCGCACGCATAATCGTCGGCGACGGCAACAGGATCGAGCTGGACGTCCAGGGCGACCTGATCCTGCAGGAGAGCCAGCAGGGCCTGACATCACTCACCAGCCAGCACGGCTCGATACTGATCGACGAGGGCGTCACGGTCCGCTCGAGCCAGATCAGGGCGGAACACCTGATCCGCATCCGCGGCCGCCTGGAGACCGATAATATCCGTGCCGCGAGCATTTCCGTCGAGGGGGGCGCGCTGCGCTGCGGCGAGATCCAGACCCGCACGCTCAACAGCCGCGAGAGCGAACTTGAGGTTCGCGCAATCGGAGCGGAAAGGGTGAGCATCAACGGCGGCTCGGTCGAGATTGGCAAGATCGAAGCCAAAACACTGCAGCTGGAAAACAAGGTGCGGGGCGCGATCCTGATCACCGCGGCCGAGGACCGGCGCGTCGACGATACCGTCCAGGTCAAGGGCGGCTTCGAGAGCGACATCGAGCTGATGGGCTACCTGCTGAAGTACCGCCACCAGGTTATGAGCGACAAGGTGCTGCATGAGTTGAAGTCGCGCAAGGAAGGCCGTGAGTTCCAGCGTTTCCTGCTGCGCGAGCGCGAGACCGGTGACAAAAGCGTGGCGGCGGCCGAGGAGGCAAAGCCCGAAGCCGAAGAGCCGTTGCCTGTCGAACCTGTGACCGTTGAACCCTTACCGGTCGAGAGCATGGATATCGGAGAAGCTGAGGAAGTTGAGGTCGAGGCGGAGCAGGCTGAGCCCGCGCCGGAAGAGGCCGTTGAGCCGGAAATCGTGATGGACGAGTTTCCCGAAGCGACGCCCGGCGATGTAGTGGATCGGATGACTCGGCTGGAGGCCGAGTTGAGCGAAACGATCGAGGATCTGGATGAGGCTCCCGACGGCCTCAGGCTGATCGTGGCCTGCCTGCGCGAGAGGGATTTCAACAACTTCAAGACAAGCTATTCGCGCTGGATGGAGCAATTGGAGCCGAATCGAGGCGCACTCACCGTGAGAACCCTGGAAGTGCTCGAACGTATCGCCGACTTCCTGGCCGGCGCCGGCAACTGATAAATATTGATTTTTAATCGCGGTTGACTCAAAATAAGGAATATGGGTTTGGGGATTCCCGTAGAATAAAGAAAAATAAGGGGAAATTTGCTCAATGGGGCCAGACGAACATCATGGCGAAAATCACGGAAGATGCCTTGAGTCGTTAATTGAGGTTTTCCTCTACATTGATGGTCAACTCGACGAGAAACGCAGTTCCGAGATCGATTATCATCTTCAACACTGCAGCAAGTGCTACGGCAGAGTCGAGTTTGAAAAGTTGCTCCGCGGTTACGTCCAGAAGAAGTCCCGTGAAGAAGGTCCTTCGCCCAGCCTTTCCGCAAAGATCAACAATATATTTCAAAGCAAGTGACTTTGCTCAACTCCTGCCTCATATCGTTTACCCCCTGCTGTTAGAATCGTGGTGGTTATGAGAACCCGGTCCAGGATTGCTGTGGCCATGAGCGGCGGCGTCGACAGCAGCGTCGCCGCGGCGTTGCTGACGCGAGAGGGTCACGAGGTTATCGGCTTGACGATGCTTAACGGCTGTCTTGGTGGAGCCGCAGCGTCAGGGGACGGCCACTGCGATCCGGCCTCGTCCTTCGGGGACGCGGTGCAGGTGGCGCGGATTCTCGGCATCAGGCACGAGTTTGCCAACCTCGAGTCGGAGTTCAAGGAACAAGTAATCGAGCCGTTTGTCGAAGCCTATCTGGCCGGCCTCACGCCGAATCCATGCATCGTTTGCAATCGCAGGATAAAGTTCGGGCTCCTCCTAGAGCGCGCAATTGCTTTGGGTGCGGAGCAGTTCGCCACGGGCCACTATTGCAGGCGCGAGGAGCAGCCCGGGGGGCGGCTTGCGCTGAGCAAGGCTGCCGATTCGGGTAAGGACCAGTCCTATTTCCTCTTCGATTTGACGCAGGATCAATTACGCAGAATCCGATTTCCCTTAGGCGGTTTGACGAAGGGGCAGGTCAGGGAGACCGCCGCCGCCATGGGCCTGCCGGTTTCGGAAAAGGCCGAGAGCCAAGAAATCTGCTTCGTGCCCGGCAATGACTATGCCGCGCTGGTCGAAAAGATCAGACCCGGGGTAGATCTGTGCGGAGAGATAGTTACCGTCGACGGCAAAGTCCTGGGTCGGCACGACGGTATCCATCGCTTCACAGTCGGCCAGAGGCGTGGGCTGGGGATACCCGCCGACAGGCCTTTATATGTTCTGGCAGTCGAATCGGAGAGCCGCCGCGTGGTAGTCGGCTACAAGGAAGACCTAGAGCGCAACCACCTAGCCGTCGCCGGGATCAATTGGGTAAGCATCGAGCCGCCGCAGGGGCCGCAGCGGGTTGAGGTCAAGGTGAGGTCGCGGGCGCCGGCGGTCGGCGCGCTGGTCAAACCTCTGGCCGACGGCCGGGCCGACGTCGTGTTCGACAGCCCTCAAAAGGGCGTTGCGCCGGGCCAGGCTGCCGTTTTTTACCGCGGCGACCTTCTACTTGGCGGCGGCTGGATTGAGCGGTATTAAGCGGCAGCCCGACCCTGGTGCGTTCTTGTAGTCGTAAAACAATCCCGCCTTAGAAGGCGATCGCCATGTTGAGCCCGAAGAGAATGCCGAAGAAGACGAAGAAGATTACCATGGCGATTAATCCCGAGACGACGAGCATGATGACCGCCTGGCCGGAATCGAGTCCGAGCGCGACAGTCAGTCCCAGATAGACGGCGACGAGGGAGAGGATTCCCAGCAGGCCGAAGAGGAAGCCGATAAAGGGGATGAATGTGAGGAAGAAGCCGATCGCAGCGGGGGCGTAAGAATAGGCGACGATTGTCGTGTAGGAGTTCGCGTCGCCCTTGTTGATGTTCAGCGGCTTGTCAAGGGCGCCCATGATTGCTCCAAGGACGATCGGAGCTCCGACGAAGTAGATGTACCAGAAGACGCCGGCGATGATCCCGTAAACCGGCATCCAGACCCAAAACATACCTCCGAAGGGGACAAAATACGGCTGCGGGATAAAACCTTTCAGTATGGAGCCGACGAACGGCAGCACAGCGAGGACCACCAGAAAACTCAGCGCCGCCCCGATGTTGCTGGGGAAGGTCATGCCGCGCCAGAATTCGGCGAACTTCGTGCTGACGCCTACTGACTTGTTTATCGTGTCGTTGATGTCAATTTTGAATTCCATCTGTTACCTCCTGCTGAGTGGTTAGGGGTCCTCCAGACGCTGTTGACTCTCTCTCCAACGCTGAAAAATCACGGCGATTGTTTAGCCGTATCTAACACAGTAAGCTGCGGTCCACAAGGATAAAATCACCGGTGTATCCTCCAATTATCTGTTGACAGCCACAATCGGCGCCAATATGCTGATTTTTAGGAACCCGTAACAGGAGGGGGTGAATCGATGGACTCTTTCTGGAATTTTTTTAAGGAATTCGGCAAGTGGTTCGGCTTGCTATTCATCGCACTAGCCATTCTTGGAGGGTTGATCAACGGCATCACAGTGATGGCCAGATATGACTTCTGGGGCGGCTTCTACGGCATGCTTCAGACCTGGGTGTTCGGAGTCTGGCTGGGCATTGTGATCATCATGCTGAGCATGTTGGTCGACAACACGCGCAAAGGCTGATCTAGACTTAGACTTATATCTCTAGTACGTTCATCTTAAACCGATGAGAGACCGGTTTATTTTTTATCCTGAGTTGCTTCTCCGGAAGGCCTCGAGGTCGACCGCTCCCGCCTCAATCAAAGCCCTTGCAGTGCGCGCCGCCTCCTGCTCCGCGATCTTCTTCGAGCCGCCGCTCCCGCGCGCCAGAACCGGGCCGGCGCCGCCTATTTTTACCTCGACGGTGAACTGCTTGGAGTGATCGGGACCACTGGCCTCCACCAGCGAATAGACAGGCGCGGGCAGTTCCTTGCTTTGGATCAGTTCCTGCAGGTAACTCTTGTGATCGTGCCGCAGGAGGCCTTCCTTGTCGATTTCTGCGATCGCGTCGCCATAAATTCGAACAATGAAATTTCGCGCTGCCTCAAGCCCGCCGTCGAGATAGACAGCGGCGATAACCGCCTCGAACACGTTTGCCAGAATCGATTTCTTGCCGCGGCCTCCGTCCTTTTCCTCCCCGTGACCAAGCCACAGGAATTCGCCGAGCCGGAGTTTCTTTGCCAGCTTACCGATATAGCGTGCGCTCACGAGGTAGCTCTTGGCGCGCGTGAGTGCGCCCTCGTCCCCGCTGTTGGCGGCGAAAAGGAGATCCGAAGCTACAAGCCCGAGCACCGCGTCGCCGAGGAATTCGAGGCGCTCGTTGTCGCGGGTCTCGTTTTCCTGCTCGTTGGCGAAGCTGGAGTGGGTGAGGGCGCGAACCAGCCACTTGCGGTCGCGGAATTTGTATCCGAGGATTTCTTCCAGTTCCTTCAAATTCTCGTTATTAGCTGAGTCGCTGTCTTCGCTCATCGCTCCTGTTCTCGATAATCGCGGCGGTTATTGTAAGTAAAAATCCTCTCTACCCGATCTCTTCGATCACCTTGCGCATCGCCGCGGCGGGGTTGTCCGCAGCGGTGACGGGCCGGCCGATCACGAGCGCGGATGCCCCGGCCGCGATCGCCTCGCGCGGCGTGGTTATGCGCTTCTGATCGCCCGTTGCGGCCCAGGCGGGCCTGATTCCCGGCGTGACGAGGAGGAATTCGTCGCCCAGCTCGGCCCGCAGCAGCGAAATCTCCCTCGGGGAGCAGATGACTCCGTCGAGCCCCGCTTCGCGCGCCAGGCGCGCCAGCAGCAGCACCTGCCCCTCGGCGGTGTGCGCCACGCCGAGGTCGCGCAGGTCGTCGTCGTCGAGGCTGGTCAGCACGGTGACGCCGAGCAGCGCCGGGCGTCCTGCTCCAGGCAGGGCTTCCTTCGCCGCCCGCAGCATTGCCAGGCCGCCCGAGCAATGGATGTTAATCACCGCCGCGCCTAGCGAGGCCACCGAGCGAACCGCTCCGGCGACGGTGTTGGGGATGTCGTGGAACTTCAGGTCGAGGAAAATCCTCAACCCCTCGGCGGCGAGCTCGGCTACGAAACCCGGCCCAGCGCAGCAGAAGAGCTGCAGCCCGATTTTGAAGCCGGTCGCCTCGCCGCGAAGTTTGTCGACGAGCCTGCGCGCGTCGTCCGCCGTCGGCACGTCGAGCGCGACGAATACCCTGTCTCTTGGATCCTTGAAACTCAAGACGGTCATCCTGGTCCCCCTCGGCTACTCGCTGCGATGGGCCACCCCGACGATCTCCGGGATGGTGCTTACCCCCTCGTCCGCGCACCAGCGCTCGAGCTCGCGCACGAGACGGGTTGGCGCGGTGGGATCAACGAATGTCGCCGTGCCCAGCTGGATTGCCGATGCGCCGGCGTAGAAGAACTTGAGGGCGTCGTCCAGTCCCATGATCCCGCCGATGCCGACGATCGGTATGTTCACGGCCTCGTAAAGCTGCCAGACGCAGCGCAGAGCCACCGGTCTGATGGCCGGTCCGCTGAGGCCGCCCGTCTTCTTGAAAAGCACGGGTCTTCGCGTCTTCAGGTCGATCTCCAGGCCGAGGATCGTGTTTATCGCGCTGAGGCTGTCGGCGCCGGCTTCTTCCGCCGCCTTGCCGGTGGCGGTGATATCGGAGGCGTTGGGGCTGAGCTTGACCATCAGGTGGCGGCCGGTGGCCTGGCGCACAGCCTTGACGAGGCTGTATGTCAGCTCGGGGTTGACGCCGAACTCGATCCACTCGCGGCTGATGTTGGGGCAGGAGATGTTGAGCTCGAAAGCGGCGATGCCCTCCTCCCGCTCGAGCCGCTCGACGGCTGCGACGAAATCTTTCGTTTCGTTGCCCCAGACGTTGACGATCACGGTCGCGCCGGCGTCGCGCAGCCGGGGCAGCTTCTCACGCGCGAAGGCTTCGGTGCCGATGTTCTGCAGGCCGATGGCGTTGAGCATGCCTGCGGGCGTCTCGGTGATCCGCGGCGGCGGATTGCCGTCGTGCGGGTACAGGCTGATTCCCTTGACCGAGATGCCGCCGAGGCCGGAGAGGTCGTTGAAGTCTTCCAGCTCGAGGCCGTAGCCGCAGGTGCCCGAGGCGGTGATCACAGGGTTGCGCAGGCGCAGGCCGTTGATGTCGACGCTCAGGTCAGGCATCCCAGTCCACCTCCAGGCCGTCGACCACCGGGCCTTCCTGGCAGCAGGTGTGATAGCCCTCGCCGCCCTTGTTGCGGTAGATGCAGGAGAGGCAGACGCCGATGCCGCAAGCCATGTAGCGTTCGAGCGAGCAGGCGCAGTCGATGCCCCCGGCGGCGCAAATCTCGGCGCTGCGGCGCATCATCTCCCACGGCCCGCAGGCGAAGCAGAGCAGATTGTCGGGGCCGGATTTTAGTTGCGGCGCGAGGATATCGGTGACCAGGCCGCGCCGCCCGAGCGAGCCGTCCTCGGTCACGGCGATCGCCTCAACGTCGATTTTTTCCAGCTCCGCAAGGTGCACGGCGTCACGCGAGCACCCGCCGTAGAGAAGCGCGTAATCGCCGCCGGCGCGGTTCAACTCCTGCGCTGCGAACGCCGCGGGGGCGATACCGGTGCCCCCGGCGACCATCAGCAAGCGGCGGGACGGGTTGATCTCCAGGTGGTTTCCCAGAGGGCCCGTGACCGGCAGCAGATCGCCGACGTTTCTCTGCGCGACAGCGCGCGTGCCGCGGCCGAATGTCTTGATTATCAGCGTGAAGCCGATTGGTTTTCCGCCGTCGGAGAGCCGGGCGAAGACGCTGAGCGGGCGGGGCGTGAGGGGGTCGATCGCCTCGGAGGCGCGCAGCATGACGAATTGCCCCGGCTTGGCGGCGGCGGCGATCTCGGGACAGCGCAGATCGAGGGCGAATTCCTCGGCGTTGAGTTGTCGCTTGGCGATTATCTTGGCTTTTGTGACAAGCGGCATTTTTGACTCCGGGTGAATTCTATCAGAGCCGAAGAAACGCGGCTACAGGATCGTGGCAGATTTGATGTTCAGAATTGCTTGTGCAGCGACGGCGCTCCCGTGATAATCGAAGCTCCGAGGGCTTGGAGGCGGATGGTGGGCGGGGCTCCAACAAGCAGAGCTGCATTTCTGGGGACGTTGTTTATCCTGATGTCGGGAGTCTGCTGGGCCTCCTACACCATCGTGCTGAAGATCGCCGTCGACCTGGGCCTCAGCGAGATCGAGATAAACTCGATAAGGCTGATCGTCGGCGCGGCACTGATCGGTGTGTTTCTCCTGGTCCGGGGGAGATTTTCCTTCAGGATCAGCTTCAAGTATCTGTTGCTGTTGCTGGTGCTCGGAGCGCTCGATTACGGCCTGGGAGGCGTGCTCTATGTCGGCTCGTTGAGATACATCGACGCATCCCTGGCGTTCCTGCTGGTCTACACCTTCCCCGCCTTTGTGGTCGTCGTCTCGATAATTCTGGGACGGGAGAAACCGACACTGCCGCTCTTCCTCGCCGTAGTGCTCACGTTCGTAGGAGTGGCGTTGGTGCTGGAAGTCGGCGCGGCGGTGGAGGGGGAGCAGTGGATAGGCGTGATTTTCGTCATTCTCTCAGTGCTCATCTTCGTCGCCTTCGTGATGATCTGCGAGGGCCTGATGGACCGCCTGTCGTCGTCGCAGATCACATTCCTGACGCTCGGCGCCGGGGGGCTCTCGATGCTCGCCTTCATTCCCGTTGTCGGCGTACGAGCCGAGATGATGTTCGAACCGCGCAACCTGGCGGTGTTGCTGTTCCTGGCGGTGATCGGCACGGCCTTCTCGATGATCCTCTTTTTCATGGGCATACGCCGGATCGGTGCCGCGCGCGCCTCGATCATTACCACCGCCGAGCCGGTGTTCGTGGTGCTGATGGCCTGGCTGCTGCTGGGCGAGACGCTCAGCCTGCTGCAGATGGCGGGCGTGGCTCTGCAGCTCTCGGGCGTGCTGCTGGTGCAACTTCGCGCGCCTCACCCCGAGCCGGGACCGTAGCACCGGCTAATAAAACAATTTCTTTGATTTCCTTATGAATTGTTTACTAAGGCGGGCGTAGCGTGGATAATTCGCGCTTCGGAGGCTGAACGTGGTCGAGGAGGCTCGCGAGAAAAAGCTGTTGCTGGGTGCGGCGTTGGTCCTGCTGTCCGGGATTTTCTACGCCCCTGTTGCCGTGCTGGGTAAGATATGCGTCGAGGCGGGCGTCGAGCCGGTGACGCTCAACGTCATCCGCCTGATAATCTCCGTCGCCATCCTCGGGCTCCTCGCACTCCACAGGGCGAGGGCTGGCAAGCGGCTGCCACTCGCAGCGAAAATCATATCATTCGTCTTCGGCTCATTTGTCTGGGCGCTCGGCGGGCTGCTTTTCTTCATTGCGCTGGGGATGATCGATGCCTCGCTCGCCTACCTTCTGATGTACGTCTATCCGGCGGTGGTACTCGTCATCTCGGTGTCGATCGGCTGGGAGCGCTTCGCGGCTTCAAAGGCCGCGGCCGTCGTCCTCACTTTCCTGGGCGTGGCTCTTGTGCTGAGGGTCGGTGACGGCTCCGGCGGCAATCTGCTCGGCGGCGTGGCTTTGGTGATGGGCACCACGCTGTTCTTCGCGATATATGTTCTTGTCTACGATCGCTATCTGACCGACTACTCCTCCGCTCTCGTGAGCTTCTTCACCATGCTCGGCGGCCTGGCGATGATTCTGGCAATCGCACCCTTCCACGGCTTCGACCTGGGATTCGTGGGCAAGGATCCGCAATTGCTGCTGCTGGTGACGGGTACCGCGCTCGGCTCCGTCGGCTCGATCATCTTCTTCTTGCAGGGGATCCAACACATCGGCGCCTCATGGGCATCGATCATCAGCACGATCCAACCGGTGCTGGTGGTGCTCTTATCCTGGGTGGTGCTCGATGAGGTGATGGGCCCGCTGCAGCTCTTCGGGGCACTGCTGCTGGTGTTCGGTGTGGTGTTGATCCGCTGGGAGAAGAAGCCGTCGGTCAAAGCCGCGACTTGACCTCCAC
>Ga0307378_10003731_pt1 | contig 22136 bp, 22 predicted proteins | sample UN1MG_FD_202238 | JGI IMG/M metagenome (GOLD analysis project Ga0307378, IMG submission 202238) | Soil microbial communities from Risofladan, Vaasa, Finland - UN-1 | ecosystem: Environmental > Terrestrial > Soil > Coastal area > Acid sulfate soil | place: Finland: Risofladan, Vaasa | collected...
AGATGCTTGCGTGGCCGCGGAGGTCGCGGCATGATTACCACCGTCAGAGTGTCCAAAAAACCGAGGGCGGTACAGCGGCGATGGTTCTTGGGCTTTGCAGTTCGGCGGCGATGGGAACCCCTGTGCAATGGACCGTTGCACAGGGTGGTAATGGCCACTGGTATGAGGCAGTCCGGGCGCCACAGGGGATAAGTTGGACGGATGCCGAGACCGCTGCTGAAGCCGCCGGAGGTTATCTTGCGACTATTACAGCGGAAACCGAGAACGCTTTCATCTTCGGCCTTATAACGGACCCTGCATATTGGTACCCAAGCGAGCATGTGAATGGTCCCTGGATCGGCGGGTATCAACTCGTCGGCTCGCTGGAGCCTGCTGGCGGATGGAGTTGGGTCACTGGAGAGCCTTGGGGTTACACCAACTGGGCTGCCAGCCAGCCGGACAATGCGAGTAGCAACCAGGATGCTTTGAGCTTCTTTTCCTGGGACACAACACCAAAGCCGACATGGGACGATAATTCTGCCGCCTGGGTGGGCAACAAAGCATACATAATCGAGTATATTCCCGAACCCGCCACGCTGTCGCTGCTGGCCGTGGGCGGCCTCTTGGCGCTTCGTCGCCGCCGTCGGTAGCCAATCCGCCGCTGCACGGGTGGCGCGGCAAGCGCGGCGGGCAAGACTGCCCGCCGCGCGAAGTGCTACAGTCAACCGTTAACTGCTCTAGGTTCTGTCTGACGAATCGCCTAGACAGGTGGTTGCCAGCCGAGCCCCCTCGCGGAGGCCCCGAAATCGGGGGTAGTACCCCACACAAGGGGCCGGAAAACGATTCACCAGACAGAACCTAGGCCGTCAGGTCACTTCGCCAGGGCCGCCTCCACGTCCTTCACCGGGTCGCCGATCGGCATCAGGCCGAACTTCTCGACGAGGATCCCGAGGACGCCCGGCGAGACGAACTGCGGCAGGACCGGCCCCACGCGGATGTTCTTGACGCCGAGCGCCAGGAGCGTCAGCAGGATCGCCACCGCCTTCTGCTCGAACCACGTGAGGACCATGGTCAGCGGCAGGTCGTTCACGCTGCACTTGAACACGTCGGCCAGCGCCCTCGCCACCTCGATGGCCGAGTAGGCGTTGTTGCACTGGCCGATGTCGAGAAGCCTCGGAATGCCGTCAATCGAGCCGAGGTCGAGGTCGTTGAATCGGTACTTGCCGCAGGCCAGCGTCAGGACGACGCAATCTTTCGGGACGGCCTTGACGAACTCGCGGTAATAGTTGCCGCGCGGCCCGGGCGTGTCGCATCCGCCCACGAGGAAGAAGTGGCGGATCTTGCCGGCCTTGACGGCGGCGACGATCTTGTCCGCTAGCCCTAAGATGGCCGTGTGATGGAACCCGGTCGTGAGTTTCCCGCCGGGCTTCGCCGGAAGCGCCGGGCACGCGAGGGCCTTCCGGATGACCGGCTCGAAGTTCCGGTCGGCGATGTGGAGGCATCCGGCGACGTGGGCGGCGCCGCACGTGAACAGGCGGTCCTTGTACGATTCCTTCGGGATGAGGATGCAGTTGGTGGTCGCCAGGATGGCGCCCGGCCAGGCGTCGAACTCGGCCTTCTGGGTCCACCACGCGCCGCCGTAGTTGCCCACCAGGTGCTTGTACTTTTTGAGACCCGGATAGGCGTGGGCCGGCAGCATTTCGCCATGAGTATATACGTCTACATCGCGGCCTTCCGTCTCTCGGAGGAGCGCCTCGAGGTCGAGCATATCGTGGCCCGTGACGACGATCGCGTGGCCGGCGCGCGCGCCGGTCGGGACCTCCGTCGGAACGGGGTTGCCGAACCGCTCGGTATGGGCCTCGTCCAGGAGTTTCATCGCCCGGAGGTTCATCTGGCCGCACTTCATCACGAGCGCAAGGACGTGGTCCAGGTCGAAGTCCACGTTCGTCATCGTCGCGAAGAGGGCCTCGTGCATGAAGCCGTCAATCTCGGAGTCCACCTTCCCGAGTTCGCGGGCGTGATACGCGTAAGCCGCGATGCCCTTGAGGCCGAAGAGGAGCGTGTCCATGAGGCTCGCGAGGTCGGCCGACTTGCCGCAGACTCCCGCCCTCATGCATCCGCCCGGAGGCGTCTGCGAACACTGGTAGCAGAACATCGTTTTCTCGGAGGTGGCCATGACCATTCTGTTTTCCTTTCTCGCACAATCGTGTTGAGCGATGCGCGGGGCGCCGCGCCCCACATGTCATCCTACACATCCTACCGCGCGTGTGAACCGGCCGCCTTGATGCAGGTCAAAAAAGCGGAAATTCGCCGCAAGGCCGGTTACAATCGAGCCGGGATTGAGGCCCCAACCATGGCCGACCGCGACCTGACGAACATTTACCGCATCCTCGACGTGGGCGCGAACCGCGCCCGAGAGGCCCTGCGCGTGGCCGAGGAAGCCGCGCGCTTCGCCCTCGAGCGACCGGACCTGGCGGAGGCGCTCAAGCGCCTGCGGCACGACCTCCGGTCGGCCCTCGCGCCGCTCGACGCGCGGCGGCTCCTGGCGTCGCGCGACACGGCCGGCGACATCGGCGCCGCCATCTCCACCGACGCCGAGCGACGCCGCGAGTCGAGCGCCGACGTCGCCCGGGCGGCCTTCAAGCGCCTGAGCGAATCGCTCCGTTCAATCGAGGAATACGGGAAGGTCGTGGACGCCGCCGTGGCCGCCGCCGTCGAGCGGCTGCGATACCGTGCCTATGACCTGGAGAAACGGTTCGAGGAAGCCTCGCGGCCGTCGTCGCGGCTGGCGGCGGGCGGCCTGTGCGTCCTCCTCACGGAATCGCTCTGCCGCCGGCCTTACGAGGACGTGCTCCGCGCGATCCTGGCCGGGGGCGCGGCCGCGGTCCAGGTCCGCGAGAAGGGCTTGGCCGACGGGGCCCTGCTCGCCCGCGCGCGGCGCGTGGCCCAAGCGGCCCACGAGGCGGGGTCCCTCGCCATCATCAACGACCGGCCCGACCTTGCGGTCCTGGCGGCGGCCGACGGCGTCCATGTCGGCCAGGGGGACCTCGCGCCGAACGAGGTGCGGCGGATCGTCGGCCCAGACCGGATCGTCGGCGTCTCGACCCACTCGCTCGCGCAGGCCCTCGCGGCGGCCGAGGCCGGCGCCGATTACATCGGTTGCGGCCCGATGTTCCAGAGCGCCACGAAGCCCCAGGCGGTCATCCCCGGCCCGGCCCTCTGCGCGCTTGTCACGCGCAAGGCGGGCCTTCCGGTCATGGCGATTGGCGGGATCACGGCGTCGAGCGCGCCGCAGGTCCTGGCAACGGGCGCCCGGTGGCTGGCCGTCTCGAACGGCGTCTGTGCCGCCGACGACCCCGAGGCCGAGACGCGGCGCCTGGTCGAGATCATCAAGTCCCACAAAAAGTGAGCGCGGCGGGTCAGAGACCCGCCGCGCAAAACTTCAAGAGTGCCACCCCCCAAGCGATGTTGCTTGGGGGTGCTATGGCTCGTGGATACAGCACCCCCAAACTTCGTTTGGGGGTGGCACCCTTCGTTCTGAGATAGTTTCTTAATCAGGCCGCCGGGCTGTAGCCTTTGGCGCCCGGCTCGGCGGGCGGCGCACCGCGATGCGGTCTCGGCTCACCGGGCCCGCCCGGTCCACCGGGGCCGCCGGGACCACCCGGTCCACCAGGGCCGCCGCGCTCGTGCAGCAGTTTTTCGAGTTTCTCGCGCTGTTCGGGCGTCAGGAGTTCCATGACCTTGGCCCGGGCCTTCTGAACGAGGTCGTGGTACTTCGCCCTCATGTCCTCAGACTTCTCCAACTTCTTGACGTCGGCCTGGAGTTCGTCGAGGACGGTCTTGACCTTGCCGGCCGCTTCGGCCGAGAGGCCCAGTTCGTCCTGGGTCTTCTTGGCGAGGAGCGTGGCGAGGCCGCCGGTGGCCCACTCGGCGCGGATGCGGTCGCGGGCGATCTCCTGGAGTTTGGTGCGCTGCGGCTCCGTGAGGGCGTCGTTGGCTTCCTTGATGATCGCATCCATCTGGGGCTTGGCCGCCGCCATGGCATCTTGCATCGCCTGGCGCATGGGCTGCCGCAGGGCCTGCTTTTCCTCTTTAGTCGTGGCTTTGGATTCCGCGTCCTTGAATTTTTCGCGGACCTGGCTGCGGACCTGCTCGTGCAGTTGCTTGGCCTTCTCCTGGAGTCCGACGACGGTCTTCTCCTGGTCAGGCGTCAGGCCGAGTGGCGTGCGGACCTTCGGCTCGCCCAGGAGGCGGAAGAGTTGCGTCGCCCGGGCCGCTTCGGCTCGCTGGCGGCGCTCCGGGTTAGGGGCTTTCGGGGCGTCGGCCTTGGGGGCCTCGGCCGGCGGAGCAGCAGATTCCTCGGCGACGAGCAGGAAACGAGCAGGCGCCGGCTCGAGCGATTCGTCGCCGCTCGGATGCATCATGGGCGGTCCGTGCGGCGCGACCTCCGGCTTCTTCGGCGCCGCCGCGGGCGGGCCCATCGGAGCCTGTTCCTTGAGCCACTTTTCGGCCTTCACGCGCTGCTCGGCCGAGAGGACTTTCCAGACGGCTTCGTGCGCGGCTTCTATGCGCTTCGCGCGCTCGGGAGCGCTTTTCTCCATCATCTCGCGCATCTTCGCGGGCCGCTCGGCCTCCGGCGCCTTCTCGGCCGCCTCGCGCATCCGCTGCATCTCGCGCTGCATGTTGCTGCTCATCTCGCTGAGGATGTTCTTGATCTTGTCGGCCTGCTCGTCGGAAAGGCCGATGGCCTTGCGTCCCCCCGGGCCGAGGATCGTCGAGATTCCGCGCATGCGCATCATCGGGCCGACCGCGCCGCCGCCCATGCGGCCCATCATCGCGCCAGGGCGCTCAGGCGGTCCGGCGCGCTCACCGCGCTCCATCCTGCCGCGCATGCCTTCCCGGCCGCCCATCCGCTCATGCTCGCCCTGTTCCATCCTCTCTCGCATGCGTCCCATCTCCGGGCCCATCATGCCGGGCCTTCCACCCATCATTCCGCCACCCATGCCCGGCATCATGCCGCGCATCGATCCCATCGGACCGGCGGGCGTCGCGGCTGGGGGCGGCAGTTTGCGGCGGGCCTCTTCCATCTTGAGGCGGAACCCGGCCTCCTTGCGCCCCTGTTCCTCCCGCATCGCCCGGAACTCGTTGGGCTGGTCGAGGCCCTTCGCGATGGTCGCGAGGAAGTCGGCGATCTCCGGCGGCGCGACGATGACGACGGCGTTGGCCGGCTCGTTGACGGCCATCGGGATCTTGGCGAGGCCCTCGCCCAGGCGGTTGCCCCGCCCGAGGCGGGCGAGCGTATCCACGAACGACCCGGCGGGGATATAGTGGAACCTCAATACGAGCGGCTTCGGGGGCGGGCCCTGGGGCTTCTCGCCCTTGGCGGGCGGGTCCGCCGCATAGGCGGCCGGAAGCGCCACGAGCGCCGCTGCCACCACGGCGGCCATCGCGTAAACCAGGCTGCGTTTCATAGGCGTTCTCCTTTGTCCATTGGACCTACTCGTCCAGTCTACTCCTGCCGGAACGCATCTGCCATGACAAACTCCGGACGCGGGCGCCCTATTGCCGCCAAATGAGCGCGCCGAGCCGGTCTCGCGGGGGATAAACCCCCGCGCTACAGCCAATCGTGAATGGCTCTAGGAGGGGATGGCCGCAGAGATCATCCGGCGCCGCGGGTGAGTTTCTCGTACAGGAGCGTTCCTTCGCCGCCGGTCACGAGGGTGACGCGATCGTCGCGGACGAAGATGTGGAGTTCCTGCCAGTTGAACTTCTTCTGGCGTCTGCGGCCGTCCTTGCCGACGCGGGTCTTCAGGGAATCAAAGCGGATGCCGTTCTCCGAAAGGATCTGCTGCCAGGCAGGGTCGCGCAGGTCGTCCGCGACGGCTTCCACGGGGTTCTCGGTGCGGAACTTGTGGAAAAAGGAACGCGGGTAAAGCCGAAACTTGGACCGGACCTCTCGCGGCAGGTGGTTCTCGACGTGCTGGTAAACCTCGTCCGCGGCCAGGCTCCCGATGATGATCACGCCGAACCGGTCCGCCAACTCCAGGCAGGCTTCGAGGTTGAGACGCTGCTTGGTGGTCCCATGGCGAGTGGCCGTCTTTCGCAGGGAAGCGGTCGAAGTCAGGATGGCGATCTGTTCCATAGGCCCAGGGTGCGAAGCCGCAAGTCGGTGACCTGCGGCCGACCGGATCCCGATCCGTCGCCCGCCGCGGTCAACTCAGACTATCTTTGGTATACCCAAGTTCTTTGACAATTGCCAGTACTTCGCTCCATGTCGGGAACGGCCGGTTGAACTTCCGCTTGTAGTGGTCCACGGCCCGGACGAACTCGATCTCCTCGAGCGTCAGTTCGCCCTCCTCGATGCGTTTCTGGAAGGCTTCCTGGTCTTCGTGTCGGCGGAGACTGTGACGGCGGTCGGCGCCGGCCCTCCGGTCGCCGCCGCTGCGGCGGTCGGTGATCGCCCGCCGGTCCGTGCTGCCTCGCCGTTCCGAACCTGAATAGTTGCTCGGCCTTCCGGTCCGGCGCTCGCCGCTGGCACGACGACCTGGGGCGGACCGCTCCTCGGAAATCGTTTCCTGAAGGATATCAACCAGTTCGTCGTTACCCACGCGTTGGGCCCTCCGTGCGCGGCATACCCCACAGTCCGCCGGATGATTTATCGGCCATTTTCTGGACAGAAATTAGGCATAGTGGGCAAAATAGGGGGTTTCGTGATCCGGGAGTATGTACTTAACGCAAGGGCGGGATAGATCGGGAAAAGATGGAATAGAACGGGGGAAAGGGCCGTGTTAGAATTTTCCGTAAAAATCTTCGTCTGATATGCTGTCGTTGGAAGTTAGATGGAATTTGCGACGAGCACCCTCAATATACGTTCTGTGTATGTCATCTCCGTCGTTGTGAGCAGGAATTGGGTATATATTACCGGCGCGATCAGAGAGAAAGGGGTGGGGTCTCCTTTTGTGTCCTATACTCTTGCCTTCTTGGGTATGAATTCCAAACTCTCGGAAAACACGTTTAACATCGCGCCATTTCGCGGTTTTGGGTCGCTGGCTCATCATGCAAATGCGTAGTCAACGCGTCGTATAGGACGGGCGCGGATGCGATGATTCACGACACTTTGAGGTGCGCGGTAGGGCTTGGCGTTGGCGAACATTTCCCAATATTTTTTGGGCGCGGGATTCATTATCTTATCAAAAGTACCATCTTTCCAAGAAGTGATTATAAGGTCTTCAAGCAACTCTTTGAGCAACCGGATTGCTTCAGGCTTGTTTGCTCCAACAGCAACGACATCCATCTGTAGACAATGAGCAACCGTCTTAGACGGATCTTCCTCGCATGGGTACATCAAAAAGTTTAAGTTAAATCTAAGAGATGGCAAGGTGGTCTCCTTTGCCCTGCAATATTATATACGCAGCGGGTAAATCAAGCCAGACCTTCTTCATTGTCGTCGGCGTTTTGTTCTTGGGGTCTTTAATAACAAACCCCAATCACGTTTTGGCCAATAGGCAAAGGGTTTCCTGGCGTTTCTTGTACCCTAACATGCGCCTAGCACAAGCAAAAATTTAAAAAATACGAAATTTTCAATGCCTTGCTCCGGTTCCTGAAATCGCAAGTCCTTGTCTTACAATAAGTTGCGGTCTTCATGATGGTACAAGAAAGCTAACCGAAGCGGTTCCAGAAACTGGCGGCGCTGTAACCGTCGGCGGCGAAACGAGTTACGGATCAAAAAACTGGAGCAAGGCATCAGAGGTACTGCGGACAGTGCTCTAAAATGGCGTTGTAGACGTTGAAACCGTCAATGTAGAAGCGGTAGCGGTAGCCTGTCATGCCGTGGCCCCCCACTGCTCCGCCCATAAAACAGCACCGGCTTCCGAAGAAGCCGGGGACCCGATGCACTTTGCACCGGGGATGCAGAGGTAATATACGACATTATGGGGCGGGTGTCAACAGCAATTCCGTACAAGCCGGAATTCCTCTAGGCAAGCCGGCAGGCCCAAGATACGCTCTTGGCGGCAAGCCTGCCGGCAGGCAGGACGGGAGACCGGCGAGTGAACCGGAAGGTCATCTTCATTGGGCTCGGGGCCGGGCTGGCCGTCGGCCTGCTGGCGTTCTGGGTGGGCGGCCAAGGCGCGGCCGGAGAAAACACGGTCGTCCGGTACGACCGCGAATCGAAGTATTACCGGATTCGCGTCGTGGACTATCTGAAGGAAGGCCGCCGGTGCCTGATGTTCTCGAAGTCGCGCGGCGTCCAGTCGTCCATGATCCTGGAGGAACCGGACCAACTGGACCTCCGCTATTCCCGGTCCATGGTGGCGGCGCTGGCGCTGCACCCGGCGCCGAAGCAGGTCCTCCTCGTCGGCCTGGGCGGCGGGTCCATTCCGAGGTTCATCCAGAAGCATTTTCCGGACCTGCATCTGGACATCGTCGAGATCGATCCGGACGTCGTCAAAGTCTGCCAGGACTGGTTCAACTTCAAGCCGGGGGCCCACACGCGCGTGATCGTGATGGATGGGCGGATGTACCTCAAGCGGTCGTCGCAGACCTACGACGTGATCCTGCTGGACGCCTACGCCGCCGACCGGGTCCCGTTCCACCTGACGACGCTGGAGTTCGTCCAGTGGGTGAAGTCGCGGCTCAAGGCCGGCGGCCTCGTGGCGTCGAACCTGTGGGAACCGGCGTCCAACCGGTTCTACGACGCCGAACTGCGGACCTACCAGGTGACGTTCCCGCAGACGTATCTATTTAAGTGCGGAAATACAGGCAACTTCGTCGTCTTCGGCTCGCTCGCGGACCAGGCGACGACCAAGGACGAGTGGGCCAAGCGGGCCGAGACGCTGGCCGCCGGAAAGGTCTTCGGGTTCAACCTCTCGGACCTCGTGCACGCGGAGTACGAGCGCCTCACGGACCGCAAGATCGCCGAGGAGCCGCTCACGGACGACAAGGCCCCCGTGGACACGCTCCGCCACGAGTCGCCGAAAGGCTTCGAGGAGGGTCCGGCACCGTGACGACGCAACTCGGCCTCCTGGCGACGGTCTTCCTGGCGGGCGGGGCGCTCATGAGCCTGGAAATGGCCAGTTTCCGCCTGGTCGAACCGGAGTTCGGCAGCGGCATCGAGGTCTGGGGCAGCCTGATCAGCGTGTTTCTGGGCGGCCTGGCGATCGGGGCCGTCGTGGGCGGCTGGCTGGCCGACCGCCGCCCGGCGCTCTGGAAACTCGGCCTCGTGCTGCTGGCGGGCGGCGCCATCACAGCCGTCCTCCCCCTTTGCTCCGACCCGATCTTCGCCTTCACGTTTCCCGGCGAGGGCGCGCCGCTGCCGTCCGAATGGACCGGCGGCCAGGTCACGGCCTACCAGCCGCCGGACCTCCGGTGGCCGGCCCTGGCGGCCGGGGCCATCCTCTTCGGCCTGCCGGCAGTCCTCCTGGGCATGGTCACCCCCTACGCCGCACGCCTGTTCGTCCACCAACTGCCGCACATGGGCAGCGGCGTCGGCCAGGTCTATGGCGTCTCGACCATCGGCTCGATCGTCGGGACCCTCGGCACGGTGTTCTACCTGGTCTCCTGGATGGGCACCACCTGGCTCCTCACGGGGAACGGACTCCTGCTGGCCTCCCTGGGCATCGTGCTTGCAGCGGCCCACGCCCTGCGCCGGGACAAGCCTCCCGCGGCCTGACCGCCGCACGCTTCGTAAAAAATTTTCGATGCACGCCGTCTGTATGGCTCATCCTGCGAACTCTCATTGGCCGATATTTCAATATCGTCTTGAACAACCCGCTGGCAAGGCGCAACGGTCTATCAGGACGAGCGACAGAAAGTTGATTCCGTCACCCGAGATTTTAAACATGACCATCGGAACGACCTTCAACGCTGGAGATGGGCCGCCATTTTTTGTGCCGTCCTCCGGTCTCCCGGTGAACCGCCCATGCGCCAACACAACCTTTCCGGGGAGGCGTCACTACCTCGGAGGACCAAGGCCAACCGTGGACGCCTCTCTCACGCCGGCAGCGCCGCGCTCGCACAATCACACCGAGGAGTGACATCATGCCCATTACGGTCATCGTGGCGGACGATCATCAACTGATGCGGGAAGGCTTGTGCGAACTCCTGTCGCGCGAGAGCGACTTGAAGGTCCTTGCGGAGGCGGAGAACGGCCGGGCGGCCGTCCGCCGCGCCCTGCAACGCAAGCCCGACGTCGTCATCATGGGCGTTGCGATGCCCGACCCGAACGGCATTGAGGCGACCCTCGAGATTGTCAAGCGATGCCCCGACACCAAGGTCATCGCCCTGTCGATGCACGGCGATCGGTACTTCGCCTCCCGGATGTTCAGGGCCGGCGCGTCGGTATGCCTCCTCAAGGATTGCGCCTTCGACGACCTGCTGTGCGCCATCCGCGACGTGACCGCCGGCCGGACCCGCACGGGCCCCGCCATGGGCGGCGACCTCGTCAAGGGCAAAGCCCGGCCGCGCGACCCCGGCGGGGCCCCCCTGGTCATCCTGACGCCCCGCGAGCGCGAAGTGCTCCAACTCCTGGCCGAGGGCCACAACGTCAAGACCATCGGCCGCAGACTCCACATCAGCGCGAAGACCGTCGAGACCCATCGCCAGCACGTCAAGACCAAACTCAATAAGTACAGTATGGCCGAATTGACCAAGTACGCGCTGCGCGAAGGGCTGACCCGCCTGGAAGATTGAGCGCCGGCGCGGTCGCCCGCACCCGGAGAAGGTCCCGTGGCAAAGCCATAATCCCTTGCTGCACAGGGTCTTGTGGCGCGGGGCCGCAAAATCAGGGATTTTCTGATGGGCACACGCCCCACCGAATTGTCGTAATGAGCATCGGAACAGCGAAGGGGAGGCGACGGGATGCGTTCCAGACGCGGTGGCATTCTTGCGCTGGGGTTGACCGCCACCTGGATTTAACCGCTGCCTCCCTTTGTTTTTCTTTCGCCCGCCCTAGCGGTTCCCGACTTAGAGCCTATCCGGATAACCCTCGACGGGCCGATCGTCACACGGGCCGCCGTGCGCGCCGCCGCAACGAACCCCGGCGCCGGCGCACCTTCTCGATTGACGCGCGGCGGCCTGCGGCGCATAGTGTGAGGACCCATGCGGCCGCAAGCCGCACCCGGAAAGGAGCAGCCGGTGGTCTCCAAGCGGTCCGGACCGACCGACGACGAGGTCAAGGAAGCCTACGAGAACGCCCGCCGGGCCTACGCCGCCGCCGGCGTGGACACCGAGGCCGCCATCGCGAAGGCGGCGGCGGTCGCCGTGTCGGTCCACTCGTGGCAGGGAGACGACGTCGCCGGCTTCGAGGTCCGTCCCGGGGCGGTCGATAGCGGCGGCCTGCTTGCGACCGGCCACTATCCCGGCCGCGCGCGCTCGGCCGACGAACTCCGCCTCGACCTCGAAAAGGTCCTGGCCCTGGCGCCCGGAGTCCACCGCGTGAACCTCCATGCCTGCTACGCCGAGACCGACGGGGCGGCGGTGGACCGCGATGCGCTCGCTCCGGAGCATTTCGCCAAGTGGGTCGCCTGGGCCAAGCACCTCGGCATCGGCCTGGACTTCAACCCGACGTTTTTCGCGCACCCGAAGGCCGCCGACGGGATGACCCTGGCCCACGCCGACCCCGCCGTCCGGAACTTCTGGATCCGCCACGCCGTCGCCTGCCGCCGCATCGGCGAATCGTTCGGCCGCGAACTGGCCTCGCCCTGCATGGTGAACCTCTGGATTCCCGACGGCATGAAGGACAGCCCGGCCGATCGGTGGGGGCCGCGCCGGCGGCTCCTCGAGGCGCTCGGAGCGATCTACGCCGAGGACCTTGGCATCGACCGGCGACTGTGCGTAGACTCGGTCGAGGGGAAACTCTTCGGCCTCGGCAGTGAAGACTACGTCGTCGGCTCCTACGAGTTCTACTCGGCCTTCGCCCTCTCGCGGGGACTGGTGCTCTGCCTCGACATGGGCCATTTTCATCCGACCGAGACGGTCCACGACAAACTGTCGGCCCTCCTTCAGTTCCACGAGCGGCTCCTCCTGCACGTCAGCCGCCCGATCCGCTGGGACTCCGACCACGTCGTCGTCTTCAATGACGACCTGCGCCAGGTGTTCCTGGAACTCGTGCGCGGGCAGGCCCTGGAGCGCGTTTACGTTGCATTAGATTATTTCGATGCGAGCATCAACCGCATTGCGGCCTACGTCCTCGGCGCCCGGGCCACGCGCCAGGCGATCCTCTACGGCCTGCTGGACCCGTCGGCGGCGCTCATGGACCTGGAGCGCTCCGGCCGGGGCGCGGCGAAACTCGCCCTGATGGAAGCCGCCAAGACGCTCCCCTTCGGCGCCGTCTGGGACCGGCTGTGCCTTCGCGAGGGAAGCCCGGTGGGCCTCGCGTGGATGGCCGAGGTCGAATCGTACGAACGCGAAGTGCTGGCCAAACGAAAGTAAACCGCGCGATCGCGCGGCGCATGAATGGTTAGCCGCCGTGCCGGCGCGCACCTATTTAGCCGCCGTGCTTGCACGGCGCGCCAATGAAAGGACTAGCGCACCGTGTCCGTCATCGAAGACCTGAAGGCCATGGGGAAGTTGATGGTCGAGCGCGGCCTGGTGGCCGGCCCCGGCGGCAACCTGAGCGCCCGCGACGGCCGGCGCATGGTCTGTTCGCCGAGCGGATACGACGTGGACCGCGTGGCCGACGCCGAATGGTCCGTCGTGGACATCGAATCGGGCAAGCCCCTCTCGGGTCCGCGGCCGACGTCGGAATGGGAGATGCACCTGAGGGCCCTCCGGTCGCGGCCGGAGATGCGGTTCGTCTGCCACGCCCATCCGCCGCTGGCGACCGGCCTCATCAGCGGCGGGTCGGAGATCCTCCCCTGGACGCCCGACTTCGTCGCTTACGTGGACATCATTAGATACCTTCCGTTCGTCAAGCCCTCCTCGACGGAACTCGCCGAGCGGGTCGAGGCGGAACTGCGCTCCGGCGCCAATGCCGTCGCCCTCCGCAACCACGGCATCGTGACGCTCGGCCGGTCGTGGCGCGACGCCTTCGCCAAGATGATCATCATCGAGGACACCGCCAAGTTGCAGTTGGCGGCCACGATCGCCGGCCAGCCCCGGCCCCTCACGCCGGACGAGGTCGAGCACGTCCGCGGGATGTCCGTCGAAGCCTACCGGCGTACCATCCTGGAGGGCGAGTAACCGGCGGCCAGCAGTCCGCCGAAAACGTGCGCGGCGGGTCTCCGACCTGCCGCGCGAGACATCCGTATGGGAATCGACCTCAATCGAGCCGGTCCAAATAACCCCCCGCCGCGGGACCTGACGCGGTTGGCCCTGCCGCTCGTCATGGTATTTTGCGGCCTCATGATCTTCCTGCTGGGGTGGGCGCTCCTCGCCAACCGATATGGATGGACAGGCTTTTTCTCCTCTCTGCTCGGACTGACAATGCTTGGAGCAGGCACCGTGTTGCTGATGGTGCGTGGGAAGGCTTTGACACTTCGCCTCGCCATGATATTGCCGCTGCTTGCGGTCGCCAATGTTATGGCATTGGTAATAGCCATCCATTTCCCCCCTTCTTGGCTTGAACGGATGTGGTGGCGCGTGGAGCCAATAGACCTGTTCGTCATCATTAGCGCCTTTCCTTCATTCTCGATCGGCATGTACTGGTTTTCGAAGAAGGTCGGTCTGAACAAGGTGGCTGGCCTCTGGGCCATTGCCGCGGCTTCGACGGTGTTTGTGGTCGAACTTTTCGTGCTCGGTGCAGGGCCGGAGCCGGTGATTGGGCCGGTGTTTATTGCGCTAGCCGTCCTGCTATCTTTCTTCTGCGTTGGACTTCTGCGCACCGCCCGTGTTCTGCGCGAAGCGGACCAGCAACTGAAAGAGGGGAAGGCGTGAGTTACGAGCGAGGCATGGCGGCGATCAGGCTGGAGGCGCCGCCCGAAATCCCACACACCCAGTACATCACCCATCCGGCCTGGCTCGAGCACCTCCGCCGCAAGGCCGGCCAACCCAACGCCGGTTTCGAGGAACTCCTCGATTTCGATTTCGCGTGGTGCGTGATAGACCCGAACCTTGCCGGCCGCTGGACCGACATGGGCCACGCCGTCTGGCAGGCCGACGGGAGCGATTTCCGGCCCGCCGCGCCCTCGCCATTCACGGACCTCGAAGCGATTTACAATCTTGACCCCGTCGCGGAGTACGGTCCCCTGGACCGCGCCCGCCAGACCGAGGCGTACCGGGCGTGGTACAAGGATGCCCGCCGCGGCGACTGGGTGGTTCCGGGGGGCCTCTATAAATCGGTCGTCAGTTTCGCCATTGCGGCGTTCGGGTGGGAGAACCTCCTCCTGGCGGCCGGCGCCGATCCCGAACGGTTCGGCGGCGTCCTCAACCGATGGGCCGACTTCCTCATGACCGCCGTCGAAGCCTGGGCCGACACCGACATCGAGGTCTTCGTGACGCACGACGACATGGTCTGGACCGCCGGACCGATCTTCCGCCCTGAGTTCTATCGTACCTACATATTTCCGAACTACAAGCGCTACTGGGATTGCCTGAAGGACGCCGGCAAGAAGGCCCTCTTCTGTTCGGACGGCAACTTCACGGCCTCCGTGGACGACCTGGCGGCCGCGGGGGCCGACGGATTCATCTTCGAGCCCATGACCGACCTCGCGCTCGTCTGCCGCAAGTTCGGCCGCTCGCACGTCATCATCGGCAACGCCGACACGCGGGTCCTCACCTTCGGAACGCCCGACGACGTGCGGCGCGAAGTGAAGCGGTGCATGGACCTCGGGCGCGCCTGTCCCGGCTACTTCTTCGTCGTCGGCAACCACATACCGCCGAACGTGCCCATCGCCAACGCCGACGCGTGCATGGAGGCGTACCGGGGGATGCGCCATCGCTAGCGAGAGCATGATCCGTTCGCTGCGCCACCGGAACTTCCGCCTCTTCTTCTTCGGCCAGGGCGTCTCGCTGGTCGGCACGTGGATGCAGGGCCTGGCCTTGCCGTGGCTCGTCTACGACCTCACGGGCTCGGCGGTGCTGCTTGGCGTCGTCGGCTTCGTGGGGCAGATTCCGACGCTCCTCGTGGCCCCGCTGGCGGGCGTCCTGGCCGACCGGTGGAACCGCTATCGGATCGTCCTGGCGGGCCAGGTCCTGGCGACGGTCCAGGCGGCGGCCCTCGCGGTCCTGACGCTCGCCGGCGTCATCAACGTCTGGGAGATCATCGCGCTGGCGCTCTTCGGCGGACTCATCCGCGGCTTCGAAATTCCGACGCGCCAGGCCTTCGTCGTCCAGATGCTCGAGGACCCCAAGGACCTGCCGAACGCCATCGCGATGAACTCCTTTCTCGTCAACGGTTCCCGCCTCGTGGGGCCGTCGCTCGCGGGCATCCTGATCGTCTGGGTCGGCGAAGGGATGTGCTTCCTCGTGAACGCCGTGAGTTTCCTGGCGGTGATCGCGGCCCTCCTGGCGATGCGCCTGCCGCCGCGCCGCGCCGCCGTCCGCACTTCCAACGTCCTCGAAGAGATGCGCGACGGGCTGCTCTACGTCGTCCGCTCGGTGCCGATCCGCTCGGTGCTGCTCCTCCTCTGCCTCGTCAGCCTCATGGGCATGCCGTACACCATCCTCATGCCCGTCTTCGCCAAGGACATCCTCCAGGGCGGCCCCCACACGATGGGGTTCCTGATGGCGGCCACGGGCGTCGGGGCGGTCCTCGGGGCGCTGTACCTTGCAGCGCGGCGGAGCGTGGCGGGTTTTATGCGGATGATCGCGATGGCATCGGGGGCTTTCGGACTCGGCCTCGTGGCCTTCAGCCTGTCGCCCAACGTCTGGCTCAGCATGGGCATCCTCGTGTGGGTCGGCTGCGCCATGATGATCCAGATGGCCGGCACGAACACGTTTATCCAGACCATCGTCGAGGAAGACAAGCGCGGCCGCGTGATGAGTTTCTACACGATGGCGTTCATGGGGATGGCGCCGCTGGGGAGCCTCCTGGCCGGGAGCCTCGCCGGGGCCCTCGGGGCGCCGGGGACCGTCATGCTGGGGGGCGCGGCCGTCGTGACGGGCGTGCTCGCGTTCGCCACGCGCCTGCCGCGCCTGAGTGCCGCCGCCCACGCGACGTACGTCCGTATGGGCATCCTTCCTGGCCCCGCTGAGACCGCTGCGTGTCATTCTGAGCGCAGCGAAGAATCTCGCCGCGCCCCCGCCGCGCCGCGACCTGACCCCGACGAACCGTAGCCGCGCGGCGTCATTCCGAGCGAAGCCGAGGAATCTCGCCGTGGTCATTGCCTACATTCTGCATCCTCCATTCTGCATTCTGCATTGGCCGGTCTCACCCCGTCCCTGGAATCCATTGGCATATCAGCCATTCCACTGATACCATGATGCCGCCATGTCGCTGGGTTGTTCAAGGATGCCATCGTGGCGCGTAGGCCGCGAATCCACGGCCTAAAGTTTTACAAAGAAACCATATATGCCCTTAGCCGGCCGCCATAAGACGAATGATTTGGTCCATAAGGCTGTTACCGCTCGAAGAGAATCGAAGCACTGTGACTTCAAGGGGTCATGCAACCTTGATACGCCAGGGACATGGTGCGAGATTGTCAAAGACATCGTAGCCATGGCAAACAGTGGGGGTGGTGTTATTGCGGTTGGCCTAGACAATAACGGCACGCCCACAATGGCAGACGTTTCGGCCATCTTGGCCCTCGATCCTGCAATGATCGCAGACCAGATTTATAAGTATACCGGCGTGCACTTCGCCGAAGTGGACGTAGAAAGTCAGGTAAAGGCAGGTGGCAAGATAGCAGTCATTGCCATAGACGCCGTCTCAATACCAATCGTGTTCACCAAGCCGGGAACGTACAAGGTTGATGAAAAAACACAGAAGACCGCTTTCTCGGCGGGGACCGTGTACTTTCGCCATGGAGCAAAGAGCGAACCCGGGAATACCGAAGACCTCCGCGCTAGCATCGAGCGTCAGCTTGAGGGGATACGGAAATCTTGGTTGAAAGGGGTCAAAAAAGTAGTTGAAGCACCCCCCGGAAGTCGTGTCTTGACCTTCCCGGCGGCTTTAGAGATCCGGGAATCTGTTTCGCCGGACGCCAAAGCAATAAGAATCGTCGACGATCCCGACGCGCCAGCTTATCACAAACTTGATTACGAGAGCACGCATCCGTACCGACAGAAGGACGTGATCGAGAAGGTGAACAAGAAGCTACGAAAGAGGGGCAAAATCAACCAGTACGATATCCGGTGTGTGAAGCAGATATACGAAATCGACAAGAAAGAATCCTTGTATCACTGGAACAAGTTTGCGTATTCGCCACAGTACAGTGAAAAGTTTGTTGCTTGGCTTGTTGCGGAGTTTCAAAAGGATAAGGAGTTCTTCCGAAAGACACGGGCTACGGTGTACGAGAAAAGCCATTAGGGGATTCTTGGGACACCCATAACCGTGCCGCGTTGCGCCTTCGCCAAGGCTCTGGCGGACGGGTCGGCGAAGGGGGGTCGCGTCCGCCAGGTTTCCCCAAAGAGCACGGCCGGACGAGACCGGCCGTGGCACACAACAGCGTGCGGCACGGTCGCCGGGGCGACCGCTCGCGGGCCAAATAGTGCTCGGCGGCCGGCGGCCTAGATGGCCAGATTCGACTTGTCCACCGGCTTCGGCGCCGGCGACGAGGCCTTGGTTGCCAGCGGCGTCTTGGAGGACGCGACGGCCGACTTCTTCTTCATGGCCGCGGTCTTCACGCTGTGCGTGGCGGCCTTCGACGCGACCTTGGTCGAAGGTTTGTGGGCTCTGGCCGCAAGTTTTGTCTTGGACGTCGCGGCCTTGGTGGCGACGCGGGCCTTTGCGTGGCTTATCACGACGACCTTCGGAGCGGCCGGAGCGATCTTGGGCGTGTCGGAGAACGAGGACCGCGAAGGGACCGCCCCGGACCACGTATTCGCGGAGTCGTAGTATCTGGGGGCCGGGAACGCCTCGGGCATGGGGGCCATGGACGTCGCCTTGGGTGCCGGCGTCGGCTCGGTCGGCGTGGAAGACTTCGCCGGCGGAGTGCCCGGTTTCTCGGGGCTGGATGGTTTGCAGCCTTCCAGGACCAGAACACACACAGCCGCGAGACACAGCATGGTACGCATGGATGCTCCCTCCTCGAAGGCGCGCACTTTTACCGACCGAAGGCCACTGCGGAACGCTCTCGGCATTATTATCGGCCGCGAACCCGATTTAAGAACAGAAGATTTCGGAAGGAAAGAAAAATTTTCCGCTCGCGGCAGCGCCGGAAGGGATCCGGCCGGCCCCCGCGCGATTCGGGACGAACCGTGCCAAGGCTTCGGCTTGCAACCGGGGATCGCCGAGGCTACCATTCCCGACGCTGCCGCAGGGAGGATGGCCGAGGTGGAGAGCGACCAGGAAGAACGCGAACGGTTCGAGGAACTCGTAGGCGAGGCGCTGGAGGGCCTGCCACCGGAGTTTGCCGAGAAACTCGAAAACGTGGACGTCGTGGTCCGGGCCCGGCCGTCCCGGCGCGTGCTCCGCGACATGGGCCTGGAGGGACGGGGCACGCTCCTGGGCCTTTACCATGGCATACCGCAGACGGACCGCACGACCTCTTATGGAGCCGTCCTGCCGGACCGAATCGAGATTTACCGCGACCCGATCCTGGACGAGGCCGACGCCACGTGCCCGCCGGACGGCGACTTCGAGCAGACCGTGCGCGACGTGGTGCGAAAAACCGTCCTGCACGAGATCGGCCATCACTTCGGCCTGAGCGACGAGGACCTGCGGCGTCTGGAATACGGCTAAGGCGGAGCATGCCCGGCATGGCGATCGCGAGAGCGGATCCGTTGGGGACCATTCTGGCCGTGAAAGTGGTTCCCGGCGCCTCGCGCGAGCGGATCGTCGGCCTGCTGGGCGACCGGCTGAAAGTGGCGGTGCAGAAGCCGGCTGAGCGGGGGGCGGCCAACAAAGCGGTCTGCGCCCTGGTGGCCGCGGTCCTGGGGGTTCGGCCGGGCGACGTGCAGATTGTGCATGGCCAGAGCCATCCGGAGAAGGATTTGCTGGTACGGGGCCTTTCGGCCGAGGAGGTTCTTCGGCGTCTGCCCGGGAAAAAATAGCAGGGGAAAAGCCGGGGGTCCGACAGGCGCCGAGCCGGTTGCCAAACGCCAAAATCCCCTCGGAAGTAAAGATGGGCAAGAAATTCGGCCTATGCGGGCCCTTGGCCGACAAAAACAACGAATATTAGGGGTGTACTCGTTTGACGCGCCCGCAATCGTAAGGTATACTCTCAAGGCTTGGGTGCGTTGGTTTGGCCCATTGGGAGTGGTGCCAAGCAGCGTTCCTGTACCGGGGGTTGTGCTATGAAGGACGTGCTTACTACGGGGGACGTGGCGCGTCTTTGCGGAGTAGCGCCTCGAACGGTGTCGAAGTGGTTTGATGCCGGGCGGCTGCGCGGATTCAAGATTCCGGGTTCCCGAGACCGCCGCATCCCACGCGAATCCCTTATTCGCTTCATGAAGGCCCACGGTATTCCCCTGCGGGGCCTCGATGGGGCGGTCACACGCGTTCTCGTCGTTGATTCCGAATACGAATCGGCCGACCTTCTTCGCGTCGCCCTCGAAAAGGGCTTTGACTACGAAGTCCAGGTGACTACCAGCGTCTTCGAGGCGGGGCTGCTGGCCCGTCAGACCCGGCCGCATGTCATTTTCCTGGATACCGGCATTGCGGGTCTGGATGCGCGCGAGATGCGGCGTGCCTTGCGGGCCGATCCGGAACTGGTGGCCACGCGCGTGATCGCCGTGGAGCGACAACTGGACGAGAACCTCGTTCGCCAAAGAATCTCCGAGGGGTTCGAGGCGTGCCTGGCCAAGCCGTACCACCTGGGCACCGTCGTCCGGACGATCGAGGAGGCGACGGACATCGTCTCCTGAAGCAGGGACAATGGAGGCAGGGAACGGGGGGCCGCAGCGGCGGCCCCTCTTGTTGCGCGCTGCGGGAGGCGCGGCCGCGGACGCGGGACACCTCCGATGGGTTCCCGCCGCCGGGCGCCGCGCGGTTTTGCTGGCGGGACCGGCGAAGAGCCGCTATGCTGCCGGCGGCGCGGACGGTGGTCGGCGCGCGGCGTCCGGAATGGGACCCGCCTTCGCCAAGGCTTCCAGCCTTCGCAGCCAAGGCTGCTTCGGCGGAGTAGGCTTCGGCGGGCAGGTCGGAGGTTACGATGAGCCCAGACACTTCCGCCTATGAACGGTTCGAGTCGCCCCTGGTCTCCCGGTATGCCGGCGAGGAGATGTCGCGCGCCTTCAGCCCGGCGGCGCGGTTTCGGGCGTGGCGGCGGCTGTGGATCGCCCTGGCCGAAGCGGAGAAGGAACTCGGCCTCCCCATCACCGACGCGCAGATCCGGGAGATGCGCCGGCACCAGGACGACCTCAACCTGGAGCGGGCCGAAGCGCTGGAACGCGACCTGCGGCACGATGTGATGGCGCACATCCACGCGTTCGGCGAGCAGTGCCCGGCCGCCGGGCCGATCATCCACCTCGGCGCCACCTCCTGCGACATCGCCGACAACGCCGACCTCGTGGCGATCCGCGACGGCCTGGCGATCCTCGCGCGGCGGATCGTCACGATCATGGATCGGCTGGCGACCTTCGCCACCGAATACCGCAACGTGATCACGCTCGGTTTCACACACTATCAACCCGCCATGCTGACAACGGTGGGTAAGCGAGCATGTCTCTGGCTCTGGGATCTTGTGATGGACTGGCGCGCCGTGGAGACGGCGCGGGCGGGCCTCCGGTTCCGCGGCATCAAGGGCACGACCGGCACCCAGGCGTCGTTCCTGCGCCTCTTCGAGGGCGACCATGAGAAGGTGAAGCGCCTGGATCGCCTCGTGGCCGAGAAGATGGGATTTGCCGAGGTCCAGCCGGTCACGGGCCAGACGTACAGCCGCAAGGTGGACGCGGAAATCCTCGCGGTCCTCTCGGGCATCGCCCAGAGCGCCCACAAGTTCGCCAACGACCTCAGGCTCCTGGCGAACTTGAAGGAGATGGAGGAGCCGTTCGAGACGTCGCAGGTCGGTTCCTCGGCGATGCCTTACAAGCGGAACCCGATGCGGTCGGAACGGATGACGGCCCTCGCCCGGTACGTCATCGGCCTGGCGCCGATCGCCGCCCAGACGGCCGCCGAACAGTGGCTCGAGCGGACGCTCGACGATTCGGCGGCGCGCCGGATCGTCCTCGGCGAAGGTTTTTTAGGGGCCGACGCCATCCTGCGCCTGTATCAGAATATCGCGGAAGGCCTGGTGGTTTACCCGAAGATGATCGCCCGGCACATGGCCGAGGAACTGCCGTTCATGGCGACCGAGAACGTTCTGATGGCGGCCGTGAAGGCGGGCGGCGACCGCCAGACGCTCCACGAAAAGATCCGCCGCCACAGCCAGGAGGCCGCCCGTCTCGTCAAGATGGAGGGCGCTACGAACGACCTCCTCTCGCGCCTCAAGGCCGACCCGGCCTTCGCGAAAGTGGATATCGCCAGGGAACTGGAGCCGTCGCGATTCGTCGGCCGCGCGCCGGAGCAGGTGGACGAGTTCCTGGCCGAGCACGTCCGGCCGATCCTGGCGGCCCACAAGGCCCTCATCGGCGCCGAGGCCGACATCCAGGTGTAACCCCTCCGCGCCGCGATCAGTTCTTCCCGCGACGGGCCTATCGCATCACCATCTGAAGGATGTTGATGAGGATCGCGATGGCCAGCGCGACCATAAGGATGATCGTGAGGTGGTTGATGGCAAACGGGCTCGGGGGCGAGGACGGCGGCGGCGCTCTCGGATCGATCCCTTCACCGGCGGCAAGTCCCTGCATCATGTCCTGCATGCCGACCTTCTCGCGGGCGATGCGCGGCGGTTCCCCGCTCGCGACGCTCCGCAGGTCCATCAGCAGGTCGTCCGCCGACCTGTATCGGTCCTGAGGGCGCCGGCTCATCATGACCTCGACCACCTCGCTGATGCCGGCCGAGAGGTCCGGGTTGACGTGGTCCGGAGGCGTAACGGTGGACGTGACGTGCTTCTCCATCACCTGTTGCGGCGTGGGAGCCGAATAGGGAGGCCGACCGGTCAACATCTCGTAGAGGGTGGCGCCGAGCGAGTAAATGTCGGCGCGGGCATCAATGTTCGGGGCGCCGAGGACCTGTTCCG
>Ga0307378_10003732_pt1 | contig 22136 bp, 22 predicted proteins | sample UN1MG_FD_202238 | JGI IMG/M metagenome (GOLD analysis project Ga0307378, IMG submission 202238) | Soil microbial communities from Risofladan, Vaasa, Finland - UN-1 | ecosystem: Environmental > Terrestrial > Soil > Coastal area > Acid sulfate soil | place: Finland: Risofladan, Vaasa | collected...
CATCCGGTCCTTGAGTCGACGTCCCCGTAATCGGGGACTACATTGAAAGGCAGATTCGGTGGCCGAATTCTTGTGCGGAGTTACGGACCCAGTGATGGTCGGCGGGCGTTCCCCCCCTCTTTTTTTCATGCGAGGTTCAGAACCTTGTCGAGCATCATCTGCGTTACGAGGGCCGTGACTGTGGATATCCATATGATCACGGCGAAGTTGATGTAGAAGCTGTGTTTGTGGCTACCACCAGAGAAGGATATCAGGTTCGCTGAGATGAGCGCATGCGCGAATACTATCAGGAGGAAGATTGCCTCCGCAAGATCGAGGTTGAACGACTGCAGTGCGATCGGCAGTGCAATGGTTGTCTGGGATAGCGCGAACTGCTCGTTCATCTTGTTCAGCAGATCCATGAGGCTCAGCGCGGAGAAGAGCGTGAAAGTTATGCCTATCGACATGCCGTACAATGTGCCGAGCATGTTGTCGGAGGCCTGGTATCTCTTCCGGCGGACGCCCATGAGCTTGACGAAGTTGCCGCTTATGATGTCTATGACCTTGTCAACCTTGCCGCCCACTGCCAGCCCGACAACGTACATTTCGGTGAATTTCGATATGAGGTTACTACCTGTCTCGGCCGCGAACATGTTCCACGCCCGTATCTGGTCTATACGCGTGAGGAGCCGCTTGAAGAGCACTTCGATGCCCGTTGTGAGCTCGCCGAAGTCGTGCTTGCTGAGTCTGCCCACACCGTCCGTGACCGCCGATCCAGCGGATGCAGCGTAGCTGCCAACAGCCCTCATGAACGCATCGTAGTTCTCGTCCCTGGCGCGGACCTTCTTCTCTTCCCTCCTGATGAGGAATCCCGGATACAACAGTGGGGTGACAACGAGCGCAACGACCGCGGTCAATGGCACTCTGACGAACAAGCCGAATATTGCCAGCGCAAAGCATGCGGCGTATGTAGCGGGCAGGACGGTCTTGAGCATCTTGTCCACCTCGGTCTTCTCATCCATATTGTGCCAAATCGGATCCGATGGCAGGAGTGATTTGACGAGGTACAGGACCATCACCTCGATGACTACGAACAGAAGAGCGACTCCAGGCAGTATCAGCGTGATTGAGATATCGATGAAGACGGGCAGCAGCGCTATGAACACGAGCATGAACATGAGTGCTATCAGAACGGCCACGAAGATCTCGTTCAGGAGGTCGAGGTCCTTAAGGGCCGTCTCGTACTTGTTCAAGTATACATTCACCGAGACGTCCCGCTCCTTGGATAGGAACTCCTCGATGTCCTCTCCGGCATCGGACGAGTGAGCAAGTCTGTCGAGGAAATCGGCCAACCCAGGAGATGGCGTCCGTTTCGCTACGGTCCTCGCGGCATCGGCGAGGCCCATGTTCCAGAATTCCATCAGCTTGTATATCTTCTCGATTTCGACGCTCAGGGCTTCGTACTCCTTGACCTTGGATAGTATCTCCAGCATCTTCTTCCGTGGGAGCTTGGAGGTCGAGAGTACGCTCATCCTGATGAGGAACAGGTGCAGGTTCCTCTCTATCTGCATCTTCCTCCTCTCTCCCTGCAGGAGCGGGAAAATTATCGCTAGGACTGAGAACAGTATCGGTATGGATAGGAAAACGTACTTGAAAAGCTCGTCAGTCGCGACATCGGGGAACAGGAAGACCAGAGTCGCAGCTACCGCGATGCCCGTGATCACCAGCGGGAGGGCGTACCTCGTGAAGTACGTCGCGATGGGCATGTCGATCGATTGGTACAGACGCTTGAAATTGCCACGTGCCATGGACTTGGTCTAAACGGCGAACGGTAGACCGCTCACCCCCTTCTTCTGAAATTCCTTGAACACTTCCTCGACTTCTTCATACTTGAATATCTTCCTGGCTCTCATCTCGTCGAGGATCCTCATTCTTAGCGAGAGGTCGTCGTAGATTCTCCGCTTGTCTCCGTATCCTCTCTTCACGGCTATCTTCTCCTCAAGAATATACGAGTTGTTCATGCCCTTGAAAACGTGTGAATCATCCGCTGCGTTCCAGACGAACACTGTCCGGGTCATTATCCCGCCGAGTGCCTCGTTATACCCCACGATCTCATCGATCAACATGGTTCTCCTGAGGAACTTGCCGTTCCGGTAGATCCCCGCCTGGAAGAATGCGACGTTCAGGTTGTCGATGAATGTTATCGGCACATTGATTGGGTCGCTCGTGAACCGCTGTATGAGCTTCCTGGTCGAGGAAGCGTGGAACGTCGATAGGACAGGGTGGCCTGTCTGCATCGCCTGGAACGCGACGCTCCCCTCCTTCCCTCTTATCTCGCCCACTATGATGTAGTTCGGCCTGGACCTCAGCGCAGCCTTCAGCAGGGCAAAAGTGTCCACGCGGCTTTCCTCTGGTCCGTAATCTCTGGTGGCCAATCTCTGCCACACTTTGTGTGGCACCTGCATCTCGATTGTGTCCTCCGCAGTGTAGACCTTGCTGTCGTATTTGATGAATGGGAGCACCGCCCCCATAGTCGTCGTCTTGCCAGAAGCGGTCTCACCGCAGAAGAAGACGCTCATGCCTTCCTCAAGGCATAGCCAGAGATACGCCGCTTCCCTGGAGCTAATCGAATTCCACTCTATGAGCTGTGTGATGCTGATCGGTTCTTCGGCGAACTTCCTGATTGAGAAGCTCGGTCCGCGGACGCTCACATCGTCGGCGTAGATCAGATTGATCCTCGACCCATCTGCGAGTGTGCCGTCGATTATTGGACGCGCGAGGGACGCGGGCCGGCCAATCCTCTCGCTGAGCGCTCTCACGTAGTTGTCGAGCGCCTCTAACGACTCAAACTGGATGTTCGTCGGCATGGACTGGAAGATCTTGTGGACTATCGATACGTTGTCAGGACCGATGCAGTGGATATCCTCTATGTATGGGTCTCGGAGCAGTGGCTGCAGTGGGCCGCTCAGGATGATGTTCTGCACGGCGTGGTACTTGACCAGCTCGCTCTCCTCAGCGGTGACGGGTATCCTCGGCTCGGAGAACATGTCTCCGAACAGCGCCTTCTTTTCCTTCGTCTGCTCCTCAACGACCACTGTGGACTCGTCGATGAGCTTCTTCAGATTCTCCTCGAATTCCTTGACATTCTTGTGCGGGGTTTTATAGACTGCCCTGTCGTAAACTCGCCGCATGATATTGCCAAACTTGACCTGGAGATCGTCGGTCAATGGCGGCTGGACCGACGTGTAGCTGATGGGCACACTCTTCGTCGAGAAGATATGGACAAACAGGGGGTCGCCTACAGGATATATTATGTTCACTGCGTCAGCATCCGCAATCTTCCTGGTGATTTCGGTCACGAACTCGGGCGTCAATCGATGTTTGGCTACGAAATCGTGGACGTAGTCCCTCAGGTGCGGATTCTTCTTGAAAGCCCTTCTAAGGCCTACATCGTACTCAGGCATTCCTCGCCCATCCCTGAGGCGCAGGCAGCGGCGTGTCCCCTCAACATCGCTTGGTCGTCATGCCATCCGTCACTGATATGCGGAGCTCATGCTCGGCGGCCTCATAAACGCATCCTGACCAGTTCGTTATAAGCATTGGCAGTCAATTCTCACAGCTGACTATCAGCGGTATGAAACTCTCGCCCCGAGCTCGTGCATCGCTGTCTCAGACGGTGAACGGTAGGCCGGAGACCCCTTCTTTCTGGAACGCCCTGAGGATGTCGTTGACAGTCTTGTAGTTCGTCATGTTCATCTCCATCATCCTGTCCAGTATTTTCGCCCTCAGCGCCAGCTCCTTGTAGATGTCCCGCTTGTCCTTGTAGCCGCGCTTGACGGCGATCCTCTCCTCGAGGATGAACGAGTTGTTCATGCCTCTGAATACGTGTTGGTCGGTGACTGGGTTCCACACGAACACAGCACGCGTCATCACGCCGCCCATTGCCTCGCTGTATCCAAGGATCTCCTCGATTGACAGCACTCGCCTGATCAGCTTCCCGCCTCTATACACCCCCGCCAGGAATACCGCGACGTTGAGATTGTCCATGCTGCTTACCGGCACGCTGATAGGAGCACCCGTGAACCTCTGTATCATCCTCTTGATCGAGGCTGCGTGGAACGTCGCCATGACGGGTATGCCTGTCTGCATCGCTTGGAACGCCACGTTGCCCTCCTTCCCTCTTATCTCACCCACTATGATGTAGTTAGGTCTCGATCTAAGGCCCGACCGCAAGAGAGCGAAGGTGTCGACTTTGCTGTCCTCCGGCCCGAACTCCCTGGTCGACAGCTGTTGCCACACGGAATGCGGCGGCTGGACCTCGAGCGTGTCCTCCGCGGAGAATATCTTCTGATCATATGGGATGAACGGGAATATCGCGTTCAAGAGGGTCGTCTTGCCGGATGCCGTCTCCCCGCAGACGAAGACGCTCATGCCGTTCTCGAGACAGAGCCAGAGATAGGCTGCCTCCTGTGATGATATGGTGTTCCATCCAGCCAGTTGCGCCGAGCTCAGCGGTTCCGTGGAGAACTTCCTGATGGTGAATGATGGACCACTGACGCTGACGTCGTCGGCGTAGACTATATTGATACGGGAGCCGTCTGGCAGGGCACCGTCTATGATCGGCCTCGACAGCGACGCTGGCCTACCCATCCGCTCGCTCATCGACTTGGTGTATCTGTCCAGTTCGGCCAATTCTGAGAAACCGATGTTCGTTTCCACCATGCCGAGGATCTTGTGGTAGAGGTTGATCTCCCTCACTCCGACACAGTGTATGTCCTCGATGTACGGGTCCCTCAGGACCGGTTCAAGCACGCCGTTCTGCAGTATGTTGCGCTTCACGTAGTACTCCACCAACTTCATTTCATCCGGGCTCATATAGATCTTCGAGCTCGGCTTGAACAGCTGAACCAGTTTGGAGGGCGCCCCTTTCTCAGACACCTTCACGATGCCCTCCAACAGTTTGTCCAGCACCTCGTTGAACTCCTCATCTGTAACGTGGACCTTCTCTTTGCGTGACTCCACGAAGATCCTGTCCACGACACGGTCGTAAATCTTGGTGACGTCTTCGTTCATCTCAGGTTGGATGACATCGTAGTGCAGCCCCATGTCCTTCGAGCCGTGAAGATGGATGAATATCGGGTCGCCGACGGGGTACACGACATCCACGTGGCTTTCCTTGCTTATGTCCTTGGAGAGCGCTTCCATAAACTTCGGGGTCTGATTCGTCTTCTGGGCGTACTCCTGCATGTATATGCTGAGGTGCGGGTTCCGCTCCAGTACTCTGCCGAGCTTCGTTGGCATCGGTCTCCCCTCACACCACCGAGGTGATCTCTATTACCATTCCTACATTAGGCTCGATCCTGAATCCGATCATCGGCGATACCCTATACTGCGTGTTGGCGAATCTCTTGACAAGGATGTTTCTCGATATCATCCCCCCCACCTGTGACACCACGAGGCTGAGGTACACGTGACTGTCCGACTCGAACGGAGAGAGCGCCTCTCCCTCGACCTCCCCGGGGTCGACTGAGATAACCACGCTCTTGTTCATCCCTGCGAGCTTCTTGAAGAACCCCAACACGTTGATGCTGTTCTCCTCCCCTCTAAGGCTGTTGTTCACCAGGCTGGAGAAAGTATCGATGATGATGACCTCGCTGGCGAAGAGCTCCTTCGAACTCATCAGCATGCCGAGGAAGTCCTTCCTGCTACGGCTGCTGCCCATCAGCGGGTACACGGGGACGAACTTGAGCTTACCGCTCAAAATCCACGAGGCTATCGGGTAGTCCAGGCAGTACATCTGGTCGATGAAGTCCTTGACCGTTAGCTCGGTCGATATGCACGTGACGGTATGGTCGTTGCTCAGGAATCCGAATATCATACGCTGCAGAATGGCGCTCTTGCCGGACCCCTTCGCCCCCTCTATCAGGGTGATCGTCCCTGTTGGGAGCCCCTGGCCTAGCTGGTCATGCAGGTCATCTCTGGTTATCTGGAGTCTATAGATGTCGCCCAACGGAGGATTCACCTCCACCCTATATGCGGAAGCTGAGCGTGTCAGTGACTCCGTTTTCCGTGATCACCTGTATTGTGTGGTCGCCCGATACCAGTTCCGTATCTATCGATATGGTAAGCAGGCTCGCAGGGTCCCAGAACGAGGTCCGGTTACTGCTCAGCGACAGGGTGTAGTCTGCTATCACAACTCCATCCAACATCACACAGATATAGTTGTGGTTGAGAGTAGTAGACCCGATGTTCTGAACATAGATCAGCAAAGGGTCGTTCGGCATCGCGGAGGCATCGTTGATTATGGCGATGTGCGTTGACATCTCATCGTTCACTTGCTCTCCCCTGTCACTTATCCCGTCGGTGAGTGCGTAGATCCCGTTTGCCGCGACAGCAACGACAGCTGTCGCCACGATCACTGCAGAGACGAAGAATATCAGCTCGGTGGCTCCACCGCTTGCGCCCATGCTATCCTCTCCCGCTACAACAATGCGATCTCTGATACGCCATTTTCAGTCACCACCTTGATGCTCGTGCCGAGGTTCTCGACCACGAGCCCGTTCGCATAGTCAGACACGAATATCTTGCCCGAGACGTCGACTCCCGACACGGAGCTACTCAGACTCTCGCTGACCGTACCAATATATGATCCCTCCTCGTCGAAGACGAGGATCTCTCGGCTGCTGTTCAGGATGTAGAGATACGTCTGTTCCACATCCGCCGCGCTCGCAGACAGGTCGGTCGGTGTCGAGAGCATGGCTGAGGCCACGACTTCCGCACCGCCTGTTCCATCAAGAGCGTATCGATCGACGTGGTAGCTGCCGGAGGCCATGTCGATCACGAATATGTACGAGCCCACGAAGACGTCCCGCGGAGATGTCATCGTGCCACCGTTGCTGATCAGCTGGTCAACGAACGAACCCGTTGTCCTGTTGAACCTGTCGATGTGCGAATAGCCGTCTACGATGTAGATGTACTCGTCGTCGACGCCTACAGATACCGGAGCCGACGTGTTCGCTGGGTCGTCGATGAACCTGTCGACCCAGTTGCCATCGGCGTCGAATCTGTCTATATGCGTCCACTCATCGAGGACATAGAGGTAATCACTCTGGATCTTGAGGTCGACAGGCGAGACAAGGTTGATGTCGTCAGTTATTGTGAATTCCAACAGCCCGTCGAGGGACAGTACGTCGATGCTTGTTCCATCGATCACGTACACCGACTCCCCAACGGTGATGTTTGACGGATTGGATAGGCCCGCATCGCTATGCAGGCTTGTCCTCTGGCTGATCGCGGGATCGAAGGTCGTGTTCGGGTTCGAGAGGGTTATGGTGAGGGTTTCGAGTGGAAGCCAGATGTTCGTTGTCGCTCCTTCCACTTCCATTGTGTCAGGGCTGACCACAATCCCACCCACGAGGAGTTGCGTATTCTCAATGCCCAAAGGGACGCTCCCTGTGTTCCGGACCATTATCTCAAGGGTGTCGGCGTACTTCGAGTATGTGACGCTGACAACGCTGAGGTCCGTCTGAGCCCTATCGCTCATGTACTCGTATCGGTCATCAAACGATTCTGAGACCGAGTCAAAGGTCTCGTTAACCGAATTATAAAGAACAGAAAAAAGAATGAGAAAGGTGGCGAAGAATATCGCCATTGTTGCTGAGACACTAAACCCCATGAAAGCCCTCCAAGCTCTCTTTAAACTTCGAGATGTTCTGCTCTAGGGAGTTTAGCCGATCCTTATCGATCTCGAACCCTGCGATCTTCTGTATGAAGAGCAAAGACTTGAGGTGGTCGTCTGCCGTGAGTCTCCAATCCTCCACCTTCTTGTATGCTCCTGTCTCTGGAGTGGGCAGATCCTTGAAGACTTCCTCTCGCGCCTCTTCATACTCCATGTACTTGGTGACGTCCTGCATCTCACCTCTGGCGTAGGACATGACCTCGGACTTCACATCTTCGCTGATCCATCCGACATCTACGTAGTAGTCCAAGACGAGGGAGATTCGGCCTCTCGGCACGCGCTCGAACATGAATTCTATCCAGCGCATCACGAGCACGAGCGTGAGGTAATCATGGCATATGTATGCGAGGAGGGGTTTCTTGTTGTGTTTGCTCCTCGCGGACGCTCGGACATCTTGCTCGTCCCTCTCGTCCTTGGACGATCTGTCCCTCTTGGTCTGGTGAGACAGCATCTTCGCTCTCACCGTCGCGGTGACTCCGGGTTCGGTCGGCGTTTCTGGCTCCCACGGGGCGGTGTCTCGGCTGGTCCTGGAGATCCTTCCATTTCCGGACAACTCCTGGTCGCCTCCTTCTCCGAAAGGCCTGAATTCGGGCAGGTCCTCGTCCAGTCCCAACCCCAACTCTGGGAACTCGATCTCAGGCGGAGCCTGAGGCCGAGCCCTCGCGTCAGGGGCTTCACGGTCGGAGACGTCTATGAACGGATTGAACTTAGCGGAGACTATCTCGTAGACCGACAGCAGCTTCCTGATGTCCTGCTCCATCAGGTTCAGTCGTTCGCGGTCCTTGCTCCCTTCGCTCTTTTCGGTTGTCAGCGCAGAGTCGATGCGTCCGATCTTGTCCTCGATCTCCTCTAGACGACCGAGGATCTCGGAGAACTCCTTCACGCCTGACATTCCGATTCCATCCGTATCCTCTGTTTGCACCAGTTCGTCCTCTTCATCCAGGGGCGCATAGACTTGGTCGTCCCCAGACATCTGAAACTCGTCGTAGACCTCCTCTTCCGTACCCTCCTCAAAGTCTTTCAGCTTCCTCCGAGATGAGGGATTGTTCTTCGTTGGTTTCTTACGGAACAGGCCTGCCATATCTCAACACCTTATCCCCGTGCATTCTTTCAGGATCCGCCCCTGGCCTTCAGATAAAGTTGAAGGCTAATGGGTTTTTCCTGCCAGAGACCTTGCTGAGGCTTGTGTCTCTATAGCACGACGACACTGCTAGCTTCGAGCGTCGGCGGTGCGTCTATCTGGACCAGTGTGGGCACACCGTGCTTGGGCATCAGGAGTAACGACAGTCGCTCCTGGACATCGAGTGCCATGTCTATACCATCTGCAGCCGTGAGGTCGATATGCACCTGGAATATGTCTCCCGAGGTCATCATGGCCGCGGTTGTCGACGGTGGCATGTCCCTGAGTTCCGTGGCATTGAACTCCGTGGCGCTCGCATCAGTTGCGAAGACCAGCGTCACTTCACTCGCTGTGTCACCGCCAATCGTCTGGATCACTTCGATCGTGGTGTTAGCGAGGTTGACACCTGGGCTGCCAGCCGTCAGGGCGATCTTCAAGTACAGATTATCGATCACCGAGTTGGCATCGGTCGTGCCCCATGCAGCCAGGATTTTGAACCCAGTCGAGACGTCCGCAAGTGCCTCGTCGCCTGTGCTCTCGGCCTGCTGCTGCAGTTTGTATGCGGTCGAAACCAGGACACCCGCGGCAACTGCGGCCACGAGAATCATGGCGATGAAGATGAGCAGAGTGCCTACGCCCATCTCACCCCTCTCGTCCTTTCTTCTCTTCTTCCACGCTAGTTTGTTCATTTCTTATTCCTCCAACTTTGCATCTCTTGCCAGGTTCCGCACCTGGACTGGCGTCCGGGTAAACCTACCCGACGAGGGGATCGTCCGAGCCAATCCATGCTCCCCGACCCAATGGTCGGACATCGAAAGCGTTCGCTGCTCGAAGGTCTTATAAAACCACGCGTTTGCGTGCCCGCGATCACGGCATGACGGCGCTGTTCGAGTCATACCTGACAGGGCGTGTGCCTTTCCCATCTATCTCGATCAGGCCCTTGCACCTCACCTCCAGTCATGGTCTCCGCCATGGTCGAAGGCGGGGAGCGAGAGAGATGCGCCTCCCAAGAACATGGCTTGGGAGGCACTATCCACAGGGCATGTAGACCTCTCTCGAGGTTCAATTATCCAGTAAATATATCTTAAAGACTATTATACAAATCTCCGGCAGGATTACTATCGTTGATTCTCATGGGTGATTCGCGGGACCACGCCAATTGTGGTGAGCCAGCTGATTCCCCCAGGTGATGGAGACCTTCGTTCTTGGCAGTGCGTTCAGACCAGAATGATGTAGCGGTACGATCCGAGATACGGGATCTGACATTCTTCTATCGTGGGCTGGCCTATGGTCGGGATGAACTTGAGGGAGAACGAAGATTCAGCGTGAAGGTTCAGCCCGACCTCGCCTGCGTCGATGAAGATCTTGACAAGACAGCTGTCCACCAACGAGTAGGTCGTAGCGAAAACGTCATCCGAGTCTCTCAGTATCTGCACCGAGTATTGGCCGGAATCAGCGCCTTGGGGCCCAGAGACATCAGAATTGAACGACAACGTCGCATCGGTCTCTCCATCGGTTATCTCTATCATCAGGGAAGAGAACAGTATCGGCTTGCTCCCAGGGACGGTCTCCACCTTGATCTCTATCATCTGGATGATGTTCGATGGCGTCACTGGTTGGGCATAGTTCCCCGCGAGGTCCACAGCGATGACCGCATAGTAGTACTGCCTTCCTGTCGCTCCAGTGAAGTCGTAGTATGCGCGGACTTCGGAGTCGAGCTCGGCAAGGGGCGTGGCCGCCATGAGCTCCTCGACGCTGTCGAGGTCAGAATAGGAAGTGCTTCTGAACACGAGATATTTCGCAACGCTTGTTTCGGCATCGGAAGTGCCCTCCCAGGCTATCAACATGGATTGGACATCCTGCCTTGCCATGACTCCTCCGGCAGCTGTGGGCCCATTCTCATCCGCCATGTTCGCTATGTACGAGGCTGACCCAAGCATGATTTCGTTGCCCGCCCGGTCCTGGGCTATGACGAAGTAGACATAGGTGCCTGACGCCGGTGGGGCGTCTATGTAACTCGATGCCGTGTCATTGAACTCCGAGAGGAGAGTCGCAGGGGGGAGTGAAAGAACCACGCGTCCGTTGTCCGTTCCCGCTGTCACGACCCCGAGGGGTGCTTCGGCTCTGTAGAGCCTCTGCAGCAAGACTCCGCTGTCGAGGTCGGACGCCGGCACCCAGAAGATGGCTACGGAGTAATCGTCCACGGTCGCGGTGTTTGTCATGGATCCCCCTACGGGAGGCGTGAGATCCTCGTCGGTGGTCGAGTCATCTGTGGATGCCGAGCTGTCGGCGGAGCTGTACAGCACCCGGTTCCCAGCGCGGTCGACCCCGACTATCGCGTACGCGTACGAAGTCGAATTATCGTCCCTTGCCGTGTAGTCAGTATACTGCGTGTTCGTGCCCGCCTCCGCCGTCAAACGCACGAGTTCATAGGTCGGATTGAGTTGATCGAGCGTAAGGAGCCGGTTCCTAGCAACCTGCTCGTTGAACGCTGCGGGGTTCGTCGGGTCGTACACGCTGGTCCTGTATACGACCTCCTCCGACAGGCCCGAGCCGTAGTCCAGTGCCGAGGTCCAGTTCAGGACGATTCCCAGTGGGGAGACGCCATCGCTGGTAGAAGTTGTGTTCCATAACGTGCCACCTCCAGGGGGTAGGTCGTCCCTGGAAGGCATATAGCCGGATACGATCGATGTGTCGGCACCGTCAGGATTCCTGTCCCCGGCTATGTTCACGACAGATACTCCTCCAGACACTTCAGACACAGAATCGTCCACGGTCTTCTGCGCCTGCTGCTGCAGGAGAGCCGCGGCGTACAGCATCAGTGACGCGGCTATCGCCGATACCAGCACTATCGCTATGAATATGATCAGTGTACCAATACCGATGTCTGCCTCTCGGTCCTTGCGCAGCCCCGTCTTCAGCTTTGTTAGCCCCATCCGGATCTCTCCTGGTATAGGGCATGGGACTGAGCTCACGCTGAGCGTCGAGTCTCCAATGCGGAGGCGCCATCAGAAATTTGTCCGCCGTCTCCGGCGGATGATACTCCCATCATAGAGACGAGAGTCTACAGTCTACATGCCCTGTGGATAGTACCTCGAGATGCGTTGGAGGCTTCTGACAACTTATGCGCGTGATATTTATATAAGACCCTCAGCCGTGATTTTCAATCGAGAAAATCTCAACCGAGTCTATTGGGACGAGCGTGAGTCGCCCGCTTGGCGAAGCTCACGCTCATCGCCTGCGCTGTCAATGCCCTGTGTTCTCTCGCGTCGGGTCACGGCACGCATCGGCGAACCATGACTGCGTCAGATCCGGCAGTAGTCGTCGAGCCCGTCCTCGAGGAAGTCGATCTTCTGCCTCAGTTCGTACCACATGTTCTTGTCCGTCTCGAACCCTGCGATTTCGAGGACGAACAGCCAGGACTTGAGGTGGTCCTCAGACGTGAGTCTCCATTCCTCGTCGGGGCCGGCCTTCCTTTTCATGGGCTTCTTCTTCGTAGAAGATTTGGTGACCAAGAGGTTTTGATCCTCCACCGCTTCGTAGAGCATCTCCTCCTCGTCATTCGGCTCAGGCAACCTGAACCCTTCGGAGACGGTCACAAGGTACTCCTCCACCTCCTCGCTTATCCAGCCTATCCTGTAGTAGTACTGGAAGAGCTCGGGAATGGCTTCCAGGCTGGTTTTCTCCATGAGGAACCTGATCCACCGCATGATGATCAGGTTGGTCCTCGAATCGACATCGATCCTGTCCAGCACTGGAGGTCTCTCGTGGTCGCCCAAACCGCTCATCTGTGGCACTTCCTCCTCACTCATGTGAGGATCTCATATGTGTTCGAATACACCGATGGCGTGGTCAGATCGACGTATGTCGGTATGCCGTGCTTTGGGATCATCAGTATGTTCGCCGTCTGCTGCGTGACCAGGGACATACCGTTCGCGTCCAGGTCGATATGGATCAAGGCTATGTCTCCCTGGGTTATCCCCGCGTCGGTCAAGGTCCATACGTCATACGGATAAGTGTCTCTCAGCTTCGTGGCGTTGAATGTCCCTGCGGCTGCAGCAAGGCTTGAGAAGGAGAGCGTATCATCTGCCAGACCTGTTGATATTTCGATCACCATGTTGGCTAAGTTGATGACGGGGCTTCCGGCTGACAATGCAACCTTCAGGTACAGATCCGTGATCACTGTCTTGTTCGCATCCGTCACGCCAAAGGCGGCCAGTGTTCTCAGCCCAGTCGCTATCTCTTTCAGCGCCTGATCTCCAGTAGTTTCTGCCTGTTGCTGCAGTTGGTAGGCAGTCTGAACGAGCACTCCCGCGGCGACCGCAGCAACCAGGATCATCGCGATGAATATCAGGAGCGTTCCGACTCCCATCTCCGCTCCCTCGCCCATCCTCGCTTTCCTCGGCTTGGGTATTTTTTCCATTTTCGTTCCACCTCGTGTTCTTGCGGAGTCGAGATGTCAGGAGACGGATACGGAACGGGAACAGCCGTCGATACCGTCAAGAGGATCACAATGGTCTCGGCGACATCGTCGAGATGCCTCTTGCCAGAAACTTCGTTCGGCCCGTTCGCTCCGCCCTCTAAATCTCACTCCCGAGGAGGTCCTACTTGCCCTGTGGATAATCCCGATCTTGCTCCCAGGGTAGATTACCAACCCTGAAAGCAATCATTGATAATCATGGTTGATAGAAAAGCGTTACGGTGTGATTCTCTAAGTAGGAAATCACTGGAAATCTCTATGCGCATCAGCCGCTGCAGTCATCGGACTGTGCAGTTATGAGGCTGACGCGACATGCGAGATGAAGCCATCCGCACCAATGCGCAGAAGGCCTAGAGTATCTCTCTTGGCTTTGGTGTCGCCATGTTCTGCGTGATCTCCAACGGCGTCGAACGGTGGTTCAGGTCGAGCTTCATGTGCAGCATACCCTTCTCGTAGACTAGTGTGACGCTGCCGATCTTGGACTTGTAGACCTTATATCGCTTCCCGTCGGCCGTCAACTCGCTTCCGTCATGTTCAACAAGATTGGCTGCTGAGAGTTCCCTCAGCTTCCTGTAGCAGCTCGCGAGCGGTATGTCGAACATGAAGGCGAGTTCCCTTGCGCTCCTAGCCTTGTAGTTCGTCGCTGCTAATATGTTCATGTTGTACTGATCTGTCAGAATCTGGGCTATCCCTAGTTCCTTGTCTGCAGTGCAGAACTCCTGAGTCCCATAGGTTATGAACTTCCCCTCCCATCCTAGAGGAGCGGATGCTACCCATCCCATCCCTCTACTAATGTAGGGTGAATAATTTATGGTTATATATATTTGTCCACCTGCCTATAATGCGTGAGAATCACGCATGCTTCTCATTTTCTGGAGGTTCGGGGAGAGGGAGAGCCTGTCATGAGACACATCGATCGCTGCCCGTGTTTGCATGCATCAGAGAATCGCCTCTGATATTCTCTCGTTGGAATTGGGCCCGACTCTTTAAGAATCACAGGCGCCAAATGGATGGCCGTATAGTTGATGCCATCATGATGAACGCCTACGAGCTGTCCAGGCTGCTGATTAACGAGTACTCGGCGAAGATCCTCACGTACGCGGAGGACAGACCGCGGACCGTTCAGGATATGTGTCAGAACCTGGGCATACCGGTCACCCAGGGATACCGCCACGTCCATAGTCTGGTGGCCGAAGGGCTGCTGAGCTGCGAGGGCAGGATCCTCACGCAGAAGGGCAAATGGACTCGGCTATATCTGTCCCAAATCAGGCGCGCCCAGATACTCTTCGACGAGGGCAAGGTGAGGATGAGGCTGGAGCTGAAGACTGGGCAGGTGCTCTGGTCCGATGATTGGGAGGCTAGGGCTGCCGAGTAGCGTTCTCTTTCAAGCCATCGAAAGTTCGATAAGCCCTCGACTGATTATCATGTTCGAAATTTGACCGGAAACATATTTGCCTAACCCTGAGGATGACCTCAGCGCCGCCAGCCTTTCACACATCGATGTATCGAGGACAACGGCGCATTCAACGCCTGGTGCGGTCATGAACGCCCCTGAGAACAGCCCAACTGGAAAAGCCTCTCCTCCAGCCGACCTGGCCGAATACGGCAGAGCCTATCTGAGGTCGTATGTGGTGGCCGTCGAGAGCGAGAGCCCCGAGCATGTGCCATCGTTCTACAGAAACCGCCCCTACAGCATCGAGATATGTCGCATGCCCAACTCCTGTTTCTGCATGTTGTTCGAGAAGTCCGACAGACCATCAATCTCCGTCAGCAACAACGATTGGGGATACGTGATGGCCCGGCTGATGTCCGGCGTGAGCTACGTCGCGACGGTCTACTCCCACGAGGGTATGAGCATCGAAGACGCCTCGGCCAGGGGGAGAAGGGACGCGATAAGGGACATCTGTGCCCTCGAGGCGTCGGGCGTAGTGGATTCCGCAAGGGAACTCGAGAAGCTGGTGGCAGAGCTCAAAGACACCACGAAATGGTCGAAGAATCCGTCCAAGACCGCTGAGTATGTGGTCTCGAGGCTGGAGCAGATACGGCAGGCGGTCCTCCGGGCAGGCCCCAGCATCGACACGATGTCCATGGTCGAGTCCGTGAAGCGGTATCCTCCCGCGCCGATACAGATAATACTCGATCAGGAGGGACTGAAGACCATCACAGAGGTGGCTGAGAAACTCCAGACCCTCGAAGAGACGGTCAAGCTCGCGAGCGCGCAGGAGTCCCGCGTCGAGGAGATCGAAAATGAGCTGAGGGGCGAGATACGTAGCTTCAAATCTGAGCTGGACAAGAAGATGGCGAAGGGGCTTGGCGTCATTCTCACGACAACTGACAGAAAGGTCGACAAAGCTGTTGAGAGCTGTGGGACTCAGGAGGAGGAGATTAGGAAGCTGAAGGAGGAGCTGTCCCAAACGCCATCAGTGCCCGACGAGATTCAGATGGACCCGAGGACGGACGTTATCCTCGACGAGATCGAGGTCCTGAAGTCCACTATCGAGGACCTCAAGGTCAGCATCGACGAAGCCGCGGCACGCCCGATCGAAGCCGCGCCACAAGTCCAGGTGATCGGCGATGTGGCAGGTCTGGAGGAGAGCCTGAGGAACGTCTCCGGTCGTGTGAAGAGGATCGAAGACTACCTGATCTCGGTCTCGAAGGCCAGGCGCGCCAGGTGAGTCCGTCTCACAGCTGAACGGTCAGATCTTCCTTGCGCCTCTCCAATATCAGATAAGTGTTGCTCCTCTCGACTTCATCTATTCTTATGAACGAATCGACGATCGACTTGAGCTCGTCCCTTGAGGATGCGCGTAGCAGCACCGCGAAGTCTATGTTCCCGAGCAAGAAGTAGACCGCCCATACCCCTTGTATCTTCGCGAGCTTCTCACCTATCTTCTTGGAGTAGTCAGGGCCATATCTGCCGGTGATCAACGCTATTGCCAGCATCTCCTTGCCGACCTTCACGGGGTCCACGCACGCCTTGAAGCCCGTTATGACCTCCTCTTCTATCAGGCGATTGACGCGGTAATGCACGGTCGAAGAGGACAACCCAGTCTTCTCTCCGATCTCTTTGAGACTGACCTTGCAGTCTTCTTGAAGCATTTTCAATATGATCACGTCGTTCTTGTCTAGGGATACTGCGTCTTGTTTGCCCAAAAGGTTCTCCTCCTTAAAATGTTCGAAAAGGGTACATGAAATTCCAACTGATAACGCTTTCGGAGCGTCCACCTCGAATTGAACGGGGTTCGATGCTTCTTCCAGTCCTTAACACCCCTATCACGGAACAGGCCTGACGGTGTTGCAGTCGACTCCTGCCTCGCCCTTCCGGCGGTTCTGTCCTTGCAGGTTATCATCAGTACGAGCCTGCCCAAAAGGATAAAATACCCTGTTCGGTCGTTGTTGATGGCGATAAACATGAAACACACAATCACGGGTGACAACCTCCAGTTCGTGAATTGCGAAATCATGCCTGGCGAACTCCTGTTCGCCGAGGCTGGAACCATGACCTACATGAGCTCCAACATCAACATGACTGCACGTGCGAGGGGCGGAATGATGGCCGGGTTGAAGCGCAAGATGACCGGCGAGTCCTTCTTCGTCACCGAGTTCACAGCTGCCGGCGGGCCTGGAGTCGTAGCCTTTGCGGGCAATGTACCGGGCAAGATACAGGCGCTCGACCTCAGGGGCGGAAAGACCTGGCTCGTCCAGAAGGACGCATTCCTGTGCGCGGAAGCCGCCGTTACCCTGGACATCGCGTTCCAGAAGAAGCTCGGAACCATCTTCTTCGGTGGCGAAGGCCTGATAATCCAGAAGCTCACCGGCGAGGGCACGACGTTCATCCATGGCTCCGGCGATTTCATCGAGATGAACTTGAAGCCAGGAGAGGTCATGAGAGTGAGCACGGGCAATGTGGTCGCATGGGAAGGCGGCGTCCAGTACAGTATCGAGAGCGTCGGCTCTATCCGGAGCGCGCTGTTCAGCGGTGAGGGCCTGTTCGTCACCACGCTGACCGGGCCTGGAAGGGTCATACTGCAGTCCTTGACACTGCCCAAACTGGCGGGGGCGCTTGTGCCATTCCTCCCGAAACAGCAGAGCAGCGGTTCCGGCTTCACCCTGCGCTGAGGTGCCAACACATGGGAAGAGTCACTGCCGTACTCGTGGCCATCGCGATCCTGGTCGCATTGATACTCGCCCTGGAATGGCTCGGCGTCATCGCCGCCATACTGGCGTTGGTCGGCCTAGCAGCGTTGGTCATACTCGTGCTGGTCACCGTGATCGTGGCGGTCGTCGTTGTGCTGAGCATCCCGTACTTCTTCATCACGAAGAAGATGGAGGTGAAGGAGGGGTCCTTCACTCTTGACCGGATCGAGGAGAAGAAGTAATCGGCGCAGCACGCCTCAGATGAACGCGCCTATGGTTGGCAGATCGAGCAGGTCCATGTCGAAGAAGACAACGCCCTCGCGGATCTCTGCGACGTCCAGCTGTTCAACGCCATTGACTTGTGCGAGGAGCGATGCCCTCCACCACAGGTCTATTATGTTGTTCGCGACCGCTCCGAGGTAGACCTGGCCGAAGTTGAATTCGTACGCTTCCATGTCGCACAGGTAGGCGGCGTGTCCGAGGAAGCAGTCTCTTGAGTTAATGAGATGCAGATACTCTCTGACAGACTCTCTACCACCGCTCGTCATCGGCAACAGGTCCACCGAGGATGGGTCTACTCTGCAGAACTCCTTCGTCTCCCCTGATTCCCCGAGCTCCCATCCGACGATCGTCTTCCCGTCAAGCTTGAACATCTTCCATGCCAGGTCTGGCCCGACGTATACCGGGAGCAGGCTGAGGTCCGGCAGGTCGAACAGTTCGACACCATCCATCAGAGCCCTCTCTGATATGTTCGCTTCCGCTTCGGTAAGCCGGACGCGTTTGGCCAAGTCTGCGGGCGGGGAGTTCGGTCTTGTGCTGCCGTACTCCGCGTATGTCATCACACGGCTGAGCCCGAACTGCTCCGTCAGCTCGTCGTCAAGCAGCGCGGCGGCGTTGCGGACTGACGAGAAGGACTGCGCGACCGACGCTTCACGCGCGTTGCGGACGAATTGAGAGAACACCTCGTTTGCAGAGTGTACTTCGTCGACGAGCCTGTCATGGCCGTACTCCGACAGGAGTCTGCTCCCGAGGGGTTCGAGCTCCTCGCCAGGCAGCCCCAGGCCTCGGCACGACCTGTTGACGTTCACCTGTACCCTCCAACCGACGAAGACATTCAGTGGGAACGACCGGCAGAAATGAGGCCGCTGGCCGTATATCGTGCATCGTTTATCCGTGAGGAAATGGCACGCGCCATGCCTTCCCTTCAACCGTATCGCGGCGCCCTTGACGTCAGGTGATATGTGCTCGTCCGTCACTCCCGGCATGAGTGCGGGGTCGCTCCGGAACCTTCTCTCCTCGTCTGGCAGCAGCTCCGGCTGACAAAGGCAACAGAGGGCGCAATCATCGACGCATCTGTAGCTCTGCCCCTCCAGCTCGGACAGGTCAATCTCTGGTGGATCTTCAGTTGCCCTCTCCTTCAACGACTTCCCTTCCAGCTCGTTCTCCTACCTGGGAGCCGTCCTCCATCATGATCTCTCCCCTTAAAAAGACCGCCTTCGGGAAGATCCCCGCCATACCTTCGTATGGCGTCCACGCGCATTTCGAGTACAGCCTGTCCGCTCGGATGTCCTTGCTGTCCGTCAGGTCCACCACCATGATGTCAGCGTCCCGTTTAGGCTCGAGCCTGCCCTTGTTGAGGCCGAAGATGTCGGCTGGCCTCTCGCACAGCCCGGCAACGAACCTCGATAGCGGGATGTGTTTGTCCCTCACGAGCTGGAGCATCAGCGGCGCCATGGTCTCGACGCCAGGGATGCCGCTCGGGGCGTAGTCGAAGTCCTCCTCCTTCTCCTCTATCGTGTGTGGGGCGTGGTCCGACGCGACGATGTCTATCGAGCCGTTTTTAAACGCGTTGAACAACGCCTGCCTATCCTCCCTCCTTCTCAGCGGGGGGTTGACCTTGCCAAAGCATTCGAGCTTAGAGTCCATGTCCAGGAGGAGGTGGTGAGGTGTCGCCTCGGAGGTGATGCTACGCCCGCCTCCAAGGAGCGTAAGCGATTCCTTTGCGGACACGTGGCACACATGGATCCTCAGCCCTTCAACCCCGACCTCCCCGAGCCTCCTTATCGCGCTGGTCTCGCACTCGTTCGGCCTGTTCTTGAGATGGTCCCAGAGTGTGTCCTCAGCATCCTTCTTCCTGAGGCCTTCGTCCTCCGCGTGAACGGCGAGGGGCTTGCCTGTCGCTGCAACTGCCTCCAGCTCGTCTCTGACGGCGTCGAGGGAGGACACTTGCAGGTTCCCAGTGGTCCCAGCCATGTACAGTTTGAACCCGACGGCCCCCGATGAAGACAGCCGTCCGACATCACAGCCTGGGATTACCCCGGCGAACAGGGCGAAATCCACGAGGCTCTTCGAGGCGGCGATCGCAGCTTTCTCCCTCAGAGCGGCCACGGTCGTGGTCGGCGGGGTCGAGTTGGGCATGTCCAACACACATGTCACGCCTCCGTGCAGAGCCGCGAGCGAGCCCGTTGCGAAATCCTCTTTGTGAGTCGCGCCAGGGTCGCGCATGTGCACATGCGAGTCGATCACTGCGGGCAAGACCAGCCTGTTGCCATAATCGAAGACACGCTCGCCGTCCAGGTCACCGCTGATGACGGCTATGGCGCCGTCCCTTATGCCTATGCATCTTTGGGAAAGCTGCCCGTCGATGTAGCATTTACCCTTTATCACAACATCCATGTCGTCCCTCCAGCTCCCTTCTGACGACCTTTCCACGTGGCTCGGTCTCTGAGAAGACCTCTGCCCGGAACCTGAACACCTGCGTCCCTGGCATAAGCCACGCATCAGGGCTTACGCCAGCCTTCATGCAGGTCTGGCAGAGGAACTCCTTCGGGCCCCATCCCCACTCAACCGGCACCTGGGGGAGCAGCAGCCCCCTCGCACCGTTACGCTGCACAATGAGCCCGTCCACTCCCACAACGATGGCCTCTGGAAGATCCGCAACCTTGTCAACCACGACCTCCTCCGGGGGTGTGAGCAGACTTACTTCGATCTTGATGCGGTCAAGCTCGCCTGCTCTGACCGCCGGGAACCTCGGATCCCTCGAAGCCGCGCTGACCGCCGAGTCCTTCAACGCGTCTATCAGCGGCGCGACAGGTTCAGGATAGCCGATGCAGCCGCGTAGTTCATCACCAGGATATGTCGTCAGTGTCACGAATACGCCCGATTCCCGGGTGAATATGTCCGGCGTATCGAACTCAGGCAGGCGCTCTTTGAGCACAAGTTTCTCCACGACAGTCCTTGCGACCTCTACCGCCTTCATGCCCTCTTCGTCCGAGAAAACCGTCATACTGCCGCCGTATGGAGGCCGTCAAATAAGAATCTTTCAACAATGGGCCCGCACAGAGGGGCGGTTGCCTCGTCAGCTGGTGCCGAATGTCCCCTTTGCTGGCTGAGGGCCTCTGAACCAAAGGTTAAATATTCTCTATACAAATCCACGACGAGAATCACATGAAGTTTGTCAAGTACTCCCAGTCCGAATTCGAGGAGATACGGAGACTCTACGAGGGCGTGATGGCCCAGGCATGTCACGGCCTCTTCTTCAGAGAAGGGATGATACTTGGTGAGGGGATATCCAAGATCGCCCTACAGGAGCCTGAGAAATACTTCGAGATATGTGCTAACCTACTCCGCGCAAAGGGGTGGGTCGACAACATAGTGTTCCAGGAGACCAGCGCTGCCGTCGAAGGGTCATTCGAGGTCTCCACCTCGTCGGGTGAAGCCACATGCCACCGGCTGAGGGGAATGATACGCAAGATGTACGAAGGCCAGCTCCGGAAGCGCGTGCACTGTGAAGAGGTAGAGTGCTCGAGCAGAGGGGATAAACAGTGTGTTTTCAAGATCGAGCCTCTCGGAGGCGATTGACATGGAGCTCAAGCCAGCGCTCCGTGCGCTCAGGGACGAGTTCGGGGCGTTTGCATCGGCGATTGTGAGTCGGGATGGCCTGATCATTGCAGGAGACATACCCGATGACGTATCCGGCGAGACCTTCGGCATCATGTGCGCGACTCTGCTGGGCGCAGCCTGCACAGCCAACTCTGAACTCAAGTCGGACCCTCCGATCGGCGTCGTTGTCGAGAGCGAGGACTCGATCATGATACTGGTCGGCGCCGGCAGGAAAGCACTGATAGTCGCCGCGATGCCGCGCGAGATAGACTGTGACGCCGCACGGAAGAAGCTGGAATCACTCGCCGAGACCATCAAGCTCATCTGAACTGGACTTGGGCGTGTGATGCGCCGCTCTTGTGCAGCCGAAATGCACCTCGTCTATCCTGCGTAGGTCGCGTCGCCTGCCTGTGACTTCACGCTATGTCCAATTCCTCCAGCTTCTCAGGGGTCGGGTCGCCATCAGCGGTCCAACCACGGGCAGCCATGTAGTCGTCGAGCATCTTGTTCATATGCTCGTGTGATATCGTGCTGCCCTGAGACGGCCCCGCTGGTATCGGGTCCTCGAGCACGCGCGTCGGCAGCAACCAGTCCTTCCTGGTCACGCCCTCCCTGTGGTTGAAATGCCCCTTCATGTTGTGGATCCTCTCGCCTATGCCTAGGAGTTCGTCCTCTGTGAACTTCATGCCGGTGATGGCCTCGATGACCTCGCAGAGCTTCTCTATCAGGAAGAATCCCCTCGAGAACTTGCACAGGCCGACCGAATCGTACACGCACATGAAGTTCTCCATCGTGGCGAC
>Ga0307378_10003734_pt1 | contig 22125 bp, 17 predicted proteins | sample UN1MG_FD_202238 | JGI IMG/M metagenome (GOLD analysis project Ga0307378, IMG submission 202238) | Soil microbial communities from Risofladan, Vaasa, Finland - UN-1 | ecosystem: Environmental > Terrestrial > Soil > Coastal area > Acid sulfate soil | place: Finland: Risofladan, Vaasa | collected...
CGGTGTCGGCTAAAGAGTGTCACCCCCAAGCGATTTCGCTTGGGGGTGCCACCCTCGGGTTTTGGCTAATGAGAACACGCAATCTTAAACTGCTCTAGGAGAACCCGATGCGACGGGCGATGGGGTGGTTGATCCTGGGTGTGACGGTCGCCGCAGGCTGCGGCTCGTCCAGCGTGCCGCGCGGCCAGGTGACTTTCGCCGTTCTGGCGGGCGTGTACTACTCGGCCGAGCCAGGGACGCGGGTCGAGGCGGCGATGGTCGAGGATTCGGAGTCGCTCCTGCGGAAGGCCGTCGCGGACTTGAACGCCGCGAAGAACCTCGATTTCGTCATCATCGCGGGCGACCTTTTTGCATCGGCCGATGGCCTGGCGCTCGATCGCGCGAAGGCCATCCTGGCCGATCTGCGCGTGCCCTACTACGCCGTGCTCGGCTCAAGCGACGGCCCCGAGGGCGCCATGACCGTGCCGGCCGCCGCCTCGGCCGGCAAGTCCGCAGGCGAACCGCCGCACAAGCCCTGGGTCCTGAGCCGCAGCGCGATCATCTGGGCCTTCCAGGGCCGCGGCTTCTCGGGGTCCGACGGATACTGGAGCCGCGAAGTGATGCCCGGCCTGGTCCTCGTGGGGCTCGACACGGCCGAGCGAGGCCGCGGCAGCGGCCACGTGGACGCGCGGCAACTGGCATGGCTTGACCAGACGCTCGCGGCCCATGCCGGCAAGGCCGTCGTGGTGGTCGGGTACCACGAGTTGGTGGCAATGCATCCGCTCGACGAGGGCGCCGCCTGGCGCCACAAGTGGGTGGATAATGCCGCCGAGGTCCGCCAGGTGCTCGAACGGCATCCGAACGTCCTGGCTGTGCTGGCGGGCGATGGCCACTTCGCCGAAGGGCGCATCGTCGGCCGGACCCTGTACCTCGCCTCCCCGAGCGTCAGCGTCTGGCCGCTCGCCTATCACCTGGTCCGCTTCTCTCCCAAGGAGGCCGAGGCCGTGTGGGTGCCGCTGGGGGACGACGACCTGACGCGGCGGGCCCAGGAACGCCTGCTCGCGAGCCCGCTGTACCGCGGCGTGTTCCCGGCCGGCGAAGATGGAGACACCGCCTGCGTCCGCCTGTTCGGCGGGAAGAAAATGGAGGTCTATTCGCTTCCGACCATCCGGCCGTGAGGCCGGCGAACGGGGGCGCTCGAGCGGGGCGTCCTCACAGTTTCTTGGGCGTCAGCAGCATGATGAACGAGGCCGGCTCCATCACTTCGTACGTGTGGTCATGGAGACAGTCCCACACCAGGCCGTGGCCCGACTCCAGGATATGCTCGTTGCCGCGGACCGTGACCTTGACGCGGCCGTCCAGGACGAAACACCGTTCGTAGTCGGCCCCGTGGCGGTCGGACTCATCGCCCGACGCTCCCTTCGGAGCCTGGATCACGAACAGCCGCGTCCCGTCCAGGTCCACGTACCGGCAACTGGCCTGGCCGAGGACGGTGCAGACCGTTTCGCGGACCCGCGCGGGCGGCTGCCGCTCGGCCATCGCCAGGAGGTGCTGGACCGAGAGGCCCAGAGCCCGGCTGATCCGGTCCAGGGTGCGGAGTTCCGGGTTGCCCTGGTTCCGCTCCAGTTTGGAGATGGCGACATAACTGATGTCGGACGCCTCACTCAACTTCTCGATCGTGAGGTCCTTGCGCCGTCTCAATTCGCGAAGCACGGAAAAGTCGTAATTCATGGTCAGCCCCCCGACATGCAGCACGGTCCCTGTTATCGCTATTGGTACGCCTCACAAACTGTTTTCACTTGGCAATGGTCGCAACCCTCGCGCCGGCGACCCGAGTGCTCGAAATGCCCGGCGGCGATGCCCGCGAGCGCCGCCCGCGTCCGAGCCTCGATCCCGTCCAGGTCGGCCGGCGCCACCGGCCGCTCCGCCGTGAGGCCGGATCCCAGAAAGTGCACCGACCACCGCTCGATCGGCCGGCCGACCCATCGGCTGGCGGCCAGGGCGTACAACCCCAACTGGAACTCGTGTGCCTCGGCCCCGGCGGCCTTCGGCGCCGACGTCTTATAGTCCACGACTTCCCACGGCCCGTCGGCCTCCTCGAAGACGAGGTCGATGGTCCCGCGGATTTCCGAGCCGCCGACCGGCATCACGAACGGCATCTCGCGGTACGACCGGCGAGCCTTGGCCACCCGCCGGCCGAGCGGGCCGGCCCAGAATGCCGTCACGGAGGCCGCCAGGCGCCGGCGAAATTCCTCCGCCCGTCCGTCGGCCGGCGCCGGGGCTTCCCGGATCGCGCCCTCGACGGCGCGACGGACCACCGGCTCATCCGGCGACCGGGCCAGTTCCATGGCCCGATGGCTCACGAGGCCCCAGGCCTTGGCGGACAGTCTTTCGAGCGAAGGCGCCGCCGGTTCCGCCTCCTCGACGCCCAGGACCTCCGTCCAGCGGTAGGCGGCCGGACATCGCTCGTAACGGGCGAGCGCGGTCGCGGTCACTCGCGGCGGCGGCCGCTGGGCCGGCGCCACCGGACTCGCCCGGCCGAGCGCCGCCTCCACGGCCTGGCGCGGGCTCCCCTGGCCGCGGTCGTGCAGGCTGTCCCACGCGACGCGTCCCGACTCGAGGACGCCCCGCGGCCCCACGCGGCGCATCGTGCGGCTGGAAGCTTGGCCATCGGGCGGCTGGGTGCGGATCGCGATGACATGGCCTGTCGGCAGCGAAATGATTGGGTCGCCGACCAGATTGTCGACCTTCAGACCGGCCCGTAGCATATCGAACCACGTCCGGTCCGTCAACACCCTTTTGGCGTGGTGCGACGCCAGGACGAGGTAGTCCTTGGTCCGCGTGATCGCCACGTAAAGCAGCCGGCACTCTTCCGCGCGGTCGGCCTCGGCGGCGGCGCGGCGCGCCAGGGCCAGCGCGCTCGAGGTCCGCTCCGCGCCTTCCTCCGGACGCAGGCGGATCGCCACGCCCGTAGCCGGGTGGACGAGCCACGGCTCCGCCCGCGCGCGCGGCCCGTAGGAAAGGTCCGGCACGACCACGACCGGGAACTCCAGGCCCTTGGCCTTGTGGATGGTCATCAGGCGGACGGTGTCGCCGCCGGGCGCCTCGACCGGGGCCTGCTCGGCCCGCATCTCGCTCTGCATGAAGTCCGTCACGTAGGCGATGTAATCGCCGAGGGCCGTGAGGCCGTGCCGCTCGAACCGCCGCGCCAGTTCCACCATCTGGCGCAGGTTCGCGTAGGCCCGCTCGCCGCCGAACCGACCGACGGCGGCCGCCGCGTAACCCGACTCGAAAACCACCCGGTCCACGAGGGCCGCCAGGCCCATGCGATCCTTGGCGGCGGCCCACTCGGGCAAGAGCGCGGCCGCCCGGCGCAGGCCCCGCCGGTCCTCCGGGTCCAGGTGATCGGCGGTGCTGGCCGCCGCGATCGCCCCGGCGAGCGACGGGCCCAGTTGCCGCATGTGGTACAGCCCCTCGTCGCTCAGGGCAAAGAGCGGCGACCGCAGGACCCCCGCCAGGCTCAGGTCGTCCGACGGGTCGTCGAGGACCCGCGCGAGCGCCAGGACGTCCCTCACTTCCTGCTGCTGGTAGAACCCGCTGCCGGCCACCACGTAGTACGGCACCTGCCGGCCCTCGAGTGCTCGTTCGTAGAGATGGAGATACGACATGCGGCGGAAGAGGATCGCGACGTCGCCGTACCGTACCGGCCGCCAGGCCTTGGCCTCGGCGTCCCAGACGGTGACGGCCTGCTTCCGGACGATCTCCTGGAGCCGCGCCGCGAGGCGCTGGGCCTCTTCCTCGTGGCCCTCGTCGGCCCGGAATCCCTCGCCGGCCGGGTCCGCGACGTGCACCCACTCGGCGACGGCGGCGTTGGCCTGCTCGTGCCGGCCCTCGACCGGCTCGTACAGGTTGCCCATCAGCGGCGGGAAGAGGTGGTTGACCAGCGCGGCCGTGCCGCCGTGCAGGCGGAAACTGTCGGCCAGGCCGCGGCGACCCGCGGCGCCGACCCGGTCCAGCGCCTTCTGGAACACCTCGAACTCGGCACCCCGGAAACGGTAGATGGATTGCTTCGGGTCGCCCACGCCGAAGAGGGCGCCGGGCCGCAGGGGCGGCTCCCGGCCGGGCCGGCCCGCGCCGGAAGCCAGCAGGTCCACGATCTCGAACTGGAGGAAGTTCGTGTCTTGGAGTTCGTCCACGAGGATGGCGCGGAACCGCTTGCGGCACTCTTCCAGAATGGCCTCATCGCTCCGCAGAAGGTCCCGCGCGCGGATCTGGAGGTCCTCAAAATCGAGGGCCGACCGCTCGGCCTTGGCCGCCTCGTAGGCGGCGATGACCTTCAGCGCCGTCCCGTAAAACGCCCGCGCCAGCGCCAGGTGCTCGCGCTCCGTCGCTTCGTCGAACGGAGCCAGGCTCTCCAGGACCTCCTTGAGACCGTCCTTGATGGTTTTGAGCGCGGCTTTGGCCTCGGCGAGCGCCTCCTTGGACGGCCAGGACTTGGCGCTGCCGCAGTTTGTCCGGATGCCTGCCGCCAAGGATGTGGCGGCGTCGAAAGCGACCTTGGCGCTCGGTGCCCGGTCCAGCCGCTCGAGCGCCGCCAGCGCCGCCGTCCGGACCTGGTCCAACTTGTCTTCGGGCTGGCCCTTCGCGCGGCGGAGTGCCTCGACCGCCGCGCCTTTCCCGGTTCCCTCGATCCACGCGCGCAGCGCTCGGACGATCTCCTCGTCCACGGCCTGCCGCAGGCCGCGCAGGATATCGTCGTCGCCGCGCGCCATCGCCGGCGCCGCCACGCGGCGCAGGAGTTCGCGTTTCTCCTGGAGCACGTCGCCGAGCATGTCTCGCGCCGGTCCGAGGTCATGGTGCTCCAGGACCGCCAGGAGGTCGGCATCGTCGGCGCCGAGGAGTTGCTCGACGGTCGCGGCGACGACGTCTTGGCGGAGGAGCGCGGCCTCGGCCTCGTCCAGGAGCGAGAAGTTCGGGTCCACGCCGGCCTCGATGGCGTGCCGCCTGAGGAGGCCCCCGCAGAATCCGTGGATCGTGTCGATCGGAGCGATGTCCACGTCCCAGTATCGGTCGCGCCAGACGGTCGCGGCGCGGTCGTGGCCGGCGGCGCGGGCCGCCGCCAGTTCGTCCTGGCAGGCCCGGCGGATGCGGCGGCGCATCTCGGCGGCCGCGTTCTCCGTGAACGTGATGGCCGCCAGCCGCTCGAGGCCCAGCGTCAAATCTTGGCGCAGAAAGTGGATGTACCGCTCCACGAGGACGCTCGTCTTGCCGCAGCCGGCGCCGCTCGTGACGCAGAGGTTCTCGCCGAGCCGTTCGACGATGTCGCGTTGGTCGGGCGTCAGGGGGCTCATGCGTCGGCCTCCTCGCCGTCGGACGCCTCGTCCGGAATGGGCTCGAGCGCTTCGATCGGATGGAGGCGGCGTTTGCGGCGGATCCGCCACTCGGCGAACCGGCAAATCTCCTGGAAATCGCACCGGCCGGAGCATTCCTGGCGCGGATACACCGGATAGAGGCCCCGGCGCATGGCGTCCACGTAGCGGCGGACGTACACGGCCGCGCGCGCAAGGGCTCGGCCGAACGCCTCGCTCGGCTCGCCCTTGGCGGTGGCGCTCGCCAGCAGGCAGGCCGCCCGGGGGCGTCGGACCGGCAGGAACATCGCCCGGGCCGTGCCGCGCGCTTCCTCGGGCCCGAGCAGTTCCCGGGCCGCCCACAGGTAGATTGGAAGTTGGAGGCTTGTACCTTCCTTCATGTCTTTCGGACCGGGAGGCGAGCCGCTCTTGTAGTCCACGACCTGCCAGCCCGGTCCGTCGGCTGCCAGGTCCACGCGGTCGATCCGGCCGCGGAGGCGGATCGGGCCGTGCGGCGACTCGATCGCGATCGGTTCGCGCCGGCCGGGCGGACGCACCTTCGTCCCCGGCAGGGCGCCGAACGGGACCTCCGTGTAGGCGGCGCGCCACTCGGCCAGCCGCCCGGCGTGCCACTGGATCACCTTCCCCACGTCGCGCAGGATGTGGCGCTTCTGGATTTTCCAGAGCGCGGGCGACCCGACGCGGCCGTACTTTTCGAGCGCCGCAAAGTAGGTCTCGGCCGTCGGCGCGAGGAGCGCCTGGGCCGTCGCAAGCGACTCCTCCGTCAGGCGTCCGCCGAGCGCCGGGGAGGCCGCCAGGGCCGAGAAGAACCGCTCCAGGAGGCCGTGATAGATGAGGCCGACCTCGAGCGGCGCGAGGTCCGCCGAAGGTTCCTCCAGCGGCGCAAGGCCCAGGAGGTCGCCCGCGAAAAACGCGAACGGGCACGCGCCGAACGTCTCCAACCGCCGCGCGCTCATGGCCGCCTGGCCCGGAAACCGGCGGCAGAGTTCCTCCACGATCTCGGGCGCCGCCAGGCGTCCGTCGAACGGTCCGAACGTCTCGCCGTGCTCGCGCTCCCACTCGACGGCCAGGCCCGCCAGGGCGGTCTCGGCGGCCGGCCCGCGCGCGAGCATCGCGTCGAGGATCGCCAGGTCCTCGTCCGGCCGATCGGCCGGGCCCGGTCCCCAGAGGTCGTACATCGTGGCGGCCAGGAGTTCGCGCTCGGACCGGCTGGCGGCCGGCGTCTCGGACTCCAGGTCCAGGTCGCGCGTGCTGATCTCGGTGGCCGGGAGCGGTCCATCGCGGCCGCGCGCCGCAAAAAGGCCCGCGAGTTCCTCGACATAGTGACTGGCCAGGGCCGGCCGTCCCTGGGCGTCGAGCGAGGGGTAGGCGAGCGTCAGCGTCTCGCGGGCGCGCGTCGCCGCCAGGTAGAAAAGGAGCATCTCCTGCTGGGCCTGGTGGCTGGTGTCGGCCAGGTCCACGCCGCGGCGCCGCAGGTCTTCGCGCTCGGCGTCGCTGAAGAACGGATGGCGGCGTCCGCGCTGCGGGAACTCTTTTTCGGCGAGGCCCAGGAGGAACACGTGGTCGAACGAAAGCGCGCGGCTCCGGTGGACGTCCAGGACGACGACGGGCGCTCCGGCCGGCTCCTCGGCGGGGACGGAGGCCAGCCGCAGGCCTTGCGCGACCTCCGCCAGGAACGATTCGAGCGTGACCTCGTCCGCGTCGGCTTCCTGGAGGAGGGCGACTTCCTCGAGGACTTCTTCGAGCGCCGCGAGGGCCTTGATGTCCGCCGCGCAGCCTTCGACGGTGGGGCTGGCGCGGGCCGCCTGCCAGAATCCGGCCGCGCGGAGACAAGAGCGCAGGCGCTCGGCCAGCGTCCGTCGGGGTCCGCGTGCGGGAAGTTCCAGGTCGGCGAACAGTCGCGTCAGGAGCGCGCCCGCGCGGGCGATGGCCTCGATCCGCTCCTGGCGCCGCGCCTCGGGCAGGGCGGGTTCTCCGGCATCGTCCGCGACGTCGGCCTCGCGCAGGGCGGTGCTCCGAAGGGCGTCGAGGCCCCGAAAATAGTTCTCGCGGCCTTCGCAGATGTTGGCCTCGCGGGCCAGGCGGACCGCCTGCCGCGCGGTCTCGGCGTCGGCCCCGAACGCCGATGGATTGAAATAGTTCGATTTCAGCAGCCGCGCGAGGGCCCGGAACGAATAGTTCTCCACCTGGAGCCTGACGGGCGCCATCGCGGCGCGGACGATCGGGCAGTCTTCAAGGACCCGGTGGCTCTCGATGCGGAAAGGGATGCCGTAGCGCGGAAAGACGTCGCGCACAAGATCGGCATAGGCCTCGAGTCGCCGGGCGATGACGGCGATGCCGGCGGCTCGGTCGGCGCCGCGGCGGAGGAGGTCCGCGATCCGGCGGGCGACTTCCTCGACTTCCCTGGTCCGCCCGGCCGCGCGGATGACGGCAATCGAGCCGGCGGCAGGCGGCGGCGGGCCGTCCGGATCGCCGAAGAGGTGGGTCCGGACGCGCTCGAGGTCCGGCGCCAGGCCGCTCGGCTCGTCGGCGACAGTTTCGGTCAGCCGCCCGGCGAACCGCTCTCGCAGGCGCTCCCGGGTCCGGGCCGTGACGGCAAAGAGGCTTGGCCGGCCCGGCTGCCAGGTGAGCGTAATGAGGGTCCGCTTGGCGCGGGACGCGAGCGCCTGGAGCATGTCCAACTGGGCGGGAGCGAAGTCCTGGAACCCGTCCACGGCCAGGATTTCGAGGTTCTCGAAGGGTCCGAAGCGGCTCTCGGCCACCAGGGCCGCCGCATGCCAGAACTGCCCCGCATCGTCGTACACTTCGCGGTCCTGGAGGGCCTTCTGGTAGGCGTCGTAGAGGATCGCGAGGAGCCGGTTCCGCGGCGTCCGCATCGGGCCGGCCATGGCGCGGCCGAAGTCGTCCGGCTCGACGCGGGCGGCCTTGAGTTCCCTGAAGAGTTCGTCGAGCGCCTCGACGAGACCGGGGGTGCTCAGGACGGGGCCGAGGACGGCGGCCTGCTTCTCGGAGAGGCGGGCAAGGCACTGGCGGAGACAAGACCGCCGCGCGAGTTCCCCGATGCGGCGGACGGGCCGGCCTGCGGCCGACAGCAACCGGTCGGCCAACTCGTGGATCGTGAGGACCTGGGGCCAGGCGAGGACGCCGGACGGCTGGGCGGCGAGGAGCCGTGTCTCGGTTGCCCGTCGCCTGAGGGCCGTCGGGACGAGCATCAGGCACCGGCCGGGCTCCGCTCGGGCGAGCGCGTCCAGGTAAGCGGCGAGGACGCGGCCGGCTTTGCCGCTACGGGCCGGGCCGACGATGAGTTCGACCGGTGATGACACGGACGCCTCGGCAAAAGGGGTGACACGAGTCCGGGCTGACCCTACCGCCGGGGCAGGTCCGTGTCAAGTTCGGACGCGGCGGTGGACGATTGATAGGCGGGGTGCGAGGGCGCAAGGCGATCACGCGGCACTGGCGGGCAAGCCGCCAGTGGCACCCAGCGATCGGAGACGTGCTCGTGAAAGTTCGGCTACTCGTGATGGCGTGTGTTGTGGGGATCGCCCTGGCGGTTGCCGGCGCTAGCCCCGCGTCGGCCAACGAGCCGGAGCCGAAAAAGATCTCGGCGGTCCAGGCGGCCATCCTCGGCGCCATCCAGGGCCTGACGGAGTACCTGCCCGTTTCGTCCACGGGGCACCTCGTCCTGGCGAACCACGCGATGGGCCTGACGACCGTCGAGGATCCGGCCCATCCGCTGACGAGCGCCTTCGAGGATAACCGCACCGTTTACGTCTTCGACGTCGTCCTTCATGCCGGGACGTTCCTGGCGGTGCTGGGGCTTTACCGAAAGCGCGTGTGGCAGATGCTCCGCGGGCTGGCCGGGAAGGACCCGGCCGGGCTGAACCTTCTTTTCGTCCTTGCGATTGCATTCCTTCCGGCCGCGGTCGTCGGCTTTAGGTTCCATGACGTGATCGAAGAGCGACTCTACAACCCGGTGGCGGTGGCCGTAGCGCTGGCGGTCGGCGGGGTCCTGATGATGGTCATCGAGCACTACTTCTGGCGCCGCCGCAAGGACGTCCGGCGCATCACGGACGTGACGCAGGTCCGGCTCTGGCAGGGCCTGGTGATCGGCCTGGCCCAGTGCCTCGCGATGTGGCCGGGCACGTCGCGGAGCATGATCACGATCCTGGCGGCGCTGGTGATCGGACTGGACATGCTGGCGGCGGCGGAGTTCAGTTTCCTTGTGGCCTTGCCGACGCTCGGCGCCGCCACGCTCTTTACGGGCTACTTGAGCTGGCACGGTCTCACGGTCCTCGTGGGGCCGGAGAGCATGATCGTCGGCCTCGTCGTGACGGTCATCGTGGCGGCTGTGGCCGTGAAGGCGTTCGTCAAGTGGCTGACGGGGCACGGCCTGATGCCGTTCGGCATCTACCGGATCGCCCTTGCGGCGGCGGTCTGCGTGTACTTCATGATGACGACACGATGAGGCGGCCGAGGACGGCGGCGGTTCCGGTCGCAAGCACCAGGGCCATCGCGCCCGCGGCGATGTCGTCCAGGACGATCCCCCAACCTCGCGGCAGGCGCTCCAACTGGCGTGCGGGCGGCGGCTTCAGGATGTCCGTCACGCGGAACCAGAAAAAAGCGACGGCCAGCGTGAACCACGCCGGCCCGCTCCACGGCATCCACGCCGCGAGGCCCGCCACCAGCATCCCCGCCACTTCGTCCATGACGAACGGCCGCGGGTCTTTGCTGCCGAAATCCTTTTCGGGTTCCTGGCCGGCCCAAACTCCGATGGCGCCGGCCGCAACGACGGCGACGGCAATTCCCCACCACGGGCATTCGAGATGCCGGGCCGCCAGCATCAGCGCCGCCGTGATGGCCGAGGCGTAGGTGCCCGCCGGACCGGGGATCCAACCGACGCCGAAGAAGGTTCCAAGCAGTTTTCGCATCGGAGGCCTTAGTCAGGGGGGAGCCGCAAGAGGTCGTAGGCCCGCTTGACGTACACGAGTCCGCTGAAGGCCGTCACGAGCGTCGTCGTCCAGATGAGGACATCCCGCACGGTCCGCGTCCATGCCGGGCCGTCGGTCCAGTGGGCCACGTAGACGAGGACCCACGCGACCGTGACGCACTGGATGAACATCTTCACCTTGCCGCTGAGGGACGCGGCGAAGGGGATATGGTGCAACTCGCTGAAACTGCGCATGCCGGTTACGAGGAGTTCGCGGGCGAGGATGACGGCGACCATCCACGGCCGCCAGCCGGTCAGGTTCTCGGAGTAGAAGATGGGGGTGATGCCGGGCCCCAACTCGCTTCCGCCAACGCCGCCTCGGAAGCCGAGACTGGTCTGTATAAACTGGTCGCCGATGAAGTAGGCCAGCGCGCCGCAGATGATGATCTTGTCCACGAACGGGTCGGCGATGCGGCCGAACTTCGTCAGGTGGCCCATCCGCCGCGCCAGGTATCCGTCCACGGCATCAGACAGGACGGCGACGAGGAAGACCGCCAGGGCGACGTCGAGCACCGGCCAGGTGGTCTCCCGTCCGTGGAAGCCGAGGAGAATAAAGAACCCGATTGCCAGGAAGAACCGGCCCGTTGTGATCAGGTTCGGAATGTGGCGGCTCATGCTTGGGCGTCTCTCACTCGGTGCCTGCTCAGATCACCTCGCCCACGAGGTCGTACCCTTCGGTCCCGATGATGCGGACGCAGGCCATCTGGCCGACCGCGGCAGCGCCCGGCGCGAGGAGCACCACGCTGTCCACCTCCGGCGCCTGGCCGGCGTGCCGGGCCACCAGGCGGCCCGACCTGCCTGTCCGACAGGCAGGTTCGCCGCGACCGTCCACGAGGACCTCGAGCGTCTCTCCCGTGCGCTGGCGGGCGGCCTCGTGGGCCAGGCGCTCGGCCGCCGCCATCAGATGGTCCCACCGCCGGCGAGCGACCTCCGGCTCGACCCGGCCGGGGAGGTCCGCCGCACGGGTTCCCGGTTCAGGACTGTACACAAATACGCCCACGTGGTCAAAGCGAACTTTTTCGACGAAGGCGACTAATTCGCCGAACTCGGCGTCGGTCTCGCCGGGGTACCCGACGATGAAACTCGTCCGGATGGCCAGCCCCGGCACGGCGGCCCGCAGGCGGCGGATGAGGTCCTCGATGGCGGCGTGGTCCACGCGGCGGCCCATGCTCGCCAGGATGCGGTCGCTCGCGTGCTGAAGCGGAAGGTCCACGTAGGGCACCAGGGGCGGTCCCGCGGCCAACTCGGCGATCACGTCCTCGCTGAACGACGCCGGATGCGTGTACATGAGTCTGAGCCACGGCACGCGGACGCGCTCGCGCCACTCGCGAAGCAGCCGCCCGAGCGACCAGGTGTTTTCGCCTTTCAAATCCGCAATCCGCAATCCGCAATCCGCAATGGCTTTGTCGCTCCGGGCAAGCCCTGCGGCTAAGGGGGATGGCATTTGGTTCCAGTCACGTCCGTAGGCCGTCGTGTCCTGGCCGATGAGGATGAGTTCCTTGGCGCCGTCGCGGACGAGTTCCTCGGCCTCCGCGAGGACCTGCTCGGGGGGCTTCGAGCGCAACGGGCCGCGAATCTCCGGAATCGCGCAGTACGCGCAGCGGTTGTCGCACCCTTCGCTGATCCTGAGGTACGCATAGTGGCGCGGCGTGAGGCGCAGGCGCTCGCGGTCGTCCGGCGGGTGCGCGCCGTGCGGCCCGACGCGGACGATGGCTTCCGCCGAATCTGCCGCGCGGCGGGTCTCCGACCTGCCGCGCTTTAGCAAACGGTGGCAGACCTCGGCGATCGCGTCGCGGTCCGCGAGGCCGACGACGGCGTCCACGCCGCCGTGGCGCGCCAGAACCCGGCGGCCGTAGCGCTGGGCCATGCACCCGGCCACGACGATGCGTCCGAGCCGGCCGGCGGCCTTGAGCGATTCGAGGTGGTCCAGGTGCTGGTCGCTTTCGGCTCGCGCGAGGTCAATAAACGCGCAGGTGTTGACCACGGCCACGTCGGCGCCGTCCGCGTCGCCCGTGACGGCAAATCCGCCGAGCGCGAGGCCCGCGAGCATCCGCTCCGAGTCCACGAGGTTCTTGGGGCATCCGAGGCTGACAAGGGCGACGGTGGGAAGGGCGGAGTCGCGCCGTTGGCCTTTGCTTTTCAATCCGCAATCCCCTCGACTCCGCTCGGGGCAGGCCGCAATCTGCAATCAGGCGCGTGACAGGTACTGGCCCGTGCGCGTGTCCACGAGGACGTGGTCGCCGTTGGTGACGAAGCCGGGGACCTTGATCCGAGCGCCGCCTTCGCAGACGGCTTCCTTCATCGTGTTGGTGACGGTGGCGCCTCTGAGTTCGGGGGGCGTGTCCTTGATCACGAGTTCCACGGTCGTCGGCAGTTCCACGAGGACGGGCTTCCCATCCACCAGGTCAATCGTCACCTGGAGGTTGGGGGTCAGGAAGACCGCCTGGTCGCCGACGAGGTCCATGGGGAGGCGCACTTCCTCGTAGGTCCCCATGTCCATGAAGGCGTGGCCGTTCGGATCGGAATAGAGGTAGTTCATCGGCTTGCGGTCGAAGATGACCTGTTCGAAGAGTTCCTCGGTGCGGAACCGGTCCTCGACCACCTGGCCGGCCTTGAGGTTCTTCAAGGTGAGGACCTGGCTGGACCGCCAGTTCCCCTTGGCGACCTTCTGGTTCTCGACGACGATCCAGATGTTGTTCTTCCAGATGACGCCCATGCCCCGCCTGAGGTCAATCGCCTTGATGCTGCTCATCCGTTCCCTTCTCCTGTCCGACCGCAAAACGGGCCGCGCTGGCTAGCCGTCGGCCGCGCGCCGGCACAGACCTGCCTGCCGGCAGGCAGGAACGTATCCGAGGACGCCCGGAGTGTCAATTCAAAAGCCGGTCGCTGTAGGGGTTGGGTGCACCAAGATTTTCTGGCCGGTAGAAAAAGGCTGTCATTCCGAGCGAGCGAAGCGAGTCGAGGAATCTCGCCGTGGCTGTTATCGTCCGCCCAACCGCACGGCGAGACCCCTCGACTTCGCTCGGGGTGACATCAAAAAAGGCCCTGCCAGGAAATTTTGGCGCACCCGACGCAGGGCGGGCGGGCGTTCGGCTAAACCGCCGGCCGGGCGCCTGCCGATATCTAGGGAGCGAGGGAGGTCCCTGCCATGAAAAGGTTCGTGCTGGCCCTACGGCGTGCGCGCCGCCTGAGTCGCCCGTGGCGACCCGTATGGGCGGCGGCGCTGGCGGCGGTCTGGATCGCGGCCGGCTGCGGCCCGAACGGCGGTCGCGGACGCAGCCCCGAAGACTTCGTCAAGCCCACCATCGCCGTCATGAAGTTCGAGAACCGCGCACCGTCCCAACTCGGATGGAACCTCGGCGACGGAACGCAGGAAGTCCTGGTGGACCGCCTGATGGCCACCGGCCGGTACCACGTCGTCGAACGCCAGGAACTGGCGTCCGTGATGGGCGAGCAGCGGTTGCAGCAGTCGGGGGCCACCCGGTCCCAGGGCCGCGCCGCCACCGGACGCATCAAGAACTGCCAGTACCTCATCAAGGGCGTCGTGACCGACTTCGGCCACGTCTCCACCAGCCAGGGCGGCGCCGCCTGGAACCTCGGCAGCATCTTCGGCGGCAGCCACCGGGCCGTCATGGGCATCATCCTCTACGTCGTCGAAGTCGAGTCCGGCGAGGTCATCGCCTCCGAGAGCCTCTCGGAATCCGTCCGAGCCGACGACGTATCGGTCCAGGTGGTTTACCGGAACGTGGCGTTCGGCGGAAGCACGTTCTACCGGACGCCGCTCGGCCGCGCCACGGCGAAGGTCATTGACCGGGCCGTCAAGCGGATTACGGAGGTGATCGCCAGCCGCCCGTGGCAGCCGCTGGTTGCCCTTGTCCAGGAGGACGGGTCGGTCGTCCTCAACGGGGGCCGCGACCGCGGCGTCAAGAGCGGGGCCGAATTTGAGGTCCTCGAGACGGGTCCGCCCATCCTCGATCCATCCACGGGCGACGTGCTCGGCCATTCCGCCGGCCGCACGGTCGGCCGCGTCATCGTCCGGGACGTCCACGAGCGGTACTCGACCGCGACGATCGTGGTCGGCCGGGCGGCCGAGTTCCGGGCCGGCCAGACGTGCCGCCGATCCGGATAGGCCCGCCTCGACCCGCGTCGCCGGTTCTTCGCCCGAAAATCGTATTTTCCCTTGCCTGGACGCCGGATGCCCCCTAAATTTAAGAGGCTCGAAGGTGAACCTTTGCCCCGGCATGGTACGATTCATCGGAGGCGGGAGGCAGGGATGAGAAACAGCGTATCGGCATGGGCCGGGCGGCTGGTCTTGACGGCCGCCGCCGGCCTTCTTTTTGCAGGCGGATGCGCCTCCCAGGATTGGCGCCATCCCGACGGCACCATCGCTACCGGCAAGGTGGATTTCCAGAAGGAACCGACCACCGGCCGGACCTATCACCTCTATATCCCCACCACGTACAACCCGCGGCGCGCCTATCCGCTGGTCGTGAGCGGTCACGGGATGTATCCCTGGGACGAGGCCGCCACCCAGCGCGACCGGTGGATTGACGTGGCCGAGCGGTACGGCCTGATCGTCTGCACGCCGGACTTCGATTCGGCGACGGGTTTCCTGGGCATACCGAGCGACCGGCCCGCCCCCGAACTCGTGCGCGATGAGGAGGCCACCGTGGCCATCGTCAAGGAACTCTTCTCACGCTACCACATCAACCGCGAGGCCGTGATGATCACCGGCTGGTCGGCGGGGGCGTTCCAGGCCCATTACATCGGCCTGCGGCACCCGGAGATTTTCCGGTGCATCGTCGGCCGCACGGGCAACTTCAACGAGCACCTCGTCACCGACGACGTGGCCCAGAAAGCCCGCCACATGCACATCTATTGCTTCTTCGGCGAGGCCGACTGGCCCGGCTTTGCCAACCAGAGCCGCGATGCCAACTATTGGTACACCATCCGCGGGTTCCGCAACTTTGTCATCCGGGCCATGCCCGGCGGCCACGACCCGAACCAGATCGAGGCGGCCCGGTACTTCCTCAATATCGTCAACCACTGGCCGGCCATCCACATCGAGACCACCGCCACCTCGGGCCCCGCGCCGCTGGACGTCACGTTCCGGGCGCGCGTCCACGATCCGGATTCGCCCGACGGCCGCGTGGACTCCGTCCTCTGGAACTTCGGCGACGGCGCCGTCTCGGCCAGGCCCGAGGTCACCCATACCTACGCCAAGCCGGGCACGTACAACGTGTTCCTGACGGTGGTGGACCTCGACGGCCACCGCGAATACGGCCAGGTCTGGATTCGTGTGGACTGAGCCGGTCGCCCGGCCGTATCATGTCGCCGGCGCGTCCGTCCCGGCGCGCCGGGATTGCGGCCGGCCGCATGCCCTGGAGACCGGAATGCCGCACACGCATTTTCCCGGTTGCAGTGCCCTCGCGACGTTCGCGCTGGCGTCGGTAATGATTCTGGCGGCCGGCGGCACGGGCCGAGCCGAACCGGCTTCCGCCGCGCCGGCGCCGGCCGCGCCGCAGACCTCCGCGCCGGCGAAGGTTGCACCGCCGACCGCCGCGACGGCCCCCGCCAAGCCCGCCGCGGACGCTGCCGAAAGGAGCCGCACTATGGCCGTCGGCCTGGTCTGGGACGAGCGGTACCTGGCTCACAAGAGCGAGGGCCATCCGGAGCGGCCGGAACGCCTGACCGCCATCCGCCAGGGTCTCGAAGAGGCCGGTCTCTGGAAGCGCCTCGTCCACATCCAGCCGTATCCGGCCACCGACGAGATGCTCGAGCGCGTCCACTCGAAGGAACATATCCAGCGCGTCAAACGCGACGCGGGAGGCAAGGACCTCGCCCACCTCGACGCCGACACGTACGCCGGACCGGGTTCGTGGGACGCGGCGCTGCTGGCGGCGGGAGGCGTCTCGGCGGCGGCTGATGCCGTCATGAAGGGCCAGGTCCGAAGCGCGTTCTGCGCCGTCCGCCCGCCGGGGCACCACGCCTCGCGCGACCGGGCGATGGGGTTCTGCCTCTTCAACAACGTGGCCGTTGCGGCCCGCTACGTCCAGGCCGCCCACGGCATCCGCCGCGTACTCATCGTCGACTGGGACGTCCATCACGGCAACGGCACGCAGGACACGTTCTACCGCGACGGGTCAGTCATGTACATTTCGATCCACCAGTCGCCGCTGTATCCCGGCACGGGCGCGGCCGAGGAGAAGGGCGAGGGACCGGGGGCGGGGCGCATCCGCAATTTTCCCCTCCCGCCCGGCGCGGGCGACAAGGAGTTCCTGGCGGCACTCCAGGAAGGCTTGAAGGCGGCCGAGGAGTTCAAGCCCCAGTTCGTCTTCATCTCGTGCGGCTTCGACGCCCACAAGGACGATCCGCTCGGGGGCCTCAAGCGGACCGACGAGGGCTACGCCGAGGGGACGCGCCGGGTGCGCGCCTTTGCGGATCGTTTCGCCTCCGGCCGCATCGTCAGCGTCCTCGAGGGGGGGTACAGCCTGGATGCCCTGCGGCGCGCGGCCGCGGCCCACGTGGCGGCCCTCTTGGCCCCGTAACCGTCGGAACCGCCGCCGTTTGCGTGCCTTTTCTCTTGCTTTGGACCCCCTCGCGGCTAAACTGTCTCCCTTGTCCGCGGCCGGAAAAACCGCGGATAGAGTGGTCCTGGAGTTATTCGGAAGGAGCGAGACCGTGGCGAAGAAGGCCGCAAAGAAGACGGCGCCGGTCGGCCAGGGCCGCCCTGGCGGACCGGCGGGCGCTTGCTGCAAGCCGGGATGCGAACTTCCCGAGGGGCACTCGCTCTTCACGAGCGAGGCCGTGACGGTCGGCCACCCGGACAAGGTGTGCGACCAGGTTTCCGATGCGATCCTGGACGCGATGATCGCCCAGGACCCCCTGAGCCGCGTCGCGGTCGAGACGATGGTCTCGACGGGCATGTGCATCGTGGCGGGCGAGGTGACGACCAAGGCCCAGGTCGACGTCCCCGACGTGGTCCGCCAGACGATCCGCGAGATCGGCTACACCGACGCGGCCATGGGCTTCGATTACGAGCACTGCGCGGTCCTGGTGGCCCTGCGGCGTCAGAGCCCGGACATCGCCATGGGCGTGGACGCCTCGAAAGACAAGGAGCAGGGGGCCGGCGACCAGGGGATCATGTTCGGTTACGCCTGCCGCGAGACCCCCGAACTGATGCCCCTGCCGATCCAGTTGGCCCACCAGTTGTGCACCCGCCTCAAGGAAGTCCGCGAGGCGGGAGGCCTCCGGTGGCTCCGGCCCGACGGCAAGAGCCAGGTCACCGTCCAGTACGACGCCAAGCAGAAGCCCGTCCGCGTCCACACGGTGGTCATCTCGACGCAGCACGCCGACGTGCTGGACGGCCGGAGCGTCTCGAACGAGGAGATCCGCCGGGGCATCATCGAGAAGATCATCCGGCCGGTCGTCCCCGCCCGGTACCTCGACCAGGACACCATCTTCCACATCAACCCCACGGGCCGCTTCGTCATCGGCGGGCCGCACGGCGACTCGGGCCTCACGGGTCGAAAGATTATTGTAGATACCTATGGCGGCAAAGGGAGCCACGGCGGCGGGGCGTTCTCCGGCAAGGACCCCTCCAAGGTGGACCGAAGCGCCGCCTACATGGCCCGCCACGTGGCCAAGAACATCGTGGCGGCCGGCCTCGCGGACGAGTGCGAGGTCCAACTCTCGTACGCCATCGGCGTCGCCGACCCGCTCTCGATCCGCGTGGATACGAATGGCACCGGCAAGATTTCCGACGTGAATCTGGCGAAGGTCGTCCGCCAAACCTTCCCCCTGAAGCCGCGCGAGATGATCGAGTACCTGAACCTCCTTCGGCCCATCTACCGCAAGACCGCCGAGGGCGGCCACTTCGGCCGCGAACTGCCGGAGTTCACCTGGGAAGAACTTCGCATGGTGGACGAACTCAAGCAGGCGGCAAGGAATTGCAAGTAAGCGACATTATTGCTTCAGGGCCGTTTCGTGGCGCTGTCGAAAAATCCCTTGGCAACCTTCTCGATTATCAGGCCGCATGCTCCTTTCAGAGAATTGTATAGCCAGTGGGCGAGGCCTCTGCCGACGCCGGTTTGCCCTGCATCGCTTGCCGGCGCGGCCACATCCCCCGCATCCTGCCATTTGTCGGCGCGGTCGTACAGCCGGTCCAAGTTCCCACTGAACTGCGGGCCATCCGTGACAGAGTACGCATCTTCCCAAGTCTCTTTCACCTGTCGAACGCTTGCCTCAAAGCGCACCGCTTGTGCAGGCGTCAGGCCGGCGGCGTCCACCAGGTCGAAAAGCAGGCCCGGCCCCTTCGGCAGCGCCGCGCCATGGTCCTCACGAAACAGCGTCAGCAACGTTTGCCCGGCCGTGGGATCGTTTACCTTGAAGAAAGCCGCAGGATCGCCGTACTCGTTACGGTGCTTGCCAGGAAACCGGACGGTTAGAAAATGCGCCATGATCTACCCTTTCCGTCGGGCCGGTCGGTCGTGGACGGCGCGAAAGGGTAGAAGAAATCGCCGTCTCACGGCCAACCGCTTGACCCGCCGTCGCGGGCCATCCCGTTATTTCTAGTGTCGCGCCCTTTAGGGGGCCTTCCAGATTACTTCTGCCAGGGCGAGGAGCAAATCGCCCAAGAAAAATCCAAAGGCGTAAGCAACCACGCTGAGCGAGGCCACCAAGAAGATCGGAGCGAAGATGATGAGGCGCACCACGGTGCCGAAGGTGTAAGTTCCAGCGCGCCATTTCAAGGCGTTTCGCCTAAGAACCAGGAAGGAAACGACTAGGAGAGCACCCGAGCCTACGCCCATCCCAATGAATTCGCCAAGCCTCCCGGACCACCATGCGGGATCACTGAGGGCTTCAAGGTTAACGAGCCGCTGCTGGCCCGATACATAGAGAACGGCAATCCACGCCAGCGACACTACAATACGGCATGTCAGCACCGCCGCCATGACCACGACAACCAACCGCCAAAATGTCCAACGCCTGCGGTGATTCTTGGGCGCGGAATCCTTCTGCGTGACCTCCAACCGTTCCTCGGTCGTCATGGGCCTTTCTCCTTGCTGGTGGTTTCAGACGGCCCCGGCGGGCTTCCTAATTCGGTCCTCGAATGGCAGCCATGTTACCGTGTGCCGCATGTCGAAATCCAGACCTATCCTAGCAGCCGAGGGCAGACCGGAAACCTGAGGATGGCGCTCGGGAGGAGGTCGTGCGGCTGAGGGGCGCAGAACCGAACTTAAGATACCTCTCTGCTGCGCGCATGCGCTGGCACGGTCGGCCGAGGTCGGCGACGGAGCGGACCCGGCTGCCGCGCGCGCGGATGGCGAGGATGCGGTTGACCGAGACCGGCCCCAGACCCGGCACGCGCAGCAACTCAAACTTGTCGGCCCGATTCACGTCCACGGGGAAGCGTTCCGGGTGACGCTGCGCCCACATCTCTTTCGGGTCGGTCTGGAGCGACAGGTTTCCGTCGGCCTCCAGCGGGATTTCGTCGGCGTCGAAGCCATACTTCCGGATGAGCCAGTCCACCTGGTAAAGGCGATGCTCGCGGGTAAGGAGGTCTTCGGGCGGCGCGGCGCCAGCGCGTTCGCCGGGGATGGATGGGTCGCCCAGGCCGCGCTGGTAGGCGCTATAGTACACGCGATCCAGGTGCAGCCGCCGGTACAGGCCGAAGGTGGCTTGGACGATGTCGCGGTCGGTCTCGGTTGAGGCGCCCACGATGAATTGCGTGGTCTGTTTGACGCGGGCGTATCGGCTGCCCCGCGCGGTCAGGCGGGCAATGAGCCGCATCGGCCGCACGATGTCGCGGTCGAAATCCTTGGAGGTCGAGAGCGCGGCGAAGGCTGACCGCTTCGGCGCCTCGACGTTCAGCGAAACGGCGCTTGCGAGCCGCAGGGCCTCCTCGATCGCGGCGTCCGATGCGCCGGGGATCACCTTCAAGTGAATGTAGCCGCGGTACTCGTGCTGGCCGCGCAGCAGGCGCGCGACGGCCACCAGGCGGTCCATCGTGTGGTCGGGGTCGCGCAGGACTCCGCTCGTGAGGAACAGGCCGAAGACGTTCTCGCGCCGCACGTAATCCATGAAGGCGTCGGCCACTTCCTCGGGCGTGAGGGTGTAGCGGCGGATGTCGCGCTGGCGGCGCAAGGGGCAGTAGCGGCAGTCGTTCGCACAGGCGCTCGAAAGGAGCGTCTTCAGCATGATGGACGTGCCGCCGCTGGGGAGCGACACGGGGTACAGCCACAGGCCGTCGCGTCCGCGGCGTCGGTGCTCATCGTCTTTAGTGCCGCAGGCGCACGAGAGGTCGTATCGCGAGGCGTCGGCGAGGAGTTTCAGTCGCTCTGATGCGTCCATGAGCAAAGCCGGCTTACAAGCCAGTTGCGATTTTCGATTTTCGATTTGCGATTTTCGATTTAACGGATAACGGCAATAAAGGCATCGAGCTCGGGCGCCTTTCAAATCGCAAATCTAAAATCGAAAATGGTGAACGTCATAGGCCCCCGTTTACGCCTTCAATTTCCTCCATGCGGATACCTCAGTATTTCCGGAGCACCCCGATGACGACGCCCTGGATGCGGACGCGGGCGGCCTCGACGAAGATCGGTTCCATCGTCGGGTTGGCGGGCTGGAGGCGGATGCGGCCGACGTCGCGATAGAACTTCTTCAGGGTGGCTTCGGTGTCGTCTATCAAGGCGACCACGGTCTCGCCGTTACGGGCGTCCTCGCGCTTCTCGACGATGACGTAGTCGCCGTCGCGGATCTGCTCGTCAATCATCGAGTTGCCGCGCACCTGGAGGGCGAACGTCTCGCCGACGCGGCCGCGGAAGAGGCTCTCGACGTCGAGGACCTCGGTCTCCTCGGTGGCCTCGATGGGCCGGCCGGCGGCGATGCGGCCGACGAGGGGGAGGCACAGGCCGGCCAGGCGGACCGGGCGCATCTCGGCCGCCACTTCTGGCGCGAGTTTAATCCCGCGGCTGATCGTTCGCCGGCGCCGGATGGCCCCGCGGGCCTCGAGCGCTTCGATGTGCTCGAAGACGGTCGGCCGCGAGACGCCCAGGTGGTCGGCGATCTCCTGCATCGTGGGCGGAATCTCGTGCTCCGCGACGTAGTCGCGGATGAATCGAACAATCTCCAATTGTCGAGGCGTCAGGTTCATGAGCGGCTCCTTTTTGCTTTGCAAAACACGCGCCGCACAAGTGCGGCGGCTAAACGTTCGCGCCGTGCCCGGCACGCGCCGCACCCTGGCACGGCAGGCGTGCCGTGGCCTGACGGCAAGTGCGGCGGCTAAACGTTCGCGCCGTGCCCGGCACGCGCCGCACCCTGGCACGGCAGGCGTGCCGTGGCCTGACGGCAAGTGCGGCGGCTAAGTGTTCGCGCTGCACAAGCACGGCGGCTAAGTGTTCGCGCCGTGCAAGCACGGCGGCTAAACAGCCGCCTTTCATTTCGCATTTCGCACTCGAAGGAGGGGGAGGCCGGGGCGCCGCAAACCGGCGTCCCGGCCCCTCACAAGTCTTGCGCCGCCGGTGGGGTCGGGGCGCAAAACGTGGCTGGTGCGACTCCATGCGCAATCTGACGGCGGTCCGTCAGGCAGAAAACGGGGAGGAGGGCGGGCTGAGAAGGGCACGGGTTGACCTCCCAGCCACGCCCGAGCCTCGCCCCGCTTTCGAGTTTATGGTATCCCCCGGCAATGCCGGGGGATACCTGCATCCCCCGGCATTGCTGACTACCTGCATCCCCCGGCATTGCCGGGGGCTAGGCTAGGCGGGAGTTTCCTTGACCCCGGCCCGAGCG